>Ga0194111_10005236_pt1 | contig 14958 bp, 16 predicted proteins | sample TA2KigC300mmetaG_FD_146194 | JGI IMG/M metagenome (GOLD analysis project Ga0194111, IMG submission 146194) | Freshwater microbial communities from Lake Tanganyika, Tanzania - TA2015033 Kigoma Deep Cast 300m | ecosystem: Environmental > Aquatic > Freshwater > Lake | place: Tanzania: Lake... | reverse complement strand
AGAGGAGTAGGTGGATAATAGTCTATCACGACAAGGTCTGCCGCTTTACCCTCGCCAATCATCCCCAGTTTGCCGCCCCAATAACGGTTGGCAATTTCGCCGTTGTTTTTTAATAAGGTATTTGTTATTTCCATAAAGCCCTGCGAAGGGTCGTGCTTCAGATGTTGCGCCCATAGACCAACCCTGATTTCTTCCAGCATATTGACCGTCATCGCATCCGTGCCGAGTCCTACAAGCACTCCTTTTTTAGCCAGTTTGACCACATCGGCGATGCCGACTGCATTGTTCTGATTGGACTGCGGATTGTGCGCCACAGCAACCTTAAAGTGCGACAGAATCTCCATTTCCTGCTCATTGATGTGAACGCAATGCGCAGCAATGGTTTTGTCATTGAGCAGCTTAAAATCTTTCAAGCGGTTGACCACGTGTTTGTTATGATGCTTAAGGGAATACTGCTCATCGGAAGCGGCTTCCGCAACGTGGATGTGATAACCGCAGTTCAGTTTACGGCTTTCTTCGGCTATTGTATGCAGTGTAATATCGCTCAGGGTAAAAGCAGCGTGCATACCGAACAGCCCTTTCAGAAAGTCGCTTTGCTCAGATTTCACCTGCCTGAGCCAGTCCAGATTTTCTTTGATGCCCTCATGCGTTTTACAATCGCCGTCACGGTCGGAAACCTCATAACAGAGATTGGCTCTGATGCCGCACTGTGTAACGGCTTTGGCAATCTCGTTCAGAGAACCGCTGATGGCTCCCGGAGAGGCGTGGTGGTCAATAATGGTGGTTGTTCCGTGCTTGACGGCATCCACTGCAGAAATCAACGCAGAATAATAGACGTCCTCCTGCAGCAGTTGTTTATCCAGACGCCACCAGAGATGTTCCAGCACCTGATTGAAATCCTTGGAGGGCTTGGCTTTGCCCAAACCTCGTACAAGTGTGCTGTAAAAATGGTGATGCACATTAATGAAACCGGGCAGCACCACCTGACCTGACGCATCTATTGTCCTGCCCTTAAAATCTGTGATTTCACCTTTGTCAGCAATTTTACTGATTGTCCCAGTTTCCAGCAGCAATGCCTTGTCAAACAGCACGGGTTGTTCTGGATTTAGAGTTAATATTATTCCATTGGTAATCAGTATTTTATCCATCTTTCTCTCCCTGTAGCTGAAAAGTTTTATTCATAATTTTCCCTTGTATATTCTTTTCTCTGCACATAGATGTCTTGTCAATCAAATTGTGATATGTACAGGGTCTTGCCTGGTTAGATGTCACGTAAAAAGAGTCACTGAAAACTGCAAATTGGATCACGAGTTCTGCAAATCGGGAAAAAGGGTCACCAGTTCTGCAAGTGAAAAAGGTCAGGAGTTCTGCAAATTTGGGTCACCAGTTCTGCAAGTTTCTTTGACTGATCTTACTTCGTGGCTAGTCATTTGAGATAACCATTATAGTGTATTTCAATTCCTGAGCACTGAATCTCTGACCGATACCAATAAACACAAATAATTCCCTCTCCTCTAATTTTATGTCGCTAAGATAAAGATGGCAATCGCACTGATTGGTTAGGATGATGTGGGGTTTAGTAAAATACTCTTTGTTAAACTTGTGTATAGCCCTTTGGTCTTCTTCCAATCTCGGAGGTGTTTGTTGACTTGGTTCTCCCACTCCTTGGTTCTGGTCTTGGATCTCATGAGCGAGTTTAGAGAGGACTATGCTGTTGTCGCTAAAGTGGTTAGGCTGGACAGCATTATCAGAGATCTTATCGGAAGTTATGGCTTCATTCTCCACATGATTGCTGTGAATAGCATTATTCTTTATACCTCGAGAGTCCAGTTTGCCGACTGTACAGGTCTTTCCTGAGAAATTGCCCCGGGGATCAAGCCGGTCATCCCAAATCTCGTAAAAGCCCCAGTCCGGTTCATCTAACTTATCTGTCTCGTAATAGCCTGAATCAGGCGGCTTCTCTTCCAATCTGATACCCTGTTCAAAGGTTTCGCCGGGTTTGACTAACTTGACATGTAAGCCTGAAAGGGGGATGCGATTGGCGGCACTCATGATGTAATAGCTGATTCCAAATCTATACATGGTTACTCCTTATGTTCTGTTTTTTGTCGTTTCTTGATATTTTGGTTAATAGACGATCTCATGCTCATCTATCTGTGTAAAGTAGTTGAAGTTGATAGTGGTCGGCGTGCCGGTATATCTCGATTCCAGAGTGACTTTGATCTTTTCAGGATATTCATGCAGATCATCCGGCATCTTTGGTAGTTGGGCTATGGTAACAGGGAATTGACGTGTTATTATAGAATACCAGTTGAACTCAATATAGAACTTACCAGGTTGAGTAAGGAAGTAGAGGAAGGCACTATATTGCTCAGGATACATAATAGCTTCTATATTGATGGTGTCTTCTCTGTATGCTTCTCTTTGATGTACGATAGTAGGATCAAAAGCGTTTTTTTTCTCAATGCGGTACTTCTGCTTAGGAATATACTCTATCAGCGCATCTTCACAGGTATAGGTGCTATAACCGTTATCCACTCTGATCATTTTAAAACCTTTCATATCAACCATGCCTTTAGCTTGTATTCATCGGATTGGTAGTTCCGCTCCAGTTTGGTGATAACGTAAACCTTGCTCTTGATCCTGATCTTGCCTTGCAGAGATAGGTTGTATTTGGTTAACTGGTCGATGGTGGCTTCTATGCTCCACTTGGCATCGTAGAAGTCCATCAGGTAGGAGCGGACCAGACCCTGTAACTGAGAGGTATCTCCTGCCAGCACATCCAAGACAGTGGTGTCCGGCTTTTCCTGATTGCCACGTTTGGTGATAAAAGTAACCACATCCTCATCAGCAATATCTATAATAGTAGAGGAGTATGAGTCCTTGTTCTTGAAGATGATGCTGCCTGATGGATGGGTATAGAGGGTGGCATTATAGAGCATGAGCATAGCCTGAAGCACTTTCAGATTATCAGTCTGCTCAGTTTTGAGGGTTTCATAGGATTTGCCGGGATGCAAACGAGGTGGCATCAGGTTGCCATAAAAGTCAGCTTCCACCCAAGTATTGACCAACTGGCTGCTGCCATAGTGAGCATCTCCCAAACTGCCCGTACTGGTCAAGCTGTTGAGCTGAGCTTCGGAGATGCCATTATCATTGAAAAAGCTGAGCAGTTCGTTATAGGCATTGTCCAAAGCAGTTATGCTATCTTCCCAGCCGGTCTTCTCATCATACTCATGAACAACGGGACAGATGTTATTGTAAAACTTTAAGATCCTGCCTCTATATCTGCCTTGGTACTTGGTAGTGGCAGGATTGGGATAGGTGGCTTGAATGATCTTTTTGAAGGCAAAGAGAAAGATGACCCGATTGGAGATGGTATCTACCCAATAGCCATACTTGGGTGCTAACCAAGAGGTATTGTGATAACTATAGGTCCAGCCACCCGGAGGATTGGGAAACTGGAGCATGTCGTTATAGTCCACATGAGCAATGGTCAGGGCATTGCCTGTGCTTATATATAAGGTAGGCAAGCTGAACTGGTTGCTGTAGGGTATGGAAATCGGGATGGTTTGCTCAATATCTTGCAGGAAATAGCCCAAGATCCAACTCGGCTGATACCCGGCAGTCAGACTGTAATAATGAGTCAGGTCGGAAAAGACCGACACCAGCTTGATCTTGTCATAGCAGGTGAACTTAAGGACACCGGTACTGACATCCAAGCTTAACTGGGAGGTGTCTATAATGCCTGTAAAGAACAGACTGTTGTTACGATAGACCCTTACCTCGAAGTGAGAGATATAGCGTTCGTGCTCATTGCCTCCGGAGAGGAGGTTATTGGTGATCCAAGTAGTCGGAAAGCACTCAAAGGTCAGCCGCTTGGGTTCCCGGCTGTAGTTGGAGATAGACTGCAGTTTGTCGGCAGATACTGATAAGGAGGTGATCTGTCTGTCAGTGGCAGTGTCTATCAGGCTGTGCTTAACCTGACCGTAATCGGCAGCATCGGTCTTGCCCATGACAAAGTCCACTTTGAATAACTCTGCCATCAGACCTCGCTCCTGATCTGCTTGCCGGTATCGGCTATCTCACTCACACGTACAGGATCATTACTTAGTGGATCAACATGGATATCTATGATGGGCTTGGACTCAGTGACTTTCTGCTGCAGTTCCACGATTTTATCCCGCATATCGCTCATGATATCCAACAGCGCATCCATACTACCTCTGCCCGAGATACTGCCACCTGAGCCATAATATGAGCCAAGGTTGGCAGGAATAGGCACACTGGGTACTGGCAGTCCGGCAAAGGCAAGCTTTACCGACTCCAAGGGAGCAAAGTTAAGGAAATCAAACAGACCCTTACCCAAGGCCTTGACCCTATCCTTGGCTGTGATATACTCATCACCCTCCGCTTCGATCAGGATACCGCCTGATTCATGGGAATTACCGATCAACATGCCACCCTTTCGGGCTTTGGGTGGTTCGGTATTGGCAATGACACCTACATTAGCCAGTCCAGCTCCGATGGCTGCCGCGGCAGCGGCTATGGCCAATCCGGGACCTACGATGGGAATACCGGCCATTGCCTTGTAAGCAGCATTGGCTGAGGAATAGGTATCCACTAATGCCTGAGCTATGGACATGGTCTTCCAGAGAGCAAAGCCTTTCTTACCGAAAGCTTCGGAGGTTTTGGCAAGATTACCGAACAACTGGCTGATGCCGTCTATCTGTCTCTTATCGAATTGTTCTCTGATCCTTGCCTTAGCCTGTTCAATCTGTTGGGTGATCTGCTCTTCGGTAATGCCAGCTTCAATCAGCTTGGCTTTCTTCTTGGCATAATAGATGTCAATGGCATCCAGTTCAGCCTGATAGGTATTACCTGCCAAATCAAGAGCACGTAGGGAAAACTCATGTCTGGCATCCTCCAAGTCCTGAAGCCGTCTCTGCTCTTCCTCGGCTAAGCGCTGTTTATCCCTCTGCTCAATCTCAGCCTGTTTTACCCTCTGAGCAGCAGCATCCTGTTCCACCTTGGTTATCTCAGTGATATAGTAGGTTCTGATCTGAGCCAAGGTCTGCTCCGAGGCATTCAGGGAGACCGCCTTGCTCAACTCGGCATCCCTTTGGATTTCCAGTTCCCTTGTCCTGCGCTGAACCGCATCTTCTATGGCAAGGGTGTTGTATTTCTGCTCAAGTGATCGTAAGGACTCAAAGTCTCGCTGTTTGGCTTGGGCAAGCTGCTGTTCCAGCCCTTTGATGCGTTCCAAGGCGGAAATCTGCTGTTCGGCATTATCAGCGGTAATAGCTCCCAATGCCTTGTAGCTCTGCTTGGTGTATTCTAACTTGTATTCCAAGAGGGCTATGCCGGACAGAGTGGCTTCGGTCTCGATCCTAACCTTTTCCTTATTGAACTCCGAGATTGCCTTGGCATCCTCAGCGGCTATCTTCTTGGCTAATTCGGCTGCCTCAATGGTGCGTTCCTTCTGCCGATCGAAGTAATCGTCACTGACCATGACCAAGTCGGTCTGCATCAGCTTGACGGTTTGCTCATAATCAGCCATTTCCCGCTTGATCTCACCTAATCTGCGCTTGGCTTCGGCATAGTCGATACTGAAAGCTATCTCCCTGTGCTTGGCAACCAAGGACTCCACACTTTCGGCTGTTCTGTCCACCGAGTCCCGGTATTCATCCTGAGTCTCCATAGCTGATTGATTGGCTATCTGAGTGGAAGCATAGGCAAAGCCCAGACCTGCCACTGCTCCCACTGCCAGCCCGATAATACCTGCCACCGGGTTGATGGCTATTTTAAGAGCATGATAAGCGGCAGTTAAAGTGATTACTGCAGTAGTTACAGTACCAATTACAGGTATGGCAATCATCAGTCCTGTGACAAACCCCTTCATAATGGGAGATAAGCTCTGATAGCCTTCCATCAGAGAACGCAGTCCCTTCAACAGAGGTGTAATCAGCACTGTGAGCATATCACCGATGGTTTCTTTGATGTCTCCCCAGGCATTGGCATTCTGCAGCCGCAGATCAGCCAAAGCTTCGGCAGTGCCTCCGTAATCAGCAGACAGCTTTTCCACCAAGTATGAGACACCTTCGGTCTTTAGCCGGGTGGAGTCCAGTTCAATGCCATACCGACCCAACATCTCTGTATGACCGTTTAGGGCACGACCCATAAGATCAAAGGCACTTTCCACGCTCATTCCAGTGGCTTTATTGGCTTCAGTAAAATCTAAAAGCAATGGCACAAGCTGTTGTATCTCATCCTTGTTTAGTTTGAAAGTCTGTGAGAGTTTGGACATTAAAGCCAGTAGCTGATCATCTTCGAAGTTGGTCAAAGATTGCATGGCAGAAGCAAACTTTCCCATCTCTGCAGCAGCTTCACCAAAGGCTATTTTCGACAGAGTGACTGCTTGTCTCTGAGATAGTGATGCATTCAAATAGTCATTGACTGACGAAACTACCGAGCCGACCACTTGCAAGACACCATCAAAGGCGATCTTGACATCACGTATGGTAGCCAAAGCCTGTTCAGCCGAGATCTTGACCGCAGCAGGTTTTTCAATCTGCTCCTTGGCAGAGGAAGCTTCCTGAGTCACCTCACTCAGCTTGAGATTGGCATCATCGGTGATCAGGACGAGTTTGAAAGTTAGTTCCGACATATTTGATTTCCAAATTGACAGAATTCATTAGAATAGTGTTTGTACATATGAGGTGAATCATATGGAGAATTTATATAACATTGCTATTGTTCTGGTAGTTGTAGTTGGATGGATTGTTACCAACTATTTTAACAAACGACACGAGATTACTAAGCGCCAAATCGAGTTTAGGATCGACATGTTACAGAGTATTGTACTGGTGAAAAGTAAGTTGAAAGCACTCATCTGGGATACCAAAAATTCAAGTTCGGTCAGGGATGATCTTGCAAAAGCACTTGAAGATGTTGAGTTCAAAGTTAACTTGTTCGGTAATACCAAAGAATTAGAGTTAATGAAAAGTATTAGGACATATGCTAATAAAAGTATGTGTCTTGATGATAAGTTAGCGACTATGCTATTAGAGCTTATCGAGTTGGCTCGAAATGATATACGCAAGAAGTTTCGCATGCGTTAATAATTCCTGATCATTAACTCTGTCTGCGTCTGGAAACTGCCTGAGACGGTGTATTGGGCTTCCACTGTCTCTATAGTCAATCCTTTGTAGAGTTTCCTGATATAAGGCTCATCATTGTAGGACAGCAGGAATTTGCCTTTGATGGCTTTCAATTGCTTTGCCATCTCCTTATGCTTGGTAAAAGCATCTGCGTCTTCTCTGTCGTATAAGTGCTCCTTTGTATAGTAGGGCGGGTCTAAGTAAAAGAACGTATTGGGACTATCGTATCTGTTTAGTATCTTCTCATAGTCCTGCTTTTCAATGATCACCTGCTGCAAGCGTTCTGATGCTACCTTCACCTTCTCCAGTTGGCGCAGGGGCATGTATTTATAGCCTTGCATGATGCAGAAGTTCTTGGAACGTGAGCCGTAGGAGCAGGAGAGTTGAAAGTAGAACCTTATAGCCCGCTCCAACTCGGTCTTGGGTTGATGCTGGGTGAAGATGTCGAATAACTCTCTGGATACGAGGTATTGGTTCAACTCGGTGACGAAGGCTTCCGGGTGGTTCTTGATGTACTTCCAGAAGTTAACCAAGTCGCCATTGATATCGTTATAGACCTCAGTATATCTGCTCTTCTTTGACAACTGCCAGTCATCCTTGTTGGGGGACTTGCCGAACAGCACCCAGGCAGCTCCGCCAAACACCTCGCAGTAGATGTCATGCTTGGGGATCAAGGGCAGGATCTTCTTTCTGAGCAGACGCTTGCCACCTACCCACGATATTATGGAGTTCATCTGTCCTCCAGTGGGAAGTTGGCTATTATGACCTCATTGTACTCTGATTTACCTTCTTTACGGTTAATACCCTTGGTTCTGGTCACATGCTTGATCTGGAAACCCTTGTAGAGTTTCAGAACATCCGGGTTATCATCGTAAGAGAGGATAAATCTGCCTTTCAGCTTCTTGAGCTTATCTCTGAGCACAGTATGGTCGAACTGCTTGGAGTTCTCATAGGTATAGCCGGTCATATAGGGAGGGTCGCAGTAAAAGAAGTTACTCTTGGTGTCATACTTCTCAATGACCTTCTCATAGGACAGGTTCTCGATGATTACCATGTCCAAACGTCTGTGCAGCTCTTTAATGCGATCCAGCCGGTTATACATACTGGAAGTGCCCCGCTTCTGGGAAGTGCCGAAGCTATCTCCTTTACTGCCGAAACTTCTGGTAATCAGGAACATGAACCTGGCAGCCCGCTGTATCTCGGTCAGACCTTCCTGCTTGAGGATATCCCCGAACAGCTTACGGCTGGCGACCATATAGTCCAGTTCCCTGATCAGCTCATCAGGATGGTACTTGACCTGCAGGAAGAGGTTGACCAAACGGTAATCGAGATCGTTATACACTTCCAGATCAGCCCACCTGTCCTTGAGCAGGAGCATCCAGGCAGCGCCACCGAAGGGCTCGATATAGCCGGTGATGTCAGCAGGGACATACCGGGAGATGGTCTTTCTCAGGAGGCGTTTACCACCAATCCAACCGATTAAGGCATCCATCAGACCTCTCCTTTGGGATCGCACAGGCATAACCTGAGATAAAGCTCAGGCAAAGTTAAGGTGTCAAAATCCTCAGTAGTGAAGCCGAGTTTACGCAGGATCATTTCGAACTTCTCGTAGGGGTATCTGTGTTCTTGGCGGTTGCCACTGCTAATCCTAAATTCCCGAGCCAGTCTTTGCACTTCTCTCTGCTGGCTCTGATATAGACGAAAAAAGAGGAGATATACTCCAAAGCTTCTACGGCATCCATCTGCTCAGGGTCTTGGCCGGAGAGGATGCGGATCAGGTCCTTGTCCACTTCCGAGTTCTGTATCAGTTCCAACAGCTCAACCTCGGATACTTTGGTCAGCTTGCCGGAGAGAAAGTCCTGCAGCTTTGCCTTTAAGGTACCGTTGGAGATAGTCAGACCGAGGATCTGCCTGAGTTGGTTATAAGTCAGTTTGGGTTCTTGCATAGTTATTCCTTTCATTATCAATCAAAGAACATCTTGATAGCCACTCCCATCAGCATAAAGAACTGGGAGATGGAGACGCCCAGAAGCAGCTTCATGTTCGTCTCCACTCTCGCCATTCTGGTGATTAGGGAGTTATTGCTGTTACCATTGCCGTAGATCTCTTCATGCAGACTGTCGATCTTGTCTTTAATCTCAGGCTTGCACTGGCAGTCTACGGCATCTGTTGTGGAAGCTTTACGTTTAGGCGGCATATCAGGTGGCCGGGATATCCTTCTTGAGATAGATCTTACCGGCAGTTGTGCCGGAGAACTCGGTAGAGATGACCACAGTGAACAGCCCGTCGGCTTCACCCGACCATTCCACAGTCCAGCGCATGCCATTGAAGATGATGATGCGGTCCAGTTCGGTGGAGACGACAACAATGGTCATCTCCTTGCCGGTAAAGGAATGGCTTTCCAGATAGTTCCTCTGCTTGGCTGACATACCGACTATAGTCAGTTCCACCGTACTGGTGCGCTTGCCTGGTATGGTATAGTTACGGGTCTTGAGCTTGGTCAGCTTGGAATCGGCTTTACCCGGTTTCTCAGCTAACTCGCCCAAGGAATCGAAGTTGGCGAGCAGTTCACCTTCGGCTGAGGTCTTATTGGCATAGATGGTCTCCACATCGGTATCGGTATATAAACCGAAGCCGAAGTAGATCTTGTCCGCTACCATGCCTTCCATCAGAGCCGAAAACAGCAGATCGTTCTGAGTGGTGCCGGAGGGATAGGTGGGTGTGGTTATGGGAGAAGGTGGCATCAGAATACTCCCTTAACCGCCTTGCCTAAGGAAAACAGCCATTTGCGGTTATGAAAGACGTATTCCACCGCTCCTCCGATTGTGCCGAAGAGCTTGAGGATGAGCCCGGTCTGTTTGGCAGGCAGGGACTTGGATACCCTTTCCACTGCCAACTGCTTCTTGGCATAGTCGTCCAACAGCTTGGTGTTGGGGTTGGTCTTGATGTCCTGGATGATCTCCAGAATCATAGCCAGGGCAGCATTGATCTTGGTCTTGTCCAAGGTCTTGCCGGTGATCCAGGCAATGATCCAGACGATGAGGGTGGCAATGAGTCCAAGAATGAACTCCTGGTTATTGATGATGAAATCCATAGATTCTCCTTATCTGTTAGTTATGGTTAGGTGGTTAACTTAAACACTTCGACGAAGTTGGGGATGTAGGTGATGCCGGGACGGATACGGATGTACCAGTGGTACTTCCAGTCCGAGCCATGATGCTCGACCTTGAGTTCGGCATCAGTACGGTAGCCGATGATGATGAACTTGGGCAGACCGCCCACGATATAGTCATCCGGCATCAGGCGGGATTTGACGGGGATACCGGCAAAGGAGACATTGCCTCCTTCCAGTAAGAGACGGTCTCCGGCATTGGTTTCCCGGTCAGCCAGTTCTGCTCTGATGCGGATCAGGTCTTTCTGCGAGACATAGAACTTGAAGTTCTCCTGCTCTTCCAACAGCTCATCGCTGAAGGCAAGCAGAGCCGCTTCAAAGCGATCCACCCACTTGGGATAGGTGGTCTTGGACAGATTGGTGATATCACTGCCGGCAGTAGCCAACTTGATCACACCATCCAGAGCTTTGAGCTTATCGGTGCCGGAAGCTCTGTCACCTCTGAACAGGAGCAGGCGCATGGCTTTCTCAGTTTTCTTGGCGATATGCTGTTCTACATAAGCGCCAAAGGCTTGCTCGCCATACTTGTCCTTATAGAACTCGACCACATCACGACCCAGGGTGAACTCGGCATTCAGGATACCGGTGGGTACGGACAGGTCGGCAGTGCCAACGTCCTGAGCGGATAAAGCGCCATCCAGTGAGTTCTTGAAGACCAGGTCATTGATCAGACCAACATCGATCTTCTCGTCTTTAAGCAGCGGAATGACCGAGATATCGGAGAGTGTGTCTCCGGGTTGACTGCCTACGACTTCATCGATAAACAGCGAAGTCGTGTTGGAGTTGAGGATGTTCATGGTCGAGCCGGAGTCCACATCGGCAATGCCCTTGTAGATCTCCCGGTGGCTGGCTTTAACCACAACCTTGTTGCCATCGATGGTCACTTCCTGGTCAGTTGTAACATTCTCATCAGGCTCACCCTTGATAGACTTGGAGATGGCTTTGCTCATGGTCACCGACAGGTCTTTCAGCGACTTCTCGATGCTGCGGATGGCATCACTGACCATGAGGTTGCCATTACCGCCCTTCTCCAGTTCAGAGATACGGTCGGAGATGGCAGAGATGCCTTTCTGCAGTTCGGTGTTGTTGTGCTGTTCGGCTACTCTCTTAAGAGAACTCAGTTCTCCCTTGATCTCAGCCAGCACTGCCTGGGTATCGCCATAGTCATCGGCTTTGCCGTAGATGGAGACACCATGGAACTGACCCTTCTCCACTTTCTGCCAGAGCTCACTGTTCAGGTCTTCGCACTTGAGCACCTGCACCCAGGCACCCACTTGGGTATCGGGGAAGTGTTCTTTGTCGGCAGTCTTGAGGATGTAGTTCTCCACCACTGTGAACTCCGGCACCGGGCTGAGGTTGTGGTTGACATCGTTCTTGCCGACCAGACCATGCTTGGCAAAGTGGTCGCAGGCTTTCCTGATCTCATCTTTGGAATAGAAGTCACCCTGGCTGTCCTTGACATCCGGCTCCATGAGGGTGACATATAGCCGCCCCTGAGTACCGGTGGTTTCGCTTTTGAACTTGATGGAGTGGGTCTTGGGCTCATAGATCTTGCCCTGGGCTGACTTGATCACAAAGCCCTTCTGGTTGGCCGGGGTCATGTCATCAAACAGCAGGGAGACCAGTTCCACTTCCACGTTACGTAATTCGCCCTTGCGGACGATCTTCTTGGTTTTGGTAAATGGGTACACATTACCTCCTGTGTGTTGTTATGGGTTATGGGAAAAGTTACGGTTCTGCATAAAGAGCTGCTCATCGGCAGATTGCAGGGCTTCAGTTAAGTTGCCGAAATTGAAGTCACCGGGTTTGACTCCCCAGTTGTATTCGAAGTTGAACTCTAAAGCCAAGGTTAAGGCTAAACGTTCCTGCAGGGGCTTGATTACGAAGTGGTAGAACATCAGCATATCGCTCTGGTTATCACCACCCAACTGTCCGGGTATGAGCTGGGATACCACTCTGGCGGGCACCCGGTGATAGGCAAAGATGCCTTCCCTGAGGTCTTTCTTGAGGGATAAGAAGCCGCCTTCCCTGTCCTGCTGACGCAGGGGCTCCAGCCGGATGCGGACTTCCTTGCTCTCACTTTCGATCAGGACAGTGCTATGGGACTTGGCATTGCCTTTGACCTCGGTCAGGGCTTTCTCTATCTCGGTATAGGCATCGGTGATGACCTCATTGCCTTCCTCATCGGTGACTGTGCCGTCTCTTAAGGTTCCTCCCTCCACAATCACGAAATAGTCGATCATCAGCCCGTTCAGGAAGTTGTTGTAGTCAAAGGTCTTGATCTCGGACAGAATCTCCACATTGATGGCTATGGGTAGGCAGGACAACCCCCAGGCATTAGATTTATGGGTACTGCGCTTGATATGCATGATATCGGCATAGGCAAAGTCACGTTTCTGGTTGTTCTTGGTCTGGATATAGTTAGGACGGAAGAACCCGAACTCGTCATAGTTCTCCACGATCTGCACTTCAGTGGGCAGCATGCGTTCCAGACCCAGCCAATCTCCTTTGGCACTGCGCATCTTGATCAGAAAGCCGTTGCCACAGGCCAGATAGAACTTTATGAACTCAGCTAAGATAGTGGTCTGGTCTTCACAGGCGGGAAACTCGGCAGCTTCCATCCACTTGGTGACATTGGTGTTCTTGCACTCAAACTGCATGACCGTTGCCATCGTTATGGCTTCCACACAACCTGAGTGATACTCATCGGTATCCAGAAGTGCCAACAGCTTGCTCATGGAGAAGGGCTGTGCCACTACCTTCTTGCTTTCGGCTTCTTTGGAGACCAGACGTTTACCAACATGTTTCAGTTTGGAAAGGTCTACGGCTTCCGGCTTGTATTTGGTCTCCAGTAGATCGGAAGCTGAGCTTATGCCGATATTGTGATTACCGAGTCTGACTACCCTCATCTCAAACCCTTTGCGTGCATTTCGTGGTTTTCGTGGTTAATAAAGTTCATGATGCCGCTCCAATGCCACTTTTCAACAGGTCAAGCTTGGCTATCCTGACCAGGCGGGTACCGTCTATCCTGGAGGTGTAATACTCAATATGAGGAACATCCCGGCTGGCTAAAGTCATGTAACAGTCCCGGAACTTCTCTTTCAGGTTATAGACATCCCAATCAGGATCATCTGCATTTTGGGCATTTACGATCAGAAAGACAGTCCAGGCTATATCCGAGGAAGTGAACTGCCTGACTGTGCCCTTGGTTCCGTCCTCGGAATCAAGGATGACAATGGCGCAGGGCATGTTCTTGGGGATGCTGTCCTTGTTGAACAGGATGGTCGGGATACCACAGGTCTGCAGTGCTTGGACGATGATCTCCCTCTGCTTCTCAAACCTATCCAGGAAGTTCACAGATTTACCTCGATGGACTTGAGCTGTTCGTATATCCACTGCTCCCGATTGGCTATCACCTCGGCAAAGACATTACGGGCAGCGATGCCTTCCCGCTTGAGCTTGCCCCGGATGAGATAGGCGATCTCGATGGTGGTCAGCAGCCTGCCTGTCTCCTTGTCGGTCCAGAACAGATGCTTGCGTTCGACCCAACCGATCAGCGGGGCAATGGGAGTCCAGGAAGGCACCTTGCCACCCAAAACGAAAGGTTCGTGTTTGACATTGGAGCCTACCCTCAGAGTCATCCCGGTGCTATTGGTCTCCACCAGATAACCGGTATTGCGGTAGAAGTCGCCTTTGTCGTAGATGTTCTGTGCTAATATCTCTTTCCTGGCATCGGCATCAATGGTGGAGCCGATCAGATGCAGCCTACTCTCCAAGACGGTATAGATGGCCCTAAATATCTCAACCATCAGCTCATCGGGAGAGTCAAACACTCTGTCTGTCATCAGATGACCCCAATCCTGATAACTCTGGGAGGTCTGGGAGAGATCTCTGCCAGTCTGTTCTTGCCGGTCTCATTCAGGTATGCTGACAGGGCGGTCAGCGCTCTCAGCTCCAATTTGAGCTTAAAGGCATCGATTTCCGCCCCTGTGAGCAGTTCGGTGGCTGATTGGTCTAATCCTACGGTCTTGACTATTCCCTCGCCCAGGGTCTTTAAATTGAGGAACTCTAAAGTGGAATGCAGCATATAAAAGCAATAGGCAAAACGAAAAGCGATGTATAAGGGATCTTCCTCACCCACTCTGGGATCAAAGGCAGAATCGAAAAAGTTATCTATTACCACTCCCCTGATGATCTCCAGGATCAGGTGCTTGTGTTCCTTGAACACCGGATTGGTTTCCAGTTCACTCGGCAGGTTTAGCACTGTCAGAAGATCGGGAATAGGCACAGGTAAAGCAGGAGGCATTAGCCTTTCCTCATCAGTTCGGATAGTTCAATCGCCCTACGACCAACCTGCTTTGCCCATTTGGATGCTAACATGCCATTGGCAGCCCGTTCGAAGTCACCGGCACCAATGAAAGCCAAGGTGTTCTTGAATCCCAGTAGCCCCGATATACCTAGGTTGAAGCACATGTTGAGCAGGACGGACTTGCGGGTCTCATTCAAGCCGGTATAGACTTCAGGAAGTTCATCCATGAGTTCGCTTTCACAGCGTAGGATGTCGTTCTCAAGCATGACAAAGGCTTCCTTCTGAGTGATACCTCTGTCCTCAAGGTTACGACCTACTCC
>Ga0194111_10005234_pt1 | contig 14964 bp, 12 predicted proteins | sample TA2KigC300mmetaG_FD_146194 | JGI IMG/M metagenome (GOLD analysis project Ga0194111, IMG submission 146194) | Freshwater microbial communities from Lake Tanganyika, Tanzania - TA2015033 Kigoma Deep Cast 300m | ecosystem: Environmental > Aquatic > Freshwater > Lake | place: Tanzania: Lake... | reverse complement strand
ACAAACTGATCAGGATAAGACGACTGCCGAACCAGGTGTAGAGATGCTGTGACATCCCCTGGAGAATTCCGGTCTTGGAAAAAGCCTCCACCAGGCAAAAGAGGGAGATGAGAAAGATGATCGTCCGCCAATCCACATCCTGCAGGATATTGGTGACTGATTCCACCTGGGTTGCATGCACCAGTAGCAGAGCCAGGGCCGCGGCAATGATCGCCACGGCCGGGGGCACGATCCGGGCCGGCAGATATTCTCCGGTCACAAATAAAACCACCATGAGAGCCAGGATCAGGAGAGCAAAAAGGGCCAGGTAGGGACGCGCCAGAGGTTCGGGTTTCAGGTCAGCCGGCAGGCTGCGCTGGACCCGCCACAGTTCCGGCATCAGCCAGGGCATCAAAGGCACCAGGACTAAGACCGATAAAAGCCCCCCCAGACTCACCCGCTGGAGATACTGGAGAAAGGTCATGCCGATGCTGCTGCCTACCAGGAAGGTGGCCGGGTCGCCCACGATGGTCAGGAGGCCGGCGGAATTGCTGATAATGGCGGTGACAATCATGGGTCCCACAAAGTCTACTTCCAGGGCCCGGGCTACCCGGATAATGATGGGGGCCACCAGGATTACCGTGGTGGCATTGGGGAGCACGGCGCAGAGGGAGCCCACCAGGAGAAACAGGCTCAAAAGAAACCTCTTGCCGCTGCCCCGGGTGGCCAAAAGATAGCGGGAGCCGATGAACTCGAAGATTCCGGTGGGCACCAGGACCCGAGCCACCACCATGCCGCCGAACAACAGGGCGAGCGGACCGCTGGCCATGCGGGTGACGTTCAGAATGTTCTGCTGGTCGAAGACGCCGAATACAATCAGCACGCACACCCCCAGCAGCGCCGCCAGGAGCATGTCCACCACATCAAAAGCGATAGCGGCAATGACGCCGATAAAGACGATAATGATAACAACATTTTGACCATATTCAGTGAGCATGGCAACCGCCTTGTAAGGAAGATTACTTTTAGCTTTCTTCTGAGAATGCCGGAACCCCTGCTAAAGACAGATTAACGGAAGGGGGGGGCGAACACCAGGCCTCCTTGGTTCCACAGCCGGTTGAGCCCTCTTTCGAGTTTGAGCGGGCTTCGGCTACCCAGGTTACGCTCATAAATCTCGCCGTAATTGCCCACCGCTTCAATAACCCGGACCACCCAGCCGGGACTGATACCCAAGGCTTTCTCCGATAAGCCGTCGGAGTCGAGGAAGTTCTGGAGCACGGGGTCGGTGGAGGTGGTAAGCAGGGTGCGCACATTGGCCTGGGTGACCCCCCGTTCCTCCGCTTCGATGAGTGCATAGAGCACCCATTTAATCAGGATGAACCACTCATCGTCACCCCGGCTCACCACCGGCCCCAGGGGTTCTTTGGATATTTCCTCCGGTAGCATTATATAATCTTCTGGTTCGCCCGGCGCTATAATCCGGATAGCGGCCAATTCGGACCGATTCGAGGTAAGGGCCTGGATTTCTCCGCCCAGGAGAGCAGCTTTTGCCTCTGAGAGGGTCCTGAAAGGCCGAGGCTTATAGGTCCAGCCCCGTTGACCGAAGTAACTCGTCAGGTTGTTTTCATGCGTGGTTCTTTTCCCAAAGCCAATGGTGGCGCCGTTCAAATCGGCCAAGCGGCGAATGCCGCTCTTTTTTGTGACCAGGAAGGCTTGCCCGTCATAGTTGATTATTCCGGCAAACTGAACTCCGATGGCGGCCTCACGTTCGAAGGTGTACGTGGTCATCCGCATGAGCAAGTCGATACTGCCGGAGAGCAATACCGGAAATCGATTGACGGAAGTCACCGGCACAAAGGCTACCCTATCGGCCTGGCCCAACACAGCGGCAGCCACGGCCCGGCAAAAGTCGACGTCAAAACCTCGCCACTGGCCGGCCTCGTCCTGCACAGAAATACCAGGGCGGTTTTCAGCTACCCCACAGCGGATCACCCTATTGGCCCGTATTGTGTCCAGCGTCGGACCGGCTAGGGCCGCGGCAGAAGACAGCAAATGCAATAATAAAAAGAACCCTAGGAGGATCAGTCGCATAATTCGCCCCCTGCCCGACCTACCGGAAGACTATATCGATTGCCAAAAATATTTTCCTTTATCTTTCCCTCTCCCCTTGAGGGGAGAGGGCCAGGGTGAGGGGTGAATCGGCCAGAACTTTTGGCAACGGCTATAAGACTTCGGCTATTTTCAACCTTAAGGCAGCGTTGCCTGCCCCTCTAGTGATAGGGAGCGAACGCTGCCGCAACGTCGGCGCCCTTGCCGCCGCGCATGACGAGTCCGAACAGCAGCCTCGCCTTGAGGCCGGAGAGGTAACCCCCGGGCACGACACCGCGCCGGATCAAATCGATCTCCGATCCAGGATAGCCGTAGGTGCGCGTAAACACATGGCCCGTCATCGCCCGGCTCGCCAGCACCACCGGAATCTCCGCCGCCAGGTCGCCGACGATGGGAGCGACGTCCGCAGGCACATGGCCGGCGCCCATCCCCTCTAACACCACACCGGCGTAGCCCAGGCCGGGCAGCGCCCCGAACAGGCGCCCGTCATCGCCCATGGTGGCCATGATGAGCGCCACCGGGGCGGGCGGGCCGTCTCCAACCGGCAGGGCGGGATTGCGCGTCAGGCGCACATAGAAGCGAGGCTGTCTTTCGATGAGGGTGCCGATGGGCCCCACCAGCGGCGAGAGAAACGCCGAGGGCAGGGCGGTGTGGGATTTCTGGACAAACTGCGCCGCGTGAATGTCATAGTTGAGGACCGCAACCGCCTCGAAACCTATGACTGCCATTTCAAAAAACTCGTTCATCCGATTCTCTCTTGTGTCTGGGAGGCGATTTTTTTGGCGGCCAGGGCCAGCATCACATAAGACCAACCGCTGAAGATCAGGTCAATGCCGATGAACAGGCCGATCATGAACAGTCCTGAGTACGGCCATTGCTGCTTGATCAACAAGCCCAGAATAAAACTCATCACGCCGCTCAAAAACACCCAGCCCCAGCTGGGAAACCGCATAGTGAGTGAGGTTATGGCTCTGACAATGCCGATCACCAAAAAATAAATGGCCATGACCAAGGTCAAGACCAGAGCTCCGGCCTCCGGCGACGTAACGAGGTGAATTCCCACCACCACGGCCAAAATACCACCTACCAGGTGCAGGAAGAACCCGCCCCATTTAGGCTGCCAGAAGCCCTGCACGGCTTCGAAGGCCCCCACGGCCATCAAGAGCCAGCCGAAGACCAGGACCGTCAGCATGGTTGCCGCCACGTCATAGATGATGGCGATGATGCCGACGATGATCAGAAATATCCCCAGGGCCAAAAACCATCCCCGGTTTTTCTGAAAATCCTCCAAACTAAAGCCGTAAAGCCCGCCAATAGGCTTGGCCGTTTCGTTCATGCTGCTTCTCCTGTGATGCAGTTTGGATAAATCACTTAAAGCTTGTCAAACGAGATTGCTCAAGTTCAGCGTTATCGGGGATAAGATTTGCTGCCCCTGCCACATGCGGTGATCAACACCATCTCTCCTTCTATTTCTCCAAGACATATTTGCCCGGAGCTTTCTCCAGAACCGGCCAGGTCTTGCTTCCCACTGTTCAAGGAAGATTTACCTCGGCAGCCTATTTTTAATGGCCGGCTCCTGGCTGGTGAGGTTACGCCCCATCTTCCAGGAGCCGGGATAATGTATTGCTGTTACTTGGCCTTAGGATCGGTTTCATAGTTGGCCCTGTCCCACTCCTGCCAACCACCCTTCAGGACCTTGGCCTTGGTGAAACCCATGTTCATGAGTTCGCGCCCCACCCGGGAACTAGTGGCCGCGCGGGGTCAGGCGCAATACAACACGATGTCAGCGTCCTTGGCGTATTTCTTGGACCAATCTTTGCTCGCTTTGGGGTCCTCCCGCACCGCGCCTTTGATCTTTTTATCGCTTTTAGTCCAGTCTTCGGGGGACCGCACATCGATGATGGTCAAGCCGGGTTTCCCCAAGGCCCCCTGCAATTCCTCCTTGCTGATCAGGGGGGGGTCCTTGGCCGCCAGGGCCGGCAAAGAGAGCAGCAGGCCCACAACAAGGGCAAGTCCCATGGTCAGAAAACGTGTGCCATAGCCTATCTTTCTAAACATCATGCACCTCCCATAATGGGGTATTTGTCCCCTTAGTTGGGGAAATCTTTTATCATCATCGATTTTTGCGAGCATTGCCAGCTCCTTGGGTTAAGGAAATCCCTGAACAAAGAAACCTGCCAAGTTTGATAATTGATTGATTTATTTTAATCAGGGTTCAAGGCAATAATTTTTCGAGAGTATGTCAAGAAATTTTCATAATTTCCACCTTGGCAGATACCATCTGCCATATCACAGCTCTTGATTGAGTGGACGTTTAAGGTTCCTTCACAACCGGCGCGTCGTCCTCGAAGACCTCCTCCTTCCCGGGTTTGCCGGCCGGGGCGGCGGCGGGCTTGGTGCCCGGCAGAATCTCAAAGAAGGGATCGAAGGCCACCAGGGTGGCTTTGAGCTGCTCCAGGACCTGAATATTGCCCTCGAGCTTGGCTTTGCCGGCCTTGACCTTATCCACCAGCTTGGCGGCGCCGATCATCACGTCCTCCAACTCGGAACGGTCAATGGTGATGGTCAGGTCCGCGTCCGGGGCCGCATAACCGGCCAGGGAAGTGAGGGTGGCGTTGCTCATCTCGATGACAAACTTCTCGCCGTTGTCCGGCGTGACCAGGTTGATCTTGAATTGCAGGCCTTCGGCCTTTTTAGTGTCCACCATGATGGCCAGGTAATCCAGGAACATCTCGGTACTGGTGCCGCGCACAAAGTCGGGGCTGCCGGTTTTGGCGGCGGCCACCGGGATGATGCCGTCCCGGAGCTCCTTGGCCCCGACGAGATAAATGTTGCGCAGGCCGGCCCCCTCGGCCTGGTAGCCGAGCTGCTCCCAGACATCGGCCAGGAGGTCCTTGGCTGCCTGGTTTTGGGGCTCGGCATAGACCAGCTTGTTGAGAATCTCCTGGGCTTCCCGGTATTTACCCTGATCGTAAAGCTCCCGGCCTTTGGGCATGATCTTGTCGGCGCCGCCCATCATCTCTACGTAGAGGGGGGCGGCATCTTGCGGCGACAGGGGGAGCAGGGTGGCGGGATTGCAGTCCCAGAATCCCAGGTAGCGCTGGATGACGGCGCGGCTATTGTGTTCGTAGGTGCCATGATAGCCCCGGGCGAACCACTGATTCTGGAGGCTCTGGGGCGGTTCGTAGACGTTGTGGACCTCATTGATGGTGACGCCGTTATTGGCTAGATTTAAAACCTGGTTGTTGAGATTGGCGTACATGTCCCGCTCGCCGCGCAGCACTTCCTGAATGCGTTCGGTGCCCCAGCGCGGCCAGTTGTGGGACTGGAAGAGGACCTTGGCCTGGTCGCCCCACTTGTAGAGGGTGATGTTAATGTACTTGGCCCAGGCCAGGGTGTCGCGCACCTGGGCGCCCCGCAGGGTGAGGACGTTGTGGAGGCCGGCCACGACGTTCTCGGCGAGCCAGAGGGCATTGAAGTCGGAGAACCAGGTATTCATCTCGGCGGGGGCCTCGGTGCCGGGGGTATTCTGGAAGACCATATGCACCCCGTCGATTTCCACCTCTTCCAGGGGCTCCATAATGACCCGGGTGGGGGGCAGGATGCCCACGTCCCCCACGGCGACATTCTTGCCGATGGCCATGTCCACGTGGCCAAAAGGGCTGGCAGGCAGGGCATCGCCGTACGTGTAAACCTTGCGCCGCATCATGGCGTTGCCGGCATAGAGGTTCTCGGAGATGGCTTCCCGCATAAAGCCCTTGGGGGCGATGATTTGCACTTTGCCGGCCCTGAGGTCCTCATCGCTCACCACGCCCCGGATGCCGCCAAAATGATCGGCGTGAGAGTGGGAGATGATGACCGCTACCACCGGCCGATAGCCAAGTTTTTCATTGACAAATTTCAGCGCGGCCCGGGAGGTTTCTTTGACGGTCAGGGGGTCGATGATGATCCAGCCGGTCTTGCCCTTGATGAAGGAGATGACGGCCAGATCGAAGCCCCGCACCTGGTAGATGCCGGGGACCACCTCGAAGAGGCCGAAATCCAGGTTCAGGATGGCCTGCCGCTGCAGGGACGGGTGGATGCTGTCGAAGTCCTGGCCCTGTAAAAGGAAGTCGTAGCGGCCCAGATCCCAGGCAATGCCGCCCTTATCATTCTTGATCACCTTGTAATCGGGGACGGCGATGAAGCCGTGGTGGGCCTCTTCAAAATCCCGCTTGTCGGCCAGGGGCAAAATTTGCCTTTGGTGCTTTTGCGCCTCAACGGTGTACGTCGAGGGCAGCTTGCCCTTGGGGTGAAAATGGGTATGACCCTTACATGTCAGTGAGTTGCACATACTTAATTCTCCTTTCCTGGGAAGCATTAACATTTGAGGGATGATGTGTCAGGTTGATTGTTTCAATCCGGATGATAAAAAAACTTTTCGTGGCGGTTCAATACACTGTAACCGCCACAAAGGCAAAAATGCCGATAATAACAAGTAAAATAGCCATAATAAACACCAGCGGCCGAAACCCGGTGTATTCAAAATCGTTCTTTTTGATGTGCTGGAGAATGTTCCAGTGCTGGAGCGCGGCTGCTACCAGACCAAGGACGCCCAGGCCGATAAAACTTAACCCGAAGGCCAGGGCCACGTTAGCATGATCTCGAGGGTTGCTCACCAGACCGGCGTTCAGGAGGACGGCTCGGAAATTGGCAATGGCAAAACCGAAGCCGATGAGGGAGAGGGTGGTGCGGATCCAGGCCATGAGGGTCCGGTCGGCGGCCTGGCGGTTGCGCTCCCGGGCAAGTTCGCTGGCAAGGTCTTTTTTGGGTAGTTGGTCATTCATAGGTAATCATCTTTTGTAGGCACGGAAAATGAGCAATACGATGAAATCTTGCCCACTGTTGGAGTTTGCTCCCTCCTGCTCTCGAACTTACCGCAAAAGCTCCTTCTTGTTCTTAAAATCCATACACCAAAGGCGCCACCGACAGTACCACGGCGCCGACTATAATCGTGAGAGGCAGCCCCACTCGCGCAAAATCCCAGAAGGTGTAGCCGCCGGGTTCCTGGACCATCAGGTTCGTTTGAAAGCCTGCCGGGTTGATGAAGGCAGAGGTCGCGGCACTCATCAATACCATGGCGAACGGCATGAAGCTCACCCCCAGGCTGTTAGCCAGGGACAAGGCCACCGGAAACATGAAGGCGGCTGCGGCCGCGTTCGTAATGACGTTCGTCATCAGGATCGTGCCCACATAGACGGCAGTGAGAGACAGCATGGGACTGCTGCCGCCAATGCTGGCAATAAGGTGCGCGATCGCGGCGGACAAACCGCTGCCGGTAACCGCGGCTTCCAGGCCCACTGCGGCCCCCAAAACCACGATGGTTTGCCAGTCCAGGCTCCGCCACACCCTGCTGCTGGTCAGGCAGCCGGTCAGGAGCATGGCCGCGGTGGCCAGCAGCGCCGCATTCAGCATGCTCATCAGCCCGGTCGTTGCCACTGCTATCATTGCCGCGGTGATCACCGTGGCGCTCAGGGCCCTGTCCACCCGCTGCACCCGGTATCCTTCCACCCGCCGAGTCAAGGTAAAGTCCGTTTCCCGGCGGTTCTCATAGAAGAAGGTATCACCGACTTCGATGATGGCGGCGTCTCCCGGTTCCAGCCGGAGCTCCGCCAAAGGCTGCGACGGCGCCTGCCCCTGGCGGGAAATTCCCACCAACATCATTTCATAAGGGCTATCTGGAAGTGGCAGGTCTGCTATGCGGTGCCCGATAGCCGGCGATTGACTGGATATGACGACTTCGACCAGGTGATGTTGGTGCCGCTTGGTTTTCTGAGGGGTAGCAAGGACGGGCACCAGGCCAAGGGTAGTCCACAACCCGGGCAGCACGTCGGCCTGGGCGTAGAAGGTGAGTATGTCTCCAGCTGCCAGCCTGAGGTTTGGTGCTATTTCCACCGGAGTACCTTGGCGTCTGATCCCTTCCAAGGTGTAGCCGATGGGTCTGGCAAAACCAGCTTCCAGGAGTGTCTTACCCACTAAAAAAGAATTTTCTTCGACAGCCAGTTCGCTCCGGTACATACGTTTTGGTACGCCTGCCCCATCCTGATCTGTCCGGTCCGGCAAAAGACGCGTCCCCACCAGGATCATAAAGGCGAAGCCGGCCACCGTGGCGGGCAGGCCGATCCAAAGGGGATCGAAAATTCTCAGGGGAGCCATGCCGGCCAGTTCCCCTCTGTCCATGGCGGTTGACACGAGACCGGCAATGATCAGGTTCACCGATGAGCCGATCACGGTCATGCTGCCGCCCAGAATTGCCATGAAACTCAGCCCCATGAAGATCTTGGAACCTGCCAGGCCGGTGGTGCGGGCCAGATCCCGCACCACCGGAATCATCATGGCGACCATGGGCGTGTTGTTCAGTACGGCGCTCCCCAGGGCTATGGGCGGGAAGATTCTCAGTTGCGCCGCAGTTAAGGAGCTCGGCCGGCCGATGAGTTTCTGGGAGAGAAGAGATATCGCGCCCGTGGCATACATGCCGGCAGCCACGGGAAACAGTACCGCCACCGTCATCACGCCGGTATTGCTGAAGCCGGTCAGGAGAGCCTCGGCCGGGGCTAATCTCAAGGTCATGGCCGTCGTCAACGTTCCCATGAAAACCAGCCAGGCAGGGAATCGATCCCAGGCGAGAAACACGAACATGATAATCAGAATTCCCAGCATCACCCAGGCGTCTACCGGCATAGTCTTTCCTTTCGTCCTATACTCATTCTCAAAAGTCTTTTCTCTGCAGGGGCTGGGTTACCCCGCCCCTACATCGCCCACTTTTCAGGTTTCGTTGTGTTCCCCAGAATATGTGCACTTTTGGCAATTGCTATAGTTGGCGCTTACTCCAGAGTGCATAGGGAACACCCAGGAGCCCTCCGCAAATCATATAGGCCAGGATCGTGGGGATAAACTGCTGCCCGTAGTTACATAATTCTGCCAGGAAGAGAGCCAGCCCGATATTGCGGGCCAGGCAGGCGGTGGCCAGAGCCGAGCGTCGGCCCCGGTCGGGGCCGCCCAGCAGGTGGCCGATAATCAGAGCGAAGGCCGCCATGAGCAGGATGGCCAGCAGGGGTAACCACCCCACCTGGAGCATCGCCCGGAACTGGGGCGCCAGGGAAAGCAGGAGGACCAGCATGAGCAGTAATACAATGAACAGGATATCCGCCAGCCGGCGAGCCGGTTGACGGACAACCTCAGCCAGCCTGGGGGCAAACTGCTGGAGCGACAGGCCGATCATCACCGGCAGGAAAGTCACCTGGGCGACCTGCCGGGCCACCTGAAACAACGCTACCCCCCCGATGACGAGTTCAAACAGAGAGGAAAACAGAGCCAGGATGGCCGGGGTAATCACCACCGCCAGCAAAGCCAGGGTCAGCTGCAGGCTGGCAGTGTAGGTAGGATCTCCCCCGGCCATTTGCGACCGTTTGTAGGTGAGGGGGGCGCCCGGCGCCGCGGCTAACACCGCCAGGCCGGTGGCTGCCGCGGGCGGCAGGTTGAGCACCCATAACAGGAAGACTGCCGCCAGGGGAACCAGGAAAATCACGGCAATAAGGGAGCGGAGCAGCAATCCGGGCTGACGCCAGAGAGAAATGAGTTCCTCAAAAGAATGGTTGACCCCCAGGGCGAACATAAGGGTAAAAATTGTCAGGCTGACAAAATGAAGAAGGATGGGGTTGTCCATACTGAAAAAAAATTCCTCCCTGCTGCGGAGTTCCTTGGAGGTTTTTGCCCAAGGTTATTCTGGCGTTCCTGGTCAAACCCTAAAAAAGCGGTCTCCTGGACCATCCCGGCGCTGGAATTACCGGAGTTAACGTAAGCTTGAGATTATACTGGGGACCGGCAACCTCCGGGGTGATGGGGTAATAGTGGAACTCCGTGCCAATCCTCACCGGCAGGGGACCCAGTTTGATCAACGTTTCGCCGCCGAAGCCGATGGGGAAAGTCAGCCGATTGCGGCCGTCCGCAACCCAGTTAACCCGCATGTTAGGGCTGCAGCCAATATTGGTGAAGGGAGTCAGACGGTAGCGCAGCACGTATTGGACATCGGTGAGGTTGACATGGCTCCGACTGCTGTCTCCGGTCACCGTCCACCAATGCTGGGCCACCACCCCGAAGATCCATTTATTACCCGTGTGCAGGGCCGCAGCCATGGGTCCCAGGTTGAACTTGCCGGTGGTCAGGGTTCTATAAGAGCCGGTGGGCAGCATCATGGTGGGTCCAAACCCGAAAACGTTGGGAGGGGTATACATGTTGGTAAACGCGGTCCACAGGACCATATCTCCCAGGCCGGAGTGGCGGTCAAAATTGGGCCTGGGGATAGGTCCCTTGGGCCCTTCCTCATAATCGAAGCCGCTGAAGGGAAAGCTGGCAAAGGGTATAACTGGCCGGACAACCATGCGCCAGTTTTCGGTGAGGGCCACGGGCATCACTGGCTGAATAAGGGTGATATTCACCAGCCGTTTCTTGTCGGTGATCTGCCCGTCATGCCACTGGAATTCACTCTGCATGGACAAAAGCCAAAGGTCCGAAAAGGGATTGAGGATCCTGTCAGCCACCCCCTCTTCCTGGCTATGTTGGGAGTCGGGCGGCCGGTCAGGGGAATTTTGGCCCCATACCGTCAGGGGGGGAAAAGTCAGCAGCAGAAGACAAACCAGAAGAACTCGGATTGCCATTGTGGACATGAACAGATTCTCCTTCTATCATCCTTAATTAATCGGGAAGCACACTCAAGTCCATCCAGATTCACGCCAGACGTAAGACCTGGTGCAGTAGCCGCGCTGAGGCGCCCCAGCCGCGGCTCCGGTGAAGCCGCTTAGACCCCTTTTGCAGCTGCATCCAGGGCGGCCTGGAGCTTCGCCTGGTCCTCGTGAGATAGAGAAGTTTTGAGAATCTTGCCACCGGTCCCCTGCAGCTCTTCCAGCACTCTTTCGGGATTTGCTTTCCGAACCAACACAAAAAGTGCCGATGAATTCGGTACCAGATTTTGGGCCAACTCTTTCATGAAATTATCGTTAATGCCCACATCGCTCAGTGCCCCGGCCGCGGCGCCGCTGGCCGCCCCTACGGCCATGCCTAAAAGTGGATTAAGAAAAATCAAACCGACCAGGGCGCCCCAAAAACTGCCGGTTACGGCCCCGGCTTTTACCGTGCTGTGGATCTGATGCAGTTTGACCTTGCCGTTTTTGTCTTTGGTAGCAATCACGGCATCCTCCAGATCAACGAGATACTCCTTTTGCATCTTCAACAACTGCAGTCTGACCTCTTCCGCTTTAAGAAAATCATCATACTCAATTACCACTAATGTGTTCATGACGTTCCTCCTGAGTTGGGATGTTTGGATATCTGATGCCGGACACCTGGGGGTCAAAATTGGGGGTTCAGCCGGAATCTCTCTCCTGGATGTTACGCCCGCCGCCCCAGGAAAGGGCCTCTGGCTGCACCGCGCCGGTTATTATTTCCGAAGATTCACACAACAGGCTGATGGCGCCCAAGAGGATTTTATACTGGTCAGAATTTTGAAATTCCATCAGCTTTTCCTGGGCCAGCCATTCTATAATCAGGATGATACAATTTTCATTTTTGCCTTCCTGGAAAAAGCGATACCCCAAACATCCTGAGCCAGGCCGGCAGGCGATGTCTTTAAGAGTTTCCAGGGTTTGCCAAAGCTCGGCGCGTTTTTTAGGGAGAGCCGTCATTTTCACCAAGGCAAATGCGGACAAGCACTCTTCCTCCTTAAGCGAGCAATAATGATGCCATCTGCCAAAAGTTCTGTCCTTATATTCCCCTCGCCCCCTCTGGGGGGAGAGGGCCAGGGTGAGGGGGAAATTAGCCAAAACTTTTGGCAACAGCTATAATGCAGTCTGGCCAGCTGATATTCATCTTCCATGCCAGATGCAGCTAAAGACTTAACATGTTAATTTTCTATAATTAATTCGGGGTAATTGGGGGGATGGCATTCTCAGAGAAGCCGTGATATTTCATGGATCCGTGAGATATCACGGAAAAAGGAGGGCTTTTACTGATTCCTAACAATATTCAGTTTTCGCATGCGGGAGCGGAGGGTACTGGGGTTGATTTCCAACCTGGCCGCCGCCCCCTGCTTGCCGTCGATCTTCCAGCCCACCTTCTCGAGAACCTGCAGAATATGCGCCCGCTCTACCGCCTCCAGACTTTCGCTCGGGGAGGCGGGAGGGGATGGCAGGGGGGTGTTCAACTCTCTGGCAAGTTGCAAAACGGGTCCCTGGGTATCGATAACGGCCCGTTCGATGACGTTTTCCAGCTCCCTGACGTTTCCAGGCCAGGGATACCGGCGCAGGTTCTCCATGACCGGAGGGGGAATTTGGGTCACCTCTTTCCCTATTTTTCTGTTAAACCGCTGGACGAAAGCCTTCACCAGCAAGGGAATATCTTCTTGACGTTGACGCAGAGGCGGCAGCGTAATGGGAAACACATTCAACCTGTACCACAAATCTTCCCGGAAGCGCCCTTTTCTCACCTCCTCTTCCAGGTCCCGGTTGGTGGCGGCGATGATGCGCACATCGATCTTCAGGGTCCGGGAACTACCCAAGCGTTCGAACTCACCCTCCTGGACCACCCGCAGCAACTTGGATTGCAGCTCCAACGGCAGTTCCCCGATTTCATCCAAAAAGATAGTGGAGCCGTGGGCCAATTCAAAACGGCCGATTTTCCTGGACTGGGCCCCGGTAAAAGCGCCTTTCTCATGGCCGAAGAGTTCGCTCTCGATGAGGGTGGGCGAAAGGCTGGCGCAGTCCACTTTGATCAGCGGCCGCTCCCGGCGAGGGCTGGAGCTGTGAAGAGCACGGGCGATTAATTCTTTGCCGGTGCCCGTCTCCCCGAGAATCAGGACAGTGGTTGTACTGGGAGCTACCTGTTCGACCTTGTGCAGGACATACTTGAGCTCGTTGCTGCTGCCGATGATGTGCTCAAAGTCGTGGGTTAATTTTATTTCTTCCCGGAGATAGCTGAAGTCGGCCTGGAGTTGCTCTTTTAAACGCTCGAGCTCCAGTTCACCCTGCTTGCGCAAGGTAATGTCCCGGTTGCTGGCCCGTGTGCCGATGAACTTACCGGCATCGTCGGTTACAGGCCGGCAGACATGTTCAATCCAACGGATGGCGCCATCGGCCCGCTGCAGGCGGAACTGGACCTGCCGGGCTCCCGGATTTTCCAGGGCATCACAGTAATGAGTGTCCCAGAGGTCCCGATCCTCCGGCACGAGTATTTCCCGGAGGAGATCGGGGCGTCTGATGAATTCGTCGGGAGGGTAACCTGAGATACGCTCGCAGGAGGGCGAGACATAGCGGAAAGTGCCGTCCGGATTCCTCCAGTACTCCCAGTCCGAAGTGAAATCGGCCACGATGCGGTACTTCAGTTCGGCTTGGCGAAGTTTGCCCTCTGCCCGGCGGCGCCGCCTTAGGTTGAAGAAAAGGCCCACGGTCAGGAGACTCAGCAGGCCAATGACCCCGGAGACGCCAATGACCTCCCTTCGATGAGCTTCCCACACCGAAGGCTCTTTGAAACGAACTACGCTGCCGGGGGGCAAGTCCCTCTCCTGAAGGCCCCAGCGCTGCAGTTGCCGCCAGTCAAATCCGAAAAACTCGGGACCCTGATAAACAATGGGGATATTCCCCGGGTTTTCGCCGTTCAGCACCCGGAGCCCCATCTTTCCGGCCAAGCGGCCCTGCTCCGTGAAGCTCATGAGATGGCCGCCCACAATCCCGTGGCCCAGCAGGGTTTCCCAGAGGCCGTAGACCGGGGCATTGGCTGTTTGAGCCACGCGCGCTAAAGCTTCCTGGGGCACGAAGCTTTGACCTGCACTATCCCGAAACATCGAAAGGTAAATGATCAGCGACTGGGGCGGCAAGCTGGATACCCGTTGGAGGACTTCAGCCATCGACAGGTCGGTCAGGTAGGTGGCCTCAAATTGGCCCTCATAAGGGCGCAGACTTTCACGAGCTAGTTGCTGATAGTCTCTGTCAGTTTTAGCGACCCCTCCAACCACCACCACGCCTCTGGTCTTGGGCTGCAGGTTGAGGGCTGCTGCCAGGGTCCCCCGAACATCGACCGAGGTAACCACACCGGTGCTGTTTGACGGCAGTTTCAGGGCCTCCGGCTGCTGCTGTACTATCAGACAGAAAACGATGGGAGAGCCGTGAAAGAGGGCGTTGCCATGAGCCTGCAGAAAAGAAAGGGCTGGGGTTCCCACCGGAATGAGGAGGTCGATTTTTTTACCACTGTACTTGGTCTGTAAGAGTTCTAAAAGGCCTTGAAGATAAGCCTCGTCTGGGAATAGGGCCAAGTCCAGGTATTCTGTGTAGAACTCGATCGGCTGCTGCCCAATGCTTCTTAAAGCCTCGCGAATACCACTATCCCACTCGAGATTGGCCGGCAGCACCGCCTGGTAGGAATAGAGCAAGAGGACTTTTTTAGCCGGTGGCGGGGGCGCTCCCTGAACGTTAGGCTGGAGCAGGAACAAGGCCAGGCAACTAAACAGCAAAAGCAGGCCTGGTAAAAAAATCTTTCTGACTCGGGCAGTCTTGACCATAGGTTACTTCTGCACGCCGGTTTGTGAGAGTATCATTTCCTGATTTTCAGTGAAATTTAAATCACCTGTAATACCTTGGTAGGCGAACAACCCTCCTTAACTTATTCTATACATAACGTCATAAATATATAAAGCCTGTTAACAGGTCGGCATTCATTATTTTGTTTGGAGAAACCGAGATATAAAATTTTCATGGCTTTATTTACCGAGGTATCAGAGCCCGACAAGACAGCTCTCCATTAAAACAGAATACCAGCATCTTGAATTCCTTTTTTTTTTTGGGCGTCCTA
>Ga0194111_10005227_pt1 | contig 14978 bp, 8 predicted proteins | sample TA2KigC300mmetaG_FD_146194 | JGI IMG/M metagenome (GOLD analysis project Ga0194111, IMG submission 146194) | Freshwater microbial communities from Lake Tanganyika, Tanzania - TA2015033 Kigoma Deep Cast 300m | ecosystem: Environmental > Aquatic > Freshwater > Lake | place: Tanzania: Lake... | reverse complement strand
AGAACGCGCATTTCTTTCTCCCCTAGTAGCGTAACAAGTAGCTTAGCTTCACGAAGAACTGCCGCCCCGTAGCCAGGCCCGGCAGGCGGACCCGGCGCAGCGCCGCCGGCAAGCCGGGCACGAGTTCCAAGTTGTCGTAGCGGTCGGTGTAGCCCGCGTAGACGGCGGTGCCCGGGTTCACCAGGTAGGTGACCAGGATATCGGCGTTGAACCGCTTGGCGCGCTCCAGGGCCACCAGCGCGGGATTCGGCAGCACGGCGTCGTAGTCGAGGATGGCCCGCACCGACAGCGGCCGGGTGAACTGGTAGTTCACCTTGGTGCGCAGGATGTGGTTGTTGAAGATGACCACCGAATCGGTGGGCCGCAACAGACGGCTGTGCAGGTAGCTCGGGCTGAGGCGCAGTGCGGCGGTGGGCCGCAGCACGATGCCCGCCTGGCTGTCCTGGGAGACAGCGCGGAAAGCCCTCAGCCCCTCCGCCGGGTGGTAGTTGATGGTCTTGTTGCGTGCGTGCAGTACGTTGAAACCCAGCCACTGCAACCACTCCGTGCTGAACGCAACGCCGCCGGAACTGCCGCGGAACCCCTCGCTGCGGTACACCTCCCAGGTTTCGTTGTAGCCTCCGCCGAGTTTGGTCTGCCCGGCCAGCTCCATGTTGAAGCCCGCGCCCGCGATCCAGTCCACCAGACGACCCTGGCGGTCCCAGTTGGCCAGCGCCGCCACGGACGGTCCCAGCGCCAGCACCCGGCGCTTCTCGGGACGCCACAGGTACTCGGCAAAGTGCCCGGTCTGGCGGAGGTCCACCCGGCGGATGAAGCCCAGCTCCGAGCGGAAGTTGGGGCTGAGGTCCAGGTAGCGGGAGAAATAGCGGAAGTGGCGCCCGCTGTGGTCCAGCCGCGCGCAGTAGCCCGGCCCGGCCAGACGCCGCCCGTCCTGTTCCCGCGTGTAACTGCGCAGCGCCTGGCCGCTCACCGTCCAGTTGGGATCGAGCCTCAACCGCGCGTCCACCGACCACAGCCGGTTCCAGGTGTCGCCGAAGTCGCGGCTGAGCGCCAGAAAGCCCACACTCGACCCCCCGGCGAAATCCCGCCGCACGCGCAACACCCCGGCGCCCGCGCGCCGCCCGTGCCAGGCCTGCGAGGCCGCCAGGCGCTGGCCCGGCGCGCGGTCGTCCATGGCCAGCGCCCCAACCACCCACGGCCCCACCTTCCCCGTCAGGCGCACGCCATACTCCGGGTCCACGATCCGCCGCGAGAAAAGCAGGCTGATAGCCGGCTCGTAGAAACTCTGCCCGCTGATGGGTGTCTCAAAGAAGCCCGCGTTCTCGATGAAAAACGGCCGTTTCTCCGGAAAGAACACCTCGTAGCGCCGGTTGACCGTCACCTGCGGCTCGTCGGATTCGACCTGGCTGAAATCCGGCCGCAGCGCCACGTCCACGGTGAGCGCGTCGCGCAGGACCACCTTGGCGTCCAGGCCGGCGCGGGCCTCTGTGTCCCTGCGGAACGCCGGCACGGACTCATCCAGATAGCGCGCCCGGCTGAGAATCCCATAGGGAATGAATTGCAGGTTGCGGCCCGGGGAGATTCGCTCCAGCCCCTCCAGGTGCGCCAGTTGCTCGACGAAGCTGTCCAGCCGGCTCGTCACATAGGGCCACACCGAGAACTCGTTCCGGCGGGCGATGGAGCGGGCTACCGCCAGGCCCCAGCTCTGCGAAGAGCCGCTCGGGAAGCGCAGGCTCTTGAAGGGAATGGCCATCCAGACCGCGAATCCATCCGCCGTCAGCCGGCCTTCGGAGTGCCACAGGGTGTCGAAGCTGGAGTCGGGAACCTCGATGCTCTGCCCTTCCGTCCAGACGCCGTCGAACTGTATGCCGTAGGGGTTCGTGCCGAAGACGTAGGCGCGGTGGTGGTCGTGAAAAGTGTCCAGGATCAGGAACACGCCGTCGTCCTGGTCCCAGTCCTCGCGCTTGGTCATGCGCGCGCGGATCTGGCCCGGCTCCTCGCGGCAGAGGAAGACCACGTACAGGTTCCGGTGGTCGTAGCTGAGCCAGGCGGTGGTGTCCTGGCTCACGGGCGTGCCGTCGCCCGGCTCGTACTGGCGGAAACCGCTGACGCGGACGCCGGCCTCCCGCGGCGCGCCTTCGAGGTAGTCCGCGAGCCGGGGCGGCTGCGCCACCCTCGGAATTCGCAACACCGGCGGCTGCGAGACCGCTCTGGCACAAGCGGCCGCCGCCGCCACTTCGATCGCGATTCGCCAGAGGCGCACTGGCTTTCATCATAAGGCCAGCAACCAAGCCGCTTCCAACCCAGGAACCATCCTGAAGCGTGGGACGGAAATCCGACAAGGGGAGAAGTCGGAACCGTCCCCATGGAAACGATCTGGTCTATACTGGTTGTGAGCTGAGTGCCCAAGAGGTCGAGGCGCCCGTCAGCCAAGCGTTTGGAGTGACTTGTTGCCCGCCTGGCAACCTCAATGTTCTTGCTACTGCAATCCACCCACCGGATGCTGATCCGGCATCAGGAGCGGGTCGGCCATCTCTACGTGCCGAATCTGCGGGCACGGCTGCCGAGCGAGCGCGGCGGGTATTTCGTGGTGACCAACTCGCTCGGGTTTCGCTCCGACTACGAGTTCGAGAAGAAGCGGGGGCCGCGTCCGCGCATTCTGATGTTTGGGGATTCCTATGCAGCGGGGGACAATTGTCCGAACGAGGAACGCTACAGCGATGTCCTGGCACGGATGCTGGACTGCGAGGTGTACAACTACGGGGTGTCGGGTTCGGGGACAGACCAGCACCTGTTGATCCGGAGGGAGTTCGCTGCGGATGTCGAGGCAGACCTGATCGTCATTTGCGTGCAGGTTGATTCGATCCGCCGGATTCAATTGAGCCACCGTGTATCGCGAGACCGGGTCACGGGACGGCCGGTGCTCGTGCCGAAACCGTACTTCCTGCTGGTGGACGGCCGGCTGGAGCCGCACCAGGTTCCCGTGCCTAAGGAGCGTCCGGGGGTGGGCGAAGTGAACGTGGGGACGCTCCCGGAGGTGTGCCCGGCCCCGGGCTGGCGGGAGCGGCTCCTGCACTGGTACCGGGAGTCGAAGCGGATCGAGGATGTCCGGCAGATACTGCGGCGAGAGCTGGCGCCGGTCAAGAGCAGGCTGTTCCGGCTGAGCCGCGTGCAGCCGTACCCCGATTTCAAGAGGCAGGACTCGCCGGGCTGGCGGCTGATGTCGGCCATCCTGCGGCAGTTCGTGGAGGAGGCGAGGCCGGTTCCGGTGCTGATCGTGCCGGTTCCAACTTACGAGTTCTACCTGCACGGCCTGGCACCGGTGTATCAGAGACTTTTCGAGAAGCTAGAGGACCGCGCCCAGGGAGTGCATGTCCTGGACATCAGCACGGCGCTGGCGTCGCTGCCCTGGAAGGTGCGGCAGACTCTGAGCTTCCGCTTGGGCGGCCACTTCACAGCTTTCGCCCACGAAAAGGTAGCGGGGATGATGGCGGAAGCCATCCGGGAGCGGGGGCTGCTGCCTGCAGGGGCCAGCGCGGCTGGGCCGCGTCCGGAGCCGGTACCCCACAAACCGCGGCCGCACCAGGAATCGACGTGCGTCTTGGGGTTGTCGTGTTTCTACCACAACTCGGCAGCGGCGCTGCTGCGCGACGGGCAGATCGTGGCGGCGGCCGAGGAGGAGCGGTTCACGCGGGTGAAGAATGACCGCCGGTTTCCCTGCCACGCGGTGAACTACGTGCTGGAAGAGGGGGGGGTGCAGCCGCGGGAGCTGGCGGCGGTGGTGTACTACGACAACGCGCCGCTCACGTTCGAGCGCATCGTGCATGCGCAGCTCGCGCAAGGACCGAGGGCGGCGGGGGGGTGGAAGCGGGCCATGCCAAGTTGGGTTCGCTACAAGCTGCGGCTGGCATGGCTGATCCGGGATTACCTGAAGTACGACGGGCCGGTGCTACAGGAGATCCACCACCGGTCGCACGCGGCGAGTGCGTTCTACCCGTCGCCCTTCGAGCGTGCGGCGATTCTGACGGTGGACGGCGTCGGGGAGTGGGCCACGGCGGCGATCGGGAAAGGAGCGGGACGGGAGATCGAACTGCTGTGGGAGATGCGCTTCCCGCACTCGCTGGGCTTGCTGTATTCGGCGTTCACGCAGTTCACGGGATTCAAGGTGAACTCGGGCGAGTACAAGATGATGGGGCTGGCTCCCTATGGCGAGCCGAAGTACGTCGCCACCATCCTGGACCACTTGATGGACTTGAAAGAAGACGGCTCCGTGGAACTGAACTTGGAGTACTTCGGTTTCCTGGAGACGCCGGAAATGACGAACTCGCGCTTCGCCGAGCTGTTCGGAGGGCCGGCGCGGAAGCCGGACTCGCGCATCAGGCGGCGGGAGATGGACTTGGCGCGGTCCATCCAGGTAATCACCGAGGAGGCGATGCTGCGGATGGCGCGGCGTGCGCACGCGCTTACGGGCGAGAGGCGGTTGTGCCTGGCGGGCGGGGTAGCGCTGAACTGCGTCGCCAACGGACGCTTGCTGCGGGAGGGTCCTTTCGCGGACCTGTGGGTTCAGCCGGCAGCGGGCGACGCAGGGTGCGCCCTGGGGGCGGCACTGGATGTCTATCACAGCTATTTCGGGAAGGAGCGGGAGCGGAGGGAGAACGGCCGCGCGCTGCAAGGGGGAAGCCTTCTGGGACCGGAATTCAGTGATGACGAGATCCGCTCGTACCTGGAGACGCACGGCTATCCGCACCGGGAGATGCCCGAGCTTGAGCGTCTGGAGCTTCTGTCACAGGCACTCGAGCAGGGCAAAGTGGTGGGCCATTTCATGGGCCGCATGGAGTACGGGCCGCGGGCGCTGGGAGCGCGCTCGATCCTGGGCGACGCGCGCAACCCGGCGATGCAGGCGGACCTGAATCTGAAGGTCAAGTACCGCGAATCGTTTCGGCCGTTCGCGCCGTCGGTGCTGGTGGAGCGAACATCGGAGTATTTCGATCTGGATCGGGAAAGCCCCTACATGTTGGTCGTGGCGCCGGTACGGCAGGACCGGCGCCGTCCGCCGCAACCGGCGCCCGAAGCGGGCGCCACGGCGAGCTCGGATCCCGAGGATCTGATGCCGCTGGTGCGCCAGGTGCGCAGCGACATACCGGCGGTCACGCATGTGGATTACTCGGCGCGCATTCAGACGGTTCACCGAGAGGATCACCCAGCGTACTATGACTTGATCAAGTCTTTCGAGCGGAGGACCCGCTGTGGGGTGATCGTGAACACGAGCTTCAACGTGCGCGGCGAGCCCATTGTCTGCACCCCCGCGGACGCCTACCGATGCTTCATGCGGACGGAGATGGACCTGCTTGGCTTGGGACGGTTCGTGCTGCTCAAGCAGGAGCAGCCGCCGTGGCGGGAAGGAAAAGGCGCGGACCTGGAGAGCGAGGACGCCCCCGCCGTCGAACCCACGGGCCACCCGCCGGGGTTTGTGGCGAAGCTCGAGAAGTTGTTCCAGGAGCGATTCGTGCCGCTGGCGGAGCGGCTACGGAGGGAGGGTAAGGTGAAACTGGACCCGGCGTTCCGGCGGGTGGCGTCAACGTGGTGCGCCATGGATCGCTCGCTCGCCGGGCGCCACCTCTTCGCCCTCCCGGAGGTGTTCGGGCAGGCGGAGCCGGAGGCGACGGCGCTCGCCGAGGGAATCCTGTCATATTGGGACCCGGCGTCGAACGTTCCGGAATTAAAGGACTTGCTGGCTCGGCTGCTGGCGCTTGGCATCGAGTATCCGCCGAAGGAAGCACTCCAGGAAGAAGTCTCAGAGTCCATCTACGTGATGTTCTGAGCGCCGGACCGCGCTCGGCGGAACCAGCGACAGCGGAAGCCTGTGGCCTGGAAGGAGGTGAACGGCAAGTGCGCACGGCTGGGAAGCGACTTCTGCTGAGGGGGCTGGAGTGGTCCGGGTTCAACGCAGTGGTGCGCCGGCGGCGCCGGCAGGATCTCGTGGTGCTCAACTATCACGGTGTGCTGGAGGGCGACCGCGGGGCCGCGGACCGGAACATCTACGGCACGACGACGAGCACGCATGAGTTCGACGGGCACCTGGCGTTCCTAAAGCGGCACTTCCATCCGGTGCGGGCCAGCGACGTGGAGAGGTGGGCGCATGGCGAGCGGGAGCTCCCGCCGAACGCGGTCCTGGTCACCTTCGACGACGGGTTTCGCAACAACCTGACGCACGCGGCACCGCTGCTGGCGCGTTACGGGGTGCCGGCGATCCTGTTCGTTTCGACGGGCTACCTCGGGACGCGACGGGTATTGTGGCCACAGGAGCTGTACGAGATCGCGGTACGCTGGCCGCGGGAGGAGATCCCGCATCCGGGAGGCACGACGATGTTCTCACTGGCAGGCGGGCGGCGGGCGCGCGCCAAGCAGCTTTGCGAAAAGGCCAAGCGAGTTCCGATGGCGACCGTAGCGGCGTACCTGGAAGCGCTGCGGCGGGAGGCCCCCTTGCCCGAAGGCCTGGCCGATACTGACGAATACGAGTTCCTCACGTGGGAGCAGATGCGGCGGTGGGTCAGCTTGGGATTCGATGTCGGTTCCCATGGCGTGAACCACTGGATACTCACCGGCTGCCGGGAACAGGAGCTGCGGCGCGAACTCGAGGATTCGAAGCGCGATATCGAGCAGCGGCTGGGTGTGGCCTGCACCTCGTTCTGCTACCCAAATGGGGGACCGCGGGACTGGTCGGTGGAAGCGGCTACAGCCGTCCAAGCGGCGGGCTACCGTTTGGCGTACACGTTGTCGGATCGAGTGCAGTCGAGGAGGCAGGTGAACCCCTGGGCTATCAACCGCCTGATGGTGGCCGGGCACGTGGGACAGGCGCTCTTCCGGGCGCGCGTATCCGGCAGCGTCGAGGTCTTGCGAGCCTTATCGAACGTCTTCTGATCCGAGTTGAGCGATCAACTCCTGCCGAAGCCGGCTGTCGCAGTCACCACTCCGCTCGCCGCTCGCCGGATGAAACTCCCAGGTAAGATGGAGAAGGGACTACTTGCTGTGGCCCGCTTCTACAGCCGCCCCGAACTGATCGCCGCGCGCGCCGAGTGGAAGCGCGCGGGCCAAGTCGTGGTGTTCACCAACGGCTGCTACGACATCCTGCATCCTGGCCATATCCGCCTGCTGGAGACCGCCCGCTCGCTGGGCGACCGGCTGATCCTGGCCCTGAACACCGACGCCAGCGTGGCCCGCTTCAAAGGCCCCCAGCGGCCCTTTCTCGACGAGCGGAACCGCGCGGAGCTGGCCTGCGCTCTTCAAGCGGTGGATGCCGTCACGCTGTTTGACGAGGATACCCCACGGGAACTGATCGCGGCCCTGCTGCCCGACATCCTGGTGAAAGGCGCCGACTGGGCGCATTTCATCGCCGGGCGGGAAGAGGTGGAGGCCGCCGGGGGCAGAGTGCTGGCTCTGCCGCTGGAGCCAGGCTACTCCACTACTGGAATAGTAGAAGAGACTCTGCGTCGCCAACCTTGATCCACCCCGCCATTCGTGACTTGTTCCTGGGCTTGAGCCGGCATCCGGCATTCCTGGAAGTCCAACGGGCGATCACCTCCGGCCAACCCTGTCAGGCGGCGCTTTCCGGCCTGACGGCGACGGCCAAGGCGCTCTACGCGGTCCTGCTGTGGATGGCCGTCGAACGGCCCCTGCTGGTGGTAGTGGACGGAAACCGCCAGGCTGAGGTGCTGTCGGAAGCCGTCAGGGCTTTCTTCGACATGCTGGCGACGGGGCGCGGCGCCGGCGCACCCCAGATTCTGCCGGCCCTGGATGTGCTCCCCGGCCAGCGACTGTCCCCGCACGCGGAGATCAACGAGCAACGCGCGGTGGCCCTGTGGCGGCTGGCCACCGAGCGGGTCCCCATCACGGTGCTGCCGGTGGGCGCGGCTCTGCTGCGCACCGAGCCGCCGGAGTTCCACCGGCAGTTGGCGCTCACGCTGCGAGTGGGCGAGGAGGTCCCGATGGAGGACCTGGCCCGCCACCTGGAGAGCATCGGCTACGACCGGCGCGAGCCGGTGGAGATGGTCGGTGAGTACTCGATCCGCGGCGGCATCCTGGATGTCTTCCCGCCGGAAGCAGCCCAGCCGGTGCGCCTGGAGCTCTTTGGGGACCTCATCGAATCCATGCGTCGCTTCGAAGTGGAAACGCAGCGGTCGGTGGTGAAGATTCCCCAGTGTACACTGCTGCCGTTGCTGGAGCACCCCAAGTCCGCGGCGCTGTTCGACGATCTGTATGCGCTGCTAGGACCGGATTTGGCGCCCAGGACGGGGGCGCCGTTCCCAGGGTGGGAAGCCTTGTTGCCGCTGGTACGGCCCCGCCAAGGGGCGGTGTTCGGCCTGCTGGAAGAGCCGGTGGTGCTCTGGGACGAGCCTGAACAGATACAGGCCGCGGCCGGGCGGCTGTGGAAGCGGCTGGAAGAACCCGAGCGCGCCGCGCTCTTTCCGCCCGAGCGGATCTTCTTCAGTTGGGAGGAACTGCTGGCCCGAGCCGGGCCGGCCACGCAGGTGGCGTTGCGGGAACTGGAGGTATCCTGCGAGGCGCCCGGCCGCCACATCAGCTCCCGGCCCTCGATGACGTTCCAGGGGAATGTTCAGGTGGCGGTCTCTGAGGCTCGCAACCTGGTGGCCGCGGGCGGGCAGGTGGTGTTTTTCGGCGCCTCGACGGGAGAACTGGAGCGCCTGGCCGACATCTTCCAGGAGTACGAGGTTCCCTTTCAGTTGGGCCTGGAGCCGTCGGAGAGCCTGCCGCCCTACTTGATGGAGCGCTCCTACCTGGCCGGTTCGGCGGCCAGCACGTATCTGGTGAAGGGGCTGATTCGTCGTGGCGTGGTGTTCCCCGAGGCGCGGCTGGCGGTTTTCGGCTGGGAGGACCTGTTCGGGACCTCCGGGCGCGTGGCGCGTCCCGAGGCGGCGCGCGCCAGCCTGACGGCGTTCGCCGCGGATCTGGCGGACCTCAAGCCCGGCGACTACGTGGTGCACCGGGAGCACGGCGTGGGCCGCTTTCTGGGTCTGCGCGAACTGGCGCAGGCGGGGCAAGCCGGCGATTACATGCTCCTCGAATACAGCGGCCAGGACAAGCTCTACGTGCCGCTGGCCCGCATGGACCTGGTGCAGAAGTACCGCGGAGCCGGCGAGCACACGCCGGGGCTGGACCGGCTGGGCGGCGTCACCTGGAACCGCACCCGCACCCGTGTAAGGGCCAGGCTGCGCGACATGGCCGACGAACTGGTGAAGCTCTACGCCGAGCGCCGCCTGGCCGAGGGCTTTTCCTTTTCCCAGGACTCGAACTGGCAGCGGGAATTCGAGGATGCTTTCGAGTTCGTCGAGACTGGCGACCAGCTCACGGCTATCCGCGACATCAAGCGGGACATGGAGCAGGGCACTCCCATGGACCGCCTCCTGTGCGGCGACGTGGGCTACGGGAAGACCGAAGTGGCCATGCGCGCGGCCTTCAAGGCCCTGGGGGATGGCAAGCAGGTGGCGGTCCTGGCGCCGACTACAGTGCTCTGCTTCCAGCACTATGAGACCTTCCAGCGGCGTTTCGCGCCCTTCCCGGTGCGGGTCGAGATGCTGAGCCGCTTCCGCTCCGCCAAGGAGATCAAGGCCATCCTGCCGGAGGTGGCCGACGGCAAGGTGGACATCCTGATCGGCACGCACCGCCTGCTGTACCCGGACGTCGAGTTCCGCGACCTGGGCCTGCTGGTGGTGGACGAGGAGCAGCGCTTCGGGGTACGGCACAAGGAGCGCCTCAAGCAGCTCCAGAAGAACGTGGACGTGCTTACCATGACGGCCACCCCCATCCCCAGGACGCTGCACATGTCGCTGGTAGGGCTACGCGACCTGTCGGTGATCGAAACCCCGCCCAAGGACCGGCTGGCTATCCATACCGTGGTCGCCCCCTTTGAGCCGGAGCTGATCCGCGCCGCCCTGGAACAGGAACTGGGGCGCAGCGGCCAGGTCTACTACATCCACAACCGGGTGGACACCATCTGGGAGCGGGCCGCCGAGCTCCAGGCGCTGGTACCCTGGGCGCGGGTAACCGTGGGGCACGGGCAGATGAGCGAGGCCCTGCTGGAGAAGGCGATGCTGGGCTTCATGCAGCACCGCTATGACGTGCTGCTGTCTACTACGATCGTAGAAAACGGCATTGACATCCCCCTGGCCAACACCATCGTGGTCGAGCACGCCGAACGCTACGGCCTCTCCGAGCTGTACCAGCTTCGCGGGCGGGTGGGCCGGTCCAACCGCCGCGCCTACGCCTACCTGCTGGTGCCTCCGGACGCCGAGCTGAGCGAGCTGGCGCGCAAGCGGCTGGCCGCGCTCAAGGAGTTCAGCGACCTGGGCGCGGGTTTCAAGATCGCGGCCCTGGACCTGGAGCTGCGCGGCGCGGGCAACCTGCTGGGCGGTGAGCAGCACGGGCACATCAACGCGGTGGGTTTCGATATGTACCTGCGGATGCTGGAGGAGGCGATTCGGGAGCTCAAGGGCGAGGAGGTGCCCCCGGAGATCCACACCAGCCTGAACCTGGGGCTGGACCTGCGCATTCCTCCGGACTACATAGCCGACGAGCACCAGCGGCTGCGCGCCTATAAGCGCATCGCCGAGGCCGACACCGCGGAGCAGGCCGCGCGGGTGCGCACCGAGATGGGAGACCGCTACGGGCCGCCGCCGGAGGCCGTGCTGCAGTTGCTGGAGTACTCGCTGCTGAAGAGCCTGGCCCAGAAGCTGGGCATCGATTCGGTGCAGCGCAAGGCCGGCTGGCTGGAGATCAAGTTCCACGAGGCCTCGAGAGCCGATCCGCAACGCCTCATGGAGCTGGTGCGCCGCCACCCCGGGACGCAATTCACGCCCGCGGGACTGCTGCGGCTGCCCCTGGAGGCGGGCGCCGTTCCGGCGGCGGTTCTGGAATCACTGAAGCGCCAACTGTCGGCACTACGTCAGTAGGTAGTACACTGGTGAGGATGGTATGAGATTCCGGATGGCAGTATGGCTGTGGCTGGGCGCTTGCGCCGTGGCGCCGGGCGACGAGGTCAAGGTGGTCGAGCAGATCGTCGCCAAGATCAACAACGAGATCATTACCCAGGGCGAGCTGGAGCGCACGCACCGGCAGGTCGAGGCGGAGCTGAAGCGCCAGGGGGTGAGCGGCGAGCGGCTCCAACAGGCGCTCAAGGAAGCGGAGAAGGACCTGTTGCGCGACCGCATCGACCACCTCCTGCTGGTGCAACGGGGCAAGGACCTCAACGTCAACGTGGATGGCGAGGTGAGCAAGTACCTGGCCGATCTGCAACTGCAATTCAAGATCAGCGATCCGGACCAGTTCCAGCAGTTCGTCCGCGAGCAGACCGGCATGCCCTACGAGGACTTCCGCCAGCAGACCCGGGACGGCATAGTCACCCGGCGCGTCATCCAGCAGGAGGTAGGCTCGAAGATCAGCATCCCCCGCACCGAAGTGCGCAAGTACTACGACGAGCACAAGAACGAGTTCGTGCGCGAGGAGCAGGTCTTCCTGCGGGAGATCTTCGTCTCGACCGAAGGCAAAGACGCCGCCGGGGTGGCGGCCGCCGAGAAGAAGGCCAAGGACCTGGTGGAGCGGGCCCGCAAGAAGGAGAACTTCGCCACCATGGCGCGGGACAACTCCGACGCGGCCACGGCGCAGAGCTTGGGCGAGCTGGGCGCCTTCAAGCGCGGGGAGCTGCGCAAGGAGATCGAGGATCTGGTTTTCAAGCAGGAGCGCGGCTATGTGACCGATCCCCTGCGCCAGCCCAATGGCTTCCTGATCCTGAGAGTGGAGGAGCGGTACGAGGCGGGATTGCAGCCGTTCGGGGCGGTCGAGAATGAGGTAATGGAGCGGCTGTACACGCCCCGCATGCAGCCCGCCGTGCGGACCTACCTGACGCGCCTGCGCCAGGACGCGTTCCTGGAAATCCGCGCCGGCTTCCTGGACAGCGGGGCCGCCCCAGGCAAGGACACCGCCTGGAGAGACCCCGCCAAGTTCACGCCCCAGACCGTCACCAAGGAGGAGGTGGCCGCCATGCCGCGCCAGCGCCGCCTGCTATGGCTGGTTCCCATCCCCTCCGGCACGGGCGGCGTCACCGTGCAGAGCCCGGGGCCTTGAGCGCATGAGCGAGTTTCCCCGCCTCAGCGAGTTTCAGCCCAACGAAGAAGTTATCACCACGCTGCTGGTCCAATCCAAGGAGATCCGCCAGAGGAAGACCGGGGAGGTGTACCTGTCGCTGCGGCTGGGCGACCGCACCGGCGAGATCGACGCCAAGATGTGGGACAACGTGGCGGAGGTGATGAACGCCTTCGAGCGCGACGACTTCATCAAGGTGAAGGGGCGCACGCAGGTCTACAACAACCGGCTCCAGCTCACCATCCACAAGCTGCGGCGGCTGGAAGAGAGCGAGGTGGAGCTGGCGGACTTCCTGCCCGCCTCGCAGCGCGATCCGGCCCAGATGCTGGCGGAGCTGCGGCAGGTGGGGGCCTCCATCCAGAACCCGCACTACCGGGCGCTGGTGGAGGCGTTCCTGAGCGACGAGGAGATCACGCGGCGCTACCAGCGCGCGCCGGCGGCCAAGTTCATCCATCACGCCTACCTGGGCGGTCTGATCGAGCACGTGCTGTCGCTGTGCCGGTTGTGCCGTCTCGCCGCCCAGCACTTCCCCCATTTGGATGCGGATCTGCTGCTGACGGGCGCCATTCTGCACGACGTGGGCAAAATCCACGAGCTGAGCTACGAGCGCAGCTTCGGCTACTCGAGCGAGGGGCAACTGGTGGGGCACATCGGCATCGGGCTGCGGCTGATCGAGCAGAAGCTGCGCCAGTTGCCGGAGTTCCCCCCCCGGCTGCGCTGGCTGCTCGAGCACCTGGTGGTGAGCCACCACGGCACGCTGGAGTTCGGCTCGCCCAAGTTGCCGGTGTTCCCCGAGGCCCTGGTTCTGCACTACCTGGACGATCTGGACGCCAAGCTGGACTGCATGCGGGCGGTGGTCGAGCAGGACCACCAGGTGGAGGGCCACTGGACCACTTACAACACCGCGCTGGGGCGGGTGCTGCTCAAGAAGCGGAAGTTCCTGGCCGAGGGGGACCTGGAGAGCATCGAAGCCGGGCCGCGCAAGAGCGCCGCGCCCGCGGGCCTGTTCGGCGAACGTTTGAGCCGGGCGCTCGGCGAGCCGGACGAGGAGGCGTAGCCGTGGCGGCCGACAGTGCGCCCGCCATCCCTCCCCCGCTCGAGCTGGAGTGCCTGAAGGCGCTGTGGAACCTGGGTGAAGGCAACGTACGCCAGGTGCGCCAGGAGCTCTCCGCCGCGCGCCCGCTGGCCTACACCACGGTGATGACGGTGCTGGACCGCCTGGCCCGCAAAGGCGTGATCTCGCGGCGCAAGGCGGGCCGTGCTTTCTTATATGCGCCCCAGGTCAGCCGCGAGGCTCTGCGCCGCGTGGCCGTGCGGCAGCTTGTGGACTCCTTCTTCGACGGAAACCAAGACGCCTTGAACACCTGGCTGGAGGGCGGGGTTCCAGCCTCTGATGGCTCCCACACCCGCGAACCACCGGAGGCGCCGCTGGACACCGCGCTGCTGTGAGTAGGGTAAGCCTCCTGGCTTGCCCCAGTGGCTGGCCTGGAGGCCTACCCCACACAGAATCAGAAGTGCAGCTTCAGCGCGAACTGGATGTTGCGGTCGCCCTGCGCGCCCAGCAGCTCGCCGAAGGTGGCGCTGGAGGCGTTGCGGTTCGGAGAGCTGAACTGCGGCGTGTTGGTCAGGTTGAAGAACTCCGAGCGGAACTCCAGCTTCCAGCGCTCGGTGATGTTGAACCACTTGCCGAGAGACAGGTCGAAGCCCTTCCAGCCGGGCCCTCGCACCACGCCGATGCCAGAGTTACCCAGCGTGCCAGCAACCGGCTCTTTGAAGGCTGACTTGTCGAGCCAGGTGTTGCCCGGGCCAACCTGCATAGGCCCCTTGCCGTCGCCCACGCGATCGGCGCGCGCCCCGCGGGAGCGGGTGCCGGAGCGGTCCGTAGCCTGAACCGTCAGCGGGAAGCCGCTGCGCAGCGTGAGGATGCCGCCCATCTGCCAGCCGCCCAGCACGCCGTTCACCGCCGGGTGCCAGTCTGTGCCGAGCTTGCGGCCCCTGCCGAAGGGCAGCTCGTAGGTGTAGACGTAGGTGAACATGTGCGCAGCGTCGAAGTAGGTCGGTCCCCACTCCGCCTTGCGGTCGTAGAGGTACTGCCAATAAGCCGACTGGGAGGCGGATTGGCCGCCCTCGCCGTAGTAGCCGATGGCGTCGCTCATGCCTTTGGACCAGGTGTAGGACAACTGATACTCGAAGCCCGCCGAGAGCCGCTTGCGGGCCGTCACCTGGAGCGAATCATAGCGCTGGTTGCCGTTGGATTCGGTGCCGGAGATCTGGGCAATGCTGGCAAGCTGCGGGTTTCCGCTCAGGTAGGGGCTTGGTTCGGTCTTGGCCGGGGCCACCAGGCGCCGCTGGAAGTACGGCATGGGCACCACCAGGTGCGTGCCGTGCTGGGCGACGTATCCGGCGGTGACCACCGTCTGTGACGGCAACTGGCGCTCGATGATGAAGCTCCACTGCTGCACGTTGGCCGGCCGCACGAAGGGATCCCACAAACGGATGGTGGCGTTGCGGTACGGGTCCATCGCTTTCAGGATCGTCAGGCCCTGGTTCACGGTCGGGCCTGGGGTGATCTGCCCGGTGTGGATGGCCTCGAACTCGAAGTTGAACGGCGGATTGAGCGGCAGGCGCAGATTGGTGCCCGTGCCCTCCATGAAGGAGGAGATGGTGAAAGCGCCGCGGAAAACGGTCTTCTTGCCCAGCGCCGCGGGCGTCCAGGCAAAGCCCACGCGCGGCTGGAAGTCCTTCCTGAAGGGGTAGTAGAGAGCGCGGCTGTTGCCGTCCTTGCCGGCCAGCATCTGCCGGCCGGTGAAGGGCTCGAAGTT
>Ga0194111_10005226_pt1 | contig 14979 bp, 14 predicted proteins | sample TA2KigC300mmetaG_FD_146194 | JGI IMG/M metagenome (GOLD analysis project Ga0194111, IMG submission 146194) | Freshwater microbial communities from Lake Tanganyika, Tanzania - TA2015033 Kigoma Deep Cast 300m | ecosystem: Environmental > Aquatic > Freshwater > Lake | place: Tanzania: Lake... | reverse complement strand
CAACAGTACCCCAAGAAGGTGGCAATCCAGAACACCAGCCATGGCGGCCGGCTTGTCAGGTCATGTCTGGTCGCTGCGAGAATTAATGTCTACGAAATTATTTATCAACCATTAAAGGGTCATTACCGCAAAAATCGAAAATGACAAAAAGACAGTCCCCATGTTACCGGAGACCGGGGACCGGAGACCGGGGATCGGAGCCGGGGGGCCACCCGCCTGGAGCGAGGTTCGCTCAACGCCATTCCTTCAAACTGATGGAACCCTTGAGAATCTCCAGAAAATGGCTGCGCCGAGAGGTCCAGGCCCCGGCATTGGCGTAAATCTTTCCATCTTCCATGATTTGCAGACCATGCCGGTGGCTATGGCCAAAAATCACGATGTCGAAGCCCCGGGCAAAGAACTCCCGGGCGGCTTGCAGATATTTGTGGCTGTCCACGGCAGAACTGGCGACTTGCGGTAATTTCCTATTCTTCAAGCGGTAATGAAACCATTCGATGAACCATTCAATTTTAAAGTAAACGTGAAATAGTTCCGGGCAGACCTTTAGTAATTTCCCCAGAAACCTGGCTATCTGGATGTATTTTCCCTGATAATTTTGGAACAGGTAATCATAATAATGGCCATGCTCAATATGGATTCGCTTATTCCCGGAAACAACTTCCAGGCAGGAAAGCACCGGGAAAATGCCGGATTCTTCCAAGAAATTTTTTATAAAGATATCGTGGTTGCCTAATATGTAATAGACTTTGTTCTTGCCGCTATTAAAAAAATCCTTCAGGCTTTTAAAAGCCGAATCGATGTCTCTGATAAATTTAGGAATGGAAAACTGCAACAGGTCCATGCCATCGCCATTGATACAAAGACTGATATTATTGCTCGAGAGGTGATTTAAAAAATTTCGGAGACTGTGGCTTTTTAAAAAGGAGGGGTTTCCCAGATGCAGATCGGAGATTACGCAGAGATGATCTTCTTCAACCCGAATGCCAAATTTTGCCATTTCACCCGCCCCATCCTATTGATCCAGTCAGAGTGTCGGCATCTTTTCAGCGCGGGCAGGAGTCGCCGACTCGCTTCCTGACCGAGGAAATTATCTGGGGCATGGTCACCAAAGTTCCTTTTTTGCAAAGAAAATCGGGGACGTGACCTCCCGGATCGGTAAAAAGTCGATACGTAACTTTGGTCTGGTTAGTCGCGAAAGGTTCCAGAAGCCACTCGCCGCAATTTTCCCGCAGGTTGCCAATTTCCAGAGACCAGGAGCTTTTGTAGATATGCCCGGCACAACTGGTCTCATCCTGCAAAATTTTAATGATATACCACCGGTTGCGGACGGGCCAGGGAAAATCCAATAGACTATAAAAATAAACAGTGTATTTCTGGCCGGGAACTCGGAACATCTTAGGATCCGGGGGTACAGGATCGAGTAACGCCTCCACCTCCTTGGGTCTGGCGGGCTTCTTTTGCATGACCACCTGGACCCTCTCCGGCCTCACCGTCATGCTCTTCAGGGTCCGAGGCATAAATTCCTTAAAATTATTGACGTCGGTGATCACCTGCCAGACAATCTCCGGGGGGGCGTCAACCACGCCTTTGGCCTCGCCCCGTTTCAGTGGGGTTCCGGGCACGTCATCACAAGAGAAAATAATCTCTCCCGATCCTAACCGGTCATGAAGATCGGCCGTATAAGAGGCAGAGGGAAAAGAAATCACCATGAAGCAAAAAATTGCCCGGAAAAAAGTGTGGCGCCATCTTGTAAATATTCCCTGAGAGAACATATTTTTAAAGGATATCGACTGAATTTCTGAATAACATAAGTCTTGATGAAAAGGTTTCAAGAAGCACCGCCTGATTCAACTCTGGTAATCATCGTTAACTTAATGAGTTACTGAAATTGCAAAAATTTATTTGGCTTGCGATGGGATTTGCCAGGTAAGGCGACTTGCCGGAAATTACCTAGAGGGCGGGGTTTCTCCGCCCTTACGAGCCTCCTTTGGCGTATCCGGTGGTTGCCAAGCTCCCTACAAGACTGTTAGGCAAAATCTAAAAACGAAAAACGGAAACCTATAATCTAAGGAGGCTCCCATGTCCTTACCCCAGCGAATCCTGGGCCAAACCGGCCACCCAGCCACCATCCTGGGACTGGGAGGGGAAGGCGTGCTTCGCACTTACGGCTATGAGCCCCAGGCCAAAGCGGTGATTCACGCGGCTTTGGGAGCAGGGATCAATTATTTCGAAAGCGCCCGGGCCTATTCCGGCAGCGAAGCCTACCTGGGTCAGGGGCTTAAGGGACGCCGGGAGCAGATTTTCCTCACCAGCAAATCCCACGGCCGCACCTATAAGGAGGCCATGGCCCATCTGGCCATCACCCTGAAAAACCTCAACACCGACTATCTGGACCTGTGGCAGGTGCACGACGTGCGGACCTTTGAGGAAGTGGAGGCCCTGGCCGCCCCCGGCGGGGCCTTGGAGGCTTTTGACCAGGCTCGGGACCGGGGTTGGGCCCGATTCATCGGGGTCACCGGCCACGAAAACCCCGAGGTGCTGCGCCGGGCGCTGGAAATTTATAATTTCGACACCATCCTGCTTCCCATCAACCCGGCGGAACCCCAATACCGGAACTTTCTACCCCAGGCGGCGGAGGCCTTGAGCCGGGGAATGGGGGTCATCGGCATGAAGGTCTTGGGCCGGGGCTTCATGCTCCGGGTCCCGGGGGTGGAGGTCAAGGACCTGGTGCACTATGCCCTGAGCCAGTCCGTGAGCCTGGTGGTCATCGGCGCCGACGACCCGGGCCAGGTGGCGGAGTTGGCCGCAACGGCCCGGGATTTCACCCCCATGCCCCCGGAAGCCCAGCGCCGCCTGGAAGCCCAGGTGGCCCCTTACGCCCGGAGGCTGATGTACTATAAACCGGCTTGATATTCTTGAAAAAATTAACCACAAAGACACCAATTACACCAAGGGCCACAAAAAAACAAAAAATTGCGTCCTGGAATCCCAGGATGAAATTTATATTTATGTGTTCTTGGTGTATCTTTGTGTCTCCGTGTCTTGGTGGTGAGGCTTTCAAGCATCAATCTTTAGCCTGCCGGGATGCCCAGATTCTGCATGATCTGCCGGTGGTAATAAGCCGAGTAGTCGATATTCCCCATCATGCCGAAGCGCACCTTGACGGTGGTAATCTGGTTGGGCCGGGCCAATAACTGGGCTCGGAACGAGGTGCCGTCGGGGTGGGCCCCTTCTAACCGGGAATCCAGGGGATTATACTGGGCCGTGGTAACCTTGATGTTCAAGGTCTTGGCCGCGGCGATGGCCGCATTGTAGGTGTCCTGCATGGGCCGGGGATAGTCCTTTTCCATGGTGCCTTCCATCCACTTGTAGGTCCCCAGAGCCGCGGTGGCTCCCAGGCCGATGAGCACCGTCTCCACGCAGGCCGCGGTGAATAACATCCCCAGCAGCACTGCCCCCAGAGTCAGCCGCCGTGATCTTTTCATGTCAATCCCCCCTTGAAGCATATTGTAAGTCTTATGCCATCCTTCCTTTTGGGTGTCAATAGATAGTTGCCGGTTGTCAGTTCCCAGTGGTCAGTAAGCAGTGAGCAGTGAGCAGTGAGCAGTGAGCAGGAGATTAGGGATGAGGGGCTAGGGGCTAGAAGAGAGGATTGGGATTTAAAAAAAGGGCCTTTTTATAGCGGCAGCGCCCCCCATCCATTTACTTCCTCTTACTCACTGCTCACTGAAAACTAAAAACTGAAAACTGAAAACTTTTTCCCCATGAGCTATAATAGAAACGTAAAATCGCGGCCATAAGGTGACGTTATGCGGGAATATGTGATCCATCCCCTGGTGGTGGGGGCCAATGAGACCGACCAGGGAATTATGACCTACCTCAAGGGGTACGGCAAACGCATCTGGATTCCCATTTACGTGTTCTACGTGGCAGGGGGCCCGGAGAATATCCTGGTGGACACGGGCCTGGAGCAGTTCATGGTGCCTCCTATGGTAGGGGAGCAGCACGGCGTCCAGGTCTTGGAATTTGAAGAGGCCCTGGCCACCTACGGCCTCAAACCCGAAGATATCGACATCATCATCCATACCCACCTGCACAATGACCACTGCGAAAACGATTACAAGTGCGTCAACGCCCGGGTTTACGTGCAAAAGGCGGAATACGAGTTTTTCCAGAACCCCCATCCCGTGGACCATCGATATTTTCCCGACCTCCTGGACAACCTGGAAGTGATCCAGGTGGACGGCGACCAGGAGATTTTGGACGGCATCCGGGTGGTCCTGACCCCCGGCCATACCGTGGGGGGCCAGTCCGTGGTGATTAATACCAAGGCCGGCAAGGCGGTGATCACCGGGTTCTGTGCCAACGAGCGCAATTTTCCGGCCACCGGGCCGGTGGTGCCCCCGGGGGTCCATCTCAACTTGATGGATGCTTATGACAGCGCCCGCCGGGTGCGGGAGATGGCGGATATCCTCATCCCTCTGCACGATTGGTCCGTGGGCCGGAAGCGAAGTATTCCGGAATAGTGAGCAGTCAGTGTTTTAGGGGGCTCACTCACCGTTTTTGTCTTAGAGAGTTATGGTTAAAAAAGTTGACGTTGCCTAACATTCGTAGAAATTAAGGAAAATTAAAAATAGAGGTGAACATTATGAGGACCGAAGAAATATTGCAGATGGTCAAGAGTAGATACGGTAAATTTGCCGAGACAGGAGGCCGCAAGGAGTCTTGTTGACCCAGCAAAGGGCAGCCCAGTTCGGGCTATGCAGTGGATCAGCACCTCTATAGCCAGGAAGAGCTTGCACTGATGCCGGAGGTGGCGCTCAACCTCTCGCGGGGTTGTGGTAACCCTACCGGTTTCGCTGATATACAGTCCGGGGAGGTGGTGGTAGATTTCGGCTGCGGCGGGGGGATCGACGTCATCCTGGCGGCTAACAAAGTCGGTCCCCAGGGGAGAGTAATAGGAATAGACTTTGCCCCGGAAATGATCAAGAGGGCCAAGCAGGCCATCGAAACCGCGGGCTTACAAGAACGGGATATTGAGCTTCGCGTCGCGGACATGGCCAGCACCCAGCTCCCTGACAGTTGCGTTGATGTACTAATTTCCAACTGCGTTATTAACCTGATTCCTGATAAGTCCGCGGTGTACCAAGAAGCCTTTCGCATCCTGAAACCCGGTGGCCGGGTCGCCATTTCGGATATCATCCTTACCGAGAAAATCGACCCTGAGCTTAAAGAGCGGTTCCAAGCAACCTGGCCCGGATGTTTGGGAGGGGCAATTCCTGAAGATGAATACCTTAACATGATAAGGGAAGCGGGCTTTGGCGAGATCCAGATGGTGGCCCGCCATCTCCTTACTCCGGTGGAATTGGAAGCCATGGCCTGTTGTCCCGGCGAAGAATTTACCCCTCTCCCTGCTAAAGACGATCTTATCGTGGTGCAGGGCAAAGTGAGCAGCATCAAGTTCAGAGCCATTAAGCAGCTTCAGTAAGGCTTTTATTAAGTAAAAGCCCTGCCCAAACCAAGGTGTTCGAACTGACGCCAAACCCCGGCCTTTAACTCGGGGCGTGAAGCATGCTAAAGGTCGACCCACATCCAGATTATCCTCCAGAGGATGGCAGGTATCTCAGGGGGAATGATTTTTCTCCGGTGGCGGTGGCGATAATTTTGAATACCGACGAGGACAAAATCCCTCGTGAGCTCGAGAGCCTGGTAAGGGCTGGAATAGAAGCAGGGGCGGCTCTCGCCGGAACGGTGCAAACAGAAAATATCGGCTTTGAGAAAATCGTGTGCAACATCGTCTCGAACCCCAATATTCGCTATCTGATTGTAGGTGGACCAGAATCTGGAGGTCATTTGACGGGTGAGGCTTTAAAAGCCTTGATTCATCATGGGGTTGACGAGAAGAAGCGAATCATTGGCACCGAGGCGCCCCACCCTTTTCTTTTCAACCTGCCCATGGAGATGATCAAACGTTTCCGGAAGCAGCTATCTCTCATCGATCTTCAATTCGAAGGAGATCCGGGGGTAATTAGGAAGGCTGTTTGGTCCTGCTACCAGGAAAGCCCTGTGGAATTTCGGGGCTATTCCTTGTACGACCCGGGGGCATATCCTGAGGCGCCTCTAAGCGGTAAGCTGACATGGCGCGTCACCCAGCCTTGGGCTGAGGTCTTGGATGAAAAGGAACGTGCGGCAAAAATTAGAGCGCAAGAATTTATGGAGCGATTGAGGGCAAGAACCAAGAAAGAGCGAGACGAGAAGTCATAAGAAGGGAGACGGCAGATAACCCGTAGTAGCTGCAGCCGAAAGGGATACAGCTTCGCTGAACCGCGGCGGCTGAGCTCTTGGTTGATGCATAGCATCGTTGCGGATGATTGAGGTCACCGTTCAGGATTCGTTTTTGAGGCGTCTCAACCGATTTTTAAATAGTCAGCTCATTGCGTTAGGCAAGGTTTGGCGGGCACTGAGGGCCGCCCTACCAATGCAAGGGGCGAAGGGCTCGCTTGGGCGCAGGCTAAAGCCTGCGGCTACATTTTCAAAACATAAGGTTTCAGGGTGCGGGCTTGGCCCGCCGTCATTTCATCCGAGGAATGAAAATTATGCGGCGCTTTATTATCTTTATTGCCTTTCTATTGGTGGCGGCCCTGGTGGGGAGTTTTACTCCCCTTCTCTCCCAGGCCCAGGACATCCGCATCAACCCCATGCCGCCCAAGGTGCTCCCTCAATGGACCAAGGTGCAGGGAGCGCCAGGAGTTTACTACGCCCCCAATATTCCCACCGACGTCTTCCGGTACCAAAAGACTTATTACTTCTTTTGGGAAGGATACCTCTATAAGAGCAAAAGCGCCAAAGGGCCCTGGAAGACAGTGAGCAGGCCGCCGGACGTGTTTTATAAAATCGATCCTGCCTATTTTAAGACGGTGAAGCAGGAAGCTCCACCCTCCCCAGGAGTCCCGGCCCCGGCGCCTCCCGCGGCGCCGGCTCCTCCGGGCTCTCAATAATAAATTTTCAGGGGGAAGGGCTTTAATTAGTTGACGGTTGACAGTTGACAGTAATAAAAATGCACGAAATCGTTTAAGCCAGCAGCCAATTCTGAAAACTGTCAACTGTCAACTGAAATGTCCCCCGGTCCTCCCCTCGAACAAGCACCTCTTAAATCTCATATCGCGCCGCGATGGGGATGCGCCGGCCCATGCCGAAGGCTTTGGAGGTGATCTTCAGGCCCGGCGCGGCCTGGCGCCGTTTGTATTCATTCCGGTCGATGGCCCGGATCACCCATCCCACCGTCTCCGGATCAAGGCCCTGCCCGACGATGTCCTGGTAGGCATAGCCCTCCACCAGGTAGTAATTCATGATCCGGTCCAGGATTTCATAAGGGGGCAGGGTGTCCTGGTCTTTCTGGCCGGGGCGGAGCTCCGCGGACGGCACTTTGACAAGGATCTCCTGAGGGATGACTTTCTGCTCCCGGTTGATGTGCCGGGCCAGTTCATAAACCATGGTCTTAGGCACGTCCGCCAGGACGCTCAAGCCCCCGCTCATATCCCCGTACAGGGTGCAGTAGCCCACGGCCAGTTCGCTCTTATTGCCGGTGGATAGCACCATGTAGCCGAAGCGGTTGGAGAGGGCCATCAGGATGTTGCCCCGGATGCGGGCCTGGATGTTTTCCAGGGTGACGTCCAGCTCTTTAATCTCAAGGGGTTGGGTAAGCGTGTCAATATAAGCCTGGTAAATGGGGGTAATGGGAATGGTCTGGGTCCGGATGCCCAGGTTTTGGGCCAGATTGAGGGAATCGTCAATGCTCTCCCGGGAGGTGTAAGGCGAGGGCATCAGGACCCCCAGGACGTTTTCCCGCCCCAGGGCCTTAACCGCCAGGCAGCAGGTGACCGCGGAGTCCACCCCCCCGGAAAGCCCCACCACCGCTTTGGAAAAGCCGCATTTGGTGAGATAGTCCCGGGTGCCCAGGACCAGGGCTTCATGGACGGTGGCAATAGGCTCCGGCGGCGTGAAGATGGTGGGTTTCCCCGGTTGGGACAGGTCCACGGTGGCCACCTCCTCCCGGAAAGTGGGAAGGATGGCCAGGGGGGTGGCCCGGGCGTCCAGGACCATGCTTTCGCCGTCAAAGATGAGTTCGTCGTTGCCCCCTACCTGGTTCACATAAATAAAGGGCCGGCCAAGTCTTTTGACGTGATTCTCCATCAGGTGGTAGCGCTGCTCTTCCTTGCCAATTTGAAAGGGGGAGGCGGAGATGTTGATCATCACCGTGGCCCCTTTTTGGGCCATGATATTTACCGGGTCAACCTCATATAAACGGCGGCACCACAAATCAGGGTCGCACCAAGCGTCCTCGCAGATGGAGATTCCCAGGACTTCGCCTTTAAAAGGGACCACCCCCACCTCTTCCGCGGGGTCAAAGTAGCGGGTTTCGTCAAAAACGTCGTAGGAAGGCAGCAGCGACTTGTTCTGCCGGAAGAGGATTTGACCCCGATAAATGAGCAGGGCGCTGTTATTTAGCCCCTTGCCGGTGGCGCGGCTGCTGGGCAGGGGCGCGCCCACCACCAGCCCCAGGTGGGGATAGCGGGCGGACAGTTCCCTCAGTTCCCGCACCGCCCCCTGCACCCGTTCCATGAGGTCCGGCTTCTCCAGCAGATCCCGGGGCGGGTAGGCCACCAAAAAGAGTTCGGGGAAGATTACCAGGTCCGTGGGCTGGGTGAGCTGTTCCAGGGTGGCCGCGGCTTTCTTCAGGTTGCCGCTCACATCCCCCACCACGGGATTAAGCTGGGCAATGGTGATTTTCATGGGTCTTGTGCCTTTGGAGGATTAGGTATACGCATAATCTTATTTCTGTAGCCGCAGGCTTTAGCCGGCGCTTTCCGGTCATGCAAGCCATATAACGCAGGCTAAATCCTGCGGCTACATTTTATTACTCTGAGCATTAAAGAAGTTCCTTCCTTTTGCCCCCTCCTCCTTGAGAGGGGAGGGCTGGGGTGGGGGTGAAAGTAATCCATTTTCCGCTCCGAGCAATAATTCAGGGAAATAATAAGCTGTTATAATATGGTGCGTGGAACGACCCTATGGAAGCGCCCTTTCCCTTTAATACAATAATTGGCATAATTATACTATACCGCAGGAATGATAAGTTAACCTGCGGGCCGCGGAGGCCTTATGAGCTTGATGACGCCTGATCCGGAAAGCTATTTCCGGGCCTTTGTCCCGGAGCAGGATGAGTTGCTGCGGGGGCTGGAAGACGAGGCCCGGCGGGAAGGCATCCCCATCGTCGGTCCGGTGGTGGGGGAACTCCTGTTTATCTTGGCCCGGGCCGCGGCGGCTTGCAATATCCTGGAACTGGGCACGGCCACCGGCTATTCCACCATATACCTGGGCCGGGCCTGCCACCCTGCCGGAAGGGTGGTGACCCTGGAGCGGGATGAGGATTTCGCGGCGCGGGCCCGAGCCAACTTGACCCACGCGGGACTGGATAAGCTAGTTGAAGTGAGGGTGGGGAGGCCCTAAAGCTGCTGGCCGCCATGGCGGGGCCTTTTGACCTTATTTTTTTGGATATCGACAAGGAGAGTTATCTGCCGGCGCTAACCCACTGCCATAGGCTTCTCAAGACCGGGGGTCTGCTGGTGGCGGACAACACGGGCTTTGCCGGGGCCGCGGACTTCAACCGCGAGATCTTTGGGGATTCCCGCTGGCGCACCGTGCATCTTTTTAGCTTCCTGCCCCGCCATTCGCCGGAACGGGATGGCATTTCTTTGGCGGTCAAGGTTAGGGAATAGCGGGTTGGCGGGTTAGTTTAGCTGCTAAACCGCAAACCGATTGCACCTTAGCTCCGGAAAGGGCCTCTGAAGATCGGCCGCCTCTTGCTGAAATGAAAAACAAAATACAATGAAATTAGTGGCACAGGCTTCCAGCCTGTGGGAAGGTTTCTTGGCATAACAGACGGCGCCACAGGCCAGAGGCCTGTGCCCCTAATATTTTTCTGGTTGGTGGTCTCTCTAGAAATAAGAGTTTTTTTCCAGGATATTTCCCTGGATTGCCTTTCCGGAGCAAAAGCAATAATCAAAAACCGCAAAATCGCTAACCCGCCAGCCGGAAAACAGAAAACAGAAAACAGAAAACAGGTTATCCATTGCCCAGCTTTCGCCTTCTCACTTTCGGCTGCAAGGTCAACCAATGTGACAGCGCCGGTCTGTTTCAGGAGTTGACGTCCCGGGGCTGGACCGCCGCGCCGGAGGGAGCGGTCCCGGACCTCATCCTGGTGAACACCTGCACCGTCACTGCCCGGGCCGACCAGCAGGCCCGCCAAGCGGTACGGCGCTTGGCCCGGGAATATCCCGGCAGGGCCATTCTGGTCACCGGCTGCTATGCCCAGCGGGCTCCGGAGGAAGTGGCCGCGCTGCCCGGAGTCCGGACGGTGGTGGGGAACCCGGAGAAGGCCCGTCTGGCGGATTTAATCAAAGCAATTGATCCAGGGAGCATCACGCTCGCTGACTGCATACCGACGGATGACGGCACTAGTTATTTCCCCTCCCCCTTGAGGGGGGAGGGCCAGGGTGGGGGTGAAAAAGGTCCACTCATCGCCGTGGACGAGCCTACCGGCAGATTCCATCCCTGGCCCGTTACTCTCTTTCCCGGCCACACCCGGCCCCGCCTGAAAATCCAGGACGGCTGCAATCATGGCTGCGCCTACTGCATCGTGCCCCGGGTGCGGGGGGCCAGCCGCAGCCTGCCTACGGCCCAGGTGGAGGCGGCGTTGGAGAAGCTGGCCGCCCAGGGTGCCCGGGAAGTGGTGCTCACCGGGGTGGACCTGGGCCAGTATGGCCGGGATCTTAGTCCGCCCGGCGACCTGGCCGGCTTGCTGCGCCGGCTGAAAGCCCGGCCCTGGCCTTTCCGGGTGCGTCTCAGTTCGTTGGAGCCTCACGAGGTGACCCCGGACCTGCTAAAGGAATGCGCTGCGTGGGAGAATTTTTGCCCCCATTTTCATTTGCCCCTGCAGAGCGGCGCGACGCCGGTGCTCCGGGCCATGGGGCGGCCTTACCGTCCCCAGGATTTCCAGGACCTAATCATGGAGATTCACCGCCGGTTCCCGGACGCGGGGGTGGGACTGGATATTCTGGTGGGCTTTCCGGGGGAGACGGCCGCTGATTTTGCCGCCACTCAGAGCCTGGTGGAATCCCTGCCGGTGACTTATCTGCACGTGTTCCCCTTTTCCCCCCGGCCCGGGACCGCGGCCGCGGCGCTCACCCCCTTACCCGGACGGGAAGTCAAGCGCCGGGCAAAGCTGATGCGGGACCTGGGCCGCGGGAAAAAACTGGCTTTTCTTGAATCCCAAATAGGAAAGACGCGGGAAGTCCTGGTGGAGGGAATAGACCCGGACGCCGGGTGGCTCCGGGGTCTCAGCGACAACTATCTGCGGGTGCGGCTGCCGGGGGCGGCGGAGTGGAGCAACCGTTTAATCCCAGTGAGCATGGCTAAGGTGCAAGGGGAAATTATTGTGGGTGAAACGGCCGACAGGGTGCAAGAGTAAGGGCGCCGCCCCGCCAGTGGAGGACAATTCCAGCGGCCCACCGCCGGCCCGCCCTTAAACTGAAAACCGAAAACCGAAAACGGTATAAGGGGGGCTGTTCTAACTCTTGATATATCCCCGAAAAATTTTCCCCACACTCCTGAAACCTTGACCCCAACCGTGAGTCCTGTATCGCCCCTTGCATCTTCAAGCCGCAATGATTAAGAAAACCTAGGGTGCGCGATTGCAAACCATTTGGACTAACCATGAGAGCGTGAGGCAGTTGCCATGAAAGTCTTCATGACCGGCGGTTCGGGATTCGTGGGCACTTTTCTGTCTCGGGAACTGGTCCGGGAAGGGCACGCGGTGACCATCCTCAGCCGCCGCGAACGGCGACCGGACCCAGCCTTCTCCGCCGTCGGCTATATAACCGGCGACCCTACCCAAGAAGGCCCCTGGATGGCCGCGGCGCCGGAGCACGACTGGATCATCAACCTGGCCGGGGCCTCGGTCTTTACCCGCTGGACGGCGGCAGCCAAGAGAGAATTATACGAAAGCCGCATCCTGACCACCCAAAACCTGGTGAAGGCTTTGAGCCGGGGAGACCGGCGCCAGCTTTTTTGCAGCACCTCGGCCATCGGCTATTACGGCAACCGGGAGGATGAAGAGCTCACCGAGGACTCTCCCCCGGGAGACGACTTCCTGGCCCGCCTGGCGGTGGAATGGGAAGCCGAGGCCCTCAAAGCCCAGGACCTGGGGATCCGTACGGTAGTCACCCGCTTCGGATTGGTGCTGGGGCGGGGCGGTGGGGTCTTGAGCCAGATGGCGCCTTTGTTCCGGAAATTCCTGGGCGGCCCCTTAGGTTCCGGCCGGCAGTGGTTTTCCTGGATTCACCAAAGGGACCATGGCCGGGCCTTCCTGTTCGTCAAGGACCACCCGGAAATCTCCGGCCCGGTGAACTTCACCGCGCCCCACCCGGTGCGCAACCGGGACCTGGCCCAGGCCTTGGGCCGGGCCCTCCACCGCCCGGCCTTCATGCCGGCCCCGGCCTTCATGATCCGCCTGGTCCTGGGGGAATTCGGCCAGGTCATCCTGGAAGGCCAGAAAGTCCTGCCTAAGAAACTTCTGAACGGGGGGTTTGAATTCCTCTATCCCACCATCGATAAGGCTTTGGAGGATTTGTTGGGAGGAATTAGAAACGAATAGAGTTTTTAGCAAGAGGAACCGACAAATTGACAAAAGGATAAAATAATGCTATAAACTGGCTAACCTTTTGTGATTACTAAGGTTCTGCAGAGAGTCCTTTTTAAGGACCCCAATGAGCCCCAACCTAATGCTGGGTGTAGCAGAAGGAAGGCGGTGACCATGGAGGCAAGTCCTGTCCTTAAAAACCCTCCATCTCCAATGACATTCGAGAGACTTCCAAAACACCTTCAAGGGAAGTTACTTTCCATTTTTAATATCCATCAGTTAGAAGATTCTTATTTAGGACCAAATAATATTTATTTAGGTGATGCAAGAGAATTATTACCTTCCATTAGCGCCGCCGCCAAAATAATGCGAGCCCTCAGGACCTGGCGCTGTTCAGTTTTACTGTTACGTACCCTGGATTCGAGAATCCTACGGTCCTCATCCGTCAATTGAATTTGAGTCGCTCTCATAATCGAGAGCCGCTAATTAAAGCAACTAAATACTAGTTTGTTAATTGTCGTAAAATGCTGACTGCTCGCTGATCATGAACTGCTAACTGCCAACTGTTCATAGCTAACTGCTAACTATGGCCAACGATATCGAGACCCTGCGCATCGCCATCATCGTGGATCGGGAGGGCGCGGGCTGTCTTCCCCTTTTATTACCCTTCTCCGTGGCCGGTTATCCCCAGGTTCAAATCGAGTTTTTTAAAGCCTCCCCAATCTCTAAAACCGCACCGGTTGCTGCAACCCGCCCCAAACCCCAGCCGGAGGCCGTCACCCTGGGTCTCCATAAAAATTACCTGGAGAAGGTGTTCAGACCGCTGGCTGAACTGCGGCCGGAGGACTTCGATCTCATCGTGGACTGGCAGAACCGGGCTGCGGAATTTCCGGGGGCGGCCCCGGCGGGTCTGCCCAACCTGGTTACCGGGCCGGGCGCTCCCTTGCTGGAGCTGATCCTCTGCCAATTACAAGAACTGCGCCAGAAAATCGAAGTCAGCTCCGACATCCTTCTCAATGCCACGGACGCCATCGTCACCATCAACGAGGAGCACGAAATTATCGGGTATAATTACGGGGCCGAGAGGATGTTCGGCTATCCCCGGGGAGAAGCCCTGGGTAAGGACCTGAGCATCCTCATCCCGCCGCCCCACAAAGAGGTGCACAAGGAATACGTCCGGCGGTTCCTCGCCACCCGGGAGGCCCGGGTCATCGGCAAGCACGTGCGCCTCAACGCCCAGCGCCGGGACGGCACGGAATTTCCCATGAGCATCTCTTTTTCCGTGGCGGAGGTCCAGGGCAACCTTTATTTCACCGGCATTGTCCGGGATATCACCGAATATAAAGAGATGGAAGACCGGCTGCTGGCCAGCGAGCGCCTGGCGGCCATCGGCAACACCGTGGCCCACATCGCCCATGAGATCAAAAACCCGCTCCTGATCATCGGCGGCTTCGCCCACCAGTTGGAGAAGGTCCCCGGCCTGGACGATAAATCCCGGCAAAAGCTGGGCATCATTGTGGAGGAAGTGGAGCGTCTGGAGGCTATGATGGCGGAAATGCGGGACTTCGTCCGCCCGTCCCAGCCTAAAAAGACCTGGGGCAACCTGGAAACGGTGGTGGATGAGACCATAGAATTTTTCCAGGAAACTTTTAAGGAACACCATATAGAAGTCCAGCGGGTCAAAGAGGGTCCCCTGCCGGCGGCCAGCTTCGACCCCCGGCAAATCCGCCAGGTGCTCATCAATCTCTTCAAGAACGCCCTGGAAGCCATGCCCCGGGGTGGGGAACTAACCATTGCCAGCCGGGTCAAGGACGGCAACCTCGAAGTCAGCGTCAAAGACACCGGAGAAGGTATGGACCCCGACGTGGCGGCCCACATCTTCCAGCCCTACTACACCACCAAGGAAAAGGGCACCGGCCTGGGGCTGGCCATCTGCCAGTTCATCGTGGAAAAGCAGCACGGCGGCTGCATCCTGATGGACAGCGTCCCCGGTCAGGGTTCCACTTTCACCATTCAGATTCCCCTGGAAGAAGCGACATAATGGCAGTTTTCGGTTTTCGGTTTTCAGTTAAAAAATCAGGGACTATCAGGAAGGTTCTCTTTTCTGTCCCGAAAAGTTGTTGTTGGGGGAGGGGGCCAAGGGCAAAAGCCCTTGCCCCCTCCCCCAATCCCCCTCCCCCAATCCCTTAAGGGGTAATAATCAGGCTGAGGAAGTCGGGGCCTGCGGCCCTGACTTCCTCAGCCCCCTTAAAGGGTTGGGAGGGGGGCTTGGGGGGGGGGCG
>Ga0194111_10005219_pt1 | contig 14995 bp, 17 predicted proteins | sample TA2KigC300mmetaG_FD_146194 | JGI IMG/M metagenome (GOLD analysis project Ga0194111, IMG submission 146194) | Freshwater microbial communities from Lake Tanganyika, Tanzania - TA2015033 Kigoma Deep Cast 300m | ecosystem: Environmental > Aquatic > Freshwater > Lake | place: Tanzania: Lake... | reverse complement strand
TAAAAACAACTTTTGGGTGGATTTCGAAAAAATCGACTTCACCAAATGTCCTACAATCGATTTTCTCGGCCTAACCCATATCTACCTATTACCTAATTTTTACCTTGACACCCTTATAGGATGTCTTAAAATAAGCATATTTGATATAACACGAAAGAACCTAACGCTACTCTATTATCATAGAGCGAGCGAAGCCAAAAAACCTATCAAGTGACTTACAAGGCCATGAGAATCATCACCATCTGGCGGCCTTCCATCTTCGGCTGTAATTCCACTTTTGCGATATCTTTCAGTTCCAACGCTAACCTGTTCAGAACCTTCTCCCCCAGTTCCTGGCGATTCAATTCTCGCCCTCTAAAACGGATTGTCACTTTAACCTTGTACCCATGCCCGATAAACTTCCGCGCATTAAGCTTCTTGAACTCGTAATCATGAGCGCCAATCAACGGGCTCATTCTGATTTCTTTGAGGGTTAGCGTCGCCTGTTTTTTTCTTGACTTCTGAAGTTTCTTGCCCTTATTGAACTTGAACTTCTGGTAGTCCATGATCTTACAGACCGGTGGATCGGCATCGGGGTTGATTTCTACAAGATCCAGATCTCGTTCCCCAGCCAACTTCAGTGCCGACTCAATATCCATGATGCCGATTTGCCCTTCATCGGCAACAACCCGTATTTGTTTGGCTTTAATCAGCAGGATCTGTTTGTTTACACGAGTTCGATCGACAACCCTACTGGGCACTACTTGTCTTCGATTAGTTATTGCTTGTTTCTCCTTTTTTACTCGGTATTATTTGCAGGTCAGCGCCCCGAACATCCCATGCAACAGTCCCTTAAGGCAACAATATCCGCAGGAGTATCAGATGTTAACGGGAAAAGATTATGAATTAAAATCAATTTTATAATCTTATCGAGATTTTCTGTATTTCTGAGCCTTCACCCTTTTTTTGAGTGCCTCTGCGCGTTTTCGTTTTTCTTTTAATGGCTTTTTCTATATCATTGCCGACTACTTTTATCCCTATAATAATTTATCTCCTCCCTCTTCTATACCCTGATTCCCTTCCTTGTCCAAAACCGCCCAAGCCGCCGCCGAAACCTCCCCTTTCCCTTTGCTGCTGGGGTCTTGCCTCATTAACGATCAAAGTACGTTCCATAAATATTTTGCCGTTTAATTGTTCTATAGCTTTTTTAGCATCCTCTTCGGATGACATTTCAATAAAGCCAAAACCCTTAGAACGCCCTGTGTCCCTATCGGTTATTATCTTAGCCGATTCAACCTCTCCAATACTTGAGAAAAGATCTCGGAGAGATTCCTCTGTTGCATTGAAAGAGATACTTCCTACATACAGTTTCTTACCCATAATTTAACCTCACTTGATAAAATAAAAAGTCCCAAAGCCCTTAAAGCTTTGAGGCTTTTCTAACTTTAAAGTTAGTATATAATACCATATTATCATAGTTTTAAACTAAAAAGAAAATAAATGTGTCTGATCCAACACCTTTTTTGTTCTTTTTATACATTATCTTACGTGTCTGTAATATCAAAATTCATAAATCAGATAAAAATAGGCTGGGTATAGCATTTGAGCGGCTTTGAATTCTGTCTCCGACAGAATTCACCTCTGAGTCCCAATCAGATCGGGACGAGTCCGCCTAAGGCGGAGAGCGAAAATGCTATGCCTTGCCTGTATTTCATAACTTCCTCTTGTCTATAGCCCTTTTTGCCTTCCCCTCAAACCGTTCAAGAGTTCGTTTCTCTACTGGTTTTACCTCAACAGAGATACCAAGCTCCGAGGAAAGTCTTGTCTTGATTAAATCAATAAAATCTTTCTGTTTCTTCACCTGATCAAAAAATATAGACTCAGAAACTTCAACAAGGACTGTTAATTCGTCAATTGCACCTTTCCTGTCCACAATTATCTGATAATGAGGCTCTGTTCCTTCAATCTCGAATAACACTGCTTCAACCTGAGAGGGAAAAACATTCATCCCTTTTATTTTGATCATATCATCTGTCCGGCCCATAACCTTGTTCATTCTGACAAATGTCCTCCTACAGGGGCAGGGTTCGGTTCTCAAACTTGTCAAATCCCTTGTCCTGAATCGTATCACTGGAAATGCTTCTTTGGTAAGTGTTGTAATCACCAGTTCACCTGTTTCCCCTGCTGAAAGAGGTTCAAGGGTTTCTGGATCAACTACTTCAACCAGAAAATGATCTTCATTAATGTGAAGGCCTTTTCGCTCAAGACACTCTCCTGCAACTCCTGGACCCATCACTTCACTCAGACCATAATTATCTGTTGCAATGATCTTCAGCTTTTCCTCTAATTCCTGCCGCATCGCCTCTGACCATGGCTCTGCGCCAAAAAGCCCATATTTTAAGGATAGGGAGTTCACATTAATACCCGTTTCGATGAGTGTATCAGCTATTGAAAGTGCATAACTCGGTGTACACATAAGTGCAGTCGTCTTAAAATCCTGCATTATTTTCACCTGTCGTCTGGTATTACCTCCTGAGATGGGTATTACCGAAGCTCCTAAACGTTCGGCACCATAATGTAATCCCAATGCTCCGGTAAAAAGTCCATAATCAAAGGCAATCTGAACAATATCGTTTTGAGTCACACCTCCTGCCATAAGAATTCTTGCTACAAGATGTGACCAATTCTTTATATCATTTCGTGTATAGCCAACTGCAGTGGGCATTCCTGTTGTACCGGAAGAGGCTTGAACCCTGACGACCTCGCGCAAAGGAACAGCAAACATACCATAGGGATAGCTCATCCTTAAATCATCTTTTGAGGTAAAGGGGAGTTTACTCAAGTCTTCAAGCGAGCGAAAATCATCAGGATCAATTCCTATTTCATCAAACTTCTTCCTGTAAAAAGGAACGTTCATGTAAACTCTGAACAACGTGGATTGAAGTCTCTCAAGCTGCAACTGCTTAAGCGCATCTCTATTGATACATTCTTTTTCACCTTCCCAGTACATAAACTTCCTCCATTTTATTTAAAAATCAAATTGTGTAATCAACATCCCTACCTAAATAGGCCCTCTGGACATCTCTATTTAAAAGGAGGTCTTCTGCAGGACCCTGAAGTATTATTCTCCCTGTTTCAAGAACGTATCCAGTATTTGCGATCCTCAGAGCACTCCTTGCATTCTGTTCAACGAGAAGTACGGTGAGACCATAGGTATCTCTTAGTTCAACGATATACCTGAATATCTCTTTGACGACGGTTGGGGCAAGACCCATACTTGGCTCATCAAGCAAAAGAAACTGTGGCCTTGACATCAATGCACGGCCAATAGCAAGCATTTGCTGCTCTCCACCAGAAAGGGTTCCCGCGAGTTGCTTTCTCCGTTTCTCCAAAATAGGGAAAATAGAGTAAATCCTTTCCATATCATCCTTAATTTCTGAACGATTCTTCAGAGAATACCAGTTATAGGAGCCGAGCAACAGGTTGTCCTCAACGCTTAATGGTTTAAAAACGAGGCGACCTTCCGGGACATGTGAGATTCCCTTTTTCACTATTGTATCCGGGCTCTGTCTGGAAATATCGAGACCGTCGAATACCAAACTCCCATTGCTCGACCTGATAAGGCCTGATATAGTTCGTAAGAGTGTTGTCTTACCTGCTCCGTTACCCCCTATAAGGGCGACAATCTCTCCTTTATTGACATGGAGAGAGACCCTCTTGATGGCATGTATCTTCCCGTAATGGACATCTACATTTTTAAGTATGAGCATTATATCCTCTCTGAATCTCTTCTTCCTCTCCGAGATATGCAACGATCACTTCTCTATTTTTTTGTACTTCAAGAGGAGTACCCTCTGCGATTACCTCACCGAAGTTAAGAACAGTTATCGAGTCACTTATCCTCATCACAAGCTCCATATCATGTTCAACAAGAACAATGGTTATTCTTAACTCTTTTCTTATTTTCCTGATTATCTCTCCGAGATTACGTGTTTCCCTTATATTTAATCCTGCAGCAGGTTCGTCCAGAAGGAGGAGCCGTGGCTCTGTGGCCAGGGCTCTTCCAATTTCCAAAATTCTTTGTTCACCGATGGGAAGATTGGAGGCAAGCTCATCGTTCCTTTGAGCAAGATTGATATACTCCAGAATTTCTTCACTTTTACGCTGTATTTCTTTCTCTTCTTTCATTACATAGGGCATTTTAAGTCCCGAAGAAAAGAATCCAGCTTTGGTTTTCACATATCTGCCCACCATGATATTTTCAAGAACAGTCATATTCCCGAATAATTCAACATGCTGAAAGGTTCGTGAAATACCTTTTCTCGCAATCTTTGTTGAAGGCAGGTTACTTATATTTCTGCCTAAAAAAAAGACCTCACCTTTATCAGGCTGATAGATACCGCTTATAATATTGAGAAGGGTTGTTTTCCCTGCACCATTCGGCCCTATGAGTGCTTTAATATCCCCTTCTTTCACATCAACACTGATATGTCTCAGTGCCATAAGTCCCCCAAAACTTTTCCATATTCCCTTAATGTTTAACAACTGCCAATCCTCTCAATTTCTTTATTTTTTCGACCAAAATTGGAACTAAACCCTTTCTAAAAAACATAAGGGATAACGTCAAAATTAAACCATACACTAATACATCGAACTCTTCAAATCTTCTCAAGAGCTCGGGGAGCACAGTTATCACCACAGCACCAATGATTGCACCCCACAAATTAGTAATTCCTCCCACAATCACCATCATTAACACTAAGATTGAGTAAAATAATGAAAAACTGCTTGGACTGATAAATGTTATATAATGTGCATAAAGACCACCGGCCAGAGAGGCATATACAGCACTGAGGATAAAAACTTTTATCTTGAGTTCAACGACATCCAGACCCATTGCATTACTTGCTAACTCACTATCGTGGATAGCCCTCAATGCCCTTCCAGTCCTTGAATGAATGAGATTTAAGGAGAAGATCATTACCACAGCGACAAGCCCCCAGATCAGGTAAAAATAGCCTGTCGTAGAAGTTATTGTGTATCCCAATAAACTAAAGTGAGGAATATCTCCAAAACCCGATGGTCCACCCGGACCCCACTCATTAAGTATGATATAGATAATTTCGCCAAAACCAAGAGTTGCTACTGCCAAGTAGTGCCCTTTTAACCGGAGGGCAGGAACCGCTAATATCACTGCTACCATAGCTGCAACAACCATTGCTAAGATTAAGCTGACAACTACAGGAAGACCAAAATGCAGGCTTAAAACAGCTGAGACATAGGCGCCGATCCCATAAAATCCTGCCTGGCCTAAAGAAATCTGGCCAGCATATCCCATGAGTATACATAACCCTATTGCGACGAGGGCATTTATCCCAGCAAAAACTCCTACAGTCATTATATAGGTACTTCCAGAGAGGACAGGCAATAAGCCGATGAGAAAGATAAAAATAAAAAAAACTAATGAATCCCCTTTTTTCATATATTAAAATTTTCGCAGCTGGAGCATCGTCTTACTGACAAATATTCCGGCAGGTTTAAAAAAGAGTATTAACAAGAGAATGACCAATGCAACCGCATCCTTCAAACCTGAATGGATGTATCCTGCAGTCATGGATTCGAGAATGCCGATAATAAATCCACCGATTACTGCACCTCTATTGCTCCCGAGACCCCCCATTATTGCGGCACAAAACCCTTTTACTGCAAGCATAGGACCTTTATCATATTCCATGAGGGAAATAGGAGTTATCGCCATACCTCCAATTGCACCGACTACAGCACTCAATATAAAAGATAACATGACCATCCTGGACACATTAATTCCAACCAATTTAGCTGCTGTAGGATTTACTGCACAGGCGAGCATCGCTTTCCCGACGATTGTTTTGTTAAAAAATAAAAACAATAAAATGATACAGAGACCGGTAATACCTATAACCCACAATGTCTGTTGCTGAATAATCGCCCCGTAAATGCTCAATGGTTCTCCCTCTGTAAAGGGAGGATATACGTAAGGATCCTTACCAAAATTGAACATTAAAATCCCTCGTAACACGATTGAAACTGCTATGGTAATCATTATCATCAATAACAGATCTGCATTTTTTAAAGGCTTTATCGTCAGTCTCTCCATTAAGAGACCAATGAGACCTGCTGAGAGAATAGTGAGCACTGCTGATAAAAGAAACGGGAGTTTGAGTGATTCAGTAAAGAACCACATCAAAAGTCCACCAATCACCACAAATTCACCCTGGGCGAGATTTATGATAGAGGTAGCATTATATATAATGTTAAAGCCTATGCCAACCAGGGCATAAACAGATCCAACAGTAAGACCAGAAAAAAGGAATTGTAAAAAGACTGTAAGCAAATTGTGATATTTCCTGAAGAGAATTGAGGGGATGTTATCCCCTCAATCTTTCACTCCATTTATTTTAAGATTTCCCAATCTCCGTTGTTAACTACAACCATCTCAAAGGCATCTTTGTCTAACCCGCAGTGGTCACCCGGTGACATATTAAAGATACCACCCGTCCCAGGCCATTTCTGGATTTTAGTCTCTAAATAATCTCTGATCATCTTTTTATCAGGACCTGCTTTTTTAAGTGCTTCTGCTACCATCATAATAGAATCATATGCATGTCCACCAAAAGTGCCTGGCTCGCTTTTATATCTTGCCTCATAATCCTGTGTATATTTCTTCAACAGAGCTTTCTGAGGGTGCTTGTCAGGGATTTTATCCCAGACAACCAATCTTCCAAGTGGTGCGATGACACCTTCAGCAGCCTTCCCTGCCAGCTCTATGTTTTTCTTGCTTCCCCAGCCATGACTTTGATAGAGGGGGATTCCCATTTTGAGCGCCTGCCAGTTCTTAGTCACAATTACCTGACCAGGTCCCACTGACCAGTTAATCACTGCCTGAGCACCTGATGCCTTAATTTTGGTGAGCTGTGTCGTCATATCTGAATCTTTTGGTCCATATCTTTCATCCGAAACAATAGTAATACCATACTTAGGTGCCATCTCATGAAGTGCCTTTTTCCCCGCATCCCCGAAGCCTGTAGATATAGTGATAATTCCTACCTTGTCAATGCCCTTGTTTTTCATGTAAGTGTAGATTGCCTCCACTGCGCTGAGGTCATACTGAGGAGTTTTAAATATCCAGTATCTTTCTTTAACCGGCTGGGTTATCGGAGCTCCCGCAGCACAAGAAATAAGAGGTGTCTTGGCGTTATTCATAATAGGGACAAGAGCCATTGATTCTCCAGTAGTAGACGGGCCTATAATGACCAGTACATTATCCTTCTCAAGAAGTTTTTTGGCAGAGAGAACAGCCTGTGTTTCATCACTTTTTGTATCTTCAATAATAATCTCCAGGGGATGTCCGTTTATCCCTCCGTCCTTATTAATCTGCTCCTGAAGCATTATTGCAGTATTTTTTTCAGGTTCGCCTAAAAAAGAAGCAGCGCCGGTTACTGCGAAAAGTGCCCCAATTTTGTAAGGCTCCTTTGCATAGGCATTCACGAACATGAGAAAAATAGACAGTACCACTACACATACCACTAAAAAATTTTTCCTCACTTTCTTCATCATCTCCTCCTTTAATTGAACTATTCAGGGATTATTTTTATCTCTCCCCTATTTTAAGAAACTTTCTCACTCTAACTATTCCAAATTACTAATGAGTTCTCTGGTACTGCCTCATGTATTGTCATTCCTGCCCCGGTTTTCACCGGGATAAACTCCAGCAGGAATCCAGCAAACATACTAGATTCCGTGTCAAGCACGGAATGACTACTGTGGCTTTACTTATAAACTCCTTAGTATATGGACTCATTGACATCATTTACAGCGCATAGAGTTCTTCGCCTTCCAGAGTCTTTACTCCTGCTTTCTGTAATATATCAATTGCTTTCTCAAACTCATCAAAACGAAATATGACAATAGCATTCTGTCCACTTTTCTGAACAAATGCATACATATACTCCACATTAATTCCTTCATCTTTTATCGTGTCCAGGATTGTTGCGAGCCCCCCCGGCCTATCTGGAACTTCTATCGCTACAACTCTCGTTTTTTCAACAGTGAAACCATTATCCCTCAGAACCTGTCGTGCCTTCTCTGTATCATTAACGATGAGTCTCAATATCCCAAAGTCAGCTGTATCAGCAAGAGAAAGAGCTCTTATATTTATTCCTGCTTCAGACAGAACACCTGTTACCTCAGCAAGTCTCCCTGACTTATTCTCAAGGAATATAGATATCTGTTCAACGTTCATACTTCATCCCATAAGATTCTCTGATAATCCTTAATGCGACTCAATCATTATCTCATTAAAATATGGACATAAAAGATTATCACAATTTACACCAATAAAACAACATATAGCTCTCTATCACAACTAAAAAGGTTTTTTTTCTCTATTGGTTGCAGTAAATCCTGAATCCATGATAAAATTGCTGAATTTTTATACGTATACGTGGTCTGAAATAATTTGATAGTGTCATACATATTAGTTTTTCAATAAATTGGATGGTTGTGACAAAATCATAAAAAATAGTTAAGGCAGGTAAAAGATGGGAATTACAAGTGTGCTTTTTTCTGGCGTGGGAGGGCAGGGAATTATCCTTGCGAGTAAAATTTTAGCTCAGTCTGCCTTTGCTGCTGGACACATGGTAAAAGAAAGCGAACTGCACGGCATGGCTCAAAGAGGAGGGAGTGTGACAAGCCATGTGCGGTTCGGGGAAGAAGTTTATTCTCCTTTAATACACAAAGGAAAAGCTGATTTTTTAGTTGCGCTGGAAGAGCTGGAAGGGTTGCGGTACGCCTATTATCTCAAACCAAATGGAAGAGTAATACTCAATCAGAGAAGGATAATGCCTTCCTCTATTAATCCAGATTCTGTCCCGTATCCGGAAGATGTAAAACCTCAATTGGAAGCCATGGGTTTTCACGTAGATGAGGTGAATGCATTAGAAATCGCAAAAAACTTAGGCAATCCTAAGGGAGAAAACATCATTTTAATAGGAATGCTTTCCCAATATCTGCCTTTCCCTCTGTCTGTATGGGAACAGGTCATCAAAGAATCTGTACCGGCAAAGACGATCGAGATAAATATTATTGCTTTTAAAAAAGGGAGAGAACTTACAGAGGGAAAAAGATAACAATGTTCTGGCAAAAGGAAATCGAAACAATCGGGCGTAAGGCCTTAGAAGAATTGCAGTTAAAAAGGTTAAAACAAACTGTCCAACGAGCTTATAAAAATATCCCGTTTTATTCGGACAAATTTTCAAAGCTAAACATAAAACCAAAAGATATTAACTCCTTAAAAGATATTAAAAAACTTCCTTTCACCACCAGAGAAAATTTACGTGAAAACTATCCATTTGGTCTGCTTGCGGTTGAACGAGAGCAGGTTGTGCGTTTGCATACCTCAAGCGGCACTACCGGGAAACCCAAGGCAATCTTTTTCACAAAAAAAGATATTAATCAGGCAGCGGAACTCATCGCCCGTTGCCTTATAATGACAGGCATAAAAAAAGACGATGTGCTCCAGAATATGATGACCTACGGTCTATTTACAGGTGCACTCATTATGCATTATGGCGCAGAAAAAGTAGGGGTATTAGTAATCCCCGCAGGACCAGGACATACCAAAAGACAACTTGCACTCATGCAGGACTTTAAGACTACCACCCTCCATCTCACTCCAAGCTATGCTCTCTATCTTGCCGATGTAATGAGTAACAAAGGACTTGACCCAAAAAGAGATTTTTTTCTCCGGAGGGCATATCTGGGTGCTGAACCATACTCTGAAGAAACAAGAAAAAAAATTGAAAAGTTCTTTAGTATTGACGTATTTAATTCTTACGGATTGTCTGAAATGAACGGTCCGGGAGTTGCTTTTGAATGTATGGAAAAGAATGGGATGCACCTCTGGGAAGACAATTTCATCATAGAGATAATCAATCCTGAAACAGGAAAAGAAGTGGCTGAAGGAGAAAAAGGCGAGCTTGTCCTCACTACTTTATGCCGCGAAGCCATGCCGATCCTGCGTTACCGTACACGAGATATCACAATGATTATACCGGGAAAATGCAAGTGCGGAAGAACCCATCGAAGAATTTCCCGCATAATAGGAAGAACAGACGATATGTTTATCGTGCGCGGTGTAAACATCTTCCCACAACAGATTGAGCAGGTGTTAATGGGTGTTAAAGGTGTTGCCCAGAATTACCAGATAATCCTTGAGTCTTATGACCAGATGACCGTGAGAGTTGAGATATCAAGGGATCTCTTTGACGGAAGGATAGAGCATTTAATGAATCTGCAAAATGAGATCACAGAAAAATTAAGGTCAGAGATTCTCGTGAAACCAAAAGTGGAGCTCTTAGAACCAGGCACACTTCCAGTGAGTGAGGGGAAAGCAACAAGGGTCATTGATAAAAGAACTTTGTAATAACAAATGGCTATGCATAGTCATCATAAAAGGAGTGCTTTATGGATAAACTAAAGCAGATTTCGATCTTTTCTGAAAATAAGCCTGGCAGGCTTGAAAAAATAACAAAGGTTCTCGCAGATGAAGGAGTAAACATTCTCGCAATAAATATTGCGAGCTCGAATGGATTTGGAGTCATAAAGTTCATTGTTGATAAATGTGAACTGGCGTATCAAAAGCTCAAGCAGAAAGGCTTTACGGTTTCCCTGAATGAAGTATTGGCAATCGAGATGGTGGATAAACCCGGAGGATTGTATGAGGTAGCCAGGACCTTATCACAAAAAAAGGTTAATATAGAGAACGCTTATGTATTTATATTAGAATCCAGGAAAAGGGCTTTCTTGATAGTAGAAGTTCAGGATATCGAAAAAGCAAAAAAACTCTTACAGTACGTAAAATTGAAATTTTATCGCGAGGCAGAATTTAAGAAAAAAGGCAAAAAGTAAATTTCTTATAAGGAGAAAAAGATGATCTGGAATAGAGAAGCTGAATGCATGCAGATCGGGGAAAGGGAAAAATTACAACTCGAAAGATTAAAGGCTACCCTCAAACGGGCATACGAAAACGTTTCCTATTACAGAAAACGTTTTGATGAAATAAAAGTCAAACCCGCAGATATAAAGAGTTTCAAAGACATTGTGAAGCTTCCTTTCACCACAAAGACAGACTTGAGAGAAGGGTATCCCTTTGGGCTCTTTGCAGTTCCGCGTCAGGAAATAGTCGAGGTGCATACCTCATCAGGAACGACAGGGAAACCAACAGTATCCGGATATACGAAGAAAGACATAGAAATCTGGGGTGAAGTGATGGCGCGTGCCCTCACCATGGTCGGAACGACAAAAGATGATATTATCCAGAATGGATACGGCTATGGGTTATTTACCGGAGGATTGGGTGTACATTATGGCGCACAACGGATCGGTGCAACAGTGATTCCAATATCAGCAGGCCAGACTAAAAGACAACTCGAAATCATGTATGACTTTGGTTCCACAGTCCTCACCTGCACCCCTTCTTATGCATTGTATTTAACAGAAGCAGCAGAAGAAGTAGGTATTGATGTGAAGAAATTAAAACTGAAGGCTGGCTGTTTTGGTGCAGAGATGTGGACAGACAGGATGCGTGAAGAGATCGAAAAGAGGTTTCACCTCATCGCGCTCAACATCTATGGACTAACTGAAATCATCGGGCCTGGTGTTGCACAGGAATGTGAAGAAAAAAATGGCTTACACATTTTTGAAGACCATTTTTATCCAGAGGTTGTTTCTCCTGATACGCTCGAACCTTTGCCAGATGGTGAAAAAGGAGAACTGGTTATTACGACATTAACCCGTGAAGGTACGCCGATGATCCGTTTCAGAACAAGAGATGTCACTGCCTTAAGAAGAGAGCCCTGTAAATGCGGAAGGACACTCGTAAGAATGGACCGCATCACCGGTCGCACAGACGACAGGCTGAAGATAAGAGGTGTTCTCATCTTTCCTTCACAGATCGAAAAAGCACTTCTTGAGATAAAAGGAGTAGAACCGCATTATCAGATCATTGTCACCAGACCACAACACCTCGATGAATTAGAGGTGCAGGTCGAGACATCAAAAAAGTTATTCTCGGATGAAGTCAGACATCTTGAGGAGACAAGGAAGAAGATCGAAAAACATATTGAAAATGCAATCGGCCTGAGGGTAAAGGTTACTCTTGTTGAACCAAAGACCCTTCCACGCAGTGAGGGAAAGGCAAAAAGGGTCATAGACAAACGGCAATTATAAAGGAGTGAGAGATGGAAGTAAAACAGATATCCGTATTTTTAGAGAATAAAAAAGGAAGGTTATGGGAAGCACTGGATGTAATGGCAAAAGCACAGATTAACATACGTGCGCTCTCGATTGCTGATACATCAGAATTCGGGATCCTGCGTTTGATTGTCCCTAATCCCGAAAAGGCAAAAAAGGCACTTGCGAAAAGTAACTTCACTGTCAGGGAAAACGATGTGATCGCAGTTGGTGTGCCTGACAAGCCAGGAGGCTTAGCAGGAATACTGAAAATTTTAACCGATGCTGATATCAATGTCGAATATGTGTATGCCTTTGTCGAGAAGAGCGGGAAAAAGGCAGTTGTTGTCTTGCGTACAGATAGTATAAGCAAAGGCAAAACAGCGCTGAAAAAAGCAGGAGTTCCTGTTCTCTCAGCAGAAGAGGTCTATAGTTTATAGGATGGTAATCTATCTCAAAAAGCACTTGACATACTGACATACTTTTTCTATCATAGAGCTAACAAGTAAGTCCTCGTTCGTGGGGTACCGCAGGGCGCCTCGTAAATAGCGAACGGGGCTTTGTTATTTTTAGTGAAATAATGGGTTCTCCTCTATAATATTCTTTCTTATGATGTTGTAATAAGTCGCATCTCTATATTCATGCTTTCTGAAGATGGCCCAACTTATAAAGTCAACTGCCTGTAGAGCCTTTTCTTCTGCAGGCGTCTTTATAGAAATAGAGACATCAATATCATGGGTTTCGGTCATCTGCGACTGAAGATAGGTCTTGAAATTCTGATTCAGGAACTTATTGGTCTCTTTACGGGAAGCGATAATTTCAATGGGATTATCTATCTGAAGCAGTCTCTTTGAAAAAATACGGTCAAGCAGGATATTGGTGACATAGTTGTAAAGCACAGGCTTTTCATCCTGAAGCTTCGTGTAGACTTTTCGTTTATTTAACAGGATGGTCATTATCCTGCAGTCCTTTGCTGCAAGAAGAGAGAGCAAGCGTTTTCTCGTGACAGGCTCTTCTCTATAGGCATGCAATATGCCGACTTTCTTGTATTTTTTCCTTAAGCCCGCATGAACTTTCTTGACACATTTTTCTATAGCTCGTTTATTAGTAGTGAAAAGAAAGGTTATCAGAAAATAAGATGAGGTGCCTTTTTTGTTAAATTCAAAGCCAAGATTGCCTGACTCGTCAATCAATATAAACGCCATCCAAGCCTCATATAGAGATTCTTCACAACATGATAACCTATATGATTGATTGTTCGATGCAGGTCTTTGGGGCAAGCGTCATATATAGACGACCTCTTTCAGTATGCCTTTTTTGAGCTCAGGACGAATGCCGCTCTTTATGACAACATCGACTTTTTTCCTGAGAAGCTTCTCAAGATATCTTTCCATCTCGCTTAACCTGATAAGTCCTGGGATATTTCTTGGGTCAAATTCAACGAGGATATCGATGTCACTCCGTCGTTTCTGTTCGCCACGAACAAAGGAGCCGAAGATGCCGATCTCGCGCACCCTATACTTTTGGATCACTTCGGCCTTGTGCTCTTTCAGGATCGCCTTTACTTCTTCAACGCTCTTGACTGACTGTTTCATAGCCCTATTTTATCAGGTTTCTTTTGTGTTTGCTGAGAAATTTGTTATAAGCGCTGATCATGCGTCACAGGCCGCAGTTTGGAAAAGCGCTGATTCCCGAGTAGTTCGGACACGTAGACCTACACTTAAATTGCGCACTCCACCTACAAGCAAGCATAAGTAAGACGAGATAAAAACTGCGGGTTTAAAGGAGAAGCATGCTTAACGACGAGTTGAGCCCCGCGATGTAGAGCGCTGGACTCGAATGATTTGTTAGTCCTGAGTTATTTTCATTAGAACTCACCGTGGTAGTTACGTACTGCCAGCATTGCAACCCGTACAAACTCAAGAAACGGAGCTTCGAGGGTTATCTCGCTTCCAGACAAAATGACTCCGGGTAGATTCGCTGCTACAACCATTGCCATACTTTGCTTATTCCTGTTTTTTGCGAGATCACCATCATTGTGGACAACAGCGTTTCGAACTTCAGCGAGGACATTCATGTTTGCCTTGTTTATACCACGCGAACCATAACTGTCCTTAGGCTTTGCAGGGTAGCTATCCACAAAGGTGTCAAAGTCTGGACTGTTTGTTCCCGGGTTGTTCCATGAATAAGCCTCATCTTCTCCTTCCAGAAAAGCCAGACAACCTGCGAGATAAAATGCACAGCCATAATGAATAAATACTGGATGCTCCGAAGCAAACTTTCCCTCAAGCGTACCATCTGGCCCGTTACGGAATGCGTTTTCAAACAATCCGCTAAGCCGTCTAAGATGTACGAGAAGTTTGGTTCTATCTGGCACAGTAATTCCCTCAATTTAGTGGGCTAACAATTATTATACGAATTTCTTTTTTTGATCCTGTGTATTTAATATAGCACAAACGGGAAAATGAGCAACACGAATTATTAAATAAATTCGAAAAAAACAATTTATGTCATTTCATTGGGAGCTTGCGGAAGTAAGTAAATAATTCTAACCTAAATTGAGCGATTCTTTTTTGCTCAGAGTTTTCATCTACTAAAATTCATCAATCTTATCGTTTTGAGGTAGTACCAACCTCTATAACGGAATTTTTTGAATCAAAAATATTACATTTTGCTTCTGCACAGGATACAGCATCCAAACTCTATCTATTTCATCCAAAAATCAACCGATTCGAGCGCACTTATC
>Ga0194111_10005208_pt1 | contig 15003 bp, 11 predicted proteins | sample TA2KigC300mmetaG_FD_146194 | JGI IMG/M metagenome (GOLD analysis project Ga0194111, IMG submission 146194) | Freshwater microbial communities from Lake Tanganyika, Tanzania - TA2015033 Kigoma Deep Cast 300m | ecosystem: Environmental > Aquatic > Freshwater > Lake | place: Tanzania: Lake... | reverse complement strand
TCCCCCACACCCCCTCCCCCAACCACTTATCTTTGTTGCTATCCCCGCCTCACCACCCCGACCGGGCCCGGCGCAGGAGAAAGGAGCAAAACTGCGCCGCCGCGGCCTTGTCCAGGTGGATCACCAGGTCGGCCTCCTGGCAGGGGATTTGCCGGGCTTTGAAGTCGGCCGTCACGGTAATCGTGACCCGCCCCTCCGGCCCCGGCCGGACCGTCAGGGTGGAGGCTTCGGCGTAGATGAACAGCCTGGCCGGAGGCACGTGGGCCGCAGCCAGCAACGGCCGCAGCGTCAACTCCCCGGCCGGCTCCCGGGAGCCGCCCAGGGCCAGGGTGTGATGGGCCGCCAGGCCCTCCAGTTGCGCCGTCATCTCCCGGGGCGGGGTGAGAGCCGCCTCCAGGTGGATGCCAGCCGGGGCCGCGGGCTCATCCACGGGAGCCGCCGCCAAACCCGTGGCCTTAAGGACGAAAATATCCCCGTGATGGCAGTCAAAGAGCAAAGTCCCGGCGGTGGGCCGGTCCAGAGCCCATCCGGCCACAGGGAAAACCGCGGCGGCCTGCAACAGGGGAATGAACATGAATCCTCCCGCCGGCGCCGGCATTCATTGGGGGAAACCGGGGCGGCTGATTTTCTAGTATAATTATAGGAAAAATTTTTTCCTTAGCCCTCAAACCCTTTCCAGCGTCTTGACCGGGTCAGGGTAAATCATTATAATAGCTGCATTAAATTTTGTGAAGGGAGCGGTCATGTATTCGGAAATCGTCATGGATCACTTCAAAAATCCCCGCAATGTCGGGGAAATAGCGAACGCCGACGGCATCGGCGAAGTCGGCAACCCGGTCTGCGGGGACATGATGAATGTTTTTATCAAAGTTGAAAACGACAAGATCGTCGACATCAAATTTAAAACTTTCGGTTGCGGCTCGGCCATCGCCGTGTCCAGCATGATCACGGAAATGGCCAAGGGCAAGACCCTGGAAGAGGCCATGAAGATCACCAACATGGACGTGGCCGACGCGCTGGGGGGGCTGCCCAAGAACAAGCTGCACTGCTCCAACCTGGGGGCGGACGCCCTGCATTCGGCCATCAAGAATTATTTCGACCGCAAGGCCGGCAAGGTGCGGGACCTGACCCCGGACCGGGAGGAGCACATCAAGGGCACCGACGGCCAGGCCTGCTATTGCCCGTATTGCACCAAGGAAGTGGCAGAGGAATCCCCCTTTTGCATCTTCTGCGGCCAGGAGATCCCCCATGAGCACGACCATTAAGGCCCCCCGCCGGGTGACAAGGACGCCGTCATGCAACTGATTTACCTCGACCATTTGAGCGCCACGCCTCTGCATCCCCAGGCCAAGGAGGCGATGATCCGTCATATTGAAACCGTATTCGGCAACCCCGTGAGCGACCACCGGGTGGGCCAGCGGGCCTCCCAGGCCCTGGACCGGGCCCGGCAGCAGGTGGCCGCCCTGATCAAGGCCGATCCCGGTGAGATCGTCTTCACCTCCGGGGGCTCCGAAGCCAACAACCACGCCCTTAAAGGCATCGCCATCGGCCTCCGGGAAAAGGGCCGGCGCATCATCACCACCAACATCGAACACAAGTCCATCCTGAATGCCCTGCGCACGCTCCGCCTGTTGGATTACCAGGTCACCAGCCTGGACGTGGCCCCCCACGGGCTGGTGGACCCCGCCGCGGTGGAAAAGGCCCTCACCCCGGACACCATTCTCATCAGCGTCATGCTGGCCAACAATGAGATCGGCACCATCGAGCCCATCGCCGAGATCGCCAAGATCGCCAAAAAGAAAAACATCATCTTCCACACCGACGCGGTGGACGCGGTGGGCGTCATCCCCGTGGACGTGAAGGCCCTGGGGGTGAACCTGCTGAGTCTGGCCGCCAACATCTTCTACGGGCCCCCCGGGGTGGGCGCCCTTTACGTCAAGAAGGGCACCCCGCTCTGGCCTCTCATCGACGGCGGCATGCAGGAGAACAAGCGCCGGGCCGGCACCGAAAATCTCATCGGCATCGTCGGCCTGGGCGCGGCCGCCGAGGCCGCGGTCCGGGAGATGCCGGAGCGCATCCCCCGCCTCCAGGCCATGCGGGACCGCCTGCGCCAGGGCCTGCTGGAGCGCATCCCCGAGATCGTCATCAACGGCCACCCCACCCTCAACCTGCCGCACCTGCTCTCCGTGTCCTTCAAGTACGTGGAGGGGGAGAGCCTGATGCTCATGCTGGATGAGGAAGGCGTGGAAGTGTCCACCCGCTCGGCCTGCGCCTCCGGGTCGCTTAGGGCCTCCCACGTGCTCATTTCCACCGGTCTGGACTTCGCCACCGCCCAGGGCACGCTCCTGTTCAGCTTCGGCCGGGACAACACCGACGCCGACGTAGACAAGGTATTAGAGGTATTGCCCGGCATCGTACAGACCCTTCGGGATATGTCGCCCCTCTATAAAAAAGGACACGGCGGCTAACCCGGCCCGGCAGAGAGACTATCCACCATCCTCCAGAAAGCCGGGCAACCGGCTTTTTGCATTTCGGAGGGCGCCGGGAAACGGCTCTGATGGGGAAGGAGACCCCAGGAGCCGCGCAGGACCGGCTTTCCCTGCAACGAACCATAACCTCAAGAAAAAAAGTGCAGAATCTTTACAATCGGTAATAATGACACCTACATGGGGGGCCGAGGAGGCCGTCCGGCTCCCCGGCAGATCAGTGGAGGGGTTTGACGATGTCCGAATTAAGTCCGCGCCTCGATATCGACGCTTTGCGGCAGCAGCTTCCCTATCATAAGCTGCGCCATACCAAGGTCAAGACCACCAAGGAAATCGACTGGCAGGCCGAATGGGAGCGGTTCGACGCCCGGGAGATGTACACCCTGGACCTGCGATCCATTCCCCAGAAGATGCTGGAGGACATCCGGACCCGCAAAGAGGTCCTGATGGACGGCAACCAGGCGGCTCTATCCGTCCTCACCCGGGTGGTGGACGGTCTGTGCGGTTATCCCATCACCCCTTCCACGCCCATCGCCGAGCAGTTCGCCCGGGCCGCCGCCATGGGCCAGAAAAACCTTTTCGGCACCGAGATCATGTACTTCCAGCCCTCGGACGAGCTCTCCGCCCTGGCCGCGGTGGAGGCCATGTCCTGTCAGGGCGGGCGCTACGTGGACAACACTTCCTCCCAGGGACTGCTGCTCAAGACCAAAAACCTCTTTTCCGTGGCCGGCAAACGCCTGCCGGTGATCATGACCGTGATGGCCCGGGAGGTGAACAAGGGGTCCCTGTCCATCCACTGCGGGCACACCGATTTCTACGCGGTGCGCAACGCCGGCTGGGCCCAGCTCGTTTCCATGGACAACCAGGAGCTGCATGAGCTGCTGCCCATCGCCTTCAAGGTGTCGGAGTTCCGCCAGGTGATGCTGCCCACCATGGTCATCGGCGACGGCTTCATCAAGAGCCACGCCATCGAGAACATCCGGGAGCTTTCCGACGCCTTCCTGGGCTATTTTATCGGGCCGCCCAACCGCCTTTACCAGCCCGATTTCGAGCACGGCCTCCTCACCGGCACCTTCACCGACACGGACCTCACCATGGAGGGCCAGATCGCCCAGGACCTGGCCTACCGCTTCTTCCGCCGGGCCTTTGTCCTGGCCATGAACGCCATGAACAAGATCCTGGGCACCAACCTCAAGGTGGTGGAGTGCTACCGCACCGAGGACGCGGACCTGGTGGTGGTTATCCTGGGCTCCGCGGCCGGTGTGGTCAAAGACGTGGTGGATTATTACCGGGACGTCAAGGGCTACAAGATCGGCGTGGTGCGGCCGGTGCTCTTCAACCCGCCCTGCTACGAAGAATTGGCCTACGGTATGCGGAAAGCCAAGATCATCAGCGTCCTGGAGCGCAGCGGCACGGCCCACAACCAGCTCCTCCTGGCCGACGTCCAGGCCGCCCTGCAGATCTCCCTGCGGGCCGGACGGGAAGGCAAACGGGAGCACCGCATCTACGGACGGGAGGACATGCCCACCCTGCTGCACGGGGTCTACGGGCTGGGCAGCAAGGACTTCAACAAGTACGACGCCGCCGCCGTGATCGAAAACATGGTGAGCTGCTTCGAAAAGCGCCGCGGCTTCCTGCGGGACTTCTACGTCGGAGTGGAGGGGCCCCTGACCCTGAAACCGGCGCCGCTGCAAGGCTATCTAGAGCGGGAGCTGGGCATGACTTTTATCGGCGTGGGCGCCGAAGGGGTCAAGACCGCGCTGGAGTCCGCCGCCCTCATCTACGCCGAGGACTTCGGCTCCGGCCGCAAGAAATACGTGCAGTCCGGAGCCCGCTACGGCGCCGCCCGCAAAGGCGCGCCCGTGTTCATGAATCTGCGCCTGAGCTCCCAGCCCGTCCGCAACGCCTCCGAGTTGACGGAGCGGGACGTGCTGGCCTTTTTCAATGAAAAATTCCTGTCGGACCAGATCCTCCGGGAGTACGTCAGCGGCCTCAAAAAGCAGGGCCTCCTGGTGGTCAACACCAACAAGACCTGCCAGGAGCTGATGGCGGGCTTCCCGCCCCAGGTCCAGTCCCTCATCAAGTACCGCCAGGTCAAGGTGCTCACCCTGGACGCCACCAAAGCCGCGCTCCAATGCCTGAACCGCAATCTGCCCGGCTCCGCCATCCTGGGTCTGGTGAACAAGGAGGTGGGCATCCTGCCGGAAAAGGAGTTCGAACAGCGCTTCAAAAAGATTCTGGAAAAGAAGCTGGGAACCAAAAAGAGCAAGGATATGGTGGATTCCAACATGGCCCTCCTCAAGTTCGGGGTGGAGCAGGGCAACCCCGGCTGCGCCGCCGACCGCTGGGCCCCCGCCACCCTCAACCTGGATCGAGACGTCCCGGCCTACGCCCCGCCCCATCCCGAGGATTTCGGTCAAAAACCGGGCACCGCAGGGCTGCCCGTGTACATGACGGAAAAGGACGAGCTGGGCGCCATCAAGCCCACCAATCTCCTTTCCGACTACCAGGAAATCTTTAAGCGGGAAATGATCCACCCCATTCTGGAGGGCAAAAAGGTCCCCTGGGACCGCTTCCTGCCGGTGGTGCCCGCGGCCACCAGCCGCTACCGGGATATGAGTTACATCGGCACCGCGCTGCCGCTCTACGACGCCGGGAAGTGCATCGCCTGCGGTCTGTGCGCCGCCTCCTGCCCCGACGCGGCCTTGTTCACCACGGTCACCGACCGCACCATTCCCCAGGAATTTGCCCAGTATTTCAAGACCTTCAAAAAACCGCCCAAGGGCATCCCCTGGGACCGCTTCGCCATGAACATCGAGGCCCTGCCCGACGCCTGCAAGGGCTGCGGGGTCTGCGCCCAGGTCTGCCCCACCGACGCCCTGCGGATGGTGGACAAGAGCAAAATGAGCGAACTGGATTTCCTCCCCGACCTGCTCCGGGATTGGGACAACACCATGGCCCTGGCCCCCATCGTGGACCAGTTGCCTCTGAACCACCAGGTGCTCTTCGTGCTCTCCAAGCTCTACCCCGGCAAGCACACCCTGTGCCCGGGCTGCAGCGAAGGCGTCATCAACCTGTTGACCTTTTACGCCCTGGAGTCCCTGCGGAGCCACCCCTCGGGCATCGCCACCTTCTACCAGGGCCTGCGCATCCTCTCCGAGAAGAACCGCCGGGCCATCGAACACATGCTGGACCACGGCTTCAATATTTACACCATCAACTCCACCGGCTGCGACCAGGTGTCGGAACTGGTGAACCCTTACAACACCCGCATCTACCCCACGGGCCACTACGGCTTCGGCACCGCCTCCGCCGCGGCCCTGGGCTCCAAGTTCGCCTTGGACCAGGCCTACGTGGACCGGAATCAGGACGTCCTCACCAAGATCATCGTCTTCGCGGGCGACGGCGCCATCTACGACATCGGCAACGGTCCCTTCAACCACGCCCTGGGCGAAAACTTCGACATCACCTGGGTCATCTACAACAACGAGGGCTACATGAACACCGGCACCCAGAAGTCCGGGGCCACCCGCTTCGGCGCGGACCGCTCCACTTCGCCCATCGGTAAAAAATTCGCCGGCAAGACCACCCTGCACCGCCGCATCATCAGCCAGGCCATGGCCATCTCCCACGTCTATGCGGCCAAGCTGACCATCGACAACCCCTTCTACGCCATCAAGATTCTGAAGGAGGCCATCGCCTACAACGGTCCCTCCCTGGTGGAGTTTTTCTCCGCCTGCCCCCAGGGCCACGTCACCCACGACTGGGCCGGGCCCCTCATCTCCCGCATGATGGTGGAGTCCCGCAAGTGGCAGGTGGCGGTGCGCCGGCCCTTCCAGCGGATTGACATTTCCGCCAACCCGGACCCGGAACTCATCTACCCCGCCGAAGGCAAGTCCTTCAAGCGAGGCATCAAACGGGACGCGGCCAGCTTCTACGACGTGGTCAGCATGCTGGGGCAATACAATCCCCATCTGCGCACCGTCAAGAGCGGCGATATCCCCGACATCGTGCGCATCAATGAAACGGTGAGCCTCTTCCGCTGGCTCCGCAACCAGTACATGGCGGGCTACCGGGACAGCATGCCCACTGAAGAGGAGGTGGAGCGCATCGTGGCCGAGCGCTACCGCCTGAACGGCGGCTAGGCGCGGCCCACCTGCAAGGGCGAGGCGGGATAACCCCGGCCTCGCCCTTTTTTGCTTTCCGGCCCCTTCCGCCCCCAAATTTTATATAATGAAATTGTGGCAGAATATTCTTGAACGGAGGGCTGAAGAAAACCCCCAACTCCCACACAGGAGAGCCACCCCTTGGATTCTGGCTTTTCCCCGGAAGAGGGCCTGCGGTATTCCCGCCAACTCATCTTGGAGAAGGTGGGATGGCCGGGGCAGGAGCGCCTCCGGGCCGGCAGGGTCCTGGTGGTGGGGGCCGGGGGCCTGGGCTCCGCCGCCCTTTTCTACCTTGCCGCGGCAGGCGTGGGTCACCTGGGCCTGGTGGACGGCGACGCGGTGGAACTGTCCAACCTCCAGCGGCAGATCCTGCACCGGCTTGCCGACCTGGGACGGCGTAAGGTGGACTCGGCCAGGGAGGCCCTGACCCGGCTCAATCCCCATTGCCGGGTGGAAACCTTTGACCTGCGGCTGACCGCCGAGAATGTTCCGGGCGTGGTCCGGGGGTTTGACGTCGTTCTGGACGCCGGCGACAATTTTCCCACCCGGGTGGCGCTGGCCGAGGGCTGCTGGCGGGAGGGGAAAATCCTGGTGTCCGCCGCGGTGCAGGATTTTTCCGGCCACCTGATGGTGATTGATCCCGGCCGGGGAACGCCCTGCTACCGCTGCCTGCTGCCGGAGCCGCCCCCGCCGGACCCCGGGGGGCCGCCCCTGGGCATCCTCGGTGCGGTGGCCGGGGTCATGGGGTGCCTCCAGGCTGTGGAAACCATCAAGCTCCTGTTGGGGCTGCCTTCGGACCTCGCAACGCGGCTTCTGGCTTATGACGGTCTGCGGAGCCGCTTTCAGGTGATGGACAGACTGAAGACGCCGGAGTGCCCGCTGTGCGGCGCCAGCGGCGGGAACCGGCAACCATGACCAGGTTTTCTGGGGGGAGGGCCGGAGGCCGGTGGCGCCGGTGTCCGCTCCTGTGCCTTTTCCTCTTCCTACTGCGTTCAGTAGTCCAAATGTCCTTTCCTTTTCCCCCCTTTGCTAAAGGGGGGTCAGGGGGGATTTGTCAGTATTTGTTAAGGGTTAATCAATAACCCCACGTAGTAGGACTATGGTGCTGACCGACTTCGCAGGGCGCCCACCGCGCCTCCGAAAAAATTCGGCGGCAGACGACTCCGGTTGACAGGATAAAGGTTCGGGTGCATGTGCCAGGATATCAACAGGCCGGACATGGCGGGGCATGATCCTCTCATCATTGCCGGACGCGCCTTTCGGTCCCGCCTCATGGTGGGGACCGGGAAGTTCCCCTCCGCCGGGGCCCTGAGGGCTGCGCTGGCCGGCTCCGGGGCCGAAATCGTCACCGTGGCTCTCAGAAGGGTGGACCTCGCCCACCCCGACACCGACAGCATCATGAGCGCGGTGGACCCGGAGCGCTACCTCATTTTACCCAACACCTCCGGGGCCCGCACCGCCGAGGAAGCCCTGCGCCTGGCCCGCATGGCCCGGGCCATGGGGCTCCCCGACTGGGTGAAGCTGGAGCTCACCCCGGAGCCCAAGTATCTCCTGCCCGACCCGGTGGAGACCCTGAAGGCGGCGGAAATGCTCATAAAGGAGGATTTTGTGGTCCTCCCCTACATCCAGGCCGACCCAATCCTGGCCAAGCGCCTGGAGGAGCTCGGCGCCGCCACGGTGATGCCCCTGGGCGCGCCCATCGGCAGCAACCGGGGGGTTCGGACCCGGGACATGATCCGCATCATCATCGAGCAGGCCAAGGTGCCGGTGGTGGTGGACGCGGGGCTGGGCGCGCCCTCCCACGCCGCGGAGGCCATGGAAATGGGCGCGGACGCGGTGCTGGTGAACACCGCCCTGGCCGACGCCGCCGACCACGGCCTGATGGCCAGGGGCTTCGCCCTGGCGGTCATGGCCGGCCGCCTGGCCTACCTCGCGGGCCTGGGCCCGGAGCGGGACGCCGCCGCGGCTTCGTCACCCTTGACAGGGTTTTTGGAGTAAATACACTTAACGTTATTTTGTTCCAAGATATCTCAACTTCTTAGCAATTGAGTAAATTCCCAAGAAAAGAAGGTGACTTATATGCTGCGGAAGGTCATCTCGATCAAGAACGTAGGGCGATTCTTTAACTATCGCGCAGCCGGAGATGTTGAACTCAGGCGCTATACCCTAGTTTTTGCTGAGAACGCCCGGGGCAAGACGACAATCTGCGCAATTCTCCGTTCCCTCCAATCCGGCGACCCCGCATATGTAATTGGCCGCACTACAATTGGAAGTCAGGGCGCACCAGAGATTAATATTCTCCTTGCCAGTGGAACCGCCGTTCTAAATGCAGGAGCATGGAGCACCACAGTCCCCAACCTTGCCATCTTCGATTCAAAGTTTGTTTCTGAGAACGTTTACTCTGGCGATGCCGTCGATCTTAGTCATAAACGCAGCCTTTACGGGGTTATCGTGGGAGCGCAGGGCGTTGCCCTTGCGCGTCAGATCGAAAGATACGACACGGCAACCCGCGAGAAGAGTACCGAGATAAGAGAAAAATTGGCGTTTGTTCAGGCTATTGTGCCGCAAGGTTTGACGGTCGAGAATTTCCTGCAACTCCAGGAAGACCCGGCAATTGATTATAAGATTGCCGAGAAGGGAAAGGAGCTCAAAGCCGCACAACAGGCGGAGGAGATAAGGACTCGCCCTGCCCTTTCAGAGCTGAACTTACCAAAATTTTGGCTTACATTCGAAGTATTGCTTGGCAAGACCATTGAAGGCATTGCCGAGGATGCAGAGCGCCGCGTAAGCCTCCATATTGAGGCGCACGCCATTCATGATCATGGCGAGCCGTGGTTGTCTGAAGGCTTGGGCTACATCCTTAACGATAAGTGTCCGTTCTGCGGCCAAGCTATAACAGGCGTTACCTTGATAGCGGCTTATAGAGACTATTTCAGCGAAGATTACAACGCCTTGCGGACTGAGATTACTACGCTGCACCAGCAAATTTCCGATGCCTTTAGCGATCGGGTGATTGCCTCGATTGAGAGAATCATAGACCAGAACAAAGCTGGCATCGAATTCTGGTCAAGGTTTTGCACGACCACGCCACCCGTTCTGGACGTCGGGGTGTCGGAGGCCCTGATCAATCTTCGCAATGCCGCACTACCTCTGCTTGAACGCAAGGCCGCTACACCTCTTGAGCACGTATCTATAGACGCACCATTCACCGTGGCTCTTGACGCTTTTATGGCGGCAATAAGAGGTGCTGAGACTTACAATCAGGCCGTGCGGGCGGCAAATGTGGTTATTGCCCAGAAGAAGGATGCCACCGGGACTGTTGACGTTATAGTTGTTGAAAGGGACCTCACCCTCCTTCAGGCGATAAAGAAGCGATACGAGCCAGAGGCTAAAGAAGCATGTAATAAATATATGGCTGCGCTTACAGAAAAAAAGACAATCGAGCAAGAGAAGGATAGAGTCAAAGTTAGATTGGACGAGCATACGCGTGAGGTTATCGGTCTCTATGAGAACACTATCAATGATTTACTCGAAGGCTTCCACGCAGGATTTCGGATTACTGGAACCAATCACGGTTATCCTGGAGGCGTTGCCAGTGCCAGCTACAAGATTCTTATTAATGAAACCCCGGTAGAACTAGGTGACTCCAATAGCCCCATCAGTAGACCGAGCTTCAAGAACACACTTAGCTCTGGTGACAAAAGCACGCTTGCTCTTGCATTCTTTCTATCTCGAATAGAGCATGATCCTGAGAAGACTAGCAAGATCGTCATTTTCGATGATCCATTTAATAGCCAAGACAACTTCCGAAAGGAGTGTACCGTTCAAAGAATTAAGGAATGTGGTGAAGATTGTCAACAGGTCCTCGTACTTTCTCACGATCAGAGCTTCCTAAAGCGCATATGGGATCGTCTCGCCACACGGGCTTCCGACCGAAAATGCCTCAAATTACGGCGAGTCGGCGAACGTGATACGAAAATCTGTGATTGGAATATTGAGGAAGCCATGCAATCTCCTTTCGTTGCAGACCGGAAATTGTTGGCGGCCTACTACACCAGTGGCGAAGGTTCTCCCAGGGATATAGTAGTTAAAATTAGGCCACTTTTAGAGACTTACTGTAGGAGTCTATATCCGGGCGATTTCGATGAAGACGCTCTTGGCACTATCATCAGAAAGATTCGGGCCAACGGCCCGCTCCACCAAATCTTTCCTTTGTTAGAAAAACTGGATTCACTTAACGAGTACGGGCGCCGTTACCACCACGGAGAGAATCCAAACGCCGCCATAGAACCAATTGACGACAACGAGCTTCATGGGTTCGTGAAGAAAACCCTTTCAATTATAGGGTACTGTTAACGGCCCATGGTTTAAGCCACTTTCAAGATTAGCATGGAAGGTACTGCGTTCCCAAGCCAAGCTTGGGAACGAGTAAATAAAAATCCATGAATAAGGCTAAGTCTGACGATTTGCGTCCGGAATATCGCCGTGAAGATTTAGGCCCTGGCGTGCGCGGCAAGTATTTCAAACATTTTCGATTTGCTAAAATCCTGGATTCCTGGCCGGAAGCGCGCCTCCGGGAGCTTATGGGCCGGGTGGGGCCGGGGGAGGTGAGCCGCGCCCTGGGCCGGGAGGAGCTCCATCCCGAAGACCTGGCCGCGCTCCTGTCTCCCATGGCCCTGCCGCGCCTCGAGGACCTGGCCCGGCGGGCGAACCGCCTCACCCGGCGGCATTTCGGGCGCACCGTCGGGCTCTATGCGCCCCTGTATCTCTCCAATGTCTGCACCTCGGAGTGCACCTATTGCTTCTTCGCCCGAGGCGCGGGGGGCCGGGGCCGGCGCCGCACCCTCAGTCCGGCGGAAATCCGGGCCGAATGCGAAAGTCTGGCCCGGCACGGCTTCCAGACCATTTTATTGGTGTCCGGGGACGCCCCCCGGGTGGCGCCGCCGGGCTATCTGGCCCAGGCCGTGGCCACGGCCCGGGAGTATTTCCCTTCCGTGTCCGTGGAGGTCTATGCCCTGGACGAGGAGGGTTACCGCACCCTGGCGGCCCAGGGCCTGGAGGGGGTCACCCTCTACATGGAAACCTATCACCGGGAAACTTACGCCCGGGTGCATCTGGCGGGGAAAAAACGGGATTACGACTACCGCCTGGGGGCCCTGGAGCGGGCCGGCCGGGCCGGGGTCAGGCGGCTCAACGTCGGGGCCCTGCTGGGGCTGTACGACTGGCGGCTGGACGGCTTCTGGACCGCGCTCCACGCCCGTTATCTCCAGAAGGAATGCTGGCAGAGCGCCGTTTCGGTGTCCTTCCCCCGCCTGCGCCAGGCCCCGCCCCGGCACCCGGTGCGCCACCCCGTGAGCGACCGGGACCTGGTGCAACTCATGGTGGCCCTGCGCCTTTTCCTGCCGGAAGTGGGCTTCAACCTGTCCACCCGGGAGCCGGCGGCCCTGCGGGACCGCCTCATTCCCCTGGGGGTGACCAATATGAGCGCCGGGTCCTCCACGCGGCCGGGGGGTTATTCGCACCCCGGAGAGGAGCTGCAGGCCCAGTTCGAGGTGGAAGACCGGCGCCCGCCGGCGGAAGTGGCCGCGGCCATCCGCCGGGCCGGCTACGATCCGGTTTGGAAGGACTTTGACCAGGCCTTTTTTGAGGGGGTCGGCCGGCCCCCGGCGGACATCTCTTCTCAGGAAGGAAAAGGGCCGTGAAAGTGATTATCAACGGCGAACCCCGGGAGGTGTCGGCCCGGACGGTTTTTGCCCTCCTGGAGGAATTGGGGCTCCCCCCGGGCCGCATCGTGGTGGAGCAGAACGCCGCCATTGTCCGGCGGGACGCCTACCAGGACGCCCCGGTGCGGGAGGGGGATATCCTGGAACTGGTGCGCATTGTGGGGGGCGGCTGATGACCCACGCGGAGCGGCTCCGGGTCTTGGAGGCGGCGGACCTCTATGTGGTCATCACCGAGGCCCTGTGCGCCGGCCGCCCGGCCGTGGAGATGTTGGACCTGGTCCTGGCCGCGGGGGTGCGCCTGGTGCAGCTTCGGGAGAAAGACCGGAGCGGCCGGGAGTTGTATGAATCGGCCCTGACGTTCCGGCGGCACACGGCCAGAGCGGGAGCCCTCCTGATCATCAACGACCGCCTGGACATCGCCCTGGCGGCGGAGGCGGACGGGGTGCACCTGGGCCAGGACGATCTGCCCCTGGACGCGGCCCGGCGCCTGGCCCCGGAACTGATCATCGGGGCCTCCACCCATTCCCTGGCGGAGGCCCTGGCGGCCCAGGCCGCAGGGGCCAGCTACGTCAACATCGGCCCCATCTTCCCCACCGGCACCAAGGAAGCGGCCACCCCGCTGGGGCCGGAGATGATCACCCGGGTGGCGCCGCACCTGTCCATCCCCTGGAGCACCATGGGGGGCCTTAAGAGAGACAATATTCATGAGGTGGTGCGGCGGGGAGCCAGGCACCCGGCGGTCATCACCGCGGTGACCGCGGCGCCGGACCCCACCCGGGCGGCCCGGGAGCTCCGGGAAATCATCCTTGCCGGTCTTCCTTCCCTCCCCCGCCAGGAGATTATGGTACAGTAAAGCACCGATCCCGGGACTGCCGGGATCGGGGTCAGAGGGGGTCTTGCTGCGGCCCCAGGCTCCTTACCCACGGAAAGAGAACAGCTCATGGAATTCGAAGCAGTCATCGGTCTGGAAGTCCACGCCCAACTTCTCACCCGGAGCAAGATTTTCTGCGGCTGCCCCACGGCCTTCGGGGCGCCCCCCAACACCCAGGTCTGCCCCGTCTGCCTGGGGATGCCGGGCACGCTGCCGGTCCTGAACCGCCAGGCCGTGGCCTTCGCCCTTAAGATGGCCCTGGCCACGGGCTGCCGCATCAACCCGGAATCCGTCTTCGCCCGCAAGAACTATTTCTACCCCGACCTGCCCAAGGGCTATCAGATTTCCCAGTACGAGCTTCCGCTGGCGGAGCACGGGCAGGTGGACATCACCGTGGACGGCCGGACGCGCCGCATCGGCATCACCCGCATCCACCTGGAGGAGGACGCCGGCAAACTTATCCACGGCGAGGCCCGGCCCGTCAGTTTCGTGGATTTCAACCGCACCGGCGTGCCCCTGATCGAAATCGTCAGCGAGCCGGACCTGCGCACCCCCGAGGAGGCCGCGGAATACCTCAAGGTTTTGCGCAACATTCTCTTATATTTAGAAATTTGCGATGGCAACATGGAGGAGGGGTCGCTGCGCTGTGACGCCAACATCTCCCTGCGGCCCGTGGGGACCTCGGCCCTGGGCGCCAGGACCGAGCTCAAAAACATGAACTCCTTCCGGTTCGTGCGCCAGGCCCTGGACTATGAAATCCGACGCCAGCGAACCTGGCTGGAGGACGGCCGGGAGATCGTCCAGGAGACCCGCCTCTGGGACGCGGCCAAGGGCCAGACCTTCTCCATGCGGGGCAAGGAAGAGGCCCACGATTACCGCTACTTCCCCGATCCGGACCTGTTGCCAGTGAGGGTCAGTGATCTTAACAAAGTTCATATTCTTGAAGTACAGGATATGGTTCATGACCATGTCGTCGATGAATTATCTATCACTCAAAAGCACAATTTAGAGATACAGGATGCCCGGCACGATCAAGCAATAGCAAGCCTTTGGCAAGAAATGCCAGAGCTACCAAAGGCGCGTCGGGAACGGTTCCATAAAGAATACAATCTCCCTGAGTATGACGCCGATGTCCTCACCAGTGACAAAGCCCTGGCCGACTATTTTGAAGCGACCCTCGAGGAGTTCCCCCAGCCCAAGGTGGTGAGCAACTGGATCATGGGCGAGGTCATGCGGGAATTGAAGCGGGAGGAGGCGGGCGTGGCCGCGCTCAAGGTCGCGCCCCGGGACCTGGGCCGCCTTCTGGCCCTGGTGGAGCAGGGGGCCATCAGCGGCAAGATCGCCAAGACCGTGTTCGAAGAGATGGCGGCCACGGGCGGCGATCCGGAGAGCATCATCCGGGAGAAAAACCTGGCCCAGATCAGCGACACCGGCGCCCTGGAGACCCAGGCTCAAGAGATCCTGGCGGCCCACCCCAAAGAGGCGGCGGACTACCGGGCCGGCAAGACCAAGGTCATGGGGTTCTTCGTGGGCCAGCTCATGCGGCGCACCAAAGGCCAGGCCAACCCCCAACTGGCCAACGACATCTTCCGGCGCCTGTTGGAGGAATGATTCGTACAGGGGGTCAGGAACCGCCGGGGCCACCTGCGCCGCAGCCGCTTTACCCGGGCGGTGATCCGGAGCCGCGCCCGCCTCACCTATCGCCTGGTGCACCGCCTGCTCGCTGAGGCCGACCGGGACCTGCGCCGGCAATACCG
>Ga0194111_10005206_pt1 | contig 15004 bp, 8 predicted proteins | sample TA2KigC300mmetaG_FD_146194 | JGI IMG/M metagenome (GOLD analysis project Ga0194111, IMG submission 146194) | Freshwater microbial communities from Lake Tanganyika, Tanzania - TA2015033 Kigoma Deep Cast 300m | ecosystem: Environmental > Aquatic > Freshwater > Lake | place: Tanzania: Lake... | reverse complement strand
ATCCACATCGAAACCAGGCACCCCAGGCAATTCGACCTCACCGAGATCAAACTGCTCCTGGGCAGCGCCCAGGTGTTCGCGCAGCCAATCTTCATCAATTTCATGATCGGCGGCGGCGGGCGGCTGGCCAGGTTCGCCCATCACTTCGACCATTTCGATCGCCGGCACTGAAGCCTGCCCGGAGGTATCGAAAGCCTGCAAAGCGAATACCCAGCGGCCTTCGGATATCGCGCCTGCCAGTTGCAATTCACAACCCTGCGCCCCGGCACATTCCTGGGTGAAATCCCTTTCCAGGCCGGAGTCGCTGCTCCAGTTCACTACCAAACGCTCCAAACCCAGGTCGTCAACCGCCGCACCGGAGAGCGAGACAGTCATCGCCATTTCGGGGTCCATGGGGTCGTTGACGACGTCCATCGCCAGATCGAAGTGGATGATGTCCGGCGGCGCATCCTGGGGCTGGGGAGGGATTTCCGGGAGGGCCTGATCGGGATCTGCGGGCTGCGCGCCGCCATCGAGGGGAGCTTGCGCGTCCGCATCCGCGTGGGGTGGCTGCCCACCTTCAACGGGAGCATCGTCTCCGGGGGGAACAGCTTCCCCAACCAGCGGTCTATCCGGATCATCCGATGAAATGATCTCGATCTCCGGCAAACTGGCTAAGGCCTGTACGCCGACGCGAACTACCGCTGCGTCACTGGCGCGCCCGTTGATGTCGTAAGCCACCACGCTGAGTTCATGCCAGCCGGTCTGGCTGCCGAACCACGGGAAAGCAGCCACCGCCGCCTGCTCGCCGGGCGCGTCGAGGATGTATTGCTGCGTTACCACACCATCCGCCAGAAAATCCACCCGCGCCAGACCGGCATCCGATTGCGCTACGGCAGCTACGATCACCCCCCGCCCCGAAGCGATCAGCGTGCCATCGGCGGGTTGCGCGATCTCCACAACCGGGGGTTCGCCCAGGGACGCCAGGATGTTGCCTCCGGTCTTGAACGTTGACAGACCCCACAACATCAACAGCAAGGCTACAAGCCCCCCTGCCAGGATGAGTATGAATAAGATGGGTCCAAGGTGTTTACGTTTCATGGGAAAGGTTATTGGTATCATCTCAATAATAAGGGGGGCGGGGGGTGTGCGGGCGGCGAAGCCGCCCGCACACCCCCCATCTTCCCCCAAGTTATTGAGAAGATACGGAAAGGTTATTGTCAGTACTTCACGAAAACTGGATCGAAGACCCGTTGCTTCGGCTCACTCAGCACAGGCCTCGGGTCGCCCGGGGACGGGCTTTTGATTTTTTCGTGACCTACTGATTGTACCAATCGCCACACACCCCTTTTTCGGGAATACATCTGCCAACACATCCGGCAGCGCCCCAATCAGATCACCGGCGATGACGGCAGCGGTTGAACCGAGCACATCAGCAGCCAGCAGCCCGCACTGAGCGTGAATCCAGGCCCCGGCAGCGGCGGCCTCGAAGGCTTCCACACCCTGAGCGCGCAGGCCGACGATCAGCCCGGCAAGCACATCCCCAGAGCCGGCGCGGGCCAGGGCCGGCGAGGCCACTGGGATAATCATCGTGCGACCATCAGGAGCGGCGATCACGGTGAACGCGCCCTTCAGCACCACCACATGGCCCCACTCCGCCGCGAAACGCTCCGCCGTCTCGACGCGGTCGGCCTGGATTTCTGCGATGTCCAAGCCGGTCAGGGCTGACATTTCGCCAGGATGCGGGGTCAGCACCGCTGGTTTGGGCAGTTGAGCATCCCAATCAGGCAGCCGCGCCAGCAGCTTGAGGCCGTCGGCGTCAACGACCATGGGGGGTAATTCGCCCCGCGCCGACTCTTCCACTGCTTCAGGAGCTTTGACAAAGCCCAATCCCCCGCTCTTTTTGGGCATCTCCTCCCCCAGGAGACGTTCGACGAATTCGCCGGTAGTTTCTTCCAATCCAAAGCCGGGGCCGATGAGCATAGCTGTGACGCGATCCAGATTTTCCCTGACGACTTTTGCAGCCTCCGCGGCGACGACGCCCATCTCGTGAGGCAGCAGCACCCAGGTCGCTTCCGGCAGCCCCCCGGCCAGCGCGCCGTGGAGCGGCCCAGGCACGCCTAACGTCACCAATCCAGCCCCAACCCGGTAGGCTGCCTCCCCGGCCAGCGCAACCGCGCCCGTGTAATTGACCGATCCGGCGACGATCAACGCTGCCCCAAAAATGCCTTTATGCGCATCCAAAGGGCGAGGCGGCAGCACTCCGCGCACCCACTCCGGGGCGGCTACCTGACGTTTGACGGACTCATAGGCTTGAATCCCTTCGGGCAGGCCAATCCCAACTAACCGTAACGTCCCAACAAGATTATAGGCTGGAAACTTCAATAAACCGCGCTTGATAGCCGCCATGGTCACGGTGAGGTCGGCGGGGATGCACTCGGGCGCGGCCTCGCCGGTATCACAATCCACGCCGGAAGGACAATCCACGGCCACTACATGAGGAGGGTCTTCCATCTCGGAGAGGGTTTTGCGGACCCGATCGAGAACTTCAGCAAGCCGACCGCGCAGAGGCAGTTCGATGCCCGTGCCCAAGACTCCATCCAATAATACGGTGTGATATTCGAGGGCGGCGCCCAGCTTCTTGAATTCCGCATCCCCTTCGAGGGTCAGAATCGTTCCCCCGACTTCTCGCAACCGCTCGACCAGTGGATCGTCCTTGGAGCGCGGGCGCACGATATACGCCGTGGTTTCCCAACCCCATTCCTGTAGATGGCGTAAAGCCACCAGGGTATCGCCGCCGTTGTTGCCCGATCCGACCAGGCCCAGGGCGCGCTTCTCGTTCAGGTGGCTATACGCACCGCTGACCTCCTCCGCCAACCCGCGCCCGGCATGCGCCATCATCTCCGCATAGGGATGGCCGCTGGAGTCGGATTCTTCTTCTATGGCTATCATCTCTGCAACAGTTACATATTTCATGTCATTTTTCCTATGTAAACGCCCAACGAAGCTTCGCCTCAAACCGATAAGACACTGATTTCTTGGACGCGGATACTTCGGCTTCGCTCAGAATAAGTATCGCAGATGTCCATGGATGAAAAATCGTAACTACTCAGCCAAACGGAGAAATTCCCGAAAAAAGGGTGTGCGTGGGGGGGCTGCGCCCCCCCACGCACACCCTTTTTTCGGGCTAATCCGTTCGACGACTGAGCAGTTACGAAAAATCTATATCATCCGTGCAATCCGTGTTGATCCGTGTACAGAATCTTGCTCTGCTCATAAGAAATTTGCTCCCTCGAGGAGTTCACACAATGGAGTTTAGCACGGAAAAGAAAAAACCTCTAGCAGGAGAACTGGCAAGCAACGCCAGCCAGGAATCGAACAGAAAGGAAACATCGAGGAGATATGAATCCAGCTTTTCGACGATATTCGGTAGCTCACGAAAAAGATTAAAGCGCTGATTTTCGTGCGCAATCGGACGACAAGTACCGGGATAGGTCAAGACGCGGTATACTCGATCCAGTAAGCAGTAAACAGTAGACAGTTAGCAGTGGACAGATACATGAAACAGTTGTTACAAAACCTCCGCACCGGCGAGACTTCCGTCGCCGAAGTCCCTATCCCTACCCCCAAACCCGGAACCGCTTTAGTACGCACCGCGGCCTCGCTGGTATCGGCTGGCACTGAGCGGATGGTGGTGGAATTTGCAGAAAAGAGCCTGGTGGGCAAAGCCCGATCCCGGCCGGATCTGGTCCGACAGGTCATAGACAAGGCTCGCCGTGAAGGGCTGTTGACGACGATCGAGGCGGCCTTCGATCGCCTCGATCAACCCATGCCCCTGGGATATTCCTCTGCAGGAACCATCGCGGCGGTGGGCGAGGGTCTCCAGGGCTTCATGGTGGGCGACCGGGTAGCCTGCGCTGGCGGCGGATACGCTGTGCATGCCGAATACGCCATTGCGCCCAAAAACCTGCTCGCCCACCTCCCGCCGGAGGTTGATTTCGAGTCTGCCGCCTTTGCTACCCTGGGCGCGATTGCCCTGCATGGCTTCCGTCTTGCTCGACCTCAGGTCGGCGAGCGCGTCGCGGTGATCGGTTTGGGTTTGTTGGGATTATTGACGGTGGGGATTGCCAACGCTGCGGGCTGCCACGTTTTTGGGGTGGATCTCGACCCTGGGCGGGTCGCGCTGGCCCGCCGTGCGGGGGCCGAGGCTGTCACCCGTGACCAGGCCGAGGCTGCCTCCCTGGCCTTCTCGCGCGCCCGCGGCGTAGACTCTGTCCTGATCTGCGCCGACACCCCCTCGGATGATCCTGTCATTTTGGCTGGAGCGATTGCCCGCGATAGAGCCAATATCGTCGCCGTCGGCGCGGTGGGTCTGAACATCCCCCGCAAGGAGTACTTCCAGAAGGAACTCAACTTCATCAATTCGCGCTCCTATGGCCCCGGTCGCTACGACCCCGAGTACGAAGAGTTTGGGCATGACTACCCCCTCGGCTACGTGCGCTGGACCGAAGGCCGCAACCTCGAGGCAATCGTAGATCTGATGGCATCGGGCCGGTTAGATGTTTCCTATCTCATCACCCACCGCTTCCCCATCGCTGATGCGCCCGAGGCCTACGAACTTATCATGGGCAAGAAAGAAGAACCTTTCTTAGGAGTACTGTTGACTTATCCAGATGCGCCCTTCCCCGAAACGGCCAAAAGGCCAGAACCTTTGCCTGTGGACGAGTCGAACCGCGCCAACATACAAACGAGCAAACGTGTCGCACTCGGCGTCCTCGGCGCCGGCAACTTTGCCACAGCGGTGATGCTCCCCGCGGTCAGCAAGATCCCCGAAATCACCCTGGTGGGCATCGTCTCCGGCTCAGGCCTGAGCGCCAGACATGCGGCCGATAAATTCGGTTTCCGTTACGCCGCGGGCGACGCCGCTCGACTTCTCGAAGACCCCGAGATCAACACCATCGCCATCCTGACCCGTCATCACCTGCACGCCGAACAGGCTGTGGCAGCGCTGCAAGCGGGGAAGCATGTCTTTGTCGAGAAGCCGTTGGCAATCAACAGTGATCAGTTGGCAGTCGTCAGTGAGCAGTTGCTGTCCACCGACCACCGTCTACTGACCACAGGCTTCAACCGACGCTTCGCTCCCATGGCGCAGAAAATGCAGGCCTTCATCTCCAGACGCGCCGAGCCTCTCGTGGCTCATTACCGGGTGAATGCTGGAACCCTCCCTCTCACTCACTGGCTGCATGATCCCTTCGTGGGCGGCGGGCGGATCATCGGCGAAGGCTGTCACTTCGTTGATTTCCTGGCCTTTCTGGTAGGCGAATCTCCCAATTCGGTCGCCGCTCATGCGCTCCCTGACGCAGGAAGGTATCGAGAGGATAATGTGATTTTGATTTTCACTTTCCCCGATGGCTCAGTGGGCATGGTTTCCTATCTGGCGAACGGCGATAAATCCTTCCCCAAGGAACGCGTGGAGGCCTTTGCCGGTGGGCGAGTGGCCGTGCTGGATGATTTCCGCCAATTGGAGCTGGTCAACAATGGGCAGCGGAAACTCGAACGCGCCAGACTGCGCCAGGATAAAGGTCACCGCGCCGCCTGGGAAGTTTTCGCCGATGCCATCCTCAACAGCGGGCCGCCCCCGATCCCTTACGAACAACTCTTCGGTGTGACCAAAGCCACTTTCGCTGCTGTCGAAGCGCTGCGCAGCGGTGGGCAGGTTCCGATTGACGCGGGTCACTCTGGGTAATAGAATGGTGCAGTAACTGCTCAGCCATCGAACGGATTAGCCTGAAAAAAGGGTGTGCGAACGCAAAGCGGCTACGCCCCCTTCGCACACCCTTTTTTCGGGAACTTCCCCATATGGCTGAGTAGTTACATGGTGCAAAGCTATAGTGCAAAAGGAATGCATCATGAAGAAATCCAAAAAGATAGCTGAGCTGACAGCCACCTACAGTGCTGAAAAAGAACGCTTGAATATTTACCTTCCAAAATCACCGGTGGATGAATTGCGTGAGCATATCCCCGCGCGTGAGCGAACACAGTTTATTGCGGATTTGTTGGAAAGGGAACTTCACCATTCGAGAGTTCGCGAAGCTTTGCGTTTGTCAGCTGGCGCCTGGAGTGACGAAGATCACCCCGAATTAGCGACCGGTGAGGATATCGACCGCTGGATCGAGGAAGGTCGCACATCGAAGGAGCGAACCTGGATATACGAAGATGGCAGCTGATATTCTGCTCGATTCCGGTATTCTAATCCGCCATCCGAGAAAAAATGTTGGTTACATTCCCCTTACCGATCAACTTGCTAAAGAACATTCCTTGTTCATTTCGTATCTTCTCAATAACTTGGGGGAAGATGGGGGGTGTGCGGGCGGCTTCGCCGCCCGCACACCCCCCGCCCCCCTTATTATTGAGATGATACTTCATATCAGTGTTTACGCGCTTCGAAGTTTTACGCGGTTTGCAAAAGCATGAGCGCGATTGCTTGCCATTTCCCCATGCCGGAGTTGACCGTATGGCAGGCAGACGAAGAGGGGAATCTTTGCCGATTCGAGCGCTAGCGCTCAATGGTGAGGCTGTGTCACGAATATCCCTGGTTTTGAAAGCACTGTGCGAACTTGGCCTGAGGCAGTTGGGGCTGTATGCGTTATACCAGGTGGGTCTTCATTCAAGCTATTTCCGCTGGCGGACTCCAGACTGCCAACCGCCAACTGCCGTTCCCCCTCCTCCCTCCCCCGTCCCCCGTCACCTGCTCGAATTGCCCGACCCTGCCAGCGTCCTTGAGATCATTGGACAAAACGGCTTGTCTACATTGATCAAGCAGGCCGATGAAATCGTGGCGGGGCGTGTGCGACTTTTTGGAGGGGAGGCAGTTGCTCTGGCATTGACTCCGCCCGGGGATCTCTCTCACTGGACGAAATACGAGCAAGGGAGCAAGGGAGAGAGGGAGAAGGGGAGCAGCGGGAGCAGGGGGGAAGGGGAGCAGGGGGGGAGAGGAGACATCAAGTTTATTTGGGAACCCGCTCGTTTCGGCTGGGCTTTCACCCTGGGGCGCGCTTACTACTTGACTAATGACGAACGTTACCCAGAAGCCTTCTGGCGATACTTCGAACTTTTCCAACAAGCCAATCCTGTAAACAGGGGGCCAAACTGGGTCTCTGCCCAAGAAGTCGCTTTGCGCCTGATCGTCTTCGCCTTCGCCGCGCAGATATTCTCTCGGTCGCTTCATTCGACTGCAACCCGCATCTCGCAACTCGCAACCTCGATTGCCGCCCACGCTGCCCGCATCCCCCCCACCCTGATCTATGCCCGCGCTCAAAACAACAACCATCTGCTCAGCGAAGCCGCGGGCCTGATCACCGCCTCCCTGGCGCTGCCCGACCATCCGCAGGCGCCTCGCTGGTCGAACCTGGGCCGGAAATGGTTCCAGCACGGCCTGGAAACCCAGATCGCCAAAGATGGGGCATACATGCAACACAGCGTGAATTATCACCGGTTGATGTTGCAGCTTGCGCTTTGGGTGTCATGTGTCACGTATCAGGTGTCAGGTGAAAACGTGACACGTGATACGTGGAACTTGACACTGGGCTCTGCCACCCGCTGGCTTCTCGCCCTCACCGACTCCGAAACCGGCCGCGTCCCCAACCTCGGCCCCAACGACGGCGCGTACATCCTGCCGTTGACGGTCTTGCCCTTTCATGATTACCGCCCGGTTTTGCAGGCCGCTTCGCAAGCCTTTCTCAGTGAAACGGCCTTCGGGCCGGGGTCGTGGGATGAAATGGGGTTGTGGTTGTGTTCAAGCGCCAAGTGTCAAGTGCCAGGTGTCAAGTGCCAGGTGTCAAGCGACACAACAAAGAACGTGGAACATGATACATGGCACATGGCACGTGGCACTTCCCCCTCCACACTTCATGCTCCACGCTCCTGGGCTTATTTGCGCGCCGCCCGTTTCAGCGACCGCCCCGGCCACGCCGATCAGCTTCACCTCGACCTGTGGTGGCGCGGGTTGAACGTCGCTCAAGACGCAGGAACGTATCTCTATAATGCCGAACCGCCTTGGGATAACGCCCTGACTCACACCGCCGTTCACAATACCGTGATGGTTGAAAGCTGCGACCAGATGACCCGCGCTGGACGCTTCCTCTACCTGGGTTGGGCTCAAGCAGAGATCGTCGCCCACGATACTGCCGAAGATGGCTCCTGGCAGCGTTTGGTTGCCCGACACGAAGGCTATCGCCGCCTGGGTGTCATCCACCAACGGGCTGTGACCGCCTACGCCAATGGTCGGTGGGTAGTGGAAGATCAACTTTCATCGGTCACCCGTCGTCCGTCGTCCGTCCTCGGTCGTCTCCATTGGCTGCTGCCCGATTGGGAATGGATGATCACTGATTCGGAATCGAAGATCGAATTGTTATCTCCTTATGGCTGGATTGTGCTGAAAATCAGCGGTCAGTCGTCAGTGGCCAGTTATCAGTTGGTTCGCGCTGGTGAACTGCTCCATGGCTCAGGCTCTATCTCTCCAACCTGGGGCTGGGTCTCGCCGACCTATGGGCAGAAAGCACCCGCGTTATCCTGTTCGATGATTGCTGAAAGCCCTTTACCAATAACTTTCACCAGTGAATGGGTTTTCCCGCATGATGAATAATCGTCAGGAAAAATCTCGAACATCATTACCAACACCAATCCACCAATTTACCGACAACCGACCCACCTCATGCACATTCTACTGATCCACCAGGCCTTTGCCGCCCTCGATGAGCCCGGCGGCACCCGTCACCACGAAATCGCACGCTATCTAGGGGAGAGCGGTCATCGCGTCACCGTGATCGCCAGCCCGGTGAGTTATTTGACGGGCGACTCACCCCTACCCCCCCCGCCCCCCTCCCCCTTCGCGAAGCACCCCTGTGGGGCTCCGCGCACGAAGAGGGGGAGGGGGGTGCCCTTGAGCGAACGCAAAGGGGCGGGGGGTGGGGGTGAGGTCGTGATCCAGCGCGCCTACACCTACTCTGCCCTGCATCGCTCTTTCGTCCATCGCGTATTCAGTTTCTTCAGTTTCATGGCGTCATCCTTTATGATTGGTCTGCGCGTGCGGGATGTGGATTTGGTTTGGGGCACCTCGCCGCCCATCTTCCAGGGCGTGACCGCCTGGCTGCTGGCGCGAATTAAAGGAGTACCTTTCCTCTTCGAGGTACGCGATCTGTGGCCGGCTTTTGCAATTGCTGTGGGGGTCTTGCGAAACCCCATCCTCATTCGCGCCTCGCAATGGCTGGAGCGGTTTCTCTATCGCCGCGCTGATCGAATCGTGGTCAACTCTCCGGGCTTTATCGAGCCTGTTCAGGATCGAGGCGGCAGGCATGTCGCCCTGGTGCCCAATGGCGCAGACCCCGGCATGTTCGATCCCACAGCAGATGGTGCTGAATTTCGGGCAGCCCATGGCTTAGAAGGCAAGTTCATCGCTTTATATGCCGGCGCACATGGGATGTCCAATGACCTCGATGTTCTGCTTGATGCAGCCTATCAGCTTCGTGAACTGACAGACATCGCGATCGTATTGCTTGGCGACGGCAAAGAAAAACCCGCTTTGATGGAGCGCGCCTTGCGGATGGGGCTTGCCAACGTGCATTTCATCCCCTCCGTGCCGAAAATGGAAATGGGGAAAGCGCTGGCAGCGGCGGATGCCTGTATCGCTATTCTCAAGCCCATCGAGATGTATAAGACCGTTTACCCCAACAAGGTTTTCGATTATATGGCTGCTGGCCGCCCGGTGATCCTGGCAATTGACGGTGTAATCCGAGAGGTGGTGGAATCCGCCGAGGCTGGCAGCTTCGTTCCCCCAGGCGATGCGGACTCGCTCGCGGCTGCTATCCGCGCCATGGCAAAGACTCCTCGAGAGGGGAAGCGGCTGGGGAGAAATGGCCGCAGATATGTGAAAGGACATTTTGATCGGCGGGAGCTATCTGGGCAGATGGCCCGAATCATGGAATCCCTGGTATTCCAGTTCCCAACATAAGAAGCGTGTTAATTTTTTTAATCATTTTGTCATAACAACTACCTGCCTGGGCGATAGAATGGTAAAATCTGGTCGCCAATTTTGGCTTTTGGAGTATCTGCTCAGCCATCGAACGGATTTACCCGAAAAAAGGGTGTGCGCAGGGGGCTACGCCCCCTGCGCACACCCTTTTTTTCGAGAATTTCTCCGTTTGGCTAAGTAGTTACCTTTTGGAAAGGTTTGGAGGTATCTGTGGATTCGTCTAGAAATCGATCATCGTTCATATACATACTATTTATCATCGGGATTGCGATTCTGTTGTTCTTCAATTACCGTCAGAATTCGACTACTCAGGAAGCGCTTTCGATCAACGATCTGGCGATGCAAATCAAACGTGGCGAAGTTGCCCGCATCGTCAGCGACGACAATGAGATGCGCGTGATTTATCGCGAAGAAACGACCGGGGGTCTTGCGTACAAAGAACCTACCTCGACACTTGTGGAACAGCTCAAGGAGTTCGGCGTTACAACCGAGGAACTGAACCCGGAAAATGTGAAAATCGAAGTGCAGCCGCCCAGTCAATGGGTGGGGTTGGTGACAATTTTGAGCTATGTGGCCCCCGTGATTCTCCTGGGCGCCATGTTCTGGTTTATCTTCCGACAGGCGCAGGGCGGCGGTAATGCAGCCATGGCCTTTGGGAAATCTCGCGCGCGCATGTTCACCGGCGACCAACCCACTGTGACCTTCGAAGATGTCGCCGGCGTGGAAGAAGCCAAGGTCGAGTTAGAAGAAGTAGTCGAGTTTTTACAGGAACCCGAAAAATTCATCGCTCTGGGCGCTCGTATTCCCAAGGGGGTGCTGCTGGTCGGCCCGCCAGGGACCGGCAAAACGCTCCTGGCCAAAGCCGTCTCGGGGGAGGCCGGTGTGCCCTTCTTCTCGATCTCTGGTTCGGAGTTCGTGGAGATGTTCGTGGGTGTAGGCGCCAGCCGCGTGCGCGACCTCTTCGACCAGGCCAAGCGTCACTCGCCCTGTATCGTCTTCGTGGACGAGATAGACGCCGTTGGTCGCCAGCGCGGCGCAGGGCTGGGCGGCAGCCATGACGAACGTGAGCAAACCCTCAACCAGATGCTGGTGGAGATGGATGGCTTCGATACCGATACCAACGTCATCATCGTAGCGGCTACCAACCGTCCCGATGTCCTCGACCCGGCTCTGCTGCGTCCCGGACGTTTCGACCGACGGGTAATACTGGATCGTCCGGATGTGCGCGGCCGTGAAGCTATTCTGAAAATTCACGTGCGCGGCAAGCCCCTGGATGGCGGCGTAGATCTGACCACTTTAGCACGGGCAACCCCCGGCTTCGTAGGCGCGGATATCGAGAATATGGTCAACGAGGGCGCCATCCTGGCCGCTCGCCGTGATAAGAAAGTGATCGGCCAGGAGGAGTTCGAGGAAGCCATCGAACGCGTCATCGCTGGCCCTGAACGCAAGAGCCGCTTGATCAGTGATAGCGAGAAGCGCATCATCGCCTATCACGAAGCCGGACATGCAGTGGTCACGAACGCCCTGCCCGAGGGCGACCCTGTCCACAAAGTCTCGATTACAGCGCGTGGGCAGGCTGGCGGGTACACCCTGATCTTGCCGGAAGATGATCGCACACTGATGCCCAAAAAGAAGCTCATCGCCGACATGGTCGGATTGTTGGGTGGGCGCGCCGCCGAAGAGTTGGTCTTCAATGATATTACTTCTGGAGCTTCCAGCGACCTCGAGCGTGTGACTCGCATGGCCCGAACCATGGTCACCCGTTTGGGGATGAGCGAGGGCCTCGGCCCCATCGTTTATGGTCAAAAGGAAGAACTGATCTTCCTTGGCCGGGAGATATCTGAACAGCGCGATTATTCCGAATCAGTCGCCGAGCAAATAGACGATGAAGTTCGACGTATTGTCGGCGAGGCTTATCAGCAGGCGAAAGAAATCTTGAAGAAATTCCGCGACAAGCTCGATGCCGTTGCCAGAAAGCTGATGGAGGTCGAGACTTTGACGCGCGAGGAGTTCGAAGCCATCTTCCCGTCGCCGGTCGAGAAAAACGGCGGCACGCCGATGCCGCAGGCGGTTTAGCGAAAGCGAGTTCACTCCCGAATCCTCTACCCGTAGTTTTTTTCAGTGACTCGAAAGAAAAAAGCAAAAACCCCGCTTATCAGGCGGGGTTTTGTTCGCTAAGAGGAGAGTTGTAGTAAACCGCTTGCAGTCCTACTGTCCCTGTTTCAACGTGCGAACAAAGATTTCTTCTAATTCGCTATTGATCGAGGAAGACTTCTTGCTTTTCTTGTTATTAGTCTTGCTTTCACCGTTCTGTGAACGCTCCATGGCCTGCCGCAGGGCGGCTTCCATGGCGGTGGGAACCGACTCTTCTGGCCCCTCGTCTTCGACGATGACCTGCTCTACCTTTTGGCCGCCTTTTGCGGGGGCTCCTGAAGGGCTTTCATGCTCAGCTTGATCTGTTTGCGCCGACGATTGACGCTGAGAACCTGCACTTCCACATCATCCCCCTCATGCACGACATCCGATGGGGAGTCGATAAAGCCATGCGCCAGCTCGCTGATGTGCACCAATCCCGGCCTCTCGGCGCCGATATCTACGAAAGCGCCGTACTTCTCGAGACGGGTGATCCTCCCCTCCGCTACCATGCCTTTCTTGATCTCGCGCCATTCCAACCCCAATGGCTCGATCATGGTCAATTCGATGCGCTTGCGCTCAGGAAAAACCTGCCGAACCCAGACGTCAACTTCCTGACCGACTTTGACGACACCCTCTGCGCGATTGACCGGTTCTCTTTGTATCCGTGAAATGTGGACTACGCCAGGAACCTCCAGGCCGATATCCACGACAACGCCTGCCAGCATGATCTTAACCACCGTACCTCTAAGCCTGTCCTTGGGGTTGAGCTCCTCGATGCTTTTCGTTTGTGTTACCATCATCCTACTCTCCATACGATTTTCTAATCTGATTAAGCCGACCGACGATTATACCGTCCCCGCGGTTTTATGTCAAAGACGATTTAGAGTTGTAACTACTCAGCCAAACGGGGAAGTTCCCGAAAAAAGGGTGTGCGAACGCAAAGCGGCTGCGCCCCCTTCGCACACCCTTTTTTCGGGCTAATCCGTTCGATGGCTGAGCAGTTACGAAGAGTTCACATCATGTGTTCACTGAAAAAAACTCGTGGATGAGATCAATTCTTCGAGCAGGCTGACCAACAATTCAGGTTGATCCTCGATTTGGGCATTCGACTCGACCCACAGGGCGGACTTCCCGGCGCGCAGGTTGGCGTTGGTCGCTGTCGCCCGAGGCGGTTCCACCCCCTCAGGGAATCTCAGCACGATTTGCCCATATTCATGGCTGATGCTCCTGACCCCTGCAGCGATAACCAGGATTTTGATCTTCAACTGAATGAGCAGGTTTTTCACTGGCTGAGGCAGCAGCCCAAAGCGATCCTGGAATTCCTCGGCCAGGGCGTCCACTTCTTCCAGCGTTTGGGCATCGGCGATGCGGCGGTACAGCGTCAAGCGCATATCCAGATCGGGGACGTAATGGCTGGGGATGGTCGTATCCAGCGGCAGATCCACACTCACCAACGGCCGGTGGACTTTCGACATGAGATCGTTTGCGTCCAACGGCAGGCCGCGGTTTTCGCGCTTGACCTTGACAGCCTCGGCCAACAGGCGGGTGTAGAGATGAAATCCCACCGAGGCGATATGTCCGTGTTGGCGTGTGCCCAGGATATCGCCAGCCCCGCGGATTTCGAGATCGCGCATGGCAACATTGAACCCCGCCCCGAGCTGCACGTTCTCGGCGATGGTTTCCAGGCGCTGACTCGCCTCGGGCGTGGGAGTCCATTCCTGGTGTTTGAAGAAGTAAGCGTAAGCGCGTTGCGCCCCGCGCCCCACCCGGCCGCGCAGTTGATAGAGCTGCGCCAATCCAAAGGCGTCGGCCCGATCTACGATCAGGGTGTTGGCGTTGGGGATATCCAGCCCCGACTCGATGATCGAGGTAGCGAGCAGCACGTCTATTTGGGCGTCGTTGAACTCGTTCATTCGTTGCGCCAGTTCCGCTTCAGGCATCTGGCCATGGGCGATCGCGATACGCGCTTCAGGCACCAGCCTGGTCAATTGACTCTTGATCGCCCCAATGGTCTGCACCCGGTTATGGACGAAGAATACCTGCCCGCCTCGCTCCAATTCCCTCAAGATCGCCCTGCGGATCAACTGCGGCGAATAGGGGCCGACATGCGTGATGATCGGCAGGCGCTCCTCGGGCGGGGTATCCAGCGTGGAAATATCTCTCAAGCCGGTCATCGCCAGATAAAGCGTGCGTGGGATGGGCGTGGCAGTCAGCGTGAGCACATCCACCTCCGTGCGCATCTGCTTGATGGTCTCTTTGTGAGTCACGCCGAAGCGCTGCTCTTCATCAATGATGAGCAGCCCTAAATCCTTGAATTCGACATCGCTCGAGATCAGCCGGTGCGTTCCGATGACGATATCAACGGCCCCTTTCGCCAGACGGAACAGGATGTCATTCTGCTCCTGGGGGCTGCGGAAGCGGGAGAGCATTTCCACTTCTACCGGAAACGCCGCCAGCCGTTGGCGGAAGGTATGGAAGTGCTGCTGGGCGAGGACGGTGGTGGGCGTCAGCATGGCGACTTGCTTGCCACCCATCACAGCTTTGAAGGCCGCCCGCAAGGCGATCTCCGTCTTGCCGAAACCCACATCCCCGCAGATCAGCCGATCCATCGGGCGCGAGGCTTCCATATCCGCTTTGACATCCCTCAACACCCGCAATTGATCTTCGGTCTCGATATAGGGAAAGCTGGCTTCGAGTTCTCGCTGCCAGGGGGCGTCGGCGTTGAAGGCGTATCCTGTGACCACCTGCCGTTGGGCATAGAGATCGAGCAGTTCCTCGGCCATGTCTTCCACAGCTTCTTTGACGCGCACTTTGATGGTCGTCCATTGCGGGCCGCCCAGGCGAGTGGGCGTTGGCAGG
>Ga0194111_10005201_pt1 | contig 15010 bp, 6 predicted proteins | sample TA2KigC300mmetaG_FD_146194 | JGI IMG/M metagenome (GOLD analysis project Ga0194111, IMG submission 146194) | Freshwater microbial communities from Lake Tanganyika, Tanzania - TA2015033 Kigoma Deep Cast 300m | ecosystem: Environmental > Aquatic > Freshwater > Lake | place: Tanzania: Lake... | reverse complement strand
CCGGGCAGCGGAGGGCTGGACGCGGTTCCGGGGGCCGAATGGCTCGGGGATCGCTGAGGCGGCCAACCTGCCCGTTCAGTGGGCGGAGAAGGACTTCAACTGGCGGGTGAAGCTGCCAGGCGTCGGTCACTCGTCGCCCGTGATTTGGGGCGATAAGCTGTTCCTGACCTCGGGCGACCCGAAGACCGCCCGACGCTTCATCCTGTGCCTCAAGACAGCCGAGGGCAGCACCCTCTGGCAGCGGGAATACGAGTCCAAGAAACACGAGATGAACGAGTCGAACAGCTACGGCACCTCCACGCCCGCGGTGGACGCCGAGCGGGTCTATGCCTATTGGACGACGCCCGAGGAGGTGACGCTCCTCGCCCTGATGCATGACGGAAAGGATGCCTGGCGGCGCAACCTCGGCCCCTTCGTGGCCGAGCACGGAAGCGGAACATCCCCCATCGTCTTCGAGGACAAGGTGATCGTCTCCAATGACCACGAGGGGAAGAGCTCGCTCTTCGCCCTCGACGCCAAGACGGGCAAGACGGCGTGGGAGGTCGTGCGGCCGAAAACGGAGGTTGAGTACCACGGCTCTTACTCGACCCCGATGGTCTATCAGCCGGAGGGCGGCCCGCCCCAGGTCATCTTCACCAGCAAGGCTTACGGGATGACAAGCGTGGACGCCCGCGCGGGCAAGGTGCTCTGGGAGGTGCGGGATGCCTTTCCCACGCGATGCGTGGGTTCGCCCATTCTCGCCGCTGGGCTGATCATCGCGGCGTGCGGAACCACCGAGCCGCAGCAGGTCACGGCCGTGCGCCCGCCCTCCAAGGGGGCGCCAGCCAAGATTGCCTACACCATTGAGAAATACGCCCCATACGTCCCCACGCCCATCGCCAAGGGCGACCTGGTGTTCCTCTGGGGCGACAGCGGGCGGCTGGCCTGCCTCCGCGCCGCCACGGGCGAACAGCTCTGGAAGGCGAAGCTCGAAACCGAGTTCTACGGCTCCCCCATCCTGGTTGGCGATAGGCTCTACTGCATCTCGCAGAAGGGCGAGGTCTTCGTCGTCGCTGCGGACAGCGACAAGTTCTCCCTCCTCGGTCGCAGCCCCCTCGGCGAGCCCAGCTACGCCACCCCCGCCATCGCCGCCGGCACCCTCTACCTCCGCACCTTCTCCCACCTCATCTCCATCGGAGGCAGGAAGTAGCTCGCCATGCGCAGGGATTCGCACGCGACGCGTTCCTCTGGAAGGCCGGGTTTCCTGCCCCCACCGACCTTGCGTCGGTGGAGCTTGGGATTGGCAACTACCAGCGGGCGCCTCACCCCCTCCCCCTCTCCCTCCGCCCGCCGTCGGCGGGCGGAGGGAGAGGGGGAGGGGGGTGTGGGGGCGCCCGCCGCGTCTAGTCACCAATCCTTCGCCCCACCGACACAAGAGCCTGCCCTGAGCGAAGCGAAGGGTCGCCGGGGGCGTGACCTCCATCTCCTCGCCAGAGGGGCCGGTGATGGGTAGTGTGCAAGTGAGGCGGGCCAGGGCCGAGGATGCGGCAACGATCGCGGAGTTCCAGATGCGCCTCGCCCGCGAGAGCGAGGGGCTGGAGCTGGACGCGGCGACCGTGGCCCGGGGCGTCGAGGCGGTGTTCGCCGACCCGCACAAGGGCTGCTATTGGGTGGCCGAGGAGGGCGGCCGCCTCGTCGGCTGTCTCCTCACGATGCCCGAATGGAGCGATTGGCGGGCCGCAACCGTCATCTGGCTCCACTCCGTCTACGTCGTCCCCGAAGCCCGCCGACGCGGCGTCTTCCGATGCCTCTACTTGGCCTTGAAGGAGCTGGTGGAGAGCTCCGCGGACTTCGCCGGCCTGCGGCTGTGCGTGGACAAGCGGAACCGCACGGCGCAAGCCGTCTACGAGGCCCTCGGCATGTCGCGCGAGCACTATCACCTCTACGAATGGCTCAATGCCCACTAAGGCGGGTCTTGGCGGGCCACGAAGGGGATGAGTGGATGGGTGGATGAATGGATGGTCCTCGAGGAGGGTATAAGCATCGCGGCGACCGAGAAGGTCGGCCACCGGTGTGTCCGTCCACATGTCCACATGCTTGTCCCACGTAAGCCCTCTTGCGCGAATGACTTACGTACACTTCCTCCCTGCGCATGTCCAGTCTCTTGTCCCAACGGTTGCCCGTAAAGCGAGGGCATGAGGACGACCGCAAAGCAACTTGCCTAGCGGTGCGGAATTGTGTAATGTGGCCTCGTGGCACACAACGCCGGCGCCCTGAAGGGGGCCAGACATGAACGTGAAGATGTGGATGGCGGCCGCGATTGCTGCCTGCGTGTGCGCCGGCCTGGCGGGCGCGGCGGAGCAGCCGGGCGCCGTGTGCTCGCCGGACAGCGACCGGCTCCTCGGCCCAAGCGACCTGCGCTGGGTGCGGAGCCTGCACGCCGATGAGGCGCGGCGCGCGGAGAAGTATGCGCGCGACACGCGCTATGCCCAACTGGCCGCTAAGCCCGAATCGCAGAAGCTGGCCGCAGACCTCACGGCCGGACGCCTGGGCTTCCAGAAGCTCGTCCTGGTCCAACGCCAGCGGGTGCGCTGCTCGCACGTCTACACCTACCACAACGAGGGGTTTCAGCCGGGCGGCGGCCTGTTCGTCCTCACCCTGCGCCCCGATGGCGGGCGGCTGGACAAGCTCGTGGCCTCGCCCGAAGGCCAAATCCTCAACTGCGACGTGTCGTGGGACGGACGCGAAATCCTCTTCAGTTGGCGCAAGAGCGAGGCCGACTTCTACCAGGTCTACCGCATCAACGCCGACGGCGCGGGGCTGAGGCAACTGACCGGCCATCCGTCGTACAACTTCGACGCCTGCTGGCTGCCCGACGGCGGCATCGCCTTCCTTTCCTCGCGCGACCCCCAGGTGGCCTACTGCTGGGTCTCGCTCGTCGGCGTGCTGCACCGCATGGACCGCGACGGCGGCAGCGTCCGCCGCCTCTCGGCAAACTACCTCAACGACTTCACCCCCTGCGTGACCAGCGACGGCAAGCTCATGTACTGCCGCTGGGAGTACGTTGACCGCCCGGTCTCCGTCATCCACGGCCTCTGGACGCTGAACCCAGACGGCACGGGGCTGCGCGTCTTCTTCGGAAATCGCTCCGTGAGCGGCGCCGCCTACATGGAGCCGCAGCCCATCCCCGGCACCACGAAGGTCCTTTGCACCATCACCAGCCACAACGGCCAGCTCGGCGGGGCGGTGGGCATCATTGACCCGCTCCACGGCAACAACGCCCAGGCCTCGATCCGCAACCTCACCCCGGAGATTGACATCGGCGTGGTGGACAGGGTGATGCGCGACCCCGGCCCCCGCGGCCCCTTCGAGCGCCCCTTCCCCCTCGACCAGGAGCTCTTCCTGGTGAGCCGGTACGGGACGATTCTGCTCCGCGACTACGACGGGACGAAGTGCGTGGAGGTTCTCCAGCCCCGCGACGGGTTGGGCTTCTACAGCCCGCAGCCGCTCCGCGCCCGCCCAAGGCCGCCGGTCATCCCATCCAGCCTCCCAGAGCGGGCCGCTCCGTGGGGCACAGTCGTCCTTCAGGACGTCTACCGCGGCCTGGAGCCGCACGTCAAGCGTGGCGAGGTCAAGCAGCTCTGCGTGGTGCAGGAGGTCCCCAAGCCCGAGCGCGCCCACTTCTGGAAGCACCCCGAGATCGGCACCCAGTTCCCCGTGGTCTCTTGCGGGGCAACGCTCTCGCCCAAGAAGGTCTGGGGCTTCGTGCCCGTGGCGGAGGACGGCTCGGCCTGCTTCAAGGTGCCGGCCAACGTGCCCATCTACTTCATGGCCCTGGACGCCCAGGGCCGCGCTGTCCAGCGGATGCGGAGCTTCACCCACCTGATGCCGGGCGAGGTGCAGGGCTGCGTGGGCTGCCACGAGCCGCGCAGCCAGACCATCCCCCAGGCCTCGCCGCCCCCCGCGGCGATGGCAGCCGAGCCCCGCGACCTCTCCCCGCCCGAGTGGGGACTCGGCGGATTCAGCTACGCGCGGATCGTCCAACCCGTCCTCGACCGCCATTGCGCCAGTTGCCACAAGCCGCCCGACCCGCCGAACGGACTCGACCTCACGGGCGACAGGACCGACTTCTTCAACGTCTCCTACGAGCACCTCGCCCGCGAGGGCGGCCGCGCCAACCGCTACACGAAGTGGATCCAGACCGTGGACGGCCAGGAGCTGAACATCCTCCAGATCACCCCGAAGCACTGGGGCTCGCCCGCCAGCAAGCTGGCCGACGTGCTCCTCTCCGGCCATCCCGACGCCGACGCCAAGCCCCGCGTGACCATGAGCACAGCGGACCGCCAGCGGGTCCTCACCTGGATCGACCTCAACGTCCCCTACTACGGCACGAGCCTATCCGCGAACCACAACCTCCCCGGCTGCCGCGGCGTCTACCCGGCTGACCTCGACCGCGTGCTGTCGGACGTTGCGGCCAGACGGTGCGTCGAATGCCACGCCTCGCGCGACGGACGCCCAAATGTCCCCCGCAAGCGCTGGGTGCGGCTCACCAACCCCCAATGGAACACTTTCCTCACCGCCCCCCTCGCCAAAGCCGCCGGCGGCGCCGAAAAGTGCCGCCGCCCCGTCTTCGCCGCCACCTCCGACCCCGACTACCAGGCGCTCCTCAAGACCTTCGAGGAGGCGAGCCGCCGCCTCTTCGAGCCTCCGCGAGAGGACGTCGCTGCGTCAGCGCCGGACCTGCGCCCATAGGTGTCTGCCGTCAACCAGGAGAGTGCGCATGCCACGCCCGATCGCCGTGTTCTGCGTGCTGCTCATCATCCCATCGGCCTTTGCGGAGGAAGCCAAAGTGCCAGACCCAGAGCTGAAGAGCCTCGACCCGCCCGTCCTGATGCCAAACGGACAGGAGTTCAGGATATGGCAGCCGGTGCTGGATTTCGCCAAGACCTACTATGTGGATGGCTCGGTAGGCTCGGATGAGAATGCAGGGACGACGGAGAAGCCGTTCAAGACGATCCAGCGCGCGGCGGAGGTGCTTCAGCCGGGCGAGCGGGTGATCGTGGCGGCGGGGGTCTACCGCGAATGGGTGCGGCCGCGACGCGGCGGCTCAGCCCCCGACAAGATGATCAGCTATCAGGCCGCCGCAGGGGCCGAGGTGACAATCAGGGGCTCGCGCCTCGTAACGGATAAGTGGACTTCTCTCAGCTCGCTCCAATGGGTCTGGGGCCTCCAGCTCAAGGCCGAGTGGTTCCCGCACAACTACAGCCCATTCGTTATCCCCAACATCACGCCCGAGCAGTTCAAGCCGATGGACTGGGCTCATCGCTGGCAGGGGAAGAAGCCCTACACGCTGCCGCGCGGACTCGTCTTCCAGGACGGGCGACGGCTGCGGCAGGTGGATGAGCGCGGGGACCTGGCGAAGGAGGCGGGCACCTACTGGGTGATGCCCGACCGTCTGACTCTGTTCGTCCGCCTCTTCGGGGACGCCGACCCGAACAAGGCGACGATGGAGATCACCACACAGCAGTGCGTCTTCGCCCCCGAGGAGATCGGCCTCGGATACATCCACGTCAAGGGCTTCACCATCGAGCACGCGGGCAATCCCTTCCCCTTCCCGCAATACGGCGCACTCTCCACATGGCGCGGGCACCACTGGCTCATCGAGGACAACACGGTTCGCCAGGTGAACGGTGTGGGGATTGACATCGGCGACCAGTTCTGGGCGCTCCCGCAGCCCAAGACCAAGCCCGCCTGGCACATCGTCCGACGCAACACCGTCACCGACTGCGGCGTCTGCGGCATCCAGGGCCTCGCCACCACGAACAGCCTGGTCGAGGAGAACCTCCTCCGCAACAACGCCTTCCACCCCGTCGAGCAGTATTGGGAGACGGGCTCGATCAAGCTCCACTGCAACAACGGCACGCTCATCCGCCGCAATCGGATTTTCGACACACAGCACGGCTGCGGCATCTGGATGGACTTCGCAAACGTCAACTCCCGCTGCTGCGAGAACATCATCGTCGGCTCGCGGACCGTCCACGGCGGCATCTTCATCGAGGCATCGCTCGAGCCGAACCTGATTGACCGCAACGTTGTCTGGGACACCCAGGGCGCGGGCATCTACGAGCACGACTGCCGCGGGCAGACCTTCGCCCACAACTTCATCGGCAAGTCGAGCGGCCCCGCCATCCTCCTGCGGGGCAGGATAACCGACCGCAAGATCAAGGGCCAGCCCCTCGGCGGCGGAATGCACGTCGCCGTCAACAACGTCTCCTTCGACAACAAGGGGGGCCTCATCAGCACCAAGGACCCCCAGGCCGACACGGGCGGGAACCTGGACAAGGGCGTCGTCGCCTCCTTCGACCGCGACACGCTCACCCTGACCTGGCACGTGATGGTCCCTGGGCCATGGTGCAAGGCCCTGGCGCCAATCACCCACGATTTCTTCGGGCAGGTGTGGCAGCCCGAAGTCCGCCTGCCTGGCCCCTTCTGCAAGCCGCCGACGACGCCGACCGCGGTGCCCCTGGCAGGAAGAGAGAAGGCAGAATGATTGTGGGCAAGATGATGAAGCAATCGGTGGGGTCATCTTCACCTCTCTCCCTTCCATGGAGAGGGAGGAAGGCATCGAATGAGAAGGCAACCATCCCCCCTCTCCCTCGGGGAGAGGGTTGGGGTGAGGGTGCTTGGCTCGCAGCGGATGATGCGGAAGGCACCCTCACCCGCCCGCCCATGGCGGGCGACCTCTCCCCAAGGGAGAGGTGGGCGGTCGCCGTCTGGATGGTGCTCCTCGTGGCCGGCGGCATCGCGCAGGCCGCGGAGCTTCAGGAGAAGGCGGGAGGGGCGCTGTCGCTCCAGGTGGCCTTCGACAAGGAGGCGAAGGCAGCCTTCGGGCCGGCACCAATGCGCCAGTCGCCCACCGAGGCGGTCTGGAAGGCGGGCGACATCCTCAACAACGCCCAGGGGGCCGTGAGCTTCCGCATCCGAATCCCCGCAATGGCCGCGGAGCGGCCGGGGCTGCGTCCCCACGCGGAGCGTAGGGACGAGAGGGCTTTTGTGCTGATGTCGCTCTCGGGCACCCAGGCGGGCGAATGGACGCTCTCCGTCAACGAAGCCCCCGAGCCGAAGGGCAAGGCCAAGCCATCCGAGCAGGCGGCGGAACCCGATGAGGCCATGAAGCTCGACGAGAAGGAGAAGCGCGAAGCTCTCGGCGCCTTCACCTGCGAGGTCCGAACCAGAATCTTCGCCGAGGGCAACATCGCTGGCAAGACCTCCGCCGCGGCAAAGATCTTCGAATGGGGCCAGTGGCACCACGTCGTCTGGACCTGGCGGTCCGTCCACCATTTCATCTTCATTGACGGCAAGCTGCGGGGGACGAGTCTCCAGGTGAGCCGCATGCAGCCGATGGCGAGCGCGGAGGCCATCTTCCGCGTCCTCCTCGGCAAGGCCGAGCTGAGCGACCTGCGGCTCTACAAGCGCGCCCTCGACCCGCCCGACGCGGCCGCCCTCTCCACCGCCCGCCCCGACCAACACCTCCCGCCCTTCCCCCCACTTCGCCTCTGGGCCGATTGGGGGCCGGGGACCGGGCGATCTGTTGTGTATGCCGACATCGGTGGTCTGCCCGCCGTGCGAGTGAATATCATGGCGCAGAACCCGAGTGTCCGTAGGGAACAGAACATCGTCAATCTGCCTTCGGGTCTCGGTGAGACGGTGATCTCTTTTACGAAGTTCTCGCAGGCCATGCCGCAGGGCACCTATCGCTTCGAGGGAGCAGCCTTCGACAAGGACGGCAAGGAGCTTGCCAGAGGCAGGTCAGCCGACTGGACTTGCCCCGAGAAGATGCCCCTGTGGCTTTGGTGCCGCGCCGGATTGTCCTACGACACGGAACTCCCGATTCCGCCGCCTTACACGCCAGTCGACGCCAAGGGCGAGTGTCTGAGAGTTCTCCTCCGGGAGCACGCGCTCGACCGGACAGGGCTGTACAAGAGCATCGTGTCGGCGGGCGAAGAGCTTCTCGCGTCGCCCATGCGGCTTGACATCACGGTCGGCGGGAAGCCACTGGCCTTTCCTGGAGGGTTGGGCTTGCGAACCAACAGGCGCGTCGGCGACAACAGAGAGTGGGGGGCGCGCTGTCGAACTCCTGAAGGTCATGAGTTGCTCGTCGTGGGCTTCATTGAATGCGACGGCATCGCCCGCTGGCATCTGGAGCTAAGGCCCAGGGGGACCCTGGACGTCGATGGTGCGGAGCTTATCATCCCCTTCCGCCCTGAGGTGATGCAGCACTTCCACTGCGTGGCGTCGGGGTTCATCAATCGGTTCATGGCGGTGGAGAAGGATAAGGAGGGGCGGTTCCGGGCGCGAAACATCTGCTGGGATATCTACAGCCCCAAGGAGCCGAAGCGGCGCGAGGGGGTGATCTATGATGCGAACGACGTTCACCACATGGCCGACGTGGATCGCTTCCGCTTCGTGCCATTCGTCCATGTGGGCAACAACCAGCGCGGCCTGGCCTGGTTCGCGGAGAACGACCAAGGCTGGGTTCACGACCCAGGCAAAGTGCCGCCGATGGAGATCGTGGCGACGGAGAAGGAGCGGCTTCTGCGGCTCAACATCGTCGCCAAGCCGACGACCATCACGGAGAAGGAGCCGCTGAGCTTCCGCTTCTTCCTTCTTGCCAACCCCTTCAAGCCGATGCCGAAGGACTGGCGGTCGTGGGTCGTGGGCGATTACCGCAAGGACACGGAGTTCGCCCGCAAGGCCCCCCATCGCTTCTGGTGGCACTGGAACGAGTACGCCAAGAGCTTCGTGCCCTATCCAGGCGGCGTCCAGGGCAAGACCTATCAGGACTGGGTGGGGAAGTTCAAGGGGGACGACCTGATTCACTGCCCCTTCATCAACTTCGGTGTGCCGGCCGACAGCGGCCTCTACGGGCCGCCCTTCTTCGACGAGATGGCCGTGCTGCCCTACTCGTGGAAGCTCCACAACAGCCGCCCGCACCAGGACTACGTGGCCTACTGGCTCGACAAGTGCGCGAAGGAGATCGGCATCAAGGGCGTCTACGTGGACGAGCCGTACTGCGAGCCGTATTCCTACAACGTCCTGGCGAGCGACGCGCCCTACATCCGCCCCGACGGCACGCGGGCGGTGGGCTATCGCTGGCTGGAGGCCCGCGACTACTTCCGCCGCATCAAGCAGACCTTCCACGACCTCGGCCTGCCGCACTCGCTCTGGGTCCACACCACCAACTACAAGGTGTCGCCCGCCCTGACCTTCGTGGACATTTCGATGGACGGCGAGCACCCGATGATCTGGGTGCCGTCGTTCCAGGACTGCCACGTTTTCTACAACGCCGAGCGGTCGCGGGGCTACATCAGCGGGATTCCGTTCGGGTGGGTCGGCACGCAGATGTTCCACGGCAACACGGAGCCAAAGGCGTTCCCTGGCCTCTGGGTGAAGTCGCGCACCTATCTCGCTGTCACGCTCCCCAACCAGGTGCTGCCGCAGACATGCGGCATCCCCGACGAGCTGGACCGCATTCACAACCTGTGGAGCTGGTTCGGCATCGGCGAGGAGGGGGTCGAGGAATGGCCGGGCCAAGACGCGGGGCAGGGACGCCAAGACGCGGGGCAGGGACGCCCCGCCTACCAGTTCGCGGGCGTGGCGAACCGCAAGAAGGGGCAGGCGCTCCTCTACGCCACGGCGCCCTGGAAAGGAAGCCGCATCGAGCTGCCCGATGGCCTGAAAAAGGCCTTCGACCCCCGCACGCCACACATCCACGCCTGGAACGCCGAGACCGGCGCGTCGCTCGTCGTGGATGAGAAGACCCTCGTTGACCTGGCCATGCCAAACGACGTCGCGGTCATCTTCGCCCGCGGCGCCGACAAGCCGCAGGCATCTCGGCCCGAGGGAGTCCTGCTCGGCGTGTCTTTTCACAATGGCCTTGAGCCCGACTACGGCAGCGAAATGCTCCCTGCGACTGGCGCGAGCGCCGTGTCGGCCAGGGCCCTGGCCGTCGGCTTCGACAAGCCGGCAGTCGGCTATTCCATCGTGCCTTCTTGGGTGCAGGGGAGGGTCGAATTCGACCTGAGCTTGAAGTCGCTGAGCCGCACGCCGTTGCGGCTCCTCGCCTTGCAGCATCATCTCGACCTGACGCTGTCCGCCGTCCAGAAGGGCGAGGAGAAGGGGCTGCTCCTCGTCGCCAACGAGGTCGTCCCCCAGGAGAACCTGGCCTATCAGAGCGGTCGGCTGCCGACGGTGAAGCGCGAGGCGTTTGCGCCAATCCCCGTTGGGGAGACGGGCCGCGTGACCCTCGTCTGGCGCTCGGGGCAATACGACCTCTACTGGAAGGGCAAGCGGTTGGGCGGCATCAGCGCGCCTGCCGCCCCCGGGCTGCGCGATGCCGCGGCGCCGGCATTCGGCCTCCGGCTTGGGGACGGGACCATTGTGGGCGGGACGTCCCCGTCCCGCGATACGCGGCGTGAGGACACGCCGCCCACAACTCAACTTGGCGCGGCTGTGATAGACAATGTTCTTGTCTGCGACTGGGCTCTGCGGCCCGAGGACATGGCCGGTCAGAGGCCCGCTAAGCGTCCGTCGCGCCGCGAGGGCTTCGACATCCGGGCCTGGGGCGAGAAGCTCGGCGAGCTGGCCGTGGGCATTCACATGGCCGAGTTCAGGGACTGGGAGAAGGTAACGAATGTCAAGTTCACGGTCTTCGACGCCAAGGCGCCCGCCGCCCCGCTCGGCACGGCGGAGCTTGTCCCGTGGCTCGGCACGGGCGCCACGCGCCTCACGCTGGCGGCTCCCAAGGCCCCCGGCGAGGCCAAGGGCGGCGACGAACTCACGGAGCTTGAGCTGGACCGCGAGCTGGTGGTCCAGGCGGACCTCTACCACGACAAGAATCTTCTGGCGTCGAAGAAGGCCCCCGTGCGAATCGGCGGCATAGCCGCAAAGGAGGCAACAAGATGAGTAGGCAAAGGAATGGGGGCAAGGGAATGCGGAGAAGAACGAAGCCGAGGCAAGCGGATTCGGGGCGGGGGGATGCGACTGGGTGCGTCCAGTTTCGTTCCTATTCCTTTGCCCCCATTCCCTTGCCCCTCTTCAGGCCCCGCTCGCGCCTTGCCGCGACGGCTCCAGCAATCACTATCGCCCTGATTCTGGTCGGAATCGCTTCCTCGGAGGAAGCACTGGTCCCGGTCCGCCAGTCGAGCGTGCTCGTGGCGCCGCTGGTGGAGGCCGCGCCGAAGATTGACGGGAAGCTGGACGACGCCGTGTGGCAGAAGGCCCAGCCGCTCCGCCACTTCGGCTTCCGGAACAAGGCGGTCCGCTACCAGACCGAGGGCTGGCTCTGCCGCGACGCGGCCAACTTCTACTTCGCCGCCCGCTGCTTCGACGACAATCTGGCCGGCCTCGTCACTGCCTTCAAGGGGCGGGCGCTCTGGAAGAACGACTGCATCGAGCTGTTCGTCGTGCCCGAGAAGAAGGAGCTGTTCTTCGCCCACCTCATCATCACCTGCGACGGGCGGACGAGCGGCTCGACCTGGGTGCCCGACGAATGGGGCGAGCCGACCCGCGGCAAGGACGTGAAGCTCACCGCGGCCACAGGTAAAGAGAAGGATGCCTGGACGATGGAGCTATCCGTCCCCATCGCCGCCTTCGGCCACGCCATCACGCCGCAGAGCGTCTGGGCGCTCGGCTTCTGCCGCGAGAAGCACAGCGACCCCGAGGAGGTGAGCAGCTTCCAGGGCGGCTTCAACCGCCCACGCGAATACCCCGACCTTGTCTTCGACGACCGCACCCTCGTTGTTGATGGCGTCGGCTTCCGTAACATCGGGCCCACCCGCGCCAAGGGGAAGCTGACAATTGGCGGCTCCACGGGAAAGGACGTGCCGCCTCTTGTTGACCCGCCGGACGGCAAGAGGGCCACGTTCAGCTTCAAGGAGATCCCCTTCGACCTTGGTCCGGGCGAGAGCGTCGCGCCCGTCTGGCGGCGGGTCATCAGCGAGGATCAGACCGAACTGTCAGTCAGCATCAAGGGCGCGGATGGTAAGCTCATCGCCGGCGAGAAGTACCTCCTCGTTGCCCCGCCGAAGAAGGAGGAGCCGGTGGACGTGTCGAAGATCCCGCCGGCGAAGTTTGCGAAGAGCGTGCTCGACGACCCGAGCTTCTTCCCCGTAAGCGTATGGCTCCAGCCTGCGGGGCCGGCGGCGGCCTACAAGGCGATGGGGGTCAACGTCTTCGTCGGCGGAGTGGATTCCTACCCGCGCCCGAAGGACCGCGAGTTCCTCGACATCCTTCAGAAGCACGGCATCTACGCCATCTGTCCCTACAAGAAGCAATACGTCGAGGAGAAGCTCTACGAGCACCCCGCCTTCATCGGCTGGATGTACGGCGACGAGCCGGACAACGTGAACACGGCAACCGGCCAAGTGGGCCGCGTGCCCGCCGACCTGTTGGCCGACCTTGCCCGCATCCGCCGCGACGACCCGGCCCACCGCGTCTACCTCAACCTCGGCTGCGGCGTGGCCAACGAGCGCTTCGTCGGACGCGGCGCCACCGACGAGCAGTACGCCGACTATCCGAAGGCCTGCGACGTCGTTTCCTACGATGTCTACCCCTGCAACAGCATCGAGCCGAACGGCCCCGACCGCCTGCACCTGGTGGCGAAGGGCATTGACCGGCTGCGGAGGTGGGCCGGCCCGGGGAAGAAGGTCTGGTGCTGGATTGAGGCGAACAAGATCAGCAAGGGCGAGGGCCGCGCCCCGACGCCCGACGAGGTGAAGACGCAGATATGGATGGCACTCGTCCACGGCGCCGACGGCTACGGCTTCTTCTGCCACTCCTGGGCGGGCGAGCGGCCGAGCGTGTCGGCCATCGCCCCTGAGATGCAGGCGGCGCTCGCGCCCATCAACGCCGAGGTTCACAAGCTGGCGCCCGTCCTCAACAGCCCCACCATCCCCGACGGCGCGACGGTGAAGCCCTCGATGGGCAGCCGAGTTGACGCGATGGTGAAGCGGCACGAGGGCGCGACCTGGGTCTTCGCCGTCAACATGTACCGCAAGCCCGAGAAGCCCGCCATCGCCATCAAAGGAATCCGCGACGGCACTGCCGAGGTTCTCTTCGAGGGCCGCACCGTCCCCATCAAAGGCGGCGTCCTCACCGACGACTTCGCCCCCTACGCCGTCCATCGCTACCGCATTGGCCCCTGAATAGCCTCTCGCGTGAAGGGCTCGGGGTTCGTAGTGCGGCCTTCAGGCCGTGTCCTGGCCTCGCGCCCCACCGCGAAGCGACGGGCTGAAGCCCGCACTACGAACGTAGTCCGCACTGCAGGCGGCTTTGTGATACGTCGGCGCCTACGAACGTGGTCTGCACTGCGGGCGGTCTTGTTGTCCAGCGGCGCCTCAGGTAAAATAACATGAGGGCGGGCAACCACGTCAATACTTCTGGGCGTCGGGGACGCGGCGCCGCAGAGGAGGCCCGAGATGCGTCTGAGGCGGTTCCTGGAGTTCCTCGCCGCAATGTACCCTCTGCTCCTGCTGGGGGTGCTGGGGGCGGCACTCGCCGTGGCTGAGTGGCCGGGGGCGTCGGAGGCCGCGGCGGGCTTCGTGCCGCCAAAGGCGCTCGACATGCTCGGGGAGATGGCGACTTCGCTCGTTGCGATGGCGCCTTACCTGCTTTTCGGGTTCCTGGTGGCGGGCATCCTGGCGGTCGCGGTGTCGCCTGAGATGGTGGAGCGGCACCTGGGCGGGCGGGGAATCTGGCCGGTGGTGAAGGCCGCGGCGTTCGGCGTCCCGCTGCCGCTCTGCTCGTGCGGGGTCATACCGGTGTCGGCCTCCCTGCGGCGCCACGGGGCCAGCAGAGGGGCGACAACCGCCTTCCTGCTCTCGACGCCACAGACTGGTGTTGACAGCATCATGGTGACGCTGAGCCTTCTCGGCCCGGTGTTCGCCATATTCCGACCTGTCGCGGCCCTTGCCACGGGGGTGTTCGGCGGGGCGCTCGTGGCCTACCTCGAGCACGAGCGGGGCGCGAGGATGGAGCCCGACGGGACCGAGGACGCCCACGGCATGGGGGGCGTGGGAGGCAGACTGGCCCGCGTCTTGACCTACGGCTTCTACACGCTGCCGCAGGACATCGGGCGGGCGCTCCTCCTGGGGCTGGTGGTGGCCGGGGCCATCGCCGCGGCGCTGCCGCACGACCTTGCGACCCTCTATGGCTCCGGCTTCCTCGGCATGCTGGTGATGATGGCGGTGGGGATACCGATCTACGTGTGCGCGACGGCGTCGGTGCCGATAGCCGCGGCGCTCATCGCCAAGGGGGTGTCGCCCGGGGCGGCGCTGGCCTTCCTCATCACCGGCCCGGCCACCAACGCCGCCACGATAGCCGTGGTGTGGAAGACGATGGGCCGGCGCACGGCGTTCATCTACCTGGCCTCCGTGGCCCTGGCCGCGCTCGGCTGCGGCGCGCTCCTCGACCTCATCTACCGGACGAGTGGCGCAGCGGCCGCACCACACGTGCACGAGATGGTCCCCGGGTGGCTGAGCCTGGCCGCGGCGGTCCTCCTGCTGCTCGTGGTAGGAGCGGCCATCTACTGGCGTCCGGGGGCCGTCCGAGAGGAGAAAGAGATGCCTGCTGAGAAGGCGGAAGCGGTTGAACTGGCCATCGAGGGGATGACCTGCTCGCACTGCGTCGCGTCGGTCACGCGGGCGCTCCGCGCGTGTCCAAACGTCGTCTCGGCGGCGGTGGACCTCAAGCGCGGACGCGCCACTGTCCGGGGGAGCGGGCTCGACCGAGCCGCCCTTCGCAAGGCCGTCGAAGCCGCGGGCTACACGGTGGGCGGGCCGTAGCCAGTATGGCCCTCAATCCTGGTAACATCCTTGGGTTCCGAAGCTCCGAACGGAGCGCACTATACCAGCCCAGGGCTTCGCCCTGATCTTTGCCCACAAGTAGGGCTTGTTTCGTAACCGTGGCGTTCGTGTTGCGTCGGGCGCTGCCGCGTGGTGGCAAAGGGTGTTGTGGGAAAGTCCGAGACGAA
>Ga0194111_10005197_pt1 | contig 15014 bp, 6 predicted proteins | sample TA2KigC300mmetaG_FD_146194 | JGI IMG/M metagenome (GOLD analysis project Ga0194111, IMG submission 146194) | Freshwater microbial communities from Lake Tanganyika, Tanzania - TA2015033 Kigoma Deep Cast 300m | ecosystem: Environmental > Aquatic > Freshwater > Lake | place: Tanzania: Lake... | reverse complement strand
GATGAACCCGATGTGGCGGCCGTGGTCGTCAACACGATTGATCGCGCCTCACGCAGTATCAAGGACTTCTACCAGTTCTTTGACAACTGCGAGAAGTTCGGGGTCACGTTTGTCGCCACCGCTCAGCAAATTGACTCGTCCACGGCCGCCGGCAAGCTGATGCTGGCGATCACGGTGACATTTGCCGCCTTCGAAGCCGATGTGGCCAGCGACCGGGTGAGCGCGACGATTGCCCACAAGAAAGCCCAAGGCGTGCATTGGGGCTACACGCCATTTGGCTGTGGTCGCCTGCCCGGCGGCGTGCTGATTCCCAATGATGACATCAGCACGGTGCAGAGGGCGCTGGAACTATACGCCGACGGGGGCAGCTACGAGTCCGTGGCCCAGGCGCTCAATGTTACCGCGAACAGAAGGCGCTGCTCGACCTGCAGGCTCGGCAGTTGGAGCGGATGCGCAACGCCCGCACCGAGGATGCGGAAGACATGCTTCTCCGTCTCTTCAGCATCGGTGGCATCATCGCCCGGGGCACGCCAGCCCAGCAGAAAGATGCCCTGCGGGCGCTCTTTGACCGTGTCGAGGTGGACAGTGAGGGGATGATTGTCCGTCTGGAGCCGCGGACGTGGGCCAAACCGCTCTTTGGCGGCTTGCCAAAAGAAAATCCCGCCCTCGCGGCGGGATCCAACTCAAGCTGGGTACATGATATGCCCCCAAGGGGATGCGAACTTATCCCCTGTACCCGATGGCGGGGGTGCTGGCGGACGTAATGCTGTGAGCCAAGGGGATAAGTTGGGGGTGTCCACAGAGTGTGCTATGCTATACTCACACGAGCCGTGAACAACTTCGCTGTATACTCCGGCCGCTCCCGGAGCACCTGGCTGAACTCAAGGAGACTATGGTCGCGCCGGCAGACTCGCTCCTGACGACCAAACTCCAGATCCCGCGCGAGCGTCGGGACATCGTCTCGCGCCCACGGCTGACCGAGCGGCTGAGCGCTGGCATTCAGCGCAAGCTGACCCTCTGTTCGGCGCCGATCGGCTTCGGCAAGACGACACTGTTGAGCGAATGGATCCGTGAGAGCGGCCTGCCCGCGGCCTGGGTCTCGCTCGACGCGGGCGACAACGATCCGCTCCGCTTTTTCTCCTACCTGATCGCCGCCCTGCAGACAGTCCAGGCAGGGGTGGCACAAGACCTGCTGGCCTGGCTGCGTGCGCCTCAGCCCTCCAGCCAGGCCCCGCGCGTCGGCGCCGAGGTCGGTTGGCTCGACGCGCTGTTGCCACCGCTGATCAACGCGGTCGCCACGATCCCGTTTACCTTCGTGGTGATCCTGGACGATTACCACACCATCGAAGCCCAGCCTATTCACGACGCTCTCGCCACCCTGATCGAGCGTGCGCCATCACAGATGCACATCGTCATCGCCAGCCGCAGCGATCCCCCGCTGCCGCTGGCGCGTCTGCGCGCCCGCCGCCAACTGAATGAGCTGCGCGAAAACGAGCTAAAGTGTACCGTCGAGGAAGCGGCTACCCTGCTGAACCAGGTCATGCGGTTGGGGCTGGCCGCGGAGGATGTGCGCACCCTGGCTGCGCGCACCGAAGGCTGGATCGCTGGCCTGCACCTGGCAGCCCTGGCGCTCCGCCCCCTGGTTCCTGCGCAACCGGCAGCCGCAGCGCGGCCGGAGGTACACGACTTCATCAAGAGCTTCGCAGGCAGCCATCGCTACGTGCTCGACTATCTGGTGGATGAGGTCTTTTCGCGCCAGCCCCCGCAGACGCAGAGCTTCCTGCTCCAGACTGCCATCCTGGACACGATGACCGGCGGGCTGTGCGATGCGGTAACAGGCCGCAGCGACGGGCAGGCCACCCTGGAGAAGCTGGAGCGCGCCCATCTGTTTTTGGCCCCGCTGGACGGCGAGCGGCGCTGGTATCGCTATCATGCGCTCTTTCTGGATCTGCTGCGCGACCGCCTGGCCCAGACCATGCCCGATCAGGTGACGGAGCTGCACCGGCGCGCCTGCGAGTGGTACGCGCGCCACGATCGGGTCTACGACGCCATGCGTCACGCGCTGGCTGCGCGCGATTTCGAGCGCGCCGGATCGCTGGTGGAGGAGGCAGGGCCGATCATGGCGATGAGCGGGGAGGCCGCCACCCTGCTGCGCTGGATGGATGCGCTGCCCAGCCACGCCTTCCAATTGCGCCCTCGCCTGTCGCTCTCCTACGCCTGGGCGCTCTTCGTCACCTGCAACATGGAGGCGATCGAGCCGCGCCTGCAGGATGCTCACCACGCGCTCACGGCCCAGGTCCCGAGCGATCAGACGCAGAATCCTGCGGCGGCTTATGTTCCAGTCATGAATGAGATCGCCGCGCTGCGGGCCTTCATCGCCGTATCGCGCGGCGATCCACAGACCGCCATCGAGCTGTGTTTGCAGGCGCTCAGCCACACGCCGGAGAGGTCGCTGACTCGTTGTGGCCTTTGCAGCGTGTTGGGAGACGCCTACGTCCAGGCGGATCGTCTGGTCGAGGCCAATCGCGCCTATCAGGAGGCCGCCCTCGCCAGCCAGGCGGTCGGCAATCCTGTCCTCGTCCGTGTGATTACCAACGACGTCGCCCGACTGCGGGTGGCGCAAGGCAGGCTGCACGAGGCCGCCAGGCTCTACCGAGAGGTGTTGGACTGGGGCAGCGGACAGCGCGCGCCGCTCTATCCGGTGGGACAGGCTTACGTGGCGCTGGGCGACCTGCTGCGGGAGTGGAACGACCTGGCCGCGGCCGAAGGCCATCTGCGGGCCGGCATGGAGCACAGTGAGCGCGGGGGCTATGCGCGCTTTGCCATGCTGGCCGCGCTGGCGCTGGCGCAAATCCGCGCCGTGCAGGGGGATGCGGCCGCCGCGGCCGAGCTGGGGCGCCGCGCGGAGCAGTTGGCCGCGAAAACGGGCGTGGCCGCGTTCGCCGCGCTGGTCGCCGCCCGTCGTGCGCGGCTGCACCTGATGCCGGCCGTGTTTCAGTTGGCGCCGGCCCTGCAATGGCTCCAGGCCAGCGGCCTGCATCCTGACGACCGGCCCGCGGCCGCGGCCGAAACGGAGTATCTGACGCTGGCGCGGGCGCTCAACGCCCGGCGCCGCGAAATGGCCGGCAGCCCTTCCCCGCGGCCCCTTCTCAGCCGCCTGCTGCACGTGGCGGAGCGCGCCGGCCGCGTGCGCAGCGTCGTGGAGATCGGCTGCCTGACCGCGCTGGCCTGGCAGGTCGAGGGGGATGCCGCGCGGGCATTGGTCGCGCTGGAGCGGGCGTTGGCGCTGGCCGAGCCGGAAGGCTACATGCGCCTCTTCCTGGATGAAGGGCCGCCGATGGCCGGCCTGCTGCGCCTGGCTGTCGGCCGCAACGTCCACCGCGAGTACGTGACGCGGCTGCTAGACACCTATTCGACCGAGACCGGCGCCGCGCCTTCTGTAGCGACCGCAGCAGTAGGAGCCGGCCGCCCCGCGTTGGCCGAGCCGCTGACCGAACGCGAGTTGGAGGTGCTTCGGCTGCTCGCGGCCGGCCTGTCGAACGCGGAGATAGCCGCCCACCTGGTTGTGTCGCTTAGCACCGTCAAGACCCACGCCCGCAGCATCTTCGGCAAATTGAATGTGGCGAGTCGCACCCAGGCCGTCGCTCGCGGTAGAGAATTCAACTTGCTGTAGAACGACAGGACTCGCGCTCTCAGCTTGCCCCTCAGCTTGTCTCCCCACGACGCCTCTCCGCATATCATCCTCAGAATCAGCCTTTTGACTGATGTCTTCGTAGGTTGAATCCGGTTATCCTGGATGAGGGGCGAAGGAGTCGCCGCACTACGGCTGACAAGATTCCCTCGATCTCCGTATTCTTCCAAACTGGAAATTCCTATGCAGACCGAGACAATCACCGTAGACGGCAATGAGGCCGTGGCACACGTAGCCTTCCGCTGCAGTGAGATCATTGCGATCTATCCCATTACACCTTCCACGAGCATGGGCGAGCTTGCGGACGCCTGGGCGGCAGCCGGAGTCAAGAATCTCTGGGGTACCGTCCCGCTGGTGACCGAGATGCAATCGGAAGCCGGTGCGGCCGGCGCGGTGCATGGTGCTCTGCAGACCGGCTCGCTGGCGACCACCTTTACAGCCTCGCAAGGCCTCCTGTTGATGATCCCGAACATGTACCGCATCGCCGGTGAGCTGACGGCGACTGTATTTCATGTGGCGGCGCGAGCCGTGGCTGCCGCGACGACCTCGATCTATGGCGATCACTCGGATGTAATGGCGACTCGCTCTACAGGGTTTGCGATGCTGGCATCACGGTCGGTGCAGGAAGCCCATGATATGGCACTTATCACCCACGCCGCGTCGCTGGAAGGACGTATCCCATTCATCCATTTCTTCGATGGCTTTCGCACTTCGCATGAAGTGGCTAAAATCCAGTCGATCGCAGACGAGCAGATCCGTCGGGTGATCCAACCGGCTGCTATTCACGCGCACCGCCAGCGGGCGCTGTCACCGGAGCAGCCCTTTATCCGGGGCACGGTGCAGAATGCAGACGTCTGTTTCCAGCAGCGCGAAGCAGTCAATGCCTGGTATCTCAAGTTTCCCACCGTGGTGCAGGCGGTCATGGATCGGTTTGCCGCAGTTACGGGGCGGGCCTACCGTCTGTTTGACTACTCTGGCGCCCGAGACGCAGAGTCGCTCATCGTGTGCATGGGTTCAGGTGCTCAGACGGTAGAGGAGACTGCCCGCTGGCTTGCCGAACGTGGGGCGAAAGTTGGAGCCCTCACTGTTCGTCTCTTTCGTCCTTTTTCGGTTGAGCATCTCCTGGCTGCACTGCCCCCCACTGTGAAACGGATAGCCGTGCTGGATCGCACCAAGGAGCCCGGCGCGGTCGGTGAGCCTCTCTATCTGGACGTGTGCGCGGCGCTCAGCGAAGGCTTTCATTCCGGCGCAGCGGCCTTCGCTACATTGCCCGCAGTAATTGGCGGACGCTACGGTCTCGCAAGCAAGGAATTCACGCCCGGTATGGTCAAGCGGATCTTTGAAGAGCTGACGAAGCCGCTACCCAAGAATCACTTCACGATCGGGATCGTTGACGACGTAGCGCAAACCAGCCTGGACTACGATCCCGCCTTCTTCATTGAGCCGGCCGAGACGGTGCGCTGTGTGTTTTTCGGCCTGGGCGCAGATGGCACGGTGGGCGCGAACAAAAACACGATCAAGATCATCGGTGAGGAAACGCCCCGTCATGCGCAGGGGTATTTTGTCTACGACTCCAAGAAATCCGGTTCGGTAACCGTTTCCCACCTGCGATTTGGCCCTCAACCGCTGTCCGCACCATATCTGATCGGTGAAAATGACGCTGACTTTGTCGCCTGTCATCTGTTCTCGCTACTGGAGCGTATTGATATCCTCAAGTACGCCCGGCCCGGTGGCATCTTTCTGCTCAATAGCCCGCATGGTCCCGCAGATGTCTGGGAACAACTGCCCTGCGAGGTGCAGCAGGATATCCTCGCGAAGAGACTGCGCCTGTATGTGATCGATGCGAATATGGTCGCAAAGCAGACCGGCATGGGTGGCCGAATCAACAGCATCATGCAGACCTGCTTCTTTGCTCTATCCGGCGTATTGCCGCGTGACGAGGCCATCCGGCAGATCAAGAGGCAGATTCGCAAGACCTACGGTAAGCGAGGCGAGCAGGTGGTGCAGCAGAACTTCGCCGCAGTGGACGCGACATTGGCCCATCTCCATGAGATAGATCTGCGCACGTGTCAGATCAGCGGCTCGCTGTCGCAACGGGAGGTGGTGTCAGCTCAGGCGCCGGAGTTCGTTCAGCGCGTTCTGGCGCCGATCATCGCGTATGAAGGCGACACCCTGCCCGTGAGCGCCATGCCTCCGGATGGCACCTTCCCCACAGGGACTGCGCGTTGGGAAAAGCGCAACATCGCCTTGGAAATCCCTGTGTGGGAACCGGAGTTGTGCATTCAGTGCAACAAGTGCGCTTTTGTATGCCCGCATGCAGCCATCCGGCCGAAGGTGTATGCGCAAGACCTGTTGCACACAGCACCACCTGCCTTCAAGTCGATCGCGGCCAGGTTCAGCGAGTTTCGCGACGCGAGGTATACGCTCCAGGTAGCGCCAGAAGACTGCACAGGCTGCGGCCTTTGCGTGGTCGCGTGTCCCGCTAAGGACAAAAGCCATCCGGCACGCAAAGCGATCAACATGCACCTTCAGCTCCCGTTACGAGAGCCGGAACGGGTCAACTGGGAGTTCTTTTCGACCCTACCCGGTGTAGATCGTGATGTCATCAATGTCGCGACAGTCAAATACTCTCAACTGCGCGAACCGCTGTTTGAGTTCTCCGGCGCGTGCGCCGGTTGCGGGCAGACGCCCTATCTGAAATTGCTGACGCAGCTTTTTGGGGACCGCCTTCTGGTGGCAAACGCTACAGGTTGCTCACTGATTTACAGCAGCAATCTGCCTACGACGCCGTGGACGAAGAACGCCAAGGGACTTGGTCCAGCCTGGTCCAACTCCTTGTTCGAGGATAACGCGGAGTTCGGGTTGGGGATGCGATTGACGGTTGAGAAGCAGGCCGAATATGCGCGTGAACTTACACTGCAGTTGGCTCCTGCCCTGGGCGAGACGTTGGCGCAAGACCTGGTATCCGGAGATCAATCCGGCGAAGCTGGCATCCGCCTGCAGCGTGAGCGTGTGGCGATCCTGAAACAGAGACTGCGCTCACTGAACACCCCGGAGGCTGCCGAGTTGTTGAGCCTTGCTGACGCCCTCGTCCGGCGCTCAGTGTGGCTCGTGGGCGGTGATGGCTGGGCATATGACATCGGTTTTGGAGGGTTGGATCACGTGTTGGCCTCGGGTGCCAATGTCAATGTTCTGGTGCTGGATACGGAGGTCTATTCGAACACCGGCGGACAGGCGTCGAAAGCCACCCCGCGTGCGGCAGTAGCCAAGTTCGCAGCCCGCGGAAAGGCCTCAGCAAAAAAAGATCTGGGCATGATCGCCATGAGTTATGGCAATATTTACGTAGCGCGAGTAGCGATGGGTGCCAATGATCAGCAGACGTTGCGCGCTTTCATTGAGGCCGAAGCCTATCAAGGGCCCTCGTTGATCATCGCCTACACACACTGCATCGCACACGGCATTCAGATGAGTCAAGGGCTGGAGCAGCAGCGCCTGGCGGTGCTGTCGGGCGTGTGGCCGCTATACCGCTATGACCCTGCGCTGGCTGCACAGGGCAAGCCGCCGCTGATCGTAGACAGCCGGGCACCTTCGATTCCGGTCGAGCAGTACGCCTACAACGAGGAGCGCTATCGCATGCTAACTCACAGTGATGAAGCCCGCGCTGAAGCTCTCATGCGCCAGGCGAACGAGGATGCGCAGATGCGTTGGGGTCGTCTCATCAGTGGGGGATGTCTTGAGTAGCGCCCATCCAAACACAAGCCTCTCGATATCATCCCTCCAGATCGTCCTTAAGGATGACCACAAGTCAGCCCTTGGCCTGATATCCTGTTCCTAGCCAGAAGTCTCTCCCTCAGCTGCCGCACCTGGGGGGCTTCAAAGGAACCGCCGTTGAGATACGCTCGATCCGCCTCCGACCTGATCGGCAAGACGCCGCTGCTGCGGCTCGGCCGGCTCTGCCCCGCGGCGAGCGTGTTCGCCAAGTGCGAGTTCCTCAACCCCATCAGCCTGAAGGATCGCGCCGTCTGGCAGATTGTGGAGGACGCTGAGCGGGATGGCCGCCTGCAGCCCGGCGCGACCCTCATCGAGGCGACGAGCGGCAACACCGGCAGCGCGGTGGCGTGGATCGCCGCGCTCAAGGGCTATCGCGCCATCCTGGTGATGTCGGAGATCCAGAGCGTCGAGCGGCGCAAGATCATGCAGGCGTTCGGCGCCGAGCTGATCCTGACGCCCGCGTCCGAGGGGACGGTGGGCGCCAGGCGCAAGCTGAAGGAGCTGCTGGCGGCGAACCCCGACTACTTCTACGTCGGGCAGCACGTCAGCCCGTCCAATCCGCGCGCCCACTACCTCACTACCGGCCCGGAACTGTGGGCCGACACCGACGGGCAGATTGACATCCTGATCGCGGGGTTGGGAACCGGAGGGACGCTCTGCGGTTCGGGCAGGTACCTGCGGGAACACAAGTCCGCCATCCGGCTGATCGCGGTCGAGCCGGCCAGCTCGCCCGTCATCTCCCAGGGCATCTTCCGGCCGCATCGCATCATGGGCACCGCGCCCGGCTTCGTCCCCGAAACCCTCGACCGCGACCTGATTGACGAATTCGTCCTGGTGACGGAAGAGGCGGCCTTTGCGACGTGCCGCCGCATCGCCAGGGAGGAAGGACTGCTCGTCGGCATCAGCTCCGGAGCGACCGCCTGGGCCGCCCTCGAGCTGGCCGGCCGGCCGGAGAACAGCGGCAAGACGATCGTTTGCATCTTCGCGGACACCGGCGAGCGGTATTTGAGTGTGGAGGGACTGTTTCCAGCAGTGAGCATTTTGCAGAATCAACGTCCCGTGCAATAAGCGACTCTTCGCTGGACTCTCGCCGTGACGTACTTCACGGGACTGGCCCGCTCAGAGTGACACTCAAGGTAATTTCCACATCAATGAGGAGGTTCTCATGTCGGAAGAAGCAAAGCTGCATCGAGGCATCAGCCTCCCGATGGCGATCTTCGTCGTCGTCGGCGTCGTCATCGGCTCGTCCATCTGGTTGCTGCCCACATCGGCGCTGGCTGATGCGGGGCCAGGCATGTTCCTCGGTTATCTGCTGGCGGTCATCCCCGGCATCTTCATGGCGCTCCTGTGCGCCTATCTCGGCGCCACCGTGCCCACCGCGGGCGGCTCCTACGTGGTCATCAGCCGCACCCTGGGGCCGCTGCTGGGCGCGATCATGCTGGCGCTGATCATCCCCGGCGCGGGCGGCGCGCTGGCGTTCATGGCCGGCACCTTCGGCATCTTCTTGAACGCAGCGCTCGGCCTGGCGATTCCGGTGCTGGTGTCGGGTGCCCTGATCTTGCTGGCGGCATACGTGGTTAACATCCTCAGGGTGGAAGTGTCCGCGACCGTCGGCATGTTGATCACGATTTTCGGCGATATCCTGGTGATCGCCCTGTTCATCATCTTCGGGCTTCCCCACGTGAAAGCCGCGAACCTGACGCCGCTCTTCCCCAAAGGGTTCGGGGCAGTCGTGATGGCCTCGCTGCTCTTTTTCTTCTCCTACGCCGGGTTCACCGCGGTATTGGATATCGGCGGTGAGATCAAGAACCCCAAGAAGAATATCCCGCTGGCGCTGCTGTTCGGCATGATTATCCTGATCGCGCTTTATACGACGCAGGCCTTCGTGGTCGCCGGCACCACGCCGTGGACCGTGGCCGCGCAGGAGATCCAGTCCCGGGGCACTTTCACCGTGACCGATATCGCCGCGCAGTTCGTCCCGCAAGGCATCCTTTCCATTATGCCCGCCTTAATCCTGATCGCCATCGCGTCCACCATCTACCCGATGCTGTTGGCCTACTCGCGCGATTTCATGGCCGCGGGCCGCGATCAGCTCCTGCCCGCGTCGGTGGGCCGGATCAACAAACGCTATGGCACGCCGGTGGCCGGCCTGACGCTGCTGCTGATCTTCAGCCTGGTGTTGTTTGCACTCATCCTGGTGCTGGCGCCTGCGCTTGAGCTGCCACTGCAGACCGCAGTGGATCTCTTCGCCGGCATCTCGGTCTCCGGTCTGTTGGCTTTTGAAATCCTGCTGAGCATCGCGGCGCTGCGCATCGCCGGCAAGTTCCCGGAGATGGAGGCCGCGAGCGGGTTCCGGCTCGCGCGGCCGGTGCTGTGGATCGTCGCGATCGGCGGCATGGTGAGCGCGGTCGCCTTCCTCGGTCTGTTGGGGATGGATGAGCCGCTGATCCTGGAATCGCTGGCGATCCTGGTGATCCCGTTCGTCGTGTACTACTTCATCCGAAACGCGTTCGTGCGCCGCAGGAATATCAGCTTGAAGGCGAACACCGCGACGTGGCCTTCGGATGTCACCGCAGAGTAACAGAGGAGGCTATACCATGCCAGGTCAGATCGCCCAGGAGATCATTGCCCGCTACGAAAGCCGCCTGGCGCGGTCGCGCTCGCTGGACGCCGCGGCCAAGAACTATCTGCCCGGCGGCGACACCCGCAGCACCACGTACATCTTGCCCTACCCTGCGTACATGGCGCGCGGTGAGGGGTGCTACCTCTACGACGTGGACGGCAACCGCTACATTGACTTCCTCAACAACTACACCTCCCTGATCCACGGCCACGGCAACCCGGCCGTGCTGGAGGCCGCGGAGACGCAGATGCGCCGCGGCACAGTGTTCGGCGCGCCGGCCGCGGCGCAGTACGAGCTGGCCGAGATCATCTGCGAGCGCGTGCCAGGCATCGAGCGGGTGCGCTTCAACAACTCGGGCACCGAGGCCACGATGATGGCGATGCGCGCCGCGCGCGCATATACGGGCAAAGACCTCATCATCAAGATGGACGGCGGCTACCACGGCCACCACGATTTCGCGGGCGTCAACGTCAAACCCGACTTCGCGGCGACCGACCTGCCGGCCGCCAGCATCACCTGGGATGGCATCCCCGCGTGTGTGCTGGACGGGATGCGCATCGCGCCCTTCAACGACCTGGCCGCGGCCGAGCGGGTCTTGCAGGCCAACCAGGGTCAGGTGGCCGCGATCATCGTGGAGCCGATGATGGGCGCGGGCGGCGCGATCGCGCCGTTGCCAGGCTACCTCGAAGGGCTACGGGCGCTGGCCGATAAGCACGGCGTCCTCCTGATCTTCGACGAGATCATCACCTTCCGCCTCAGCCTGGGCGGCTATCAGAAGATCTCGGGCGTGATCCCCGACCTGACCTGCCTGGGCAAGATCATCGGCGGCGGCTTCCCGGTGGGCGCGTTCGGCGGCAAGCAAGCGGTGATGGCCCGCTTCGATCCGGCCCACCCGCAGACGATCTACCACGGCGGCACCTTCTGTGGGCATGCGGTGACCATGGCCGCGGGCGCGGCGACCCTCAAGCTCTACGGCGAGCCGGAGATCGGCCGGATCAACGCCCTGGGCGAGCGGTTGGCCGCAGGCGTGAACGCGGCTTTTGCGGAAGCCGGTCTGCGCGGGCGGGCCAGCGGCGCAGGCTCGCTCGTCCAGGTGCATTGGACTGACCAGGTCGCGACCAACTCCAGGCAGGCGCTCCTGGCGATGGGGCGGGCCAAAGACCTGCCGCGGCTGCTGCACCTGGAGCTGATGAACCGCGGCGTCTTCTGCGCCACGCGCGGCCTGTTCAGCGTCTCCACGCCGATGACGGAGGCCGAGATTGACCAGGCCGCGGAAGCCGTAGCGGGCACGCTCCAGCTTCTCAAGCCGCACGCAGCGGAGGTCGCGCCGCATTTGGTGATTTGACCGTAACCATCACAGCGCGAGCATCCTGTCTTGAAAATTGGCAAGCATCCTGAGCGGAACGGACGCTGAGCGGAGTGCAACGGAGTCGAAGCGGGAGTGAAGTCGAACGCTTTGCGTGCGGCCTTGCGCGATGACCGCTCCGCCTCCTTCGACTCCGTGGCGGGAACTACACCGCCACTCCGCTCAGGATGCTCCGCTACAGGTTAAGTTCACCTTTGGAGGAGTCTCATGTCATACGCCATCAACCGAGTCGTCGTCATCGGCGCGGGGGCCATGGGGGCCGCCATCGCCGCACACCTGGCGAACGTCGGCATCCCGTCCACCCTGCTGGACATCGCGCCGCGCGAGCTCACTAAAGATGAAGTCGCGAAGGGGCTGTCCCTCGAAGACCGCGAGGTGCGCAACCGCATCGTCAACGAGGGGTGGCAGCGGTGCGTCAAGGCCCGGCCCGCCAACCTCTTCACCGCCGACGCCGCGGATCGCGTCACGCTGGGCAACCTGGAGGACGATTTCGCGTGCGTGGCCCAGGCCGACTGGGTCGTCGAGGCGGTCGTCGAGCGGCTGGACATCAAGCAGCAGCTCATGGCCCGCATTGATGCCGTGCGCAAGCCAGGCAGCATTATCAGCACCAACACCTCCGGCATCCCCGTCAAGGATATCGCGGCCGGGCGCTCGGCCGACTTCCAGGCTCATTTCCTCGGCGCCCACTTCTTCAACCCGCCGCGCTACCTCAAGCTGTTGGAGATCATCCCGCACGCCGGGACCAACTCCGCGGTCGTCGCCTTCATGGCGGCCTTCGGCGCGCGGGTGCTGGGCAAAGGCGTGGTGGTCTGCAAGGATACGCCCAACTTCATCGCCAATCGCTTCATCTCCATCGCCGGCACCTACACGCTGAATTATGCGCTGGAGCACAGCTACAGCATCGCCGACGTGGACGCGCTTACCGGCCCGCTCATCGGGCACCCCAAAACGGCCACCTTCCGCCTCTACGATCTGGTGGGCGTGGACATCATGGATCACGTCAACGCCAATCTCTACCCGCTGATCCCGCAGGATCCTTACCGCGACGTGCTGAAGGACGCGCGGAGCCTGGCGCTCATCCGCGACATGGTTGAGCGCAAGTGGCTGGGCAACAAGACGCAGCAGGGCTTCTACAAACAGGTGCAGACCGAGAAGGGACGCCAGTTCTGGACGCTGGATCCGGCGAGCATGGAATACAGCCTGCCGGCCGAGACGCGTTTCGACTCGGTGGAGAAGCACGGTGGGGTCGAAGAGACGGGCGAGCGGATCAAGCGCCTCTGCGCGGAGGCGTGGGCGGGCGGCGACCGCGCCAGCCAGTTTATCTGGGCCACCATCGCGTTCAGTGTCAATTATTGCGCGGGCGTCGTGCCGGAGATCGCCGACGACATCCTCGCGATTGACAACGCCATGAAGTGGGGCTTCGGCCACGAGCTTGGCCCGTTCGAGATCTGGGACGCGCTGGGCGTGGCCGAGTCGGTCCGCCGGATGGAGACTGAGGGGATGGCGGTGACGCCGTGGGTGGTGGAGATGCTGGCGGCCGGCTGCCCCACCTTCTACCGCACGGCGGGCGGCCGGCTGGAGATCTACGACCCCGCGGGCAAAGGCTACGTGGCGATGGTGCCCGATTCGCGCGCCATCGTGCTGAAGGATGTGAAGGCTAATGGTCGGCGGGTGGTTGCCAGCAATCCGAGCGCCAGCCTGGTAGATCTGGGCGACGGCGTCCTCGGCCTAGAATTCCACTCCAAGGCAAACGCGCTCGACATCGGTGTGTTCGACATGATCGGCCGTGCGGGCGAGGAGCTGGAGCGGGACTGGATCGGCCTGGTGATCGGCAACCAGGGCGCGAACTTCTGCGCGGGCGCCAATCTCAACCTCTTTGTGGAATACGCGCAGAACGGCGAGTGGGCCAAGATGGACACGCTCATCGCCGACAACCAGCAGGCGTTGCTGGCGTTCCGCTACAGCCCCAAGCCGGTGGTCAGCGCACCGTTCGGCGTGGTGCTGGGCGGCGGAGCCGAGGTGATGATGGCGGCATCGGCCATTTGCGCGGGGGCGGAATCGTACATCGGCCAGGTGGAGGCCGGTGTGGGCGTCGTGCCGGCGCTGGGCGGCTGCAAGGAGTTGCTGCGCCGCGTCGTGTCCCCCGTCGCCAAAGGGACGCCGGCCGTGGATGTGATGCCCTACGTCCAAAAAATCTTCGAGATGGTCGCCATGGCCAAGGTGAGCGGCAGCGCCGAGGACGCGCGGCAGATGGGCTTCCTGACCCCGACCGACCGCGTCATCGCCAACCCTGACTATCTGCTCTACGAGGCCAAGCGCACGGTGCAGGTGATGGCCGAGCTGGGCTACCGGCCGCCCGTCCGCGGCAAGGAGATCTGGGCGGTCGGCGCAAACGGCCTGGCGATGCTCCAGACGATGGTCTACGCCATGAAAGAGGCGGGCTACATCTCCGAGCACGATGCGCTCATCGCCGAAAAGACGGGCTACATCCTGAGCGGCGGTCGGCTGACGCGGCCGCAATGGGTGGACGTGGACTACATCCTCGACCTGGAGCGCCAGGCGTTCCTGTCGCTGCTTGGCACGCCGAAGACGCTGGATCGCGTGGTACACATGCTGAAGACGGGGAAGGCGTTGAGGAATTAGATAGGAGTCATAACCAATGAAACAAGCAGTCATCGTTTCCGCCGTTCGCACGGCTGTGGGCAAGGCGAAGCGCGGGGTGCTGGTGGACGTGCGGCCCGACGAGATGGCCGCGGCCGTCATCAAAGAGGCGTTGGGTCGCGCGGCGCCGGTCAAGGGCGAGGACGTCGAAGATGTGATCCTGGGTTGCGCCATCCCCGAGGCGGAACAGGGGATGAACCTGGCCCGCCTGGCGACCTTGCGCGCGGGGCTGCCCTACACCGCGGCCGCCATGACCATCAACCGCTTCTGCTCCTCCGGCCTGCAAGCGATCGCGCTCGCCTGCCAACAGATCATGGCGGGCATGGGCACGTGCCTGATCGCGGGCGGCGTCGAATCCATGAGCATGTTGCCGATGGATCGGGTGAAGATGTCGCCCAACCCGTGGCTGATCGACAACTACCCCGCGCCCTACGCCACCATGGGCCAGACCGCCGAGAACGTGGCGCGCAAGTACGGCGTTGGTCGCGAAGACCAGGATCGCTTCGCCCTCCGCAGCCACCAACGGGCCGCCGCGGCCATCGAGACGGGCCGCTTCAAGGACGGGATCGTGCCGCTCCAGGTGGTGCAGACGACGCTGCAAGAAGGCAAGCCGGTGACGCGCTCGACCGTCTTCGACACCGACGAAGGGCCGCGGCGCGACACCTCGCTGGAGGCGCTGGCGAAGCTGAAACCGGCCTTCTCGCCCACCGGCAGCGTCACCGCGGGCAACGCGTCGCAGACCTCCGATGGCGCGGCCGCGGTGCTGCTGATGGAGCGGGAGCGGGCCGAGGAGCTGGGACTGAAACCGCTGGCGCGCTTCGTCGGCTTTGCGGTTGGCGGCGTCCCGCCCGAGATCATGGGCATCGGCCCCATCGTCGCCATCCCTAAAGTGCTGAAGCTCA
>Ga0194111_10005196_pt1 | contig 15014 bp, 6 predicted proteins | sample TA2KigC300mmetaG_FD_146194 | JGI IMG/M metagenome (GOLD analysis project Ga0194111, IMG submission 146194) | Freshwater microbial communities from Lake Tanganyika, Tanzania - TA2015033 Kigoma Deep Cast 300m | ecosystem: Environmental > Aquatic > Freshwater > Lake | place: Tanzania: Lake... | reverse complement strand
CGATCCCGATCGTGCTCGTCGGCAGGTCGCGCACATACTGGTCGCGCGCCCACTTGGCGAGAACCTCGGGGTTCGTCTCGCCGCGGTTCGCGAGGCCGTCGGAGATGAGGATCGTGCGGTTCACGTAATCCACCTTCGGCGCGTTACGCGCCAGCTCATACCCCCGCTGCAGCCCCCCGCCGAGGTTCGTGTAGCCGTCGGCCTCGATCTTCTTGATGAGGTCGATGATCCGCTCGCGCTCGGCCGCCGAACGGTTGGGGATCGGGGCCTCGACCTCATGGTTGTAGATCACGAAGCTGATCCGGTCATCCTTCTGCAGTCCGTCCACGACACGGATCGCCGCCTGCTTGGCCTGCTCGATCTTCTCGCCCTGCATCGAGCCGCTGCGGTCCAGCACGAGGGCCACGTTCAGGGGGCTGCGGTTGGCGATCTCGAACTTGCCGGCCGCGAACTCGAAGCGCACGAACAGCGTGGTCGGCTGATCCGCCGGGACGCGCGACAGGTTCGGTCGGGCTTCGAAGCGCAGCGTGCCGTCCTCGGGCGCCTTCCACGTGACGGCGAGTTGCTTCTGCAGGTCCTCGGCCTTCAGGAAGGACTGCATCGCCCGAGAGACCATCTCGGTCACCGCGTCCGCCGCGTTGGGATCGGTGAAGTACACGTTGAGCGGGGGGTAGAAGGCGAACTGGTCTAGCTCCGCGAGCACCAACCGCACGCGCGTCGCATCGCCCACCAGCGACACATCCCCACAGATCATCGCGTCGGCCTTGGTCTCCTCCGCGAACTTCGTGACCTCGTCGCGCGAGTCGAACTTCGGCAGGCCCAGCTCCTCCAACTCGAAGGTGCGGTCGCGGCGCGAGGTCTCCTTCGCCAGCCCCTGCTTCGTCAGGTAGGCGGCCAACGCATCGGGAATCCGCGTCGCCAGGGCGGCGTGATCGGCCCGCGTCTTGTCACACGCGAGGTTGACCAGCACCACCTTCGAGATGTCCGGCTGCGCCTGGATGCCGGCCATGAACATCGGCTTGTCGGCCCAGGCTTCTTGAGCGTCCTTGGCCGCGAACTGCGCCGAGACTGATGCGGCAAACGCTGCCGTGAGCACGGCAGCCAGCAGCAGTGTCGTGCGTTTCATCTCCCCGCTCTCCCTTCAGGCATGTCCGTCCTACTACCGGACGCCGGAGGAGGCCGAGGGGTTTACCGTGAACCATGACAGCGGAGGCGAAGACAATGGCCCACGCACTGCTCGCGGTTCTCCTCGGAACGACCGCCCTTCCCGCGCAACCCCCCGCCAACCTCGCCCCGAACGGCGACTTCGAGCAAGGCGCAGACGACCGGCCGGAGGGTTGGGGCTTCTACAGTTGGCAAGGCGCGGAGGGTTGGTGGGAGGGCACCATCGCGCGGTCCGGCACGCACAGCCTCGGCCTCAAGGGCCTCAACGGGGGTTGGTTCGCACAGCTTCCCGTCGCGCAAGGCCTGATCTACAACGTGCGGTTCTTCTACCGCTCGGAGGGCGTGCCGACGAACGTGGTGCTCTTCGTGCGGGAGATGGCGGACGGCAAGGTCGCGGACACGATCCTGTACAAGCCCGAGGTCTCCATTCCCCCCGGTCAGCGCGGGACACAGGTGGATGGCGACACCCTCGGCGGCGCGGACGAGCGGGGTTGGGTGCTCTTTGAGGGGGGCGACTTCGTCCCTCACGCGGGCGTGGAGCGGGTCGATCTGCTCATCAAGATCGAGGGCAGTAACCCCGAGGCGAAGGTCTTCCTGGACGATCTCATCATCACGAGTCGCGAAGCGGAAGCGCCTCCCACCACCGCCCGCCGCCTCGCGGATGTACCAGGCGGCGTGGTGTGGACCGAGGGTGTGAATGAGAAGATCCTGCCCGGCGAGGCGCCGACGTCGGGGGAACCCAAGCCCGCGATCACGATTGCTGCGGCCGGCGGGGAGTACGAGTGCTTCCAGGTCGCGATCACGCCGACGCAGGATTGGAAGCGCGTCGGCTGGGTCTGGTCCGCGTTCACGGGCCCTGGGGAGCTGCCGAAGGAGGCGATGAGCTGCCGGCTGATCGAGTGCATCCCGATCGCGCGCCCGCGCGGGCCGCACGGGCTCACCGGCCCCCAGCCGGACGCGCTGACCGACCGCCTGCCCGCCGACCTGCCCGCCAACGTGACGCAGGGCTTCTGGTTTTCGGTGAAGGTCCCTATGAACCAGGCGGCGGGGGAGTACCGAACGGACCTCCAACTACTCTCGGGCGAGACCGAGGTCGCGCGGTTTGCGCTGACACTGAAGGTTCGGGGCTTCTCGATCCCGCGACAGCCGAGTCTCGGCACGTACTCCTCGTTCCGGTACTACCTGGTGTTGCCGCGCGAGTCGGGCGACCCGAGCGACGTCATCGAGCGCTACTACCGCAGCTTCTTCGAGCACCGCACGAGCTGTCCGCCTGCCGCGCCGACGAATGTGCGGGTGCGCGGCGAGCAGGCTGACGTAGACCTCACTGACTACCTGAAGCACCTGCGCCATCTGGTCACGGACTGTGGGCTGGCGCATGTCGATGTGCCCTCGCTGTGGATCGACCACAGAGGCACGCACCGTATGCCGGCCGACGCCGCCTGGCAGGGCATCCCGATCTTCGGGGACGCGAACCTCTCGACGCTGAACCCGGCCTTCGAGCGCCCCTTCCGCGCCTACTTCCGGCAAGTGGGCGACGCTCTCCGGCAAGAGGGCCTCTTCCTGAAGCCGACAGTGCGCTTCTTCGACGAGCCGATCCTCGACGATCCCGCCACCCGCAACGGGCTGCGGACGCTCTCGAAGCTGGTTCTGGACATCGAGCCGGAAGTCACGGTCTCCATCGCCGCCAGCGATCCGCACCCCGAGCTGACCGATGTCATCCGCCTGTGGGTGATCCACACGGATGCCTGGTATCGCTACCTGCCGCACATCGAGGCGGCGCGCAAGGCCGGCTGCGAGGTGCACGTCTACAACAACGGGGTCAACTTCCCCGAGCACCGCCGGCTGCGGGTGCGCCTGTGGCCGTGGCTGCTGTGGAAGTACCGCGTGGACGGCACCTACTCGTGGTGGGGGACGGTCTGCTGGCGCGGCGACATGGAGAACCCGTGGACCGCAGGCGGCGGCGAGTTCTCGGGCGTGCTCCTGTACCCGCCCCGCTCACCCGACGAGCACGGCCCCATCGAGTCCGTCCGCTGGGAACTCTACCGCGAGGGCCTCGAAGACTACGAGTACCTAGTCCTCGCCGACAGGATCGCCGCACAACTCGAAGCCGCTGGCAAGGCCCAGGCCGCCAAGCCACTTCGCTCTGCTCTGGCGCAAGCCATGTCCCTCCTCACCCGCTGGCCCAATGTCCGCACCTGCGCCGACGAGCCGTACACGCTCGATCCCGCAAAGGTCGCGGAGGCGAGGGAGGCGCTGGCGAAGGCGATTGAGGGGGCCGCCCCGTAGGACAGGCGACTTCACCTATCACCGTCTCGCCACGGCGCAATCGTCATACGTCACATGCCCCTCGTTGTAGGGACCGCCGATGACGGTGTCGAGGATGACGCGGAGGCGAGAGGTCTTCGCGGTGGTCGTGAACTCCTTCGCCAGCTCCGTGTAGGCGCAGGCTTTGGTCACCGGGACCTTCTCGTGATCGAGGAGGAGCTTGCCGTCGGCGGCGAGTTCCTGGACCTTCAGGCCGGCTGAGTCGCCGGGGTGAGTACCGAAGCCCTTGCCGCGCAGGTCGACCGCATGCACCCAGACGGAGGCGCGATAGGCCGTGCCAGGCGCCACGTCCACCTCCTGCCAGACGACCGTGTGACCATCCGCCTCGGTGTGGGTGCGGAGAGCTTCCTTGCCGGTGCGGACCTCGGGGAGACCCCAGTCCGGGTGGATCGAGTAGGCCGATTCCGCCCAGATGTAGCTCTGCGTCGGGCTCGCGAAGAGGTACTCCCAACCGAAGCCGCCGGTCTTCTGCCCCAGTGCGCCGAGGGCTCCCAACGCACCATCCTCGAAGCCGGAATTGCGCAGGAGGTTGCCCTCGACGGCGGTCGCGACCCCAATGCAGACAGGCTTCGCGCCCTCGCCGCCGTCGCCGGGGCCGATCTCGATGGCTTGCACCATCGCTTCGCCGCCGTAGGCACCGGTGAAGCGGATTGCGATGACGCCGGACCTGGGCTCGATGCCATTGAGCACCAGATCCGTTGCGCGGCAGTAGCCGCCGGCCGTCGCGGCGACGTCCAGGCCCTCGACGAAGGGCTGCCCGTTGATCGTCACGGTCACTGCGCGCTGGCGAGGTTCCATGCGGCGCGTCTCGGCGAACTTCAGGCGGGCGTGGTACGTACCGGGGCCGACGGTGAAGTAGACGGTGAAGTCGCGCGCATGGACGCCGTAGCGGTACAGCTCTGGGTCGGGCGTGCCCTCGATCGCCAGCTGTCGCCGCTCGGTCCACCAGGTCTGCTTCACCACATCCGCCATCGCGCCGAGCCGCGCAATGAACTCGGTGCCCGGCCGCCACGCGTGGCCCTCGCTGTCGATGTAGTCCTTGCGGCCCGTGTAGCCGAGGATGATACGCTGCGCATCGGTCGGCCCGCCGCCCGAGCCGAAGCCGCTGCGCCCGGTCGCGTCCGACCACTGCACGGCGTCGATCGCTGCGAGGCTCCCGCCTGACACCGGGTTGCCCTCGCCGCGGGCGACGATCTTCAGCGTGTGCGGCCCATTGGCGAGACCGTTGCGGTAGTAGACGACCTGCCGGGACCTCGCCTGCGGGCACCAGCAGTCGATGGGCACCAGCTGCTTCTCTCCGTCGAGGTACACGTCCGCCACGCCGCCCTCCGGCCCGACGCTCCCGAGGACCCGCACCTGGTTACCGGTGAAGTCATGCAGGATCGCCGCGCCGCTCGTCGAGTCCCGCATAAGTAGCGGCGCTTCCTGCTGCGGATCGTCACCCTGGACCACGACACGCCTCTGGCCATCGTGGCGGATGGTGACGAGGTAGTCCCCGCCGGAAAAGAGGGACACCATACCAATTTCGCGAGACGTCCGCGAAATTGGTATGGTGTCCCTCTTTTTCGGCTCGAAGGCCAGCCGCAGCACGGTCACGCAGGGCGGCTTGGCGTCGAAGGTCTCGAACTCGATGCGCCCGTCGCCGTAGCTCACGCGCTTCACGACGGACGTGCTGCGGACGATGTGGTTCTCGCGGCTCGCGCCGAACACGTCCGGCATCCAGGCGATTGCGCCGAGGCAGTGCTTCAGGGCCATGGGGTGGGCGATCTTGAACCAGGCGCCCGCCACAATCGCCCCGCCGTCGATGTTGTCCTCCACAACCCCCGTTTCGTGGCAGTCGTACGTGGCCAGGATCATCTGCCGGCGGGCCATCTCGCGCGCCCACTCGTCGCCGGTTAGCGCGGCGTACTGCGCGTAGACCATCGCGAGTTCCATCGGCCCGTACCACAGCGACCGGCCGCAGCAACCCGAGGACTCCGGGTAGGCCCAGGCCCCCGCGAAGACGTCGCCGCCCGACTCGGGCGCCACGCTCGTGCGGTTCAGGAACAGCGACAGCACGTTGCGGCAGTCGGTGCGCCAGTTCGGGAAGGCCTCCGGGTGATCCATCATGTAGCGCACGACGAACTCGGTGACGTTCTCGGCCTGCACGTAGTCCGGCCAGTCCCAGTAGTTGCGGCCCCACGTGTCATCCACGGTCCACCGGTCGAGCAGCTCGCGCAGGTATGCGCGCCCGGCGTTCCGGGCCTCGACGAGGCTTTCGGCCTTCCCCCGGTAGCCCGTGTCGATGAGATCATCGAGGAACTCAAGGATGAAGACCACACCGCCGGTCTGCAGGTCCTCCCAGTTCGCGTCCTCCGGGTTCGCGTAGCGGCTCCACGGGGGAACCCCCGGCTCCAGACGGCGCTTCCCGGCGAAGAGGTCGGCCCAGTGCTTGGCGGTGTCGAGATAGCGCCGGTTGCCCGTGAGCTTGTATGCCCGCACGAGCCCAATGCCGACCTCCGCCACGATGTCGAGCTGGATGAAGCCATGCGGGTCGGCCTTGCCGTATGGCTTGCCCTTCACTGGAACGCTGACGAGGATGCCGGGCCACGGGTGATCCGGCGGAGTGAGCATGTGATCGAGGAGCGTGTCGGCGGTCAGGCAGATGTGCGAGATGGCGGCGGGGTCGCCCGTGTAGCGGTAGTAGTCCACGAGGCCGGAGAGCACGTAGGCCGCCCGCTGGCCGAGGTCGCCGTTCGCCCAGTCGTCGATGGGGGGAATGCTGATCGTGCCGTCCGGTGCGATGCCCCATGCGCCGCTGAGGACGTGGTGCGGCGCGGGGGAAAAGAGGGACACCATACTGTTTTCGCGAGACGTCTGCGAAAATAGTATGGTGTCCCTCTTTTCCCTTTCCCAGGGGTAGCGCTTCAGCGTCTCGGCCGCGATGCGAACACGGAAGTCGCACTGGCCGTTCTGCCCTCGATACCACGGCGCGATGACGCCGTGGCGGTCCGTGACGGTCTCGTGCGCGTAGAGGCGAGGGGGCGTCTGCTGGGCCAATGGCGGACGGCCCACGAGTAGAGAAGCCAGGGAGAGACACAGAGCAGCGCGCATGGCGAGCAACTCCTTCCGCACGCAACCATTCGTCGCGAGGCAGGTCACGGCCTTGGAGTGGGGAAGTTGGCGGCGATTCGCTGGGGCCGTGCATCGCTACGGGCAACGGTGTTCCACATGAAACACTGCGGGTTGCTGGCTCTTGTGTGGCTCTGCCTGCCGGGCGTCGGTCTCGCCCAGGACCGCGACAGCGACAGTCTGCCGGATGAGATCGAGGTCCAACTCGGGACGAACCCGGACCTCGACGAGGGGCTGCAGCTCATCAGCGATGACAAGCTGCGTGGGCAAGGCGACGAGAGCATCGTCGCGGCGGGGAAGGCGCCGGATGTGGACAAGGTCTACCTCGCACATGTGGCGGGCGACCGACTGGTCTGGAAGATCACCTTCGCGGAGGACTACCCCGCGCAGGGCACCATCTTCCATCTGTACACGGATCTCGATGACGACAAGGCGACGGGCCGCCAGGACCAGGACTGGGTGCGGGGCTGCGATGTGATGTATAGCCTCGTGGATGCCAAGTACAGCGCGCGGGTCATCACACCCGAGGTGCGCGTCAACCCGGCGCTGCCGATCCGCGAGATCGTGGCGGGCAACGCGATCTACATCTGCGACGACGTGCACGTGAAGGTCGTGGCTGGCAAGACGCACTTCCGCATGTACATCCTCAGCCAGCTGAAGGACCCCGCCTCCGACTCGGACACGACCCCCTGGCAGTATGCCGAGGTGCCGCTGCACCCCGAGCGCAAGCTGCCGGCTCTGCCGTACCCTCAGCCGGCGAACTCGGAGGCGATCACGATGCCCGACCTCGCGCAGATGCTGCACCAGCTGTGGACCGACAAACGCACCGTTCGCCTACGCGCCGAGGAGGCGCAGGTGACGGGCCTGACGCCGCTGATGAACGGGGACTTCGCTGCAACAGGCGAAGGAGACGAGTCGGCGACCTGGCAGTCACCCGTCGCGGGCGAGTACCGAGTGGGAGTGCTGCTGCGAGACCGGGCGGGCGCGCTCGAAGGGCTGGACATCCTCGTGGACGGCAAGCCGGTCGCCACGATGGTCGGCTATGCCTCGGCGAATGGGGATGTGCTGCACTACACGAAGGAGCCGGTGGCCATCGGCAAGGGCCAGTCCATCGCGGTGCGCGTCGCGAAGAACAGCTCAGCGGCGAGGTTCGGCAACGTCTGCCTGCTGACCGAGAAGCCTGTGGTGCCTCCGCTGGTGATCGAGAACCTCACCGCGTGGCACATACCCGATGAGCCCGGCGAGCGCGCGAACCGAATCATAGTCGCCTGGACCACCAACCGGCCCGCCGAGGCGAAGATCGCCTACTCCCTCGCCGGGCCCGAGGCGATGCAGCAGAACGGGGTCCTGAACGAGGAGCGCGGCGCGGTGAACAATCACATGCTCATGTGGCCCGCCGAGCTGGCGGCTACGGGGTACAGGCTGGAGATCACGTGCACGGAACCCAAGCAAGACCTCTACGCCGCGCAGACCGCTACCGCGACGCATACCTTGTGGCGCGATCGGCAGCAGTACTTGCGGGCGCGGGTCAGTGCACCGACCGACCCGCCGAAACCGATCCGCATCCCGGTCACCGTTGCCGAGCCGACCGCGCAGGCGCGCAAGGCGTGGCCGGTCGCCTCCGGTGTTCCGCTGCCCGATGGCGTGCTGCTCGATCCGCAGCGATGCCGGGTGCTGAATCCGGCGGGGGAGCCGATCGCGGCGCAGTTCACGCCGCTGGCCTGGTGGGGCGACGGGGCCTCGGTGAAGTGGCTGCTGGTAGACTTCCTGACGGACACGCAGCCGGGGCAAGCCGCCGCGTACACGCTGGAGTGCAACGTGGCGCCGACGCCGGTCGAAGCGTCCGTCCAGGTGAAGGCCGCGCAGGTGGAGCGTGACCCGTCGGGGCCCCTCGGCTCGGCGCCTCTGCCGGTTGAGATCGACACCGGGCCGCTCCACCTCACGCTCGGAGAGGGCGGACTCGCGCCCTTTGCCGACGTGATGGTCAACGGCATGTTCCTCGCCGACGCCGACGCGAAGGCGTGCGGGTTCGAACTGACTGGGCCGGATGGAACGGTCTACTCCTCGGCGCTCGCGCCGCCGGACTCGGTGACGGTCGAGGACCGCGGCCCGATCCGCACAACGGTCTGCGTGAAGGGGAAGTTGGTGAGCGCCGCGGGGAACGCGTGCATGCGGTACGTCTGCCGGTTGCACTTCACGGTGGGACAGCCGTACGTGCGCGTGGTCTACTCGCTCGACAACGACGTGACCGATCCCGATATGAGCCCTATCCGCAGCCTGCGCGTGCGCGTGCCGACGGAGTTCCCCGACGCGAATGTGAGTTGCGGCGTGGATGGGCAAGTGGTCGAGGGCAAGGTCGGCGAGCGATTACTGCAGGACGAGGACAACCACGTCCGCGTGGGGGAGAAGGAGGGCACGCACGCTGACGGTTGGCTGATGACCCGGAGCGGCGCCGGCTCCGTTGCGGTCGCCGTGCGCAACCTCTGGCAGCTCTACCCCAAGGGCTTCGCCACCGATGAAGAGGGCGTGACGATCGACCTGCTGCCCGAGCTGTCAGCCCAGCAGTACGCCGGCGCGAGCGAGGATGACCTCAACAAGCTGTACTTCTGGTGCGATCAGGGCCGCTACAAGACCCGCACGGGCGTCCGGCTGACGACCGAGTTCGTGGTGGACTTCGATCCGGCGCCGACCGGCGCGGAGTACTCCCGCGCTGAGTTCTGGCAGCAGCCCCTGTTCGCGGCCTGTACGCCGGAGTGGTACTGCAAGAGCGGCGCGTTCGGTCCGCTGGCGGCGCGAGAGGCCGGCAAGTTCGACAAGTACGAGCGCAACCTCGATGACTCATTCGCGAGGTTCCTGAAGCGCCGCGAGACGGTGCGCGAGTATGGCTTCATGAACTACGGCGACTGGTTCGGCGAGCGCACGTGGAACTGGGGCAACCAGGAGTATGACACGCAGTGGGCCTTGGCCGCGAACTTCGCGCGTACCGGCAACCTCGACATGCTCCAGCGCGCCGAGGAGGCGGCGTGGCACAACGCGGACATCGACACGAGCCACTACTGGCGCGATCCCTCGGGCGTCGGGCTGGTCTACACGCACTGCACGGGCCACACGGGCGGGTACTTCCCGGATGGATGGAAGGACATGGGCGGCTTCAACCGTGGCCCGCGCGACTCCGGCCACACGTACGCCCAGGGGCACTTCTACCTGTACGCGCTCACGGGCGAGCGACGGTACCTGGAGACGGGCCGCGAGGTCGCCGACCGGCTGACGAACAACACCACCAACTTCAGCTACTACTCGGAGCGCAATGTCGGCTGGCCGCTGATCGCGTTGATGGGCGGCTACGACGTCACCGGCAACCCGTTCTACCTCAACGGCGCGAAACTGATGGCCGACATGGCGGTGTGGACCCAGCACCCCGACACCGGCGGCTGGGGCCACTGGATCGACTCCAGCGAGTGCAAGCACACGCCGCAGTGCTGGGGCTGCAAGTCCTTCATGACGGGCGTGCTGCTGCACGGCCTGCGAATGTACGACCTCGCCCAGCCGCGCGACGATGTGAAGCAGACGATGCTGACCAACGCCGACTTCATGTGGCGCGTCGCGTACATCCCGAAGGACAAGGGCTTCATCTACTCGCAGTGCAAGTCATTCAGCGAGAAGGGCGGGCCCTGGACGATCAGCCTCATCGGTGACGGACTCGCGTATGCGTGCATCCTGGACCCGCAACACGCTCACCGCGACGTGCTGAAGGAGGCCACCGACAGCTTCCTCGCAGGCATGGGCGCACCGGACTTCGGCAAGGGCTTCACCCAGATGACGTGCTTCATGCCGCTGATGCTGGGCGACCTGGAGCAGTTGGGGTTGACCGACTTCCCCGTTGAGTGAGCCGTCAGCCGCAACACACTAAGAGGAAAACCCGCATGTTCATTGACATTCATTGCCATGCGTACCGGAAGCCGCCGCCGATGTACGGGTTTCAGACGGCGGAGCAGGCGATCGAGCGGTATGATGCGGAGGGAATCGAGAGGGGGGCGTTGCTGCCGATCGTGAGCCCCGAGATCTACCTGCCGCAGGCGAACGAGGACATCCTCGAGATGGTCGAGCAGCACCCGGACCGGCTCTTCGCGTTCTGCAACATCGACCCGCGCGCCATCACGAACTGCTCCCATGCGCCGCTGGGCGATCTGCTGCGGCACTACAAGGACCAGGGGTGCCGGGGCGTAGGCGAGGTCATGCCGAACATGCCGATGATGGACCCGATGGTGCAGAACCTGTTCAAGCACGCCGCGGACGTGGGGCTGCCCGTGTGCTGGGACGGCTCGGACCAGACGACGGGGGACTTCGGGCTCTACGATGACCCCGGCCTGCCGCAGCTCGAGCACACGCTGCAACGCTACCCGAACCTCATCCTGCTTGGGCATGGGCCGGTGTTCTGGTGCGAGATCGCCCCGCTTGATACGCCCGGATCGAGGAGTTCCGTCTTCCGACCGGAGGGCGGGCAGGTCGGGCGGCGCGCGACGGGGCCGATCAAGGAGGAGGGCGTCGTGCCGAAGCTGCTGCGCCTCTACCCGAACCTCTACGGCGATCTGTCCGACCACAACCCGTACTACGCTCTCTCGCGGGACCCGGACTATGGCCCGAAGTTCCTGACAGAGTTCCAGGACCGGATGCTCTACGGCACGGACCTGTGCTACCCGACCATGGAGCTGCCGATGATCGGCCTGCTGAAGGAGTGGCGCGAGACGGGGAAGATCACCGAGGAGGTCTTCCAGAAGGTCGCGCGCGAGAATGCGATCAAGCTGTTTGGGTTGTAGGGGAGTGGGAGCATGGGCAGGGAGTGGGCCGGATTGGTCGTGACGCTGTGCTTGGCGGGAGCGCCGGCCGCCCCGCAACGGCCGGTCGTCGGCGCCATTCGGTGGGATGCGTGGACGAAGGGCTCCGAGTGGGAGGTCAACCTCAGCCCGCGGCAGTGGCGAAGCCGCCTGCCGTTCTACGGGCGCGAGATTGGTGAGGACGCGGTTGAGATCATCGCGGACACGCAAGCCGTGATGGACCAGGAGATCGCGTACGCGAAGGCGGCGGGGCTGGACTACTGGGCATACTGCTTCCACCTGCCGACGGACCTGACGGCCCAGCCGGACGAGTACGCATTGCGGCTGCACCTCGCCAGCGAGCACAAGGCGGACGTCCACTTCGCGTTCGTGATGATGGGGCAAGGGTGGTGGGGTCCGAGGGAGGAGTACGGCAGAGCCGCCGAGGCCCTCGCGGCGTACTTCAGTGACCCGGCGTACCAGAAGGTCGGAGACAACCGGCCGCTGCTGTGTGTGTATTACACGGAGAACCTGGCGCCCCACTTCGGCGGCGACGCGCAGGCGCGGGCGGCGCTCGATCTCATCCGCGCCAAGGCTGTCGAGGCGGGACTGGGTCCGCCACTGATCGTGGCCCAGGTCTGGCAGGCGGCGCAGGGCGCGAAGCTGGTGGACACGCTTGGCTTCGATGCCATCAGCGCCTATGCGATGGTGGACCTGGCCAACTGGGGGGATCAGGAGTACCCCTACGCGAACCTGGCCTCCGGGAACCGGGCCTTCTGGGAGTCCTGCAAGGCCACGGGCAAACAGGTGATCCCGCTGGTCAGCGCGGGCTGGGACCATCGCCCTCGCTGGCGCGACCCTAAGCGCTTTGAGGAGCTGTACAAGAGCAAACCGCGCGGCCCGTGGTACGCTCAACCGACACCCGCCGAGCTGGCCGACAACCTTCGCAGCGCCCTGGACTGGGTGAGGGCCAACCCGGAGGTCACGCAGCCCCAGGCAATCCTGCTCTACGCGTGGAATGAGAGCGACGAGGGAGGGTGGCTTGTGCCCACGCTGAGCGAGGGCACGGCCCGCCTCGATGCCATCGGTCAGGTGCTCAACGGAGGCCCCCAGTGAGGAACGTACGCGTTGCCGCCGTTCAGATGGAACACGCAGCCGGAGACAAGGCCGCGAATCTGGCGAAGGTCGGCCGGTTCACGCAGGCCGCTGCGGACCTCGGCTGCGAGGCTGTCATCTTCCCGGAGTGCTGCCTGACCGGCTACTGGTTCCTGCGGCATCTCTCGCGCGAAGAGCTGGTGGCTCTCGCGGAGCCGGTGCCGGGCGGGCCTTCCTCCGAGGCGCTCGTGAAGCTGGCGGGCGAGCACAACATGACGGTCGGCGCGGGGCTGATCGAGGTCGATGCGGACCAGAGGCTCTACAACTGCTATGTCGTCGCGCTACCGGACGGCGCCGTGTACAAGCACCGCAAGATCCATGCCTTCGTCAGCGAGTACCTCACGAGCGGGTCGGAGTATACGGTCTTCGACACGCCGCACGGGTTCCGGGCGGGCGTGCTGACCTGCTACGACTGCAACATCGGGGAGAACGTGCGGATCACGGCGCTGATGGGCGCCGATGTGCTCTTCGCGCCGCACCAGACCGGCGGTTGCGATTCCCCCGACCCGCACACGATGGGCATGGTCGATCGCGCGCTGTGGGACAACCGCGAGGCCGACCCGGAGGCCGTCGAGGCGGAGCTTCGTGGGGGAAAGGGGAGAGGCTGGCTGATGCGCTGGCTGCCCACTCGGGCCCACGACAACGGGGTGTTCCTGATCTTCAGCAACGGCGTCGGCGTCGATGACAACGAGATCCGCACGGGGAACGCGATGATCCTCGACCCGTACTGCCGCATCCTCGCCGAGACGTGTGAGGCCGGCGATGACATGGTCGTCGCCGATCTGGACGCCTCCCTTCGCGAGCACAACACGGGCCGACGGTGGATCAGGACGCGCCGGCCGGAGTTGTACGGGATGTTGACGCAGCACACGGGAATCGAGCAGGATACGCGCACGGTGAGATTCGACAAGAAGGGCGTTTGACGGCATACCACACGCTTGAGGAGTCACCAATGACCAACCCGATGAGACGTGTCGCGGCACTTGTGCCTCTGCTGATCCTGATCGCGGGCCTCGCCTGCGCGCAGGCCCCGGAGAAGCCGTTCCTGCACCCGCTGTTCACCGACAACATGGTGCTGCAGCGGGACATCCAGTGCCCCGTCTGGGGCTGGGCGAAGCCGGGCGAAGCGGTGAAGGTGATCGTTGACGAGAAGGGCGCTGAGGGCAAGGCGGACGCGACGGGCAAGTGGATGGTCAAGGTCGGACCGTGCCCTGCCGGGGGACCGCACGACGTGACGGTGGCAGGCGCGCAGACCGTCACGCTGAAGAACGTGCTCTTCGGCGATGTGTACATCTGCTCCGGGCAGCCGAACATGCAGTGGGGGATGTGGGGTGTGAACAACTCGCAGGAGGAGATCGCCGCTGCCGACCACCCGCAGATTCGCCTCTACACCGTGCCGAACGTTGTTGGCTTCGAGCCGAAGGAGACGGTCGCCGGACAGTGGCAAGTCTGCAGCCCGCAGACGGTGGGCGGCTTCACGGCGGTCGGCTACTTCTTCGGGCGCAAGCTGAACGAGGAGCTGAAGGTCCCCATCGGCCTCATCAACAGCTCCTGGGGCGGCACGATCGCCGAGGCGTGGGTGAGCGCCGAAGCGCTGAAGACGATGCCCGACTTCGCGCCCGCCGTGGAGGCGCTGCAGAAGCTGGTGGCCGACCAGAAGCAGCTCCAGGCGACCTACGACCAGCAGATGGACGAGTGGTGGGCCAAGAACGATCCCGGTTCCGCGGCGGGAGCAAGCTGGGCCGATCCGGCGCTGAGCACGGCCGACTGGAAGCCCATGACGCTGCCGACGCAATGGGAAGCTGGCGGCCTGCCCAACTTCGACGGCATCGTCTGGTTCCGCAAGGAGGTCGAGGTCCCGCAGGCGTGGCAGGGCAAGGAGGTCACGCTGCACCTCGGACCGATCGACGACCGCGACACGACGTGGGTCAACGGGGTGAAGGTGGGCGCGGTGGACCAGTACAACGCGCCGCGTGACTACAAGCTCCCGGCCGATCTGCTGAAGAGCGGGCGAAACGTCATCGCAGCCCGCGTGCTGGATACGGGCGGAGGCGGCGGAATCTACGGCAAGCCGGAGGACATGAAGCTCGAGGCCGCCGATGGCGCCACGCTCGCGCTTCCCGGAGAGTGGCTGTACGTGGAGAGCAATCCGCGGGCGAAACGCACGCCTCTTCCGCAGCGGCTGGAGAACAACCCGAACCAGGTAACGGTGCTCTACAATGCGATGATCGCGCCGCTCGTTCCGTTCGGCATCAAGGGCGCGATTTGGTACGAGGGCGAATCGAACGCCGGCCGCGCCGAGCAGTATGCCCGCCTGCTGCCCACGCTGATCAAGGACTGGCGCGCACGCTTTGGCGTCGGCGACTTCCCCTTCTTCATCGTGCAACTCGCGAATTGGTTGGCCGTCGACGCGGAACCCAAGGACGACGCCTGGCCGAACCTCCG
>Ga0194111_10005181_pt1 | contig 15040 bp, 13 predicted proteins | sample TA2KigC300mmetaG_FD_146194 | JGI IMG/M metagenome (GOLD analysis project Ga0194111, IMG submission 146194) | Freshwater microbial communities from Lake Tanganyika, Tanzania - TA2015033 Kigoma Deep Cast 300m | ecosystem: Environmental > Aquatic > Freshwater > Lake | place: Tanzania: Lake... | reverse complement strand
TTGCAGCTTCTTCATATTCAATTGGTATTTCATCCATAAAACCTTTTAACACCCATACTGCAAAAGACACATTAAAAGCTGTGTATAAAAGTATAAGTCCCACATGCCTGTCTGTGAGTCCAACTACCCTGTACATGAGAAAAACGGGTATAAGCACCACGACAGCAGGCAGCATCCTTGTACTTAATATAAAAAACAGCAGGTCATCCTTACCCCTTAATTTAAAGCGGGAGAAACCATATGCCGCAAGTGTACCCAGTATTATTGTTGTTATAGTGCTGATTACACCAATAATAAGGCTATTTATATACCTTGGCAGGAAATCACTTATTCTTACAAATTTTTCCCCTGTCTCATGGTAAAGCACCCGTTCCCACCATTTTAGCTCTGAAAGCTCCTCCTCAGTGAGCACGGTCCCTGCTGGATAAACGACCCTTGCAGTAAAACTCCTTATATAAGCACCAATCGATGGCTTGAAAGTAAAAGTGGGGGGCACCTTCATCACATCTGACCAGGATTTGAAGGATGTCGTGATTATATACAGGATTGGAACCATGTAAACAATTGTTATTATAATTATTAAGAGTATTATAAAATATCTTACTATATTTTTCCTTTTTGAAACAATCTCAGCCATAAGTTTCCTTTCAAAAAAGTTTTTTATGTCTTAGCTTTATTTAAATATTTAATAAATATGCTTGTTATGGCAATGATCATTATAAGCATTATATAACCTATAGCTGAGCCATAACTTGTTTTCCATGTTACAAAACCAACATTATAGAGATACAATGACAGCACTTGCGGTGCCGTTGCTCCCCTTCCTGCTATTCCCATTATCACATCAAAAATCTTAAATGCTTCCATCGTCCTGAATATCAATGCTATAAGTAAAAGCGGAAACACCATTGGAAGAGTAATACGTGAGAATTTAAACCACCATGAAGCCCTGTCTATCTCTGCTGCCTCATATAAATATTTCGGCACAGCAGAAAGGCCCGCAATGGAAAGCAGCATTACAAAGGGAGTCCACATCCATATGTCTGTAATGGCGCATGCATAAAGATTATACTGAGTATTTGTAGTCCAGTCTATTTTCCCAAGACCGAGAAGATAATTAAACATTCCCCAGTTCGGATTGTAAAAAAGTTTCCACATCACACCTACAATTATCGGTGACATTGTCATTGGCAGGATAAGAAGAGTTGTAATAAAACCTTTTCCTGGAAACTTGGCCTGCAGCAGCAATGCAAGCCCGAAACCAAGCAGCATCTGTCCGCTTACAGTAAGTAAAACAAACTTTGCTGTGGTTATAAATCTCTGCCACATTACTTTATCCCTTAAAATACTGGAGAAATTCTCACCGCCTATCATTTCCGGATTTCTTCCCCAGTTAAAACTCATTTTTGCAGAATAATCTGAAAAACTTAAGAAAAGCGAATAAAAGAGTGGAAATATGTTCATTACTATAAGAAGAATTATAACGGGCAGGATAAAGATTTTAAGAAGTGTAGAATCCCTCAAACTCCGACGATAAAGAAAAGTTCCCGGATTATTATTTCTAGATAGATTTGACATTGAGCAATTCCTTCCAAAATAATTCTTTAATAAAATTCTTCCCCCGATAAGTCGGGGGAAGAATTTAAATAAGAGATTTTACTGTTTTCCAGCTATTACATAAGTGCCAAGATCTTCGCTGAATATCCTGAGCATCTCATCATACTGCGGGACTGCCCACCAGTCTTCAAATATTTCAAAAGATTCCTTCATATTAGGATTGAATGGCCATGCACTCAGAAATTCATCAGATTCAAGAGTGGCTGCATGACAGGTAAATGAACCTGGCATCATACCCCACTTTGCCTGCGTGTCATCTCTTGCAAACCATTCAAGCCATTTCAGGGCAAGATCCTGCTTCTTTGAATACTTGACTATTGAAGCACCCTGTCCGCCAAGAGCAGTTGTCTGCTTCAAATCTCCGGCAACCGTTGTCTGTGGCGGGCTTGTAAAGTATCCTGTCACATCAGCGTAAGGATTGGTAGCAGCAGTTGCTAAGCCCGGGAAGAATGCAAAATAGTTTGTGGTCATCGGCACAATACCATTTACAAATGCATCATTTGTGGCAATAAAGAAAGCATCTCCAAATCCTGGAGGTGTATACTGGAACAGGTCACGGTAATATTCAAGGCCCTTTACTGCCCCTTCAGAGTTCAGGTAGCCATCGACATTGAAAGTCTCAAAATTACCAAGGTCGCCGCCATATGCCCTGATTGTCTGCATTGCAAACATGGCAAGTGAGTCATAGCCATTATCACCATAAATTGCAACCCCGTAAAAATCATTATCAGGATCATGGAAAAATTCAGCTATATCAAGTATCTGATCCCATGACTGGGGAACACCCAGAGCATAGCCGTATTCTGCTTCAAAAGCAGTCATATTGTCAGGATCCTCAAAAAGGTCCATCCTATATGCCCAGCCTAAAGCATCTCCTTCAACAGGGATAGACCAGTACCTGCCTGCACCTTTAGGATATTCCGAGTAATAATACATTGAAGCAGGTGTAAACCTGTCCAGAACGCCCTGAGCAACTACAAAATCGGTAATTTCCACGAAATGACCATTTACTGCCATGTTGCCCACATCCTGGGAATCCGCTACTATGATATCCCATGCATCACTTCCTGCAATCATCTCAGTGTTATACTTTGATACAAATGTTTCCCAGGGAACCTGCTCCACTATTACCCTTATGCCTGTTTCAGCAGTGAAATCCTTTGAAAGCGCATCAAGGTTATCTGCAGGTGCCCACTGCGCCCAGTTTATTGTGATAAACTGTCCTGCTTCTACTTCTTCAGGAGCGCTGGAAGGTGCCTGGACTGATTCAAAATCATTGGCATCAAAACCCGGGTCATAATACCCGTCTTTTTCAAATATTGCCTCCCATTTTTCAGTAACAACCTGGAGCACTGCATATGCCTCAGACTGCTGCCATGCAGGAACTTCTTCTTCTACTGGTGCTGTGGTCTCAGCTACTTCTTCAGCCGGTGCCGTAGTCTCAGCAGGTGCTGCAGTCTCGACTACTTTAGGCTTTTCAGCCTTGCAGCCTATCAGCGATAACGATACAACCAATGTCATAGTCAGAACTACTGCGATCATTAATGATAATTTACTTTTCATTTTCACCCTTTCTTTTAGTTGACAATTTTTAATAATGATTCTGCTGCCGGATATTCTGCTAAATATCCGTCTCAACAAAAAATTACTTAAGCTATTCCATTTACTACCCCCCTTCTTATTTATCTTTCTGCAGCAATATATGCCGCAAAAGCTTTTAAAACTTATAAAGCTCTAATATATTTCTTATATTTCTGCTGAAAAAATCATTTTTTTAGTTAAATTTTTTATCTATTAACCTCATCTTTTTTAAATTTTTATAATGTTTAATCAATTATTCAGCAGCAATTATTCAGGATAAACTAATCAAAAAACTCATTTATTACATAAGTTGCTGCTCCAAGAACACCCGACATTTCTCCAAGCTCTGAATATTTAATTTTTGTTTCTTTTTTAACACTTGTAAGAGCAATTTGTTCAACTTTTTTCCTTAATTTCTTTAAAAACTCATCACCTGCTTTTGTATAAATACCATGAATGATTATTAATTGGGGATCATATATCAATATTATATTTGAAAGACCTATAGCAAACCAGTTTATTACATCATCGAATGCAAGCCTTGCAAGCTTATCCCTGTTTCTATATGATTTAAAAATCCTGTCAGGCTCAATGCTCTTAATATCAATATTATCAGGGTTACTGTTAAATATTTCTGAATTAGGATATGAAGCTTTATTTAATTCAATTATTTTTTTTAACCTGTCAATAGAAACCATAACTTCAAAACAACCCTTTGAGCCACAGGCACATAACATTTCCTCATAGGGATTTATGACCATATGACCAACTTCTCCCATAATCTTGTGATGACCTCGTTTTATATTACCTTCAATAATCACGCCCGAGCCTAATCCATAACCCGCCATTATTGAAACTACATTGCTTAAATTTCTTCCGGCTCCAAGTGCTCTTTCTCCAAATACCTGAAAGCGGCTTATATTATCAAGAATAATGGGTATATTATCGGGAATTACTTTCCGTATCTTTTCTCTCATTTTTATATTGCTCCCCCAGGACGGGTAGTGAGGTGAAAAAAATACAATTCCTTTATCATAATCAGTTAATCCATAAATACCCATTGCCATTCCAAAAACATTTGCACCATTAATGTTAATATTGTTTATAAGTCTTTCATATGCTTTAGATATTTTACCCACAACAGATTCCAAATTTTCATTATTTTCAAGATCCATTGAAATACTGCTGGCTACCTCACCTTTAAGATTGGTTATCGCTGCTTTCAACTTATTTGCAGTAATTATCATTCCAACAGCATATCCGCCATTTGCATTAAATTTAAAAATATTGGGCTTTTTTCCTCCCTCTTCTGTAGAACTTCCCTTTCCTGATATAACCACAAGACCTTTATCAATATAATACTTCATTATTTTCATGATTGTCGGTTTGCTTAAATTTGCCTTAGCTGCAAGCTCTGAAACTGGAAGCTCATCAACATCCCTTAGTAAATTCAGGATTCTTTTTCTATTTATTTGCTTGAGTATTTTCTGTTTACCTACAGTATTCATTTATAAAAAATTCCTCTTAAGAAAACTTATTTATAATTAGTGATTTAGTATAAATTTACTGTTGTTTATGCTTGTGACTTTTTTATTTATGGTTGTTATTTAAAGGATTTACTAACTATTTTACTTATTAATTCAGATATTATTTTATATTTATATTTATATTTATGGCTTTAGCCTGTTCTTTATCAGTAAAATAATAATTAACTTGTTTTTAATTAGCATATCTAATTTTAAAAAAAATAATTCTGTTTGTCAACCTATTTTTATAACTGAAATTAAAAACCCAATTATATAACTTAATTAGTTCATGCTGAATAATTAGCTGAAATTGAAAATTAAAAAAGATTTGTGCTTAAAAAACCGGCAATTTTTATAAAATAATGAGTTATTCAGCAAGAACTAATTAAAATTTTAATAAAAGATTATATTTTTATTGATAAAATTGGCTGATGATTTGATTGACAGCTTTTATTATTTATTTTTTATACCAATTATTATAATTTCTGCCCTGATAATGATATTTTCTAAAGTTCAGCTAACTACGAAAAAGTTATATTTTATTTTTTCAGATAATTATCCTGCAGTAAAAACTCTCCCGGTCGAAGCTGGAAGCTTCTCTTATTTCTATAAATAGAGCAAAGCCTATTCTTAACAGGTTAAAGTCTGGAAGTTTAACAGCAGGCTAATTATTTATTGCAATAAATAATTAAAAATATTATAGAAGAATTTTTATTTTCATGGTATTAACAAAAGCAGGGCTGCAGAAATCAGCATTAATTAATTGACTTTATTAAACATTGGGCTCATATTTCAATTAGACTTGAGGATGATGTACTGCAGGAATCAGCATTAATTAATTTACTTTTCTGGACCGCAATTTTTTATATCTATACAGGATACTTCTTATAAAAAAAGACAGCAAAAAAACAGCACTCATTAAAATAATAATCGCAGCTCCTGATGATATGTTAAGAAAATAGGATAAAATAAGACCTGAAATAGTCACTACAACTCCAGTAATAATGGAGGCAACAACTAATTTTTTAATATTATAAGTAAATTGCCTGCAGATTGATGCAGGTATTGTAAGAAGTGCGATTACAAGTATTACACCTACAATTCTTATAAGAATTACAACACTTAATGCAACAAGACATAAGAGTACAAAATATAAAGCTCTCACTGGAATACCAATTACTGCCGAATATTCTTCATCAAATGAAATTGATGAAAATTCTCTATGGAAAACAGAGGCAATAATTATAATAAACAAATCCAGCGCAAGCATTATGTAAAGATCAGAAACAGGAACAGTGAGTATATTTCCAAATAAATAACTGAACAGGTCAGGTGCATAACCCGGGGTTAAATTAATAAATAAAATTCCGAGAGCCATTCCAAGTGCCCAGACAATTCCTATTGCAGTGTCCTCTTTTATTTTTGTCTTTTTACTTATAATTCCTATTGATAAAGCTGAAGCTATACTGAAGGGTATCGCAATAATTATTGGGTTTAACCCTAAAAAATAGCCCAGTCCGATACCTCCAAATGCAGCATGGGATATTCCCCCGCTAATAAAAACTATCTTCTTAATTACAACATAAGTTCCAACAATTCCACATGCAATATTTACAAGCAGTGCGGCAAGCAGGGCATTTCTCATAAACTCATACTGAAAAACTTCCATTTCAGTGTTCCTTTAAAACCCTATGCGGAATCCCATGGGCAAGTATTTCAACAGGACAGCCGTATGTCTCTTCCAGCTTTCCAAGGCTTCCCTCTTTTGGACCATGATAATAAAGCCTTTTATTCAAGCAGGCAACTCTATCAAAATAAACAGAAATTGCACTTACATCATGAGTTACAAAGACCATTGCCATTCTTTTATTTAACTCTAAAATCAATTCATAAAATGATGCCTGCATTTCAGGATCTACCCCTGACATTGGCTCATCAAGAAGAAGTAGTTTTGGATTTCTAACGAGAGCCCTTGCAATTAAAACCCTTTGAAGCTGTCCGCCAGACAGCATGCTGATATGTCTGTCCTTTAAACTGAACACTCCAGTAACATTTAGCGAGTTTTTTACTGCTTCCAAATCTTCTCTTGTATACTTTATACCCATACCCTTATATCTTCCCATCAGAACAGTATCAAATACACTAATAGGAAAACTAATATCAATTAAATTAATCTGGGGTAAATACCCGATAAGGCTTCTAGTAAGGTTAGGAACCTTATTAAATAAAACAACAGTTCCGCTGGAAGGTTTAAGCAGTCCCATTATGATTTTAAGCAGTGTAGTTTTACCTCCGCCATTGGGACCAATAAGAGCTAAAAGGTCTCTGGCGTAAATATTAAGGTCTATATCTTCAAGGACAACAAAATCTGCATAGCTGAAATATACTTTCTGCAGCTTTACAATTTCCTCATTTGTATCCTTCTTGTTTGTATCCTCTTTGTTCCCATTCATAATAATTTTACATCCAAATCAATTTTATCCATTTCAAAACCTTACTCTAAATAAGTATCAAGAACTTTCGCAACCGTTTTAATATTATCTATATAATTACTTGCAAGTGGATCAATTAATACAACTTCAGCATCAATTTCATCACTAATTACTTCTGCGCTTTTAGTACTGAATTGTGGTGAAGCAAGGATAACCCTGATGTTGTTTTTCCGTGCCTCTTCAATTAAATTTTCGATGTTTTTTATTGTAGGCTCCTTGCCCTCATATTCTATTGGTATCTGTTCTAGATTATAATCACTTGCAAAATATGTCCAGGCTGGATGATAGACCATAAATTTTCTATTCTTCTTATCCTTTAACATTTCAGAAATTTCTTTATCAAGTTTTTCTATTTTTTCTAAAAAAATATCTTTATTTTCTGTGTACATGCTAATGTTTTCCGGATCGAGTTCCGCAAATCCTCTATAAATATTTTCAATTATTATTTTTGCATTTTTAAGTGAAACCCATATATGAGGGTCATCAAGCATTTCTATTCCATCCGAGCAGTTTACAAACATCATTTTTTTATTAATTTCAGCGATTTTATCCATCAAACCCAGTTCAAAATCAATACCAGAGCCAAGTTTGACATAAATTTTTGCTCTGCTTAATTCCACAAGCTGCCTGGGTGTTGGCTCATATACATGCGGCTCTGCTCCTGGTGGAACCATTACAATAACATCCACTCTTTTACCACCTATCTCCCTTATAAACTCACCAACAGGTATTATACTTGCTGCAGCAACTACTGGTTGCTCACTGTCTGAATCTGCATTTTTACCTGTCAAATTATCCTCAGATTCAGGTGATTCTATATCATTTAAAGAAAAACTTCTGCAGGCGGTAAAATTAGAACTTAAAAATATTAAAAATAATAAAAATAATAAAAAAGATTTTTTTGTAATTAGAACTTTTTTAATATTCATAACTGGAAAGTTTATGAAAAGTATAAACAATAAAAGAAAATATTTTAAAACTTAACATAAAAACAATTATCCTAATTAAATGCTTATAATTTCAAAACTTTTATCTGACGTATTAAAAATACCAAATGTGGGACTGCTGTCCTTTTTAAAATATGAATGCGCAGAACCCGGACTTAAAAGAAGCGTCCTATCAAATGCTGTTTTTTCAGATTTATGAAAATGTCCGCAAAAAACTATGTCATAATCTCCGCTTTTTGCCAGAGCTTCAGAAATCTCCCTGAACTCACCGTGGTAAAGAGCAATTTTTAATCCCTTAATATCAAGTCTGGCAAAATCACCAAGAAGCTCACCGTCTATCTCTTCAAACATTTTTATCAGATAAAACTTATAACCATCATTATTTCCAAAAATTCCTGTCAAACTGAAATCCTTAAATAACATTACAATGGGCGGTGCAATATAATCCCCGAGGTGAATGACCTTTTCTATTTTTTCATTTTTAAAAATCTTAACAATCTTTTTTACATTGCCCACATCATCATGGGTATCAGACACTACTCCAATTTTCATATAAAAACTCCATAATTTATCAGAGCATTTTTTTAAATAACTTTGAAAGTATTGATTCTCTTTCCCTGCTAAATTTGGAATATTCCACCCTTAGATGTACACCAGCCAGTTCAGACGCAACCTTAAGTGCTAACTCACCATTGCCAAGATAATCAATAAGACCCATCATCAGGGCTTCCCTACCAAGATAGGGTTTGCCGCTTGTTATATTTTCAAGCACTTTTTCATCTGTGATTTTACGGTTTTCCTTTATCTGTTGCACAAAATACTGGTTAAATACACTGACCTGTTCCCCTATAAAAGTTTTCTCCTTCTCGGAAGTTTCTGAGTAGGGTGAGCCCATGCCCTTATATTCACCCGTAGAAAATGTATCCACCTTAATCCCTATTTTTCTGGCAAGCTCAGAAAAATCAAATCTTTCAGCTCTTGTGCCCACACCTCCAATACTGCTCAACGGGTCAGCAACTATTTTGCTGCAGGATGATGCAATCCAGTATGCTCCTGAGGTGCCGTATTCTTTTATCTGTGCAACACTTATAATTTTTAATTTTTTAATTGAATCAGCAATTTCTTTACTTGCATATGGAGTACCTCCAGGAGAATCTATCTCAAAAATAATTGCCCTTACTTTCCGACTGGTTTCCACTTTTTTTAAAAATTTGGAAATTTCTTCAGAGTATGTAACCCCGCCGCCTGCAACTGGCAGAAAAGGTATTGGACTTACTGCAGAAGATTCACCCGATACTATAAGTCCTCTTATCGGTATGATTAATGCTATATATTTTTTCATTCTCAAGCACCCGGATTAATTCTAATAAATTTTTAATTTTATACAAATAGTTTTACAAATAATTTTACTATATTAATTCAAAAAGAACTGATATAAATAGAATAAAGCCTATCCATCACAGGACTGAAATCTGGTGGTTTAACGGTATACTGAAAATTTAATTCTTAATGCAGTACTGCATCAAGAAAAGCTTTTGTACGCAGGTGCTTAGGATTGTCAAATATTTCTGCAGCAAACCCGTCTTCAACAATAACACCTTCATCCATAAATATGACATGTGACCCGACTTCCCTTGCAAAACCCATCTCATGGGTTACAACAAGCATTGTCATTCCAATTTTCACAAGGTCTTTCATAACATCAAGAACCTCTTTTACAAGCTCCGGGTCTAAGGCTGATGTAACCTCATCAAAAAGCATCGCAGCAGGATTCATGGCAAGTGCACGTGCAATAGCAACCCTCTGTTTCTGGCCCCCTGACAACTGGTTGGGATAGACATCTATTTTATCCTTCAATCCAACCCTGTTTAAAAGTTCTGTAGCTATTCTTTCTGCCTCCCTTGAACTCATTTTTAATACTTTTTTTGGTGCAAGTTCTACATTGCCGAGAGCAGTCATATGAGGAAATAAATTAAAACTTTGAAAAACCATTCCAACACGCTGCCTGACAAAGTTCTTATTTATTTTCTTACCTGTTATTTCTAAATCCTCAAGAAAAATTTTTCCAGAGGTGGGTTCTTCAAGCAGATTTACACACCTGAGCAGTGTGCTCTTTCCCGAACCGCTTGGACCTATTACTACTAAAACTTCACCTTTGTTCACCTCAAGATTAATTCCTTTAAGAACATGGAGATGCCCGAATTTTTTATGCAGGTCTACAATTTTTATCAACTTTCACCCCTTTTTAATTTCCCCTCCATTCGATTTACAAGCCTTGTCAGTGGAAGAGTGATTATAAGGTATATAAGTGCAGCAGCAGTAAGTGAAGACGGGTTTAATTTCCAGGTCATCATTTCTCTGGCAGTTCTTAAAAGCTCTGAAATTGCAATAACCGACAGCAGTGATGAATCTTTTATTAATGCAACAAATTCATTTGTAAGGGGAGGCAGCACTCTTTTTACAGTCTGGGGTATAATAATATAGCGCATTGCCTGTGCATAAGACATGCCGAGTGAGCGCGCTGCTTCCATCTGACCCTTTTCTATTGATTCTATGCCAGCCCTGAAGATTTCTGAAACATAAGCACCACTGTTCAGTGATAAGGCAACAATTCCAGCAACCGGCGCTGGAAGATTTATCCCTAAATATGGAAGGGCATAATAAACAAAAATTATCTGCATTAAAAGTGGGGTACCCCTGAACAGGTCAACATATACTATCATAAGCTGGCTTAATACTTTTGTTCTTGTAACACGGACAATTGAAGAGACAAGACCCAATATAATTCCAAAAAATTCTGAAGCTGCAGAAAAAATTATTGTAAGCAGTGCACCCTTTAAAAGAAATGGCAGAACTTCCCTTATTACAGAAATAGAAAAATACTTATCTACTAGGTCTATTAACCCCTGCATTTTTTACAATATTTATTTTTATTACTTATATATGTCTTTTCTGATTTACTCTTTCCCAAACCACTCAGCATAAATCTTATCATAGGTTCCATCATCCATCATAGCCTGCAAAGCATTATTGACAGCTTCCTTAAGCTCAGGTGTATCCTTGGCAAACGCTATTCCAAGATCTTCATTTGTAACAATAATAAAACCTACCTTGAAGCTTTTATCTCTTTCAGCATATGCCAGACTAACATAATGATCACAAATAACAGCGACAATCCTGCCTGCTTTTAAATCCTCATGGGCTGATATTATATCATCATAAGTATTTACTGTTAGTCCTTTAATTTCCTTTGCAGTAATTTCGCCTGTTGTACCAATTTGAACTCCAGCAATTTTACCGTCTAATTTCTCTACAGAGTCGATTTCTGAATCTTTCAACACAGTAGCAGCTTGGTCAGCTCTAAAATAAGGTATTGAGAAATCCATTTCTTTCAGCCTGTCTTCTGTTATTGTAACCGATGATACAACCATATCGAATTTATGAACGATTAAAGCCGGAAATATACCATCCCAGGCTGCATTCTGATAATCAAGCTCCAAACCCAGCCTTTTTGCAATTTCTTTTGCTAAATCAACATCAAAGCCAACAACCTTATCACCTTCCATATATTCCATTGGATACCAGGTGCAGTCACTTCCAACAGTTAATACCCCTGGCTTTATGGTTGGAATTGCTGAACCTGATACATCAGCTTCCTGTTTCTTGCAGGATGAAATAAATCCTGCTGAAATAACTAAAATGAAGGCAATAATGATAATAAATAATTTTTTAGTCATACCCTTCCCCTTTCTATGACTGTTATTAAATTTTAAATTAAATATAATTAGTTCATGCAGAATAATTTATTATTTTATTAAAAATTTGATTTCATCGAGCACATTTTTTTTAAAAAAATTAAATTTTAAAAATATTACGCTTAAAACCAGCTATTCAGTAAAATTTAAATTATTCAGCAAGAACTAATTAAAAATTTGTGGCTAATTATACAATAAATTTAATTATGACAATAGCTTTTTTAAAAAATTCAGAAAGAGATAAAAAAGCAGTTTTAATATTCAAGTTTTGGAGTTGTTGCAACTCCCCATATACCCGGTCCTGTGTGAGCACTAATTATTGCAGTTATTTCAGTAACAATTACATCATCAATAATTTCCTTCAATTCGCTGTCCTGCCTTAGAGCATCTTCAATTTGCAATGCAGGTTTTTTATCAGACCCATAAAATATACCGAGAGAACATTTTTTAAAATATTTTTCCCTAAGACTTATCAATTCTTTTCTTGCCTGATTTATTAACTCAAGAATTGCTGTCTTTTTATTCCTGGCAAATTTTTTCAATTTAACCTTTCCATCTTTTCCTATTGTAAGTATGGGTTTAAAGACAAATGATGAACTCAAAAACTTTGCAAGAAAAACTGCCCTGCCTCCCTTGAAAACATGCTCCATGCTTTCAAGTGTTGCTGAAAAACGGCTGTTGATAATTAGTTCCTGAATTACTTCATTTAATTTATCCAGGCCGATTCCTTTTCTTATTGCTTTTGCTGCCTCAAGGACAATTAAACCCAGACTTATGGTAGAAGTTTTTGAGTCAAAAATTTTTATTTTATCTTTATTAAAATTTTTACTTGCCAGGTGTGCAGAATTCAGTATCCCTGAAAGTTTTGAGCTAAGCCCAATATAATAAATTAATTCCTTTTTCTTATTTTCAAACAAGTCCTTAAAAACTTTAATAAAATCTCCTGCAGGAGGCGCAGAAGTGGTAACCTTTAAACCAGATTCAAGTGCTTCATAAACCTGTCCCACCTTTATATCCATTCCTTCCCTATAGGATTTGCCGCCAAAGCTTAGATACATTGGAACAATAGTTATTTCATTTTTTTCTGCCAATTCATGCGGGATATCTGCGGAGCTATCTGTAATAATTGCAATTTCCACCATTTAATTCCCTTCCTCCTCTCCCTTATTATTTATCTTAAACTCTCTTATGATTTATCTTAAATATATTTTACAATTCATTTTAAAATTTCATATATACAGTTCCTGTTAAATAATCCAACAACTAATCTTAATAAATGCTGAATCTTCCAGTATCAAAATCAGGGCTTCTGCATTATCAATAAAAAAACAAAAGCCAATCTATAACCAGAATGAAGTCGGTTATTTAACGTCAGTCTAAAATTATAATAGTAGTATCATTGTCTCAAATTATAACAGGAAAACTATCAATAAAAAATAAATAAAAATGAAAAAATATTATGCTATAATTTTTGCATTTAACTTATTTATAATAAACCTATGGATATAGTTACAGGTTCAACCGGTTGTATAGGAAATGTTCTGGTAAGAGAGCTTGTCAAATCAGGCAGAACAGTAAAATCACTTATTCGTTCGTCTTCAAATACACTTTGTCTTAAAGACTGTATTACTGAAACAATAAAAGGTGATATCCTTGATCTTGAGTCTTTAATAAAAGCCTTCAGGAATGCTGATACTGTCTATCACCTTGCATCAGAAATTTCAATAATGCCTGGATTTAATAAATATCTCTGGGATATTAACGTTTCAGGAACAAAAAATGTCATCAAAGCATGCTTTGAATGCAAGGTGAAAAAACTTGTTTATACAAGCTCAATTCACGCAATAAAAGAACCTCATGAAGGAATAATTATTGATGAGACAATGCCTTTTGACCCTGAAAGCCCAAGGGGAATATATGATAAATCAAAAGCTTTAGCAAGTATTGAAGTCTTAAGGGCAGCTCAGGAAGGACTTCATACAGTAATTGTCTGCCCAACTGCAGTTATTGGACCATATGATTTTAGAATTTCATACCTTGGTCAGCTTTTTATAGATTACTGTAATAGAAAACTGAATATAATAATTGATGGAGCTTATGATTTTGTGGATGTAAGGGATGTAGCTTCAGGCCACATTTTAGCATCAAAAAATGGTAAAAATGGAAATTATTATATTCTTTCAGGACATAGATTAACTCTGGACAATCTTATGACAATTCTTGAAGAAATAACGGGAATTGCGCAGCCAAAATACAAACTTCCTTTATGGCTTGCAAAAATTACTGCAGCTATTATGCCTGCTTATTATAAATTATCAAATACCAAACCACGCTTTACTCCTTATTCATTAAATACAATTCACAGTAATTCTTATATAAGCCATGATAAAGCAGAAAAAGAACTTGGATACAAGCCCAGACCTGTCGAAGTCTCAATAAAAGATACAATTGAATGGTTTAAGATTAATAAATTAATTAATAAATAATTTTTTTGAACTCTTTTTTTCAGAAAAAAAATGTTAAAATAAAGCTAATATGAGTGGACTTTTTGGCATTGTTTCATCTAAAGATTGCAGGCAATCCCTTTTTTATGGGACTGATTATCACTCGCATCTAGGGACTAAAAAGGCAGGGCTTGCTATCTTCAATCACAAAATTACCCGATGTATCCATGACATATCCACTTCCCAGTTTAAATCTAAATTTATTGAGGAACTTCCAAAGCTGAAAGGTAAAAAAGGAATCGGGGTCATCAGTGATTTTGATTCCCAGCCAATAATAATTTCCTGTTCTTTTGGCAATTTTGCCATTGCGACCTCCGGTCTTTTGCGTAATAAAAATGAGATGGCAAAAGCAATCATGGTCCAGGGTGGAAGTTTTTCTGAAATGAGCAGCGGTTTGATTAATGCAACAGAGGTAATTGGCAAATTAATTGCCAGAAAAAGTAAAATTGTCAGTGGTATAGAATACGTTTTCAGCCAGATTAACGGCTCCATTTCTCTGTTAGTTTTAGCCCAGGAAGGAATTTATGCTGCAAGGGATGTCACTGGAAAAACAACACTTGTCATCGGTCAAAACGAACAAGGTTTTGCTGTTACCTCGGAAACCTGTGCTTTCCCCAA
>Ga0194111_10005180_pt1 | contig 15041 bp, 15 predicted proteins | sample TA2KigC300mmetaG_FD_146194 | JGI IMG/M metagenome (GOLD analysis project Ga0194111, IMG submission 146194) | Freshwater microbial communities from Lake Tanganyika, Tanzania - TA2015033 Kigoma Deep Cast 300m | ecosystem: Environmental > Aquatic > Freshwater > Lake | place: Tanzania: Lake... | reverse complement strand
GTTTTGAGAGTGGCGGCGTTTTCCCGGGAAAGGCGGCCCCTCTTCAGGTTCAATCCTTCTTAATTATAACTTATTTCATAGGGATGAGCGTGCAGGAAATCGGCGGGAAGGGGGGATGCCGCGGGGCCACGGGGGTGGGGGAAGAGGCTGTGGGCCTCCTCCCCGGAAGAGATTTTTCAAGTGTGGGACTGTCCGCCTCAAGGGGTATGCCAGTCATCCCCCACGGCCCAGGCCGGGCGTCCCGTCAGTTCCCGCAACACCATGGTGCTGCCGCCCTTCTTCACCTGGGCGGCGATCAGGGCGGCTTTGCCGGTCAAGGCCACCCGGGAGCCGGTGATTTCCACCTCGTCCCCCGGCTTCAGGGGGAGATTGGTTTCGGGTCTGAAGGTTTCGGGTTTCAGGATGACCCAAATGGTTCCCTTGGCCGACTTAAGGGTAAGGGTTTCGCAATACGTCCGCCCGTTGCCGGAGATGGTTTTCCCCAGGGTCAGGACCTGTCCGAGGACCGTTTCCACGGTGGCGGGATTGTAAAGTTTGCTGTAGTGAATCCGGCCTCCGCCGCCGCTTTGGGCCGACGTCTCGCCGACGGCCAACAGACCGCAGAGAGCGTAGATGACCAGCATGGCGCTGATTTTTTTCATGATCTCCTCGTTCATGGGGAAAATTTGCCTTCTTATGAATAAACGCAGGAGATCATCATAATCGGCGCGCAGACGTCAGAGCCCGGGGTGGAGAGCCGGTTCCAGCCTCGCATAATAGTGGTCCAGGACTATTCCCACGAAGGCCTGGGTCTCCTTGATGCGCGGCACCTGGTACCCGGCGGCGACCACCCGCTGGTGGCCGGCGTTGTATGCTGCCAGGGCCAGAGGAAGAGACTGGTTGAAATAATCGAGCAGCAGCCGGAAATAGCGGGAGCCGCCCAGGACATTTTCCCGGGGAGAGAAGGGATCGCTCACTCCCAGGAAGCTGGCGGTCTGGGGCATCAACTGCATCAGGCCCATGGCCCCCTTGGGGGACACGGCCCAGGGGACATAGTTGGACTCCACCTTGATGAGCGCCTCGATGAGGGCCGCGGGCAGGCGGTAAAGCCGGGAGGCCTCGGCGACGATGGGCGTGAGCCAGCTCCGGTCGGGCGCGCCGTTCCGGGCCCAAAGGGCGCGGGCCGGCGCCCGGGGCGGCACATTGGTGATCACCAGGCGGCCCTGTCGGTCCCGCCGGACCATGAGCCGCCCCTTGGGAGGGCGCCTGCCGGTTTGACCGTCCCCCTGAACCCCCGGTCGGGGGGGAGGGGGGACGGGGCCCATGGCCAGGGGGATAGCCTGGTGACCTTCCTGCAGGGAGGCTGTGTTGATGGCAGGGAGTGGCCGGCCGCCGGGCGGGCCGGGGGCCAGATTGGTGATGTGCAGGACTCCCCGTTTATCCCGAAAGCGACGCACGGCTGACTTGCCCGAGAGACTCACCGGCGCCGTTTCAGGGACAGGGGGCCGCGACAGCGCCGCGGGTCCCCCCGCGCTCACCTGGGCGGCCCTTTTCGCCAGGGCGCCCAGGGGCCTGGGAGAGGCAGCCGCGCTGCCGCTGGTCAGCCGGTGGCTGTCCGGGGCGGCATGCCGGAGCGGCCCGTTCAGGTTCGGCGGCAATAATTCCCTGCCCAATTCCTGGAGAATTTCCCCCCGGTCGCTGATCCGGGCCGCGGCCAGGTCGATGTGCCGGGGCTCCCGAGGCGCCGAGAGGAGGTTGGTGATATGGATCACCCCCCGTTCATCCACGAACCGGTTCACCGACTGGGGGGGCAAGGGCTTTTCTTTACGGAGCGGCTGCTCCGGGAGCGGCGGCGGCTCATGGGGCTCGCCCGGTGGCGTCGGCTTGACCGCGGGGCCGGGGCCGACCCTCTCCGCCTCTTTGCCCCCGGAAGATCCCGAAGGCTTGTTGGTGATGTGGATGACCCCCTTATCATCCACAAACCGCTGGACCGCCGCCCATACCGGGGCGCCGCCGGCCAGCACCACCAAGGCCAGCGTCAGAACCGGTATCCAGCGGCGAATCCCCCCGTTTCTCATCGGCTTCCGTATCCGGCGGGCTAAGGCGCCCGCAAGTCTGTCCGCATGGGTTTCCTGGAATTATTAGGGGGGAAATTGTGCCTTTTGTCAAGCTAATAGAAAGCTTGTCGGCGCCTTTGTGGCATCCTTTTTCAATCCCCTGGAATAATTCAGGGAGGAAGGCGATTATTTTTTTGCCTGGCAATTTTGCCCTTAAATACAATTCTGTTCACTTAAGGCTTTTCATCTTGACAGGCAACATCCCTTAAGCAGGAGAGGATGTAGAACAGCCGCCCCCGGCTGTTCATTTTAACAAAGCAGGCGGGGGCGCCTGCTCCACATGAAACAGGGGGTTGTCGCCAAAGTGAACAGTATTGCCCTTAAGTATTGTTAAGTGGTTTGCCGATAACAAGTGCATGAACCCGGTGGTGTGGTGGCGACCTCCTGCCTTCCGGGGAGAACCACCTGAATCCAGGTCGGCAGGTGCGGTCAAGAGTACCCCAGATCCAGCACCCCCTTCCGGTTCCAGGTTTATCATTGACCACAAAGGTCGCGGAAAATACCAAGAGAAGCAAAATCCTCGCTCCCCGGCCCAGCTTGGGAACGCACTTGCACCTGAAGCTCCGGCTTCGGCACGCGAGTCGCCGGACTATACGCGCATGGCCCGACCGGAGCCGCCCCTGATGATAAGAATCTTTCCGGAGCGAAGGTGGTTATTCAGGATAGCAGCCCCCAAAGCGCTGAAAAAAGATTTGCGCAGTTCAGGGAATTATGCTATCTGCTTAACGAGGGGGGCATGGAATGGACGCTGGAGTATGGCTGACCGGATGGAAAAAATACTTTTCCGACATGGCGCTCGGCACCGCCGCGATGTTTGTGCTGGTCCTCGCCCTCAACGGTTGCGGCTCCAAGAGTGAGGTGGACACCGCCCAGCCCCAGGGCAAGGGCAAGGACCGGGTGACCGCCGGGAAAGGATCCGGGGTCGTGGAGATTCTTCCCCAGTCCCCTCAGAAGCCAAAGCCTCCCGCCAAGGTGGAACCGCCGGGGAGCACTGAGTACACCGCCGGGGAGATGGCCGCCCGGCCAGAAGAAACGCTGACGCCGGCGGAGAAGAGCCTCAACAAATATATGCAGGGCAGGATGGGGTTGCTGCCACCGGAAAAATACAAGCAGCCTGAGAAAAAAACCCCTGCAGAAGAGGCTGCGTCGAAGTATCTGCCGAACTTTTAACCCCATGCAATAATAAAAACGATTGCCAGATTACAAGGAGGAAACCATGAAAAGTTTGAAAAAGGCTTTGGTGGTGGGGGCCTGCCTCATGGCACTGTGTTTCGCGTTGAACCAGGAGGTCCCGGCGGCTGATGCCTGGTATGAGTGTCAGGTGAACATGCTGGGCCAGATGGCCGACGGCAGCGTCATTCTGCTCCTGACCCATGTGGGTTCGACTTGGCCCGGGACGAAATGGTTTAATATTCCCCAGGCCAAGTCCAAGGAATTCATGGCTGTCATACTTACCGCCATCTCCTGCAACAAGAACGTCACAGCCATGATTGACCTGAACCAAGCCCAGAATTATCCGGATGTAAAGGGGCTTACTATTAATAATTAACAAGGGTTGTTCGCATCGTAGCCATCCCTTTAATCACTAGGTCGTCTACGCCGAACGGAGAGGGGTGAGCGATGCAGGTGCGGACCACGCGGCACGTAGGGACCGCGGCGCATGGGTTCCGCCGTAGTTCAGTCCGCCGGTTTTTTATGGTTTAACATAATAATCTGTTGACACGATAGACCTCCATATCGTGGAGGACGGATTAACCATCAAGCCTCCTCAAGCGCTGCCGCGGCAGCGCTTTTTTCTGTCATGGAAGATTTTCGTTGGGGGGAGGGGGCCAGGAGTCACAGACCCCTGCCACCTTCCCCCCAGAACCCCTTTTCATCCCTTTTCAAAGAGCTCCAGGCTCATGAGTGATTGTCCCGCGTCCACGTTTTCCTAAGGCTGCCGCAGGAAGCGGGATTCCAGGCGGTAGCGCACCGCCGCGGAGCGGGCCTGGTTGCGGCAGAACAGCCCGGCGACGGCCAGTTTTTGCACGTATTCCCAGGCCGTCTTGCGGTCCAGGCGGAAAAATTCCTGGAAGTCCTTGAGGCGGAACCACGCCCCGCCCATGCGCCGCAGGAACTCCAGGAGCCCCTCCGGGCTCAGCTTGCGGTGGCGCCGCCGGGGAAGAAGGTCGGCCAGTTCCCGCAGGAAGGCGGTGAGCTTGGCGTCATCCAGGGACGGGTGGGGTGGGGGTGGGGTGGTGCACCGGGGGATGGGACGAAAGGGCGGAGGGGCGGCTCCGGGGCTCACCAGGGGATAAAAGGTGTCGAACCAGCCGTCCAGCTGCCGGGCCAGGTGGAGGAAGGAATTCAGGGGGATGCGGCCCGCCAGGCGGCTCACCAGCGTGTCCCGCAGCCGGGATTTCACCTGGCGGCGCCGGGAGCCCGGGTCCTCGGGGAGAGCCCGTTCGTCCAGGAGCACCTCCAGCAGCAATCCCCCCACCAAGGCCCGCTCCAGGTCCTCGCCGCCGCCCGACTCCCGGATGTTCCCGTGACGCAGCAGCCAGCCCGGAGCGGGGGCCGGGGAATCGGCCGGCCGGCCGTTGACGGAAGGAATCGCATCCACAGTCGCCCCTTCTGAACCCGGAGGCTCAGCTTTTCCGGTGTCACTGACTATCATCTGTGGGTTGGCCCTGGTCCTGTCGTTTTCCGGAGGAATCGACCCCGTTGAGCAGCCCGCTTACTTTACCCCTTTCCGCTGAAAATTCCGGCACATCCGGTCAGGTTGTCCCTGCTCCCGCCTCCAAGGGAAGATCAGCTGTCAGCCTTACTGGCTGCAAGGAGCGGACCAGGAAGGCAATTATGTATAACTGTTTAAGATAGCTTATAATTAAAATATGAAAGGGAAGTGCGGCACGCTGGTGTCCCGTGACCTGTCACGCTCCCTGTCGCACTTTTATGCCGGCAGGTCTGATTGTGCGCGCGGCTACGGCCGAGTTTGCCGGGAGAATTCGGTTGACGCTCCTCCCCCTCCGCCGGCATTTCTGGAAAAAAGGGTTGACAAGACCCGCCGTTTAGGTGAAGTCATTTCCCAAATCAGCCGGTGCCCACCGGCTTCGCGGAGGAAAAATGTCCGAAGTCATCAGCCGGGTGCCCAAGAACGCCCGTGAAGTGGTTTTTCTGTCGTTGTCCGAATTCAAGGGGCGCCGCCTCATCGACCTCCGGGTGCACGTGCCCGGAAATACTGAAGACGAGTGGGTCCCCACCCGCAAGGGGGTGTCCCTGGCGGTGGGGCTTTACCCTGCCTTCAAGCAAGCCCTGGCCGAACTGGAGGCCGCCCTCATCGACCAGGGCCTGCTGGACCGGGAAGACCTGGAACCGCCTGGGTAAACCTTGCATCAGGCCTGGAAAAATTCCTGCCGGGGAGGCGCCGGGGGAAACCGGCTGCTCTTCCCACCGGTCTGAGAATTTCCCCCCCCAGCCTTGATTCGCCGCCGTCAGGTCCTATCTTTAAAAAAACTTATGGCCGATTTCGGGCGGAAAGGATTGTGCATGAGTTACGTTGCCAAGGACTATACTCACCTGCTGGGGATGGAGGGTTTCAGCGACACCCTGCTCAAGAACCACTTCACCCTGTATCAGGGCTATGTTGCCAACACCAACAAGCTCATGGAGACCATGGGCGCCATGCTTCAGGAAGGCAAGCAGGCTGCTCCCGAGTTTGCCGAATTGAAGCGGCGCTTCGGCTGGGAATTCAACGGCATGCGCCTGCACGAACTCTACTTTGAGAACCTGGGCGGCGACGGCGATCCCTCCAAGGCCCCCATGCTGGCCCTCAAGGTGATGCAGCAGTTCGGCTCCGTGGAGGCCTGCGTGGCGGATTTCACGGCCACGGCCACCATGCGGGGCATCGGCTGGGTGGTGTGCTACCTGGACCCGGACTCGGGCCTGCTCCTCAACACGTGGATCAACGAGCACGACGTGGGCCACCCCGCCGGCCTTACCCCCCTGTTGGTGCTGGACGTCTTTGAACACGCCTTCATGATCGACTACGGCCTCAAACGGGCGGATTACCTCGCCAGCTTCATGAAGAACCTGAAGTGGGAGGCCGTGGCGGCCCGCCTTTAGGGAGAAAGCTGCTCCCCGGGCAAGGGCCGGGCGGCTGAACACCAACTCTTCCGAAATTTGCCCCCAACCCCGTGACGCGCCGATAGGCGGGTGGGATGGGGGTCCGGCGGGAGGGCGGGGAGACCCTCTCCCTGGCCCTCCCCCAGTCATTTTTTGGCTGAACAGACTTTGAGAAAAAAATCACTTTACAATTTATCGTCCATGCGATAGGGTTTCCCAGCCGTCCAGGCGGGCGGCTACGGAGGATGGACCATGACTGCTGCCACCGGATTCGTCTACGACGAGACCTACCTGCGACATCGACCCGGAGAATCACATCCCGAGAGACCCGCCCGCCTGGAGGCCATTGTCCAGCGTCTGAATCAGACCGGCCTGATCAATGAACTGACCCCCATCGCCCCTTACAAGGCCCCCGTCTCCTGGGTGGAAAAACTTCACGACGCGGAGTACATCAAAAAATTCCAGGCCGCCTGCGCCCGAGGGGCCTCCATTTTTATGGTGCCCGACTGCGGCATCTGTCCCGAGTCCTATGAGGTGGCCCTGCTGGCGGTGGGCGGAGTGTTTGCGGCGGTGGAAAAGATTATGGACGGAGCCGTGGCCAACGCCTTCTGCGCGGTGCGGCCCCCGGGCCACCACGCCGAACGGGCCCGGGCCCTGGGTTTTTGTTTTTTCAACAACATCGCCCTGGGCGCGGCCTACCTCCTGGAGCGCTACGGCCTGGAGCGGGTGGCCATCATCGATTGGGACGTGCACCACGGCAACGGCACCCAGCGTCTTTTTGAGGACGATTCCCGGATCTTTTATCTCTCCCTGCACGAAGACCCCCAGTTCTGCTACCCGGGCACCGGCTTCCGCCGGGAACAGGGGCGGGGTCCCGGTCTGGGCTTTACCCTGAATCTGCCCCTGCCCATGCACAGCGGCGATCAGGAGTATCTCAGGGCCCTCACCCAGGAGGGGTTGCCGCGCCTGAAGAAATTCGCCCCCCAGTTCGTGCTGCTGTCCGCCGGCTTCGACGCCCATGAGGACGACCCCCTGGCCCACCAGGAGGTCACCCGGCAGGGCTACCGGGCCATGGGCCGCATGCTGCTGGAGCTCGCCCGGGATTACGCCCAGGGTCGCTTCCTCACCGTGCTGGAGGGCGGCTACAACCTCATGGTGCTGGCCGACTGCGTCGAGGACCATGTGCGGCAACTCATCAGCGCGGCACGCGGACAAATCGACCCCTGAGAGGGGCAACCCTCGAAATTTTCTTGACATGCCCCCGGCAAGGGTGCTACATGTCAGAATCATCCTTTTGGCCAGGCGAAAGACGTTGATCGGGGCAAAGCGGTAAATCAGCAGGATTGACGGTGTGGCGGCAGCCGGGCCGTTTTTTTTTGGCCCGCCATGCCTCCTTCTGGCCGGCGAAGGGAAGAAGTGACGTTTTATCAGGAGGTTTTATGCGGTATACCGGCAAAGTGAAGTGGTTCAACGAAGCCAAGGGCTACGGCTTCATCCAGCGGGAGGAGGGCCCCGACGTCTTTGTGCACTACAGCAACATCACCGGCAAAGGCTTTCGCACCCTCAAGGAAAACGATGAAGTGGAGTTTGAGGTGAATGAAGGCCCCAAGGGCCTCCAGGCCGTGCGGGTCAACAAGATCTGAGACCCGTCGGCAGGGCCGGTCCACATTCCACCGGGGGCGCCGCCGCGTCCCCAGTTTTTTTTTGGTGATGAAATGCTCATGGCCCCAACGGGGCCACCCCCGATGATGAGCACAAGCCGGTTCTCGGCGTCCACGCCCCCTCACCCCAGGGCGGCGATGGCCGCGCCCCGCAGCTGCGCCCGCATTTCCAGACTCTCCCTCGCCACCTTCTCCCGGTCCATCCTGGCGGTGTGGTAGAGGTTGAATTTCTTCCCCTGCAACCCCGTCATCAGGGGCTCAATCTCGGACTCGGGGATGGCCAGGACCTTCTGTTGGGCCGTCCGGGTCATGGCGGCCAGCTCCAGCACGCCGTCCTTGCCCCAGCGCCGGAAGATGGAGATCAGGAGGGCCACGGACCAGGCGCTGTCCGACACCACGATGATCTCCGCCGCCTCCACGGCGAAGCGGTTGCCGTTGAAAGAGACGGCAACGCCGCCTCCCTCCTGCACGGCCTGGAAGGCCTCCACATCGGTGATGCTGTCGCCCACGTAGAGCACGTCCGCCAGGGTGAGGCGGGTCTGCTCGAGGCTCTCGTGGAGCGCCCGAACCTTTTCGGGGCCGCCCAGAGGCGTGATCTCCCGGTAGCTGCGGCCCACCTCCATCCCCGGGATGACCTCCTGGAAGATCCGGTCGAACAGACCGATGGTCTCCCGGACCGAGGAGGGCAGATGCTCGGGGCCGGCGGCGCCGGGGTCCGGGGCCAGGTCGGGGGCGGCCAGGATTTGCTCCTTGAGCCGCTCCAATTCCAGCTTTTCGGCTTCGGGCAGGGGCAGGGCGTCCAGGTCCAGGTGGGTGCAGAACACGCGGTCTTCCTGCAATCCCAGCTCGTGGGCCGCGGCCAGGGCGAACTGGCGGTAGCTGGTGCTCACCATGAACAGGGGGATGCCCAGCCGCAGGAGGAAGCGGGACACCTGACGGGCCCCGGGCATGCAGGTCAGGGTCCGGCGGGAAAACTCCTCCAGGCGGGCGTTGGTGAGCCCCGCGCCTTTGAGAAAGGGGAGGATGAGCCGCAAAGTGGCGCCGGACCGATAGTCGGGCCGCCGCAGCACGTCCGCCAGCAGGTCGTCGTAGCGGCTGATCTGGCGGAAAAAGCGGTCGCCGTGGGGGGCCAGAAACTCCCGACAGAGCTCAAAGGCGTTGTCGTTGAGGACCAGCGGGCCTTCGCAATCGGTGTCCACCTGAATGGCGCGCATGTCGTCTCCTGGTTCATAAGTTGGAGGCGGGTAAGGGCGCAGGGGGCCGCCGCCCCTCGCCCTCCCCCCGGTAAATGGTTTTTACGCTTTCTTTTCCAGCAAGTACCTTTCCACCCGGTCCGTGAGGTCAAAGCCGCCGGTGACGAGGCGGCCGGCCGCCCGGGGACCCTCGGGGGTGAGGACGATCTCGCCCCGGGCCAGGCTCCTCAGCGTGAGCAGGATGAGCGGGAACTCTCGGCGCAGCTCCTCGGCCCTGATTTTGGCGAACAGGGGCTCGGCCTCGCCCTCCCGGGCCCGGACGGCATCCAGGCCGGAAACGGCCTTTTTGCGGGCGAAGGCCTCCCATAAGGGGTCGAACTCCGGTCCCCGCAGGGGGAAGCGGAAGTAGGTGACCGGGGGGCCTTCATCCAGCTCCGGGGTGGCCAGGTGCATCATGGCCCCGGTCTCCCGGGCCTCCTGGGCCAGGAGCTGCCAGATGACCTCCTGCCAGGCGCCCTTGGGCCCGCCCGGCAAGGCGGGATGCAGGTTGAGGCAGAGAAAGGCGCGGCTCAGGAGGGGACTGATGATGAGCATATAGCCCGCCAGCACCGCCACCCGGGCCGGGAAGGGGGCCAGGAGGGCCATGACCTGGACGTCGAAGGCCTCCCGGGCGGCCTCGAGAGCGGGGGCGCGCCCGCGGATGAGCCGCCTCAGATCCCGGGAGGAGTGGGTCACCAGGGGGACGCCCGCGTCCCTCACAGCCTCCAGGAACCGGTCCGAGGCCGGGGTTTCGCCGGGGTCCCGATCGCAGAAAACATAAGCCAGCCGGCCGGGAATGAACCCCGAACGCAGGTGTTCCAGGGTGGTGCTAAACAGGTCGATAGCGGCCTGGTCCCGGCCGCTGGAAAACCAGCCGAAGGTAAACATGGGGTGCAAGAGCCGTGATCCGAATGGTTGATAAGGGTGCGCGCCACTTCCCTTAGCCTGCGGCGGCAACCCTAACGGCGAAAGGAATTGCGCTTTTCCGCCTCAAAAGATGACGTTTTCACGTTAAAGTTGATGGCCTCGTAAAAAGTCGATTCACCCCCTCACCCCAGCCCTCTCCCCCAAGGGGGAGAGGGAGATAATGAGGCATATCAATCAGTTATCAATGGCAGCGAGAGCCACCTTTTGGGGATGGTACGGGCTTTTTGACTTTTTACGATTCCATCAAAGTTCGGCCTCCAGGAACTCCGGCCCGGGGTAGCGCTCCCGCCCGGCGCCGGTGAGGCTCAGGGCCGCGGCCTTGGCCCCCAGGACGGCGGCGGCCTGGGCGTCCAGCCCCCGCACCCGTCCGGCCAGCCAGCCGGCGGCGAACACGTCCCCGGCCCCCAGGGTGTCCCGGAGCACCCCCGGCAGTTGGGCCGGGGGCAGGTCCGCAGCCCCGGCCCCGGTGAGGAGACGGACGCCCCGGGCTCCCCGTTTGATCAGGACCACGGGCGGGGCCCAACCGGGGTGGGTGTCGGGAGGTCCGCCCAGCAGGGCCCACTCCCGCTCCGTCACCAGCAGGGTGGTCGCCGCGACCAACAGCCCGGCCAGGGCCCGCCGCCCCCGCCGGGCGTACAGTTCGCCGGGGTCCAGGCTGATTTCCGGCCCGCCCTGGAGAGCCTGAACCCATTCCTCCTGAACCCGCAGAGGTCCTTCCCCCACAAAAGAGGTGAGGTGTAAAAACTTCGCCCCGCCCAGTCCGTCGGGCAGATCCGCCCGGGAAAGCTCGTCATTGGTGTTGGGGGCCACCAGGATGGTGCGCTCCCCGGTGGGGTCCACCAGCACGTAGGCCCGGCCGCTTTCCCCGGCTGCAATCAGGCGGGCCAGATCGACCCCGGCCAGGCCGGCTTTCAGGAATACCCCATCGGCGTCGGCGCCCACCCGGCCGATAAGGGCCGTGGGGATGCCGAGACGGGCCAGGGCCGCCGCAGTGTTGGCCGCCTGGCCGCCGCCGCTGCGCCCCAGGAGGCGGCCGCGCCCGGCCAGCAAGTGCATGAGCCTGGCTTGGTCGGTGCGGTCCAGGGAGGTTTCCCCCCCCGCGGCCAGGCCCGGGAAGGCCGAGAGAAAAGGCCCCGGGTCCGGCACCCGGTAAAGCAGGTCCAGGTTGACCGCCCCCAGACAGACCACCACCGCCGACATGCCGGGAAGGTATCAGGATTCGGACCGCGGGTCAAGCGCAGGGGCTAAAAGCCGCCCAAGCAGTTGCGCATGGGCCGCCGTGCCCGCCGTCAGGCCCGGGCCATGGTGCGCGGGGCGCACCCTACAGGGCCGTAGGGCCGTAGGGCGGGAAAGCGAAGCGCATCCCGCCGTTCGCCTTGCAGATTTCCCCCCGGCAGGGGTTGTCCCGGTGAATATCAATCTTATTATTAGTTTGTGGAGCACAAACAACGGGCAGGCTCAGGCCGGGAGGCCGGGACTGCCTGTCGAAACCTCAGGAGATGACTGCCGACCACCATGCAACGGTTCATCAAAATCCGCCTCCTGCGGGACTTGGACCTCCTGGAGGAGCGGTTCCGGGTGGATAAAGAGCTCTGGCTGGAGCCGGGCGACTGCCCCGTCACCTTCCGGCCGGCCGCCGACTTGCTGGAAACCAAATCGGGACTGACCCTGCGCCTGGACGCGGCCGGGATCAGCCCCGCCGACTTATCCATTTCCATAAGCGGCCAGGAACTGATCGTCAAGGGCCGCCGCCGGGCCTTCCGCCCCGAAGGCCCCGCCCGGTTTCTGCGCCACGAGATCGTCCACGGCGACTTCGAACGCCGCTTCCGCATTCCCATCCCCGTCGACCCGGAGCAGGTGGAAGCCCGCTACGCCGACGGCATCCTGGAGGTCTGGCTCCCCCGCCTGGCCCCCGCCGCCCGGCAGATCCGGGTCAGAGATCTGGACCATGAATAACAAGACTGACGAGGTCAATGACGCCATGACCCAACCGATACAACATATTGACATAACCGCCGCGCTGGACGAAAAGCCGGAGAGCGGCCCCCGACTGTTACCCATCCTGCCCACTTCGGACCTGGTCCTCTTCCCCCGCATCATCATGCCCCTGGCCCTGTGGGAGGAGCAGGCCCAGACCCTGGTGGACGAAGTGCTGTTGCGCGACAAAATCATGGGCGTGGTGGCCAACCGGGAGGAGTCTCCCGAAGGCTTCACCCACGAAAATCTGCACCGCATGGGCACTGCGGCCGTGATCCTCAAGATGCGCAAGCCCGAAGACGGCTCGGTGCGCCTGCTGATCCAGGGTCTCTTCCGCTTCCGCATCGAGCAGTGGACCGACTATGAGCCCTACCTCACGGCTTATGTCTCCCCGGTCACCGAGGAGTATGAGCCCGACCTGGAGATGGAGGCCCTGGTCTCCAGCGTCAAGGGCATATTCTTGAAAATGCTTGAAATATCCCCGTACCTTCCCTCGGAATTGGGGGCCCTGGTGCGGGAATTGGGCGACCCCCGGGTTCTGGCCGACGTCACCGCCGGCAGCCTCAACGTCAACAAGAAGGAGAAGCAGGAGCTGCTGGAGACCACCGCCGTCAAGGAGCGGTTGCGCCGGGTCCTCATTCTCATCACCCGGGAGCTGGAGATTCTGGAACTGGGGAAGAAGATCCAGTCCCAGGTCAAGGGCGAAATGGACAAGGCCCAGAAGGACTATTATCTCCGGGAGCACATCAAGGCGCTGCAAAAGGAGCTGGGGGAAACGGACGACCGCACCCGGGAGGTGGACGAACTGGAGATGCGTCTGGACGACGCCAAGCTCCCCCCTCACGCCCTGAAGGAGGCGGAGCGGGAGCTGGCGCGCCTCAAGCGCACGCCCCCCACCTCGCCGGACCACCAGGTGATCCGCAATTATCTGGAATGGATGATCGAGCTGCCCTGGAGCGTGTCCACCGAAGACAACCTGGACCTGGCCCAGGCCCGGCAGATTCTGGACGAAGACCACTACAACCTGGAAAAGGTGAAGAAGCGCATCCTGGAATACCTGGCGGTGCGCAAACTCAAGCCCGACCTCAAGGGCGTCATCCTCTGCTTCGTGGGACCGCCGGGCACGGGCAAGACCTCCCTGGGGCGCTCCATCGCCCGGGCCCTGGGCCGCACATTCGTGCGCCTGTCCCTGGGCGGGGTGCGGGACGAAGCCGAGATCCGCGGCCACCGGCGCACCTACGTGGGGGCCCTGCCCGGCCGCATCATTCAGAGCCTGCGCCGGGCCGGCTCCAACAACCCGGTCTTCATCCTGGATGAAGTGGACAAGATCGGCGCCGACTTCCGGGGCGACCCGTCCTCCGCGCTCCTGGAGGTGCTGGACCCGGAGCAGAATTTCTCGTTTTCGGACCACTACCTGGACGTGGGTTTCGACCTGAGCAAGGTCATGTTCATCACCACCGCCAACCTGCTGGACCCCATCCCGCCGGCCCTGCGGGACCGCATGGAGGTGCTGGAGCTGCCCGGCTATACCGAAGAGGAGAAGCTGGAGATCGCCTTCCAGCACCTGGCGCCCCGGCAGTTGGAGGCCCACGGCCTCACCGCGGCACAGGTGGAGCTAACCCCCGAGGCCGTGCGCTGGCTCATCGGCGCCTACACCCGGGAGGCGGGCCTGCGCAACCTGGAGCGGGAGGTGGCCTCCCTCATCCGGGGCGCGGCCCGGGAGATCGTGGAGGGCGCCCGGGAGCATGTCCGCATCGGCCCCGACGACCTGGCCGCCTATCTGGGCCCTCCCCGATTCTTCAAGGAGGCGGCCCTGGACCGGCCCACCCCGGGGGTGGCCACCGGCCTGGCCTGGACCTCCACCGGCGGCGACATCCTCTTCATTGAGGCCCTTCGTATGCCCGGGAAAGGCGACCTCCGGCTCACCGGCCAGTTGGGGGACGTCATGAAGGAGTCCGCCGCCGCGGCCCTGAGCTATATCCGGGCTCGGGCGCCCTTCCTGGACATCGACGAGGACTTTTTCGACAAGGCCGACCTGCACATCCATGTGCCGGCGGGGGCCATCCCCAAGGACGGGCCCTCGGCCGGACTGGCCATGCTGTCGGCCCTGGTGTCGCTCCTGTCCCACCGCTCCGTGAAAAAGGGCCTGGCCATGACCGGCGAGATCACCCTCCGGGGCGACGTGCTCAGGGTGGGGGGCATCAAAAACAAGGTGCTGGCCGCGCACCGCGCCGGCCTCCAGGAGATCATGCTGCCGGCCCAGAACGAGGTGGACCTGGAGGACGTGCCGTCCCAAGTGCGGGACCATCTCACCTTTCATTTCGTGGACCGGCTGGACCAGGCCCTGGAAATTGCCTTTCCCCGGCAGTGAAATCGGTGGTACGATAGCGTGAAAATCGGTGGGGCGGGCCTCTGTGCCCGCCGTCACCTTGTTCTGGTTCCCAAGCTCCTGCTTGGGAACCGGCTTGCCCGCCAAGCTCTGCTTGGCCGGGGCGCCGTTGCCTAAGGCGCCCAAGCAGAGCCTCGGGTGAAATAATCGTTTCCAAGCAGTCGCGCCAGGGCCCTCGGCCCACCCATAACACATCAAAATTGCTGCCGGGCGGGCTCTGCCCGCCGCCAACCCCCGGCAATGGTGCGCGGTGCGCACCCTACGGACATTGCCAGGTCAGGAGAGTGTTCATGGCCGTTTTTACCTGTGAAAAGTGCGGCAGCCAGGTGGACACCCGGTGCAAACCCAAGAAGTGCCCCCAGTGCGGCGAGACCGGCGTCATGTGCAAGGTCGAGCCGCCCAAGGAGAAAAAGAAAAAGTAGCCGATATCGTTGCTGATTGTTAATTTTCTCCACCTGGTTCCCAATCTCAACTTGGGAATCAGGTGGAATCTCTGCCCCACATAAAGGGGGTTGGGAGGGGGGTGTGGGGCATAAGCGCTAACTTAAGGATCAGTGTTCAACTGACAATTTCTTTAAAATATCTATTTGTAACAGCCTCTTGCGTGGAGGCTCCCTTAAATCCAGAGAGATTTGATGCCAATTTTTCCAACACG
>Ga0194111_10005176_pt1 | contig 15045 bp, 10 predicted proteins | sample TA2KigC300mmetaG_FD_146194 | JGI IMG/M metagenome (GOLD analysis project Ga0194111, IMG submission 146194) | Freshwater microbial communities from Lake Tanganyika, Tanzania - TA2015033 Kigoma Deep Cast 300m | ecosystem: Environmental > Aquatic > Freshwater > Lake | place: Tanzania: Lake... | reverse complement strand
CGGCGGCCCGGTCCCGCTCCCTCTCGGCCAAGGCAATGGCCGAGCCGAGCGGCCCCCAGACTCGGCGGTCGATCCGGCGAAACGCCTTCCGGGCATAATCCTTGGTGATCAATTCGAAGAGGACGTCCTTGCCGAGGTCGACCTTGTTCGGGTTGTGGACGGGGCTGACCATGATGTTTTCGTAATAGGTCCGCTCCTCCTCCGGGATCCGCTCGATGTCCGGGACGAGGGGACGGACGAGAAGCCGGTTCCAGACCGTCCCGAATCCGGAGTACAGCGACATCGGCACGAAATGCCGGATGGCCCGTTCGGCCAGGCGCCAGACCCGGACGAGAGCCGCCGCTCTCCCCGCCCCGACGTAATTTCGGGCGATGCCGGACACGGTGTCATCGATGTCGAGCCGGGCGTCGAACTGGAAGGCCCGGAAGACCTCCTGGTTGACGGCGCAGGGGACCTTGTCGGGCGGGTGGAGTCCGCCCATGTGGGCCAGGTTCTCGAGGCCGAGCCGGGCCGAGGCGGCCAGCTTTTCCCAGGTCAGCCAAGGAAAGGGGATGCCCAGGAGGGGCTCGTGGTTGGCGTGGCTGGCGAAGAAGTGATAGAAGTAGCTCCGGCCCCCCCTGGCGGCCAGTTCCCGGGCCGCGGCCTTCTCCTTGGGAGAGAGGGTGTTGTGGACGGCCGCGTTCAAGACCCGGACGTCCTTGTAGACCGGATGGGCGTAATTCAACTCCCATCCCGAGGTCAGGAGGGAATTGGCCTCGACGTCGACCCCGTTCCCGAGAAGAGGCCAGAGGTGGCGGCGCTCCCCATAGAAGGACTCGAGCCGGGTGATGACCCGGAACCGCGGATTCAAGGCCGCGCCCGCCTCGCGGAGGAGGCGGAGGAAGCGGGCGATGTTCTCGGCCGCGACCCGGGCGATTTCGTCGTCGTCCTTCCACTCCCGGATGAGGTAGGGACCGCCGTTGCGGCCGACATACAGGGACTTCGTGTGCTCGAAGCCCGACCCGCTGTCGTTCGACCAGACATCCAGGAACTCGAGCCACGGGACCTCCCGGAGGAGGTTCGCGACAAGCTCGGCGTAGTGGGCCCTGGCCGCCGGATGGGCCAGGGTCAGGGCGTAGCGCGGCTTGAAGCTGCGGAAGGGATGGTCGACCCGGGGACCCCGGAGGGTCGGGAATTTTTGAAAGAACGCCTCGGGCATCGACCGCGGCTCGAAACAGAGGAGGCCCGGGGCCAAGCCGTACTTCAGGGCCAGGCCGGCGTTGGCCTTGAGGCGGTCGAGGTTGGCCTGGAGATATTCCCGGGGATAAAGGCCGCGGTTGAACCGGCTGTCGACGAACTGGTCCAAGGCCGGAGCGTACGTGTAGAAGTCGGGATAGAACTCGCCCGGGACGCCGGGCTCGGCCGGGAACGGCCCGGCCAGGGCGTTGACCTCGACGTGGGTGAATCCGAGACGGGCGTACTCGCGGACGTACTTCTCCCGGTCGAAAGGCCGGATCGTCCGGGCGTACTGGGTCAGGACGAGGTCGAAGGTCGATTTCTCGACCGCGAAGCTCATCGCCCTGACCCAGGGGCGGAGACGGGAGATGTCGACATCCATCAGCTCTTCGGCCATGGCCGTGAACGCGGCGTACAGGAACGAGGGCCGGGAGCTCAGGAGGACGCCCGAACCGTCGGATTCGACATGGAGGGCGACCCACTCCTTGCCCGCCGGGGGCCGGAGGCCGAAGGCGGCCGGAAGCCGCGAAGGCGGTTCGGCCGCGGCGACGAGAAAAACATTCCGGGCGTTCCGCGTCCCCCGGCTTCCCGCCCTCCGGACGGCGACGGCCTGGTCGAGGGCCGCGGCCAGCTCCGCGGCCACGGTCGCCTCGACGGGATGGCCGTCCCCGGGGACGAAAATGTGCCGCGTCCCGCGGAGGGCTTCCCTGAGGGTCATCGCGCGCTCCGCTTATCTCCGGTCGGCCGATGGCGCGGAGGGCGGCCGCCCGGCCGGCCGGACGTACTGACGGAGTGTCTCATGGGTCGTCTTGTCGTATATGAACGGGCGGGCCGTCTCGTAGTCGATCACCCCCTCCTTGACGAGCTTGATGATCGATTGATCGAGGGTCACCATGCCCTCTCCGGCCCCGGTCTGGATGGCTTGGTAGATCGCTTCGGGCTTTCCCTGCCGGATGTTGTTCCTGACGGCGAAGTTGGCGATCATGACTTCGCAGGCCAGGACCCGGCCCTGCTGATCGGCCCGGGAAAGGAGGATCTGGGAGATGACGCCGACGAGGTTCGTCCCGAGCTGGGTCCGGACCTGGGACTGCTGGTCGACGGGAAAGGCGTCGACCATGCGCTCGATGGTCTGGGCGGCGTTGAGGGTGTGAAGGGTAGCGAAGACGAGATGGCCCGTCTCGGCCGAGGTCAGGGCGACGGCCATCGTCTCGTAATCCCGCATCTCGCCGACCAGGATGACATCGGGGTCCTGACGGAGGGTGTATTTCAGGGCGTTCTTGAACGAGAGCGTGTCCCCGTGAAGGCCGACCTCTCGCTGGGTGACGTAGGATTTCTTCGAGTTGTGGATGTATTCGATCGGGTCCTCGATGGTGATGATGTGCTCGCAGCGGGTCTGGTTGATGGCGTCGATGAAGGCCGCCAGGGTCGTCGACTTGCCGCAGCCGGTCGGCCCGGTCACGAGGACCAGGCCGCGCTTGACCTCGGTGAAAGCTTTGACCGACGGGGGAAGCCCCAGGTCCTCGAGGCGCGGAATGACGCTCGAAAGGGCCCGGAGGCTGAGGGCCACGGTCCCCCGCTGCTTATGGAGGTTGCACCGGAACCGGCCCAGCCCCGCCACCCCGTAGCTGAAATCGAGCTCGTAGCGGGTTTCGTCATGGTGCTCGAAATGGCGCTTCTGCTCCTCGGTGAGGAGACTGTAGGCCAGGTCGCGGACGACATCCGGAGACAGGCGGTCGTATCCCTCCAGCGAACGGAGATGACCGTGGACCCGGACGGCCGGCGGAAGCCCGGCCAGGATGTGAAGGTCGGAACCCTTCAGCTCGACCAGCTTCTGGAGAAGCTCTTTCAGTTCCATGTCTTCACTCCTTGAGAAATTTGAGGGTCCGCCACCAGTTTTCGGCCAGGGCCCTCTCCCCGGCCCCGTTGGGATGGACGCCGTCGGGGTCGTAGAGGTCGGGCCTGTCCCGAAGGACGGCATGGTTGTCAACCACGGCCGCGCCGGCGGCCGCCGCAACTTCGCGGACGATGGGATTGAGGACGGATTCCACGATCTCGTTCTTGGCCTCGCTCTCGGGGTTTTCGCAAAACCGCGGGATCGTGGCCACGAGAAGAGCCGGCCGCGGGCGGCCGGGCGCCCCGAGCTTCCGGAATCCCGCCAAAATCTCCCGGAACCGCTCGCGGAAATCCTCGGGCGTCTCCCGGCCTTCGAGGATGGGAAGGACGTCGTTGGTCCCGAGCTGGAGCAGGACGGCCAGGAACCGGGCGTTCCTCCCTTCCTCCAGGGACTGCCGGAAGAAGCCGCGGTAGGTGTCGGTGCTCAACCCCCCCCGGGCCATCTCGACGATCCGGAGGTTCTCTCCCGCGGCCGAGGCGATCGCCCTGAGGTGGACCGGGATGGGCTGCATCAGGCTGTCGCCGGCGCAGCAGACGGTCAGGACTCTCCCCCGGCAGCCGAAGACGGACCATATCCCGAGGCCGAGGACGAGCGCGGTCCGGATGCGGCGGGCCATCGTCCCCATCATATCCGGAATATCCCCGTTTTTCTAGAGATCGACGTAGAGGACCCGGTTCTTCCTCCAGGCCAGGAACTTCTCCAGGTCGCCGAAGGCGAGGGTCAAAGTCGCCGTGTTGACGTTGGGATGGAAATTGACCTTCCCGGCCGCTCGGAGCGAAGCGTCGAGGACGACGATGACCTCGTGGTTTTCGTCGGCCAGCAGCCCGAACGGCGAGACCTCGCCGGGGTGAAGGCCGAGCCACCGCCTCAGCCGTTCGTCCGAGGCGAAGGTCAGGCGGCTGTCGCCGAGCTTTCGGGAAAGGGCCAGGAGGTCGACCGGCCTCCGGTGCTCGGCGATGATGAGATAATGGCGTTTGCCCGGCTTGTTGCGGACGAACAGGTTCTTGCAATGGGCGCCCTCGACGCCTTGCCAATGGACGACGGCCTCGGCGACCGTGGCCACGGGCGGGTGTTCGTGTTTGACGAACGGAATCCCCAAGGCCTCCAGGGCCTCATAGACTTTCCTTTCTCTCACTTCCATGGCCGGCTCCTCGGCGGGGCCGAAGGATGAACTTTCCGGCTTCCGCCTTCGTATGACCTTTTGAAGGACGGAGGAACGCGAATGGCAAAATTTCTCCTATGGCTCATCCTGCTCTTTCTCTGCTGGCCCCTCGCCCTGCTGGGCCTTGTCCTCTATCCCCTCGTCTGGCTGCTGCTCCTTCCCTTCCGTCTGCTGGGGATCACGGTCAACGCCGTTTTCGACCTTTTCAAGGCCCTGATCACCCTTCCCGCCCGCGTCCTGCGCGGCTTCAAATGACCTGAAAAAAGCCATCTGCCCGGCCTGGAAAGCGACCCGGGCGAGCCCCCGGACGAAAATGAAAACCTGGCCGAGCCCGAACACGGCGCCCACGGCTCCCGGCGCCGTCTGGGGGAAAGACAACCTCAGGGCGGCGTAACCCAAGAGGAAAGGCAGGGCCGTCAGGGCGAAGAGATAGAACAGAATAAAAGCCCGGCCCGGATGCCCGAAAACGAACCTCGCGGCCCGGAGAAGGGCGGTAAAAACACGCCGGGAGTCGGAGAGGACGATCTCGATCCGGGCGTAATCGAGGATCATCCGGACGAAATTGAACACGAGAAGGGCCGCCCCCAGGCTTGCGAGGACGACGATGAAGCGAAGAGATTCGGCCTTCGGGTCGGACGCGGCCAGGCCGAGAAGCCGGTTGAAGACGGCCAGGGCGGCGGCCGCGGGCACCCAGAGGACAAGGGAGAAGGCCTGGAGGCGGAGAAACCGCCCGTAGAAGCGGCCCCCCCCGCCGAAAAAGACGGCCCCCGCCTTGTCGCCTCTCCGTCTCGCCGTCGCCAGCGAGCTCAAGAGCCCTCCCTGAAAGAACGGCCAGGCGAGGACATAGGCCCCCATGGCCAAGAGAATCGCTTGGAAGACGCCGACGGCGGCCTCGCCCCGGGCGGCGAGAAACTCCAAGAGGGCGTTGGCGTCGAACGAGGCCATCAATTTGTCGAGGGCGAGGCTTTCGCCGAAATGGGCGGCCAGGGGGGGAGCCAGGACCAGGCCGGCCCAACCGGCCAGGGCGAGATTGAAGAGCCAGAGGAAGAGGGCGACCTTGGGGCGGACGGCCGCCGCCTTGAGTCCGTGGCCGTAGCATTTCATCACGGTCATGGCCGTTCTCCTCACAGTTGGATCAGGGAAAGGAGGTGCTGGACCCATCCGACGAGGCCCAGGGTGTGCTTCCGGAGCGGCGCCTTCGGCGGGTCCAGGCGCTTCGAGTTGTTGGCCCAGTTGACGTCGAGGACGCATTTCCCTTCGGGGTCGACGGCCGCGGAGACGAGCCGGGACGGTCTCCGGTAAACGAATTTCCTCCAACGTTCGCGTCCGTCCCAGGCCTCCCGGACCTTGCTCCCGTCCTCGAAGACGACCTCGATCTCCTGGGGAAAGACCCACTCCCCGGCCCGCCAGACGACGACTTCGCTCCTGATGATCTGACCGGCCTCTTCGCCGCCGGGCCCGGCCGTCACGGCCCCGGCCCCGAATCGCCCGGTCGGGACGGCCTCCTTCTCGGAGGAGACGCTCGAGACGGCGTAGTCGAGCTTGTCGGGGCTCCGGAGGACCTGGTCGAAAAACCAGTCGAGCTCCCGGCCGCTCACCTCTTCGGCGACACGGATGAAATCCTCGGACCTCGGATGCCGGAATTTCCACTTCTCGAAATAGGTCCGCATGACCTTGGCCATGATGTCCTCGCCCAGGATCCGTTCCAAGGTCAGGAGGGCCAGGGCGGCCTTGCTGTAGACGTTGAGGCCGTAGCTCCCTCCGCCCACGAACTCCCACGACCGCCGGAGAATCGGGTCGAACCGGCCCGAGCCGATGACGGCCAGCCGATGGTAGAACATGTCGCCGATCTTCAAGCCGGGGAGGTCGATGAACGACCGGTCCGGCCCGTAGTAGTGGTCCATGGCCTTGATTTCGGAGTAGGTGTTGATCCCCTCGTCCAGCCAGGCTTCCTCGAACTCGTTCGAGGCGACCATGCCGTACCAGTAGCCGTGCCCGAACTCGTGGATGGTCACGAGCTCGGGAAAGCGGATGCCGGCCGGCAGAAAACTCATCGTCCCGGCCGTGAACAGGGTCGGATACTCCATCCCCCCCGCGGCCATGGCTCCGGGAGCCGGATCGACGAGGGTGATCGTCTCGTAAGGATACGGCCCGTAATTCCGGCTGAAGAACTCGAGGCCCTGGCGCAAGGACCGGAAATAGCGCTCTTTCTGCCCGAGGTGGCTCTTGTGGACGAGAAAGATCATCTCGGTCTCGACGGGAGGGGAATCGAGGACGAACCGCTCCCGGAACTCGACAAAATCGGGACAGGCCGCCCAGGCGAAGTCGTGGACGTCCCCTTGGGCATGGACGTAGGTCCTGGTCCCGTTCGGGTTCGTTCGGGTCGAGACCCGGGGCCCGGTCGCCCCGACGACGAAGCGGGGGGGGACGGTGATCTCGACCCGATACTCGCCGAAATCGGCGAAGAACTCCGAGTTGGCGTGGTACTGGTGGCAGTTCCAGACGCCGTCTTGGAGGACTCCGATTTTGGGGAACCACTGGCCGACCATGAAGAAGTCGCCGGCGTAGCCCGACCGGGCGAAGACCTTGGGCAGCCTGGCCTCGAACTCGATCTCGAGGACGATCGTCCCCCTGGGCGGGACGGGCTGCGACAGCAGGATCTCGGCCACGGTCTCGTCGTCGAGGTTGCCGTCGTCCGGCTGGATGTGCCTCCAGGAAGAGGACAGGTCCTCGCCCCGGGACGTCCGGACGGACCGGAGGTCGATCCAGCCCCAGGCGCCGGGATCGTTCCGGAAACCGCGGTGGGCTCCCCCGCTCTCCCTCATGAAGGTCGTCCGGTTGTTCTTGAAGGCGTTGAGGTAGAGATGGAACGGCAGGGAGCCCACGGCCTCCTCCGAGGTGTTCCTCCAGCTCAGGATTTGCCGGCCGCGGAGCGTTTTGGCCTCGGGATCAAGCTCGACCCGGATGTCGTAGCCGACGACCCGGTCGCTCAAGGCCGCCGCGGCCGCGGCGGAAAAGATCCCGAGGGCCGCGAGCCCGAGGGCGATGCCTTTCTTCATATCAGTCCTCCTCATGACGTCCGGACGGCCCGGCGGCTGAGACGGCCCTTGAGCCTTCCGGAGCAAAAAGCCAAAACAGGCAGGACGAATACCGCGGCTTCCAGGCCGAGGACGGCGATGTTCCTCGGCGAGAAGACGGGGCCGTAGGGCGGGCGGACGAGATAGGGGAACAGGGGGACGTTGAACAGGGCCTCCAAGAAGGGAAAGAAGAGGCGGAAGCCGACCGGCGGGATGGCGTCGACGACGAAGATGTCGGCCGCCAAATGGGAAAGCCCGGTCAGGACGAGGGCCCGGCGGCCGCGGCCTTTGGGGAGGGCCAAGGCCAGGAGCCCCGAGGCCGCCAGGACGAAAAAGATGTTGTGGGTGTAAGCCTGGTGGACGAAGAGCGGCCGCCGGCCGAAGAGAAAGGCGAAGAGGAAATCGAGGTCGGCCAGGTTGGCGGCCAGGACGAAAAGGGCCAGGCTGGGCCAAGTCTTGCGAGACGCGCCGAGCTCCCAGCCGAGGAGGCCGAGGGCGCTATGGGCAACGGGGCTCATGGAGGGCCTTTATTTGGCGCTATTTCCGGTACTTCGAGATGAACTCCTCGATTTCCGGGATGCCGCCCTGAAAGATGAGGTAGCCGTTGGACGGCTCGCGCTCGGTCGTCTCGCCGGCGATCGGCGTGAGCATCATCCGCTTGACCTCGTCAAGGTCGGAGGTCTGCCCGAGGATCCAGGCCAGCTTGACGTAGGCCACCTCGGGGAGCATGTTGGCCGCCGGGACGACGCCGAGCTCCATCATGTCGCGCCCCGTGTCGTAGACGTACATCTGGACGTAGCCCCAGAGCGTCTGGACGGTCATGTAGACGGCGATCTTGCGGTCCTGGGCCCGCTTCAGGGCCGGGTAGAGGGGCTTGTTGACGTGGCCCAGGCCCGTCCCGGCGATGACGATCCCCCGGTAGCCGTTGTCGATCAGGGCATCGATGATGTCGGGCCTCATGTTGGGGTAGTAATAGACGATGCTGACCTTCTCCTCGAAGGCCGTGTTGACCTTGACGCTCTTGTCCTTCCGCCGCCGCTTGTAATCCTGGCGGAGGGGGGTGATCTTCTCCCGGCTGACCATGGCCAGGGGGATGTCGCCGATCGTCCGGAAGGTGGACCGGTAGCTCGAGTGCATCTTCCGGACCCGCGTCCCCCGGTGGAGGAGCCCGTAGATGTCGGAGGTCGGCCCGAACATGCAGACCATGACCTCGGCGATGTCGCTCTCGGCGGCCGTCTTGACGCTGTGCATGAGGTTCAAGGCCGCGTCCGAGGAGGGCCGGTCGGAGGAGCGCTGGGAGCCGACCATGACGATCGGCACGGGCGAGTCCTGGACCATGAAGGAGAGGATGGCCGCGGTGTGGTGCATCGTGTCCGTCCCGTGGCCGATGACGATGCCCTCGACCCCCTTGGCGATCTCGCGGCCGATGGCCTGGGCCGTACCGATGTACTGCTCCGGCCCCATGTTCTCGCTGAAGACTCCGAAAAGCTTTTCGGTCTCGAGGTTGCAGATGTCGGCCAGCTCGGGGACCGAGCCGTAGAGCTCTCCCGGAGAGAAGGCCGGGATGACGGCCCCGGTCCGGTAGTCGAGGCGGCTGGCGATCGTCCCGCCCGTCCCGAAAAGCTTGACCCGCGGCCGCTTGGGGTCGTAGGGAAAATCCTTCTCCGGGATCTTGTAGTGGGCTTCCTTCCGGCCCTGGATCTCGGCCGCCGTGATCCGGTCGGCCTGGATGCCGATGTTGTAGCCGGAGCGGAGTTTGAGGACGATGTGGTCGGGGTCGGCCGTCTCCGAGCGGGGCAGGACGATGCCGACGTATTCGCCCTGGCCGGTGACGAACTTGACATCGCTCCAGACGGACGCCTCGAAGCTCTTGAGGACCTCGAGGGCCCGGCCCTTGTAGCCCTTGTAGAGATTGGCGTCGCTCATGGCCGCACCTTGGCCAGCGCCTCGCCCATGACCCGGGCCGCCGCGGCCCCCGCCACCCGGCCGCGCCACTCAGCCATGAAGAGCCCCATGGCCCGGCGCATCCGCCGGGAGGGGTCTTGAAATCGCCGGCCAACGACCTCGGTCGCGACCTTGGCCGCCGCGCCCGCGATATCGCCGGCCTCCCCGGCCCTGGGAATCAGCTCCTCGACGGCCTCGCCCGTCGCCAGGGCCCTTTCGACGAGAGGAGCAACGCCCTCCCGATAGAGCCTCCCGTCGCGAAGGGCCTCGAGAACCGGCTTCATGACCGCGCCGTCCAAGGCCGTTGCGGCAAGGCCTTTTTTTTTCAGCCTCATCGGAAGCCGGATGAGGATTTCGGCCGCCAGATGGGGAGCGAGGCCCCATTCCCGGACGGCTTCCTCGAAGAGCTCCGCATGGCCCGACATCGAGAGCTTTTCCACGAGGTCGGCCGTAAGGCCGAGCTCACGGTACCGTTTTTCGCGCTCCAGGATGTTCGGCGGCAGGCCGGCCCGGATCGCCGCCAGCCTCTCGGCGGTGACTTTTTTCGGCGGGAGGTCGGTGTCGGGATACATCCGGTCGGGGCCGGGAAGGATGCGCTCGAAGCCGTTCGTCCCGTCCCCGAGGGCCTGCCGCGTCTCGCTGGGGATCCCGATCGTCGCCTCCTTCGCTCGGAGGACGATTTCCTGCGCTCCCAGCCTCGCGTCCTCCTCGGGCCCCCAGACGACGACGGCCGCGTCGGCCTCCCCCGCGCCCAGGGCCCGCTTGACCATCCGCCATTCCGAGCTCGAAAGCGACTCGGCCGGGCTGTCGGAGTGGGCGATGTTGGGCAGGGTCGTCAGGCAGGCGACGACCCGGACGCGGTCCGAGATCTCCTGGCTGAAATACGTGTTCGTCTGCGTCTGCCAGCGGAGCAGCCCCCGGAAGCCGTCGAGGCGGACGCCGAAGACCGGCATCCCCGCGGCCAAGGCGGACTGGAGAGGCGTGTAGACCGAACGCCGGACGTGCTTCGTGATGTCTTCGGAGCGGGCGGCGAACGTCCCCTCCGCGATCCCCCGCCGGGCCAGCTCGGCCCGGAGCCGGAGGAGGTTCCACTGCCGCATGGCCTCATTGTAGGTCAGGAGAGGGATCCGGGGGATCCTCGGCACGCCCTTGATCTCGACCCTCGTCCCGCCCGTGACGCTGACGTTGACGTCCTCGCGCGCGGCCCCGATCCCCGTTCTGACGTTTCCCGTGCTGCGGACGACGCGGCGGAGCGCCTGGCCGACCTCGGCGACCTCCTGGGGCGTCCGCATGTCGGGCGCGGTGACGGTCTCGATGAGGGGCATCCCCAGCCGGTCGGTCAGGTAGGTCCGGCGGTGGCCGACGTCGCTGACCTCGCGGCAGGCGTCCTCCTCGAGGCCGAGATGGACGATCCGGACCTTCCGGTCCTTGTAGGGGATCCAGCCGTCAACGCCGACGATCGTCGTCCGCTGGAACCCCGTCGGGATGCTCCCGTCGAGGTACTGCTTACGGGCGATGTGGAGCTCGTCGACCATGACGCAGTTGTAGAGGAGGGCGATCCCGAGGGCGATGTCGAGGGCCTCCTCGTCGACGAAGAAGGGCGGGGTGTCGTCCATCTCGTAGGTGCAGACGGTCTCACGGTTGATCCGGTAGATGATCTCTTTGCGGGTCTTGAACTCCATCAAGGCCGTTCCGTCGTATTCGCCCAGCTCAGAGAGCGTCGGCCGCATATGGCGGAGGATCTCGGCGTCGTAGGTCTGGCTGTAGCGGCCCGCCGGGCAGCGGCAGAAGAGCTTCGATTTCGTCTGGAGCTGCTGGTGGATCTCGAGGCCCGACTTGAAGCCGACGGCGGCGTAGTCCTCGGGCGTCATCTCGGCGAACGGCTTGAAGACGAAATCGTCGTTCATTGGCGGGAAAACCTCTCCAAAGAGAAGCGCCATTTTCACACAAATCGCCCCGCCCCTGCAACTCCGCCTTGCCCTTATTTCCCAGATCGCAGGCCGCGGACGTGAACGGCCGGAACGTCATGAGAGCTTGCCGTCCCCGCAGGCGCTCTTAAAGGGCCCGGCGTGTCATGCGGCGGCATGGCCGTCCGAGGCCCTCCGAGGCCAAGTTGACAAGCCCGGGGGGTTCCAATAACATGAGGTGGGAGTTTCTACTATGATGGAAAAATACGGGGTGATCTTCTACCGGGACGAAGATTACGACGGCTATGTGGCTGAAGCCATAGGCCTGCCGGGCTGCGTCAGCCAAGGCAAAACCATGGAAGAAGCGGTCGAAAACATCAAAGACGCGATCGCCGGCTACATTCTGGTTGAAAAAAAACACGGGCGCCTGAAGGGTCATCGCGTTCCGGCCCAATATTTCCTCGGAGAAGTCGCCGTTGGGCATTCTCGCTAATATCTCCGCCAGAGAGGCTCTCAAAGCATTTGGTAAAATCGGCTATTCGATAGACCATCAGACGGGCAGTCATATGATCCTCTATCATCCTCAACGCCCAACGCTCTCGCTGCCCGACCATAAAGAACTCGCCCCCGGCCTCCTGCGCGCTCTTATTCGCAACAGCGGGATTTCCGTTGATGAATTTCTTAGACTGCTGAAAAAATAATTGAGAATGGAACAAATCACCCACCCCTTTGTCCGGAAGAACGGCTTTCTGGGCGTTCTCGACCGCAACCTCAAGAAGCTCGAGGGCCGCCTGGGAGTCAAGCTCTCCCTCCGCGGCGACACCCTGATGATCGACGGCCCGGCCGACAAGGTCGAGTTCGCCAGGTACTATTTCGACCGCGTCCGGGAGCTCGAGGAAAAGGGCCATGACCTCAAGGAGGCGGACTTCCACATCGTCCTCGACCTCCTCGAGGAAGGCCGTGGCAAGCCCCTCGACGACTACGCCCCGGCCGAGCCGCTGAGCTTCTCCCGGAAATCGGTCAACCCGAAGAGCCTGAACCAGCAGGAATACATCCAGGCCATCCGATGCGCGGACATGGTCTTCGCCGTCGGGCCGGCCGGAACGGGAAAGACCTACCTGGCCATGGCCATGGCCCTGACCTATCTCCAGAACAAGCGGGTCGCCCGGATCGTCCTGACCCGCCCGGCCGTCGAGGCCGGCGAGCGGCTGGGCTTCCTCCCCGGCGACCTCATCCAGAAGGTCAACCCCTACCTCCGCCCCCTCTACGACGCCCTCTTCGACCTCGTCGCCGCCGACCAGGCCAACCGCCTCATCGAGAAGGGGATCATCGAGATCGCCCCCCTGGCCTACATGCGCGGCCGGACCCTCAACGCCTCGTTCATCATCCTCGACGAGGCCCAGAACACGACCCGGGAGCAGATGAAGATGTTCCTGACCCGGCCGGGCTTCGATTCCAAGGTCGTCGTCACGGCCGACGTGACCCAGATCGACCTCCCCGAGCCGCGGAAATCGGGCGTCCTCCACGCCCTCAAGGTTTTGTCCGGGATCCCGGAAATCGCCGTCTGCTCGTTCAACGAAAAGGACGTCGTCCGCCACCCCCTCGTCCAGAAGATCATCAAGGCCTACGAGAAGGCCGAGGGCGGCCAGTCGCGCGAGTGACATGCCCCTCATCTCTTTCCGCAACATCAAGCTCTTCAAGCCCTCGGCGCCCCATCCCAAGGCCAACGGGCGGAACGGCGGGGAGGCGGCCGAAGCCGAGGCCCCGGCCCCGGTCACCACGGTCGTCCGCAATCCCATCATTCTCATCGTCCTCTCGGCCCTCGTCCTGGCCCTCCTCATCGCCTACTCCCCTTCCAAGGAGCTCCCGGCCATCGCCGCCGGCGAGATCGCCTCGGAGGATCTCGTGGCCCCGGCGACGATCGTCCTCATCGACGAGGAGACGACGGCCCGGCGCCGGTCCGAGGCCGAGGCCGCCGTCCTTCCCGTCTACGTCCTCAACCCGAACGCCGTCCTCAACACCACCGACAAAGCCCGAAAGTTCTTCGAATGGGGGCGGGAGTCGGCCAAGAACGGCGGCAAGAAGGATTTCGCCAAAGTCCAGAAGGACGTCTACGAGATCTTCGGCCTCGAGATCGTCACGCCCGACCTCCAGGGCCTGGACTCGGCCGGCTATCCGGCCGAAATCGAGGAGGCCCTGCTCTCCCTCCTCGAGAAGATCTCGGCCCCCGGGATCCTGAATTCGAAGAGCCTTTTCACCAACAGGGAGGCCGAGAGGGGGTTCGTCCTCATCCGGGGCGACCGGGGCGAGACTTTCGTCCGGGCCGATGACCTGGCCGACCTTCGGGAGGCCCGCCTGCGCCTCTCCTCCGAGGTCGACGCCCTCGACCTGCCGGCTCGCCGCAAGGCCCTTCTCCGGAATCTGGCCAACGCCCTGCTTTCGCCGAACGTCACCCTGAACAAGGTCGAGACCGAGGCCCGGCGGGCCGCGGCCCGGGCGGCCGTCGAGGCCGTCCCGCTGACGATTAAGAAAGGCCGAGTCGTCATCCGCAAGGGCGACGAGGCCGCGGCCGGCACGGTCAAGCTCATCGAGGCCATCAACGCCGGCCTGCGCGGCCGGCGGGCCTGGGTCCGGAACTTCATCGGGACGTTCCTCTTTTTCGGCTTGCTCTTCCTGACCAGCTGGTTCTACCTCCGGGCCCTCGTCTCTCCCCGGACGGCCCTCAAGCACTTCGCCATGATGGTCCTGACCCTCGTCCTGAGCCTCCTCCTCTACAAGCTCGGCCTGTTCATGGCCGCGACCTTGAGCCCCAACACCCGGTTCTTTCTCTTCCAGAACGCCGACAGCTACACGTTCGCCCTCCCCTTCCAGTACGGCGTCCTCGTCTTCGCTTTCCTGACGACGAACGTCGTCGCCCTGATCTACGCCCTCCTCAACAGCCTGCTGGTCGGCTACCTCGTCCAGGCCGATTTTTACGTCCTAATCTTCTGCCTCATCGGCGGCCTGGCCGCGATCTACGGGGTCAAGTTCTACGGGCGGCAGCGGCGGACGGCCGTCCTCAAGGCGGGTCTCTTCGTCATCGCCCCGCTGGCGATCTTCGCCGTCCTGACGATCCACCTCGTCCGCCAACGGACGGCCGGCCTCGACATCCTGGCCGGCGAGACGTTCATGGCCGTCCTCGGCGGCGTCCTCTCGGCCGCCCTGGCCTTCGTCCTCCTCCCGTTCATCGAGAGCGTCTTCCGCTTCGTCACCCAGACGAAACTCCTCGAGCTGACGAACTCCGACTCGGAGCTCCTCCGAAAGCTCGCCCTCGAGGCCCCGGGCTCCTACCACCACTCGCTCATCGTCGCGGCCCTGGCCGAGAAGGCCGCCGAGGAGATCGGCCTCGATCCCCTCCTCGTCAAGGCCGGGGCCCTCTACCACGACATCGGCAAGGTCAAGAGGCCGGAGTATTTCATCGAGAACCGGGGCCGGCGCCACGACGCCCACAAGGACCTGACCCCCTCGATGAGCACGCTGGTCATCGTCAACCACGTCAAGGAAGGGGGCGAGCTCGCCCGCAAGGAGAAGCTTCCCCAGCAGATCCGGGACATCATCGATCAGCACCACGGCAGCTCCGTCGTCCGCTACTTCTACCAGAAAGCCAAGGAGAGGTACGACCCGGAGATCCAAAAAGTCGGCGAGGAGAGCTACCGCTACCCGGGACCGCCGCCCCAGACCAAGGAGGCCGCTTTGGTCATGCTGGCCGACTCGGTCGAGGCCGCCTCCCGAAGCCTCCAGGCCCAGAAGGAGGAGTACCTGAAGAAGGTCGTCCGGGACATCTTCGACAACTACCTCCAGGACGGC
>Ga0194111_10005167_pt1 | contig 15063 bp, 18 predicted proteins | sample TA2KigC300mmetaG_FD_146194 | JGI IMG/M metagenome (GOLD analysis project Ga0194111, IMG submission 146194) | Freshwater microbial communities from Lake Tanganyika, Tanzania - TA2015033 Kigoma Deep Cast 300m | ecosystem: Environmental > Aquatic > Freshwater > Lake | place: Tanzania: Lake... | reverse complement strand
TGGGCACATTCTCATCATCTGCTTGATCTCACTTATTTTTATTTTTGGTGAGTTAAATCCTTTTGCTGGTTGGGGTGCTTCACCTTTCTCTATTGGCTTCACTGTATTTATATACCTGATTGAAGTACTGGTAGCTTTCCTTCAGGCATTTATATTTACCATGCTCAGCGCTGTATTTATTGGTCAAGCCCTGGAAGGCGATCATCATGACTCAGCACAAGGAGTACATCACTAACCTTTTATTTTTTAACCCTCAATACAAATCACATGGATTTTATGAATGTAATGCTGCTAGCTGAAATTGCAAACGCTGGTGGTGCGGTTGGAGCAGGTCTTGCGGCTATCGGAGCCGGTGTTGGCATCGGACAGATTGGTAAAGGTGCCCTCGAGGCCATTGCCCGCCAGCCTGAAGCCAGCAATGACATCCGCGGTAACATGATCCTGATGGCGGCCCTTGTAGAAGGAGCTGCTTTGTTTGCGATCATATTAGGCTTTTTAGCCATGGTGCTTTGATTACTGCTCATGTAATCACTCTACTGCGTCCGATGCACACGGCGGATGACGCGGTAGTTCTCTTTTTTAAAAAAATGAAATTCATTAAAGCATGAATCTGTTAACTCCCGGTTTTGGTCTGCTGATTTGGACGCTCTTAGCGTTCTTAGTAGTCTTTTTCCTGCTTGCGAAATACGCATGGCCTACCATCATCAATGGATTGCGCGAGCGCGAACAAAGCATCGCTTCTTCCTTGGAAACAGCCAAGCGTGTGCAGGCTGAGATGACGCAGCTAAAAAGTGAAAATGAGGCGTTATTGGCAAAGGCCCGTGAAGAGCGTGCGCAATTGCTGAAAGAAGCCCGTGAAACAAAAGACCGCATCATTGCCGAATCCAAAGAGCAGGCAAAAATGGAAGCCAATAAAATTATGGTGGAAACACAAGCGGCTATCCAGGCGCAACAAATGGCTGCACTTACTGAAGTAAAAAACCAGGTCGGAAAGTTGGTGATTGAAGTGAGTGAAAAAGTACTCCGGAAAGAACTAGGCAATAAGGCTGCGCAGGAAGCGCATATTAAAGGCCTTGTTGATGGTGTTAAAATGAACTAATTCCCCCATGCCTAATCCACGTTTAGCTGCCCGATATGCCAAATCCCTGCTGGATCTTTCTGTAGAGAAAGGTCAGTTGGAGCAGGTTTATGCCGATATGCAGTGGTTACAGGACGTGTGCAAGAGCAGTCGTGATTTTGCTAACATGCTCCGTAGCCCCATCATCAAAACTGATGTGAAGGGTAAAATTATACGTGCCGTTACACAAGCTCATTTGAGCGAGTTGACCAATGCTTTCAATCAGCTATTGGTTGCCAAAAACAGAGAAAGTTATTTACCAGAGATCTGCACGGCTTTTATCAAAACGTATAAAGAGCAGAAGGGAATTAAAACAGTTCAATTAACCACCGCCTCTCCGGTATCAGCTGCAGTAAAACAGTCAATTTTAGAACAGGTAAAAAAATCCGGAGGATATACGCAGGTTGAATTACAAGAAAAAGTTGATCCTTCGTTGATTGGTGGCTTTGTATTACAGGTAGATGATAAATTAATTGATGCCAGCATTGCCTACGATTTGAGGGCTATTGCAAAGCAATTTGAGAACAACGATTTTGTATATAAGATCAAATAACAAGTAAATCAAGTGATATGCCAGAGATTAAACCCGATGAAATTAGTGCCATACTCAGACAACAGCTGAGTAATTTCAATGCTGCTGCTGATCTGGAAGAAGTAGGTACTGTATTACAAATCGGAGATGGAATTGCCCGTGTATATGGTTTAGGAAATGTACGTTATGGCGAACTCGTGGAATTTGAAAATGGTGTACGTGCCATTGCCTTGAACCTGGAAGAAGATAACGTGGGTGTGGTATTGATGGGAGAAACCGGAGGTATTCAGGAAGGTACTAAAGTAAAACGTACCGGACAGATCGCCTCTATCAAAGTGGGTGAGGGAATGTTAGGTCGTGTAGTGAATACGTTAGGACAACCCATCGATGGTAAGGGTCCGATTACCGGCGACCTATATGAAATGCCTTTGGAGCGCAAAGCACCCGGGGTAATTTATCGTGAACCTGTAAAAGAACCATTGCAAACAGGTATCAAACTATCGATGCCATGATTTCCTATCGGACGTGGTCAGCGTGAGTTGGTAATTGGCGACCGTCAGACCGGTAAAACTGCCATTTGCTTGGACACCATTATCAATCAGAAAGAATTTTACGAAGCAGGCAAACCTGTTTACTGTATTTATGTGGCTATCGGACAGAAAGCTTCTACCATTGCCGGCCTAATGAAAACATTACAGGACAATGGGGCCATGGATTATACCATCATTGTGGCGGCTTCGGCCTCTGATCCGGCACCACTTCGATTCTATGCACCATTTGCCGGTGCTGCCATTGGAGAATTTTTTCGTGATACCGGTCGTCCTGCATTGATCATTTATGACGATCTTTCAAAGCAGGCGGTAGCTTACCGTGAGGTTTCCTTGTTGCTTCGTCGTCCTCCAGGACGTGAGGCGTACCCTGGTGACGTATTCTATCTACACAGTCGTTTGTTGGAGCGCGCTGCCATGGTGATCAACGATGATAATGTAGCTAAGAACATGAATGATGTTCCAGATTGCATTCGTCATTTGATCAAGGGAGGAGGATCACTTACCGCACTTCCGATCATTGAAACACAAGCGGGCGACGTGTCTGCTTATATCCCTACCAACGTAATCTCGATTACGGATGGTCAAATATTCCTCGAAACCAACCTGTTCCTTTCTGGTATTAGACCAGCCATCAACGTGGGTATCTCAGTAAGCCGTGTGGGAGGAAACGCACAGACCAAGTCCATGAAAAAAGTGGCAGGTACCCTCAAGTTAGACCAGGCACTTTACCGTGAGTTGGAGGCCTTCTCCAAATTCGGTGGAGACTTGGATGCTGCTACCAAGAATGTAATTGACAAGGGGGCACGTAACGTGGAAATTTTGAAACAAGCTCAATACACTCCATTTACCGTGGAGAAGCAGGTAGCTATCATCTATCTTGGTACAAACGGATTATTAAAGGATGTTGCCGTTAATCGCGTGAAGGAGTTTGAAGAGCATTTCTTAATGGAGATGGACAACAAACTTGCAGATGTGATGGCAGCATTCAAAAAAGGTAATCTGCCTGAAGAGGGTATCAAGAAAATGGTGGAGCTTGCCAAAGGCTTGATCCCCCAGTATAAGAAGTAGTTGATCAATCCTCTATAGCTTCATCTTTTGCATTGGCTAGCATTGCTCTGGAAGTGCTCCGCAATGGATTACTTCTATCTGCTGCATAACCCTTTCGTTGATTGATAATATCAATACAAGTAAAAGCAGCTGTCATAAATGAGGTGGGGTCTGCACTATTTTTTCCAGCAATATCAAATGCTACACCATGATCGGGTGAAGTGCGTACTACAGGGAGCCCTGCAGTATAGTTAACCCCATCATCTCCGGCTAATGTTTTGAAGGGCACCAGTCCCTGATCATGATACATGGCCAACACGGCATCAAATTGCACATAACTTCCTCTGGCAAAAAATGCATCGGCAGGATAGGGCCCCACCGCAAGGATGTTATTATTCTTTGCTTCTTTAATTGCCGGACCAATAATAGATTCCTCCTCCTTCCCGATCAATCCTTCATCACCGGCATGAGGGTTTAAACCCAGTATCGCAATACGTGGCCTGTCTATGCCAAAATCCTGTTGTAGACTTTGGTGTAAGGTTTGGATTTTTGAGAGAATTTTTTCCTTGGTCAATTGTCCAGCAACTTGTGCAACGGATACATGTTCCGTAACTAAGGCTACCCGCAATGCAGTTGCCGTCATCAACATTACCACATCCTTGGCTCCAAAAAAGTCTTTCAAGAAGGGGGTATGTCCTGTGTAGGAAAAATCGAAGGACTGAATATTTTTCTTATGAATCGGAGCGGTCAACAAACCGTCAATTTGTTGCTGCTTCAAAGCGGTTACAGCTGTTTTCAAGGAAAGAACACCGTACTTGCCACCCTCTAATGTAAGCTCCCCTGGTTTAATATTTACCTCTTCTTCCCAGCAATTGAAAACATTGATCTGTTTATGATTAATTCGATTCAATTCTTTACAGCTGGTATAATTCAAGTTGCAATCAGGAATGGTTTTCTTGTAAAAATTAATAGCCTTGTTGGAAGCAAAGATCACAGGAGTGCAGTGATCCAGCACTCTGCCGTCCATAAATGTTTTGATGATTATTTCAATGCCAATACCATTTAGGTCTCCACAAGAAATGCCAATTACCGGTTTGGGTGTACTCATGCTTTTGAATTGCAGTAAAATTACGAATAATTGCTTGGTCAATCCGAGTACATTTGTAACGATGTACATCCTGAAAAAATCTCTGGGCCAACATTTTTTGCAAGATGAAAACATTTGCAGAAAAATTGTGGAAGCCTTACAACAGCGGCCCGTTTACCAGCTGCTAGAGGTTGGTCCGGGGAGCGGTGCACTCACCAAGTATCTTCTTGATCTTCCCGGTCTTTCTTTTAAAGCGGTGGAGTTAGATCAGGAAAAGGTCGAATACCTGCTAAAAACTTATCCGGCTTTGGAGGGAAAAATTATTCACCAGAGTTTTTTGGATTTATATCCTCCGTTTCAAGGAATCTTTACCGTAATTGGCAACTTTCCCTATAATATTTCTACGCAAATACTTTTTCATGTATTGGAGTGGCGCCAACAGATAGAGGCGGTAATAGGTATGTTTCAAAAGGAAGTGGCACAACGTGCCGCTGCTCCGCATGGAAGTAAAACCTATGGCGTATTAAGCGTTTTGATTCAGGCTTTTTTTGAGGTTGAGTATTTGTTTGATGTGGCACCAGGATGTTTCAACCCGCCACCCAAGGTAAAAAGTGGCGTCATTCGGTTGTGCCCAAGACAAGTTGCGCTCTCCATGCGGAGTGAAAAGGAGTTCACCGCCTTAGTAAAAACGGCCTTTAATCAGCGACGTAAAACGCTGCGCAATGCCTGTAAACCCCTTTTTGATCAACCCACACTGGCCGATCCTTTATTTTTAAAAAGAGCGGAACAGCTTTCAGTAGAGGAATTTGCTGCATTGAGTTTTCGAATGCGGCAGACCGGGACTGCCTAATTTTGTAGGTTCAACATGATTTCAAAATTGTCGCAACATATTGTTTTGATCACCGGCAATGCACATCCTGTGTTAGCTAATTCATTGGAAGCAGCTGGTTACAAAGTGGATCAACGGCCTACCATCTCTGAGGAAGAGGCAGCCACTTGTATTGAAAACTATACGGGACTTATTTTAACTACTCGTTTCAAAGCAGATCAAGCACTTTTACAAAAAGCAGTGTTGCTAAAGTGGATTGGCAGGCTGGGAAGTGGTATGGAATTAATCGATACGGATTTTGCCGCTCAGCAAGGCATTGTTTGCGTGAGCAGTCCGGAAGGTAATCGGCTTTCCGTTGCCGAACATGTGTTGGGAATGATCTTAGGACTGAATCATAAAATAGCCGCTGCTGATCTGGAAGTGCGTAATCGTCAATGGAGAAGAGAACAGAACCAGGGTATAGAATTGAGTGGTAAAACAGTGGGTATTATTGGATTTGGAAACACCGGCAGTGAGTTGGCGAGATTATTGGTTCCCTTCAATGTTAACTTGCTGGTTTACGATCGATATAAAACTGGTTTTGGAAATGAATTTGTGAAGGAATCCACGCTTGAAGCCATTCAGCAGCAGGCTGAGATTATTAGTTTTCATGTGCCACTCACCAACTTTACTTCGGGCATGGTTAACACCCTCTTTTTAAATACGTTACAAAAGCAACCCCTGTTAGTAAATACATCCCGGGGCGGTATTGTTAATCTGGGCCATCTAATTATTGCGCTGGAGCAGAAAAAGTTAAGAGGGGTAGCGCTGGACGTTCTTCCCAACGAAAACCTTTATTCTTACACCCCCCTTGAGAATGAACAACTTGAGAGGCTAATCCATAAGGAAAACGTATTGCTTACACCGCATATAGCGGGGTATAGTATTGAGGCTTTTGAGCGAATATCCACCGTTTTATTAGATAAGCTTGGGATCAAGGTGGTTTTTTAAATGTTGTATATTTGCACTACGCGCAACGCTTCGGTTACCACTGAGGCGTTGCTCTTTTTTAACAACAAGCCAAGAGAATGAGTACTATTCAGTATGTAACAAAGGAAACCTTAGCACAAATGAAAGCTGAGTTGAGGCGTATGCGAGCTGTGGATCGTCCGGCAGCCAGCAAAGCCATTGCAGAAGCTCGTGAAAAAGGGGATTTAAAAGAAAATGCCGAATACGATGCGGCCAAAGAGACTCAAGGTTTATTAGAGGCACGCATTGCTGCGCTTGAAGGAGTGTTGGCCAATGCGCGTGTGCTGGACGAGTCTGCCATTGACACCAGCAAAGTTTCTATTTTAACCAAAGTGACCCTCACCAATCTTAAAACCCATAAACAAGTTGTTTACAAAATTGTAAGTGAGAATGAGGCAGATCTCAAAGCTGGAAAAATTTCTGTAACTTCTCCTATTGGAAAAGGGATTCTTGGTAAAAAGGCAGGAGAAACAGCGGAAGTGGTAGCTCCAGCCGGCACATTAAATTTTCGTATTGATTCTATCACGGCAGGCTAAATTTTAACCATGACTTTGTTTTCCAAAATCATCAACGGCCAGCTGCCCTGTTATAAGATAGCAGAGAGTCAACAGTTCATTGCATTTCTGGATGTGTTTCCACTTCGTGAGGGACATGTGTTAGTAGTGCCTAAGATAGAAGTCGATAAAATTTTTGATCTGCCGGATTCTTATTTGCAGGAGATGTTAGTTTTTGCAAAACCTATTGCCAAGGCCATTGAAAAAACATTTCCCTGCGCTCGCTGTGGGGTGGAGGTAATAGGAATGGAAGTTCCCCATGCGCATATGCATTTAATACCCATCAATACCGCTAATGATCTGAATTTTGCGCAACCGGGAAAAATAAGAGCAACGGACCAAGAGTTACAGCAAGTACAAGAAAGATTGCTTGCGAATCTATAGTCGATTGATCTATTTTTTTCGAGTTAGTCGATCTGGGTTTTGTGCAATAAAATCAGCCCAACTTTTTTTACCACCTTTTTTTAACGAAGGGTTTCCGCTTGTTTCCAAGTGATGACAAAGCGCAACAGCCAAGGCATCGGTTGCATCTAAGTACTTTGGGCTGTCTTTAAATTGTAAAAGATACTGAAGCATCTTCATGACTTGTTCTTTACTGGCATTCCCATTTCCCGTTACGGCCTGTTTTATTTTTTTAGGAGAATACTCCGTTACATCCAGGCCATGTCTGATGGCGGCCGCAATACTTACACCTTGGGCTCTTCCCAGTTTGAGCATACTCTGCACGTTCTTCCCAAAAAAAGGAGCCTCAATGGCAAAAGCGGTAGGCTTGTATTGAGCAATCAATCCACTCACCGTATTGAAAATTAACTGCAGTCTTTTGTAATTGTCTTTGATTTTTCCAGGCTTTAAAACGCCCAGATCAAGCAAAGTAACTTTTTGCCTTTCCACTTGAATTAGCCCGTATCCCATGACCACGGTGCCCGGGTCAATTCCTAAAATTATTTTAGTGACTGCTTGCAATACCCCAGTATTTTTACAAGATTAATGAAGCTGCCCCGAATAAGCAAACCAATCTTCAACGTATTAATTGGACCACTCCTGTTATTGATATTGGGTATTGCCATTTGGCGGGTACTCGGGTCAAGCCAACAATGGCCTTTATTCAAGGGAAATCTCCATTTGATTTTTACCGAGGCTCAGTTACTCCCTTTTCTGCTGTTGGGTTTATTGATGCCCTTGAACTGGTTATTGGAGGCGCTGAAATGGAAAATGGCCCTGCAGGGCATTCAACCCATTTCAATTTGGACGGCTTTTCGGGCCACATTATCCGGAGTTTCTTTTTCTGTATTACTGCCCAATCGAGTGGGGGACTATCTGGGACGCGTTGTTTATTTACCCCCTGAAATACGGGCCACTGCGGTGGCTGTTACAATGGTAGCCAGCATGAGCCAGTTGATCTGGACAATTTTCTTTGGTCTGCTCTCCATCATTTACCTGTATCCGCTATTAGCGACAAAACTTTTCCTCCCCTCTTCCTTTTATATTCTTGCAGGGAGCGTCTTGTCTGTTTTGTTATTGATCCTTTTATTATTGTTCTTTCGCATCTCCATCGTATCTGTTAAACTTTCCTTGCTGATCAATCATCCACGATTTACAAGTTGGATGAAGGGTCCACAGCAATTTACTCAAGTTCAATTATTGCGGTTATTGGGACTTTCGCTAATTCGGTATATTATTTTTTTATTCCAATATGGCGCAGCACTTGCTGCATTTATGATTTTGTTAAATCCACTGGATTGGATCGCCGGCATTTGTTTTACCTTTTTGGTGCTGTCGGTGGTCCCTAACTTTGCAGTGGCTGACCTGGGAGTGCGTGGATTTGTGAGCGTTGGGGTACTTGGATTTTTTACGTTGAATAAAGCCGGTATATTACTGGCGGTTAGTTCGGTGTGGTTTGTGAACTTAATGTTTCCGGCTGCAATGGGCGCGTTATCATTAATAGGAGTACAAAAATTTTGGAAACATGTTTCGTAGATCATTCGCGCTTCTTTTAGCCCTAGTCCTGATTACCACGGCTTTTACCAATTCACCTGAGCAAATAACTGATCCCACTTTTTGTGGCATTCGTAACACCTGTTTTAAGGAAGAAGAGCGGATCACTTACACCGTATACTATACAGTGATCGGGATTTATATCAATGCCGGTACAGCTGTTTTTACTACCAAGTTGGAAAAATTAAATGATAAACCTGTTTATCACGTAGTGGGCACCGGTGTTACACATCCTTCTTACGATTGGCTATATCGTGTCCGGGATCGTTATGAGAGTTATATCGATACCACTACCATGCAACCCTTACGTTTTGTTCGGAATGTAGATGAGGGAGGGCACAAATTATATCAACTTTATGATTTCAATAAAGCCACCAATATTGCCACTACTACCAAGGGGGAATATGCGGTACCCGACTGCGTGCAAGATGTAATGAGCTCCATTTATTATGCACGTAATATTGACTTCAGCAGGTTCAAGCCCGGAGATAAAATTCCATTTACCATGTTTTTGGATTATGAAAATTTCAATCTCTTTATCCGATACCAAGGAAAGGAAACCATCAAAACGCGCTACGGCACTTTTAGAACCATCAAGTTTAGTCCTTTATTGGTCAAGGGAACCATTTTTGAAGGAGGAGAAAAAATGACGGTGTGGGTTACCGATGATGCTAATCATATTCCCGTACGTATTGAAAGTCCGATTGTGGTAGGAAAAGTAAAAGTAGACATGATGAGCTATGCCAATCTGCGTTATCCGCTCAATTCCTTTGTTCGGCTTCGCTGATTAGTTGAGACTATCGAGCGTAAAAAAATCTTTTGGCCTGATTCCCTTTTCTGTTTCTTGTAATCTGCAACATTCTACTTGGGGGTCATGTTCAAAAAACAAAATGTAATTATTCTCTACCGCTTCCTTAAGAAAAGATTTTTTTTCTTGCAGGGTGGTCATAGGGAACATGTCGTATCCCATTATATAGGGGAGGGGTATATGTCCCTGAGAGGGTAATAGGTCTGCCATAAACACCAGGGTACGATCCTTGTATTTAATTTGAGGCAACATCATGGCACGTGTATGTCCATCTGCGATCCGAACTGAAATAGTGTCGGTAAATGTTGCGCCAGCCAACTGGCTAAACGAATTTTCTCTGACGGGGATAGGAATGAATTTTAGCTGACCATTTTCCTGAATCGGTAAAATATTTTCTTTTAAAAAGGACGCTTTTTCACGATCATTTGGATTGATAGCCCATTGCCAGTGTTCTTCATTTGACCACACGGTTGCATTCTTAAAATTGGGAGTTAGTTTATCTCCTTCGCGGCGAATAGTTCCTCCGCAATGATCAAAATGGAGATGCGATAAAATCACATCGGTGATATCATCTCGGTGGAAGCCATACTTGGCTAATGATTTATCTAAGGTATCCTCACCATGTAGATGGTAGTGGCTGAAAAACTTTGCATCTTGTTTGTCTCCGTTTCCATTATCGATCAGCATCAGTCGATTTCCGTCCTCGATGAGTAGACAACGAAGTGCCCAGGAGCATAAATTATTCTCATCAGCGGGATTTACTTTGTTCCAAATACTCTTGGGAATCACGCCAAACATGGCGCCTCCATCCAATTTAAAAAACCCCGTATTGATACTATACAGCCGCATGCGTTTCTCTTTTTTCTGCTTGTGTGAAGATCAGCAGAAAAAAGCCAAGAACAAAGAAAACCATTAAGGCCAATACGGAGCTACGTTGTGATCCCGTTAACTCGGTGATATAACCAAAACCGAACATGCCGATTACCGTGGCAATTTTTTCTGTCACATCATAGAAGCTAAAATAGGAAGCTGTATCCTTGGTAGCGGGCATTAATTTTGAATAGGTAGAGCGGCTGAGCGATTGAATACCTCCCATCATAAATCCCACAAAGGCAGCTAATCCATAAAACTCATTGATTCCGCCTACTGGAAGTTTATAGCCAATTATACAGCCCACACACCAAAGGCTTACCAGCAGCATGAGTGTTTGCATATTACCAATACGTGCTGAAACCCGTGCAATAGTAAAAGCACCAGGTATGGCAATTAATTGAATAATAAGAATGGCTCCGATTAAATTGGGAGTGGGAATCTGTAGTTCGCTTTGACCATAAATAGCAGCTACCAGCATCACGGTTTGTACGCCCATATTGTAACAAAAGAAGGCACTTAGAAAGCGACGCAATTTGTATTGCCCTTTTAGTTGTTGCCACACTGCGCGTAGTTCGTTATACCCTTTTGTTAGAATTTTATCTTGAAGATCGCCGTGTCCAGATGGTTTGCTGTTTGGCATTTTGCTAAGCGAATAAGAGCCAAAACCAAACCACCAAAGCCCAACCAGCAGAAAGCAAATTCTGAATTGAATGGTAGTGCTATCATCTCCACCCACAATGGAGGGAACAAATACAAAAACAAAACAAATCAACTGCAATATCACCGAACCAACATAGCCATAGGCATAACCGCGTGCACTGACTCGGTCTCTGTCTACGGGTGCCGCTATTTCAGGTAGAAAGGAATTGTAGTAAACCCAGCTGGCCCAAAATCCAATACAGGCTAATATCATACAGAATAACCCCCAGCCTAAGGTGTGTCTTTCAAAAAAGAATAAACCACTGCAACCAATACTCCCCATGGTGAGGAAAAATCGCATAAATGATTTTTTATTCCCTTTAAAATCCGCAATAGCAGAGAGTAGCGGTGAAAGACAAGCCACAATGAGCAAGGCAATTGCAATAGTATAATTGTATAGTGCTGAGTTTTCAAACGTTCGTCCTAAAAAAGTAACTGCCGTACGTGACTCTTCACGATCATCTACTGCAATTGCTTCAAAATAGGCGGGGAAAATAGTGGAGGTAATGACCAGGTTGTAAGCGGAGTTTGCCCAGTCATACATCGCCCAGGCATTGACCACTTTTTTGGGGGCCGTTTGCATTGGTTGGTTTTGTTTACTAAATATAAGTAATTAGCGACTGAGCGTGCCGTTGCTGATTAAAAGTAACAGCAAGATTCCCACCCCTATTCGGTAGTAGGCAAATAGCCTGAATCCATTATGTTGTAAAAAACGAATAAAAAACTTAATGGCAATGATGGCTACTACAAAGGCAACTAAATTTCCTATTGCAAAAAGTTGAAGATGCTCCAAGGTAATGGAAGAGGCCGCCTTTAGTAATTTATATCCAGTGGCTGCTGCCATAGTGGGTACTGCCAGGAAAAATGAAAACTCAGCAGCTACTTTTCGATCGAGTTTTTGTTGCATGCCGCCAATGATACTTGCCGCACTTCTGCTTATGCCTGGTACCATCGCCAAACACTGCCAACACCCGATCAAAAATGCAGATTTGAACGAAACCTGTTCCTCCTCGTGAATTGAGGGTGTTCTAAAGAAATTGTCAATGAATAATAGAGCAATTCCTCCGACTACTAAACTAATAGCAACAGTTAGTGTGCTCTCCAGTAACGAGTCAATCCAAGCGGAAAGTAGAAATCCTGTGACCAGGGCAGGCAACACGGCAACGCCTAGTTTGAAATAAAAACCAAATCGTTTTTGCATAGTGGCAGCCGGCATCAAAAATTTTTTCCAGTATAATACCACTACGGCTAAAATGGCTCCAAGCTGAATGCCCACTGTAAATAGCTTTGTGAAATCATTGTCCGGTACATCCAACAACTTTTCAGTAATGATCATGTGGCCAGTTGAGGAGATGGGCAAAAACTCAGTGAGGCCCTCAACAATGGCAATCAGGATAGCTTCCAGCAGCTCCATACTTATTTTTTGAAAATGGCAACAATCTCAATAACCAATCCTGCAATGATTAAAAGCGGTGCTACGGTTATTCGGATAGGACTATAAACGGCTGCTTTATTAAATACAGTTGGATCCGTGTTGCTTTGTCCACCTGCCATCAAAAACATACCAAGGGCTATCAAGGCGAGTCCGCCCAACATCCAACCATAATTCTTTTTTCCAAACAAGGATCTGCTCTCTGTGCTCATGGGTAGAAATTTTGAATCAATAAAGTTCGTCCAGTTTCATCTTTAAATACTTGATCACACTTCGGTGGGTACTAAAAAGCGTGATACCAATGCCCAATAAAATCAAGGCAATAAATAATAGGAAAAGACTGTAAATATCTCTGATAGTCTTAAGTTCAGGTAATATGTTCTCAGCAATTTTTACAAATATAAAAACGGCTCCCGATGCAATGGTACCGCTTACCGCTCCGTTTACAATGGCTTTTTTGTTCATGGGCCATGCAATAAACCAACGTGTGGCACCCACCATCTGCATGGTCTTAATTAAAAAGCGGTTGCTGAACATGGCTAATCGGATAGTATTGTCAATCAGCACAATGACCACAGCCGCAAGTAAAAGAGCAACCGTTAGTAAAATCATACTGATGCGTTGAATGTTTTTATTGAGGTTATCAACCAGTGCCTTTGGGTAGGCTACCTCGCTAACATAGGTTTGTTTTTGCAGATCAGCTTGAATACGAACCAATGAATCTGCATTCATGTATTCCTGCTTCACTTTAAAATCAATGCTATTAGGAAGTGGATTTGCGTCCAGAATTCCATCCCAGGACTTGTTTCCATCAGCCAAAAAAATCTCTCTGGCTTTTTCCTTGTTAACAAACTCAATTGATTTTACGTAAGGTTTGCTTGCGATATAGGTAAAAAGTGTAACACTGTCCTTGGGGTTGAGATCGCCACGGAGTTCCGCCCTCACCTCCACGCTTTCTTTGAAATAATCCCCCAGTTTTGTTGCGTTGATCACCAGCCAGCCGATTATGCCCAATAGCAACAGTACCAGCGTAACCCCGAGGATGGACATAAAATAGGAAGGTTTGCCTCGTTTGATGGATGATTTTCCTGGTTGTGCCATAGGAGCAAATATAAAAGTTTAACGCTACAAACCGTATTTTTGATGCCCTTATGGAATACGATTTTCGGCGAATAGAAAAGAAGTGGCAAACAGCTTGGAAAGAACATCAGGTTTATAAAGTAACTGCTGATTTTAACCGACCAAAATGTTATGTGCTGGATATGTTTCCTTATCCAAGTGGTGCAGGATTACATGTGGGTCATCCATTGGGATATATTGCCTCTGACATTTATAGCCGATATAAAAGGTTAAAAGGATTTAATGTGCTGCACCCAATGGGATTTGACAGTTTTGGATTACCTGCAGAGCAATATGCATTAGACACGGGTCAACATCCTGCTGTTACCACAGAGAAAAATATTGCCACCTTTAAATCTCAACTTGATAATATTGGTTTCTGCTATGATTGGAGTAGAGAAGTACGCACAAGCGATGCATCCTATTACAAATGGACGCAGTGGATTTTTTTACAGCTATTCGACAGTTACTATAATACGCAACTTCAAAAAGCGGAGCCTATCTCTGCTTTAGTAGCATCATTTGAAGCAAGCGGTAACTTAGTTCATCCTTGCCCCGGTGAACCTTCTTTGCAGTTTAGTGCCGCGGATTGGAAAAGCTATACGGGGAAAAAGCAGCAAGCTATTTTAATGAACTACCGATTGGCCTATTGTGGTATCGGTGAAGTGAATTGGTGTGAAGCATTAGGAACCGTACTTGCCAACGACGAAGTCGTCAACGGAGTCAGTGAAAGAGGTGGCCATCCCGTGGTCAAGAAAAAGTTAAGACAGTGGTACCTGCGGATCACTTCCTATGCCGACCGATTGCTGGAAGGACTGAATAAAGTGGCGTTCAGTGATGCGATGAAGGAAATGCAGACCAACTGGATTGGAAAGTCAAGCGGAGCGGAAGTTGATTTTGCTATCTGGAACACAACCCATAAAATCCGGGTATACACTACCCGCCCGGATACACTCTTTGGCGTGGACTTTATGGTACTGGCACCGGAGCATGCACTGGCAGCTCAACTGGCCAGCCCCGATCGGGCAAAGGCGGTGGAGGAGTATGTTACCTGGGTCAAAAGCCGTAGTGAAAGAGAAAGAATGGCGGAGAAAAAAATCAGCGGAGTGTTTACGGGGGCCTATGCGGTCCATCCCTTTGATCCCAACAGAAAAGTTCCGATTTGGCTGGCTGAATATGTACTGGCAGGTTATGGAACGGGAGCAATCATGGGAGTCCCCTGCGGGGACGAACGGGACCACCGTTTTGCCACACATTTTTCAATACCTATAACCAATATTGTTGGTGAATTATATACTGGTGCTGATGCAGTGACTACCAAAGAGGCAGTGCTTGTCAACTCAGGGTTCTTAACCGGACTTCCCATGACCCAGGCTATTGAGATAGCCACACAAGAAGTGGAGAAGCGGGGA
>Ga0194111_10005164_pt1 | contig 15069 bp, 12 predicted proteins | sample TA2KigC300mmetaG_FD_146194 | JGI IMG/M metagenome (GOLD analysis project Ga0194111, IMG submission 146194) | Freshwater microbial communities from Lake Tanganyika, Tanzania - TA2015033 Kigoma Deep Cast 300m | ecosystem: Environmental > Aquatic > Freshwater > Lake | place: Tanzania: Lake... | reverse complement strand
TCACGCAAAGCATGTCCTGAGCCTGTCGAAGGGGCGCAAAGAGCGCAAAGGATCGTTGAGTTCTTCTGACCGCCTCTGCAGCCGGGCAGGGCCTCGGTCGGGAGACCTCGGCCAGCGCAGAGGAGGCGAGGTTCTCATCGGCGGTTGACCTGTGTTATACTGGGGTGGTCCCATACGGCGCAGGCTCTTGCCGCAGTCAGTAAGGGAGGTGATGGCAGCGAAGCTAAGCCGTTCGCTTCAGACCGTGCCGACTTGGTCAGCGATGTCGTTGGCCAGGGCATCAGACCGTATCTCGTCAAAGAAAGGAAGCTGAACCGATGAAACGTCTCTCTACCGTCCTCTTGTTGTTAGTTGCATTCAGCGTGGTGTTCAGCGCGTGCGCGCCGGCCCCAGCGCCACAACCAACCCAGGCGCCGAAGGCTGCCGCGCCGACCGCCGCTCCCAAGCCGACCGAAGCGCCGAAACCTGCTGCTCCCAAACCGGTGACGATCACCTTCTATCAGCGCGGCTACGTGGAAGGCGGCACCGACGCCGGCAGCGTCAATACGGTGAAGGCGATCGAAGCCTTTGGCAAGATGTATCCGCACATCAAGATCAACACCGTCGGCATCCCCTGGACGGCCGAAGGCGACACCAAGCTGGAAGCGGCGCTGGCTGCGCGCAGCGACATCAACGTCTTCCGCGTGACCAGCCCGAACCTGCCGCGCTACGCCAAGCAGGGCATCCTGTCCGACATCGAGCCGTTCTTGACCGCTGACGACAAGAAGGACTTCTATCCCAGCGGTTTCCAGGTGGCCACCGTGGACGGCAAGACTTGGGCCTGGCCTCTGTGGGTGACGGCCATCTCGATCTTCGCCAACACCGACATCTTCAAGGAGCAAGGGGTCGCCCTGCCGACCCTGGAGAAGCCGTGGACCTGGGACGAGTTCGTCGTTGCGGCCAAGAAGCTGACCTATAAGAAGGCTGACGGCACGCAAGTCTACGGTTTCACCTCTTCGTCCAAGTGGGGCGCGGTCGAGTATTATCCCTTGATGTACATTCACGGCGGCCGGATCCTCAGCGCGGACGGCAAGAAGTTCGTCCAGACCGCCGATGAAGGACTCTCGGCCCTCCAGAAGCTCGGCGATCTGGCGCTGGTACACAAGGTCACACCGCCCGACTTTGGCACGGTGGACCAGGCTGGCGTGCGGGCCCAGTTCAAGGATCGCAAGACGGTCGCGATGCTGATGAGCACGCCGGGCTTCATTCCAGACCTGGAGAAGGAGAACTTCCCGCTGGCCGTGTTGCCGCCGCCGGTAGGCAAGCTGGGCAAGACGGTCACGAACGGCGCGTTTGGTTTGTTTGCGGTGGTGAAGACCGATGACGTGGACAAGCTCAAGGCTTCGCACGAGTTCGCCAAGTATCTGACCGGCAGCCAGGTGGCAAAGGATGTGGCGGGCTGGCAGTTGGCGCCGGGTCTGCGTCGCAGTAACACCGGCTATGCCACCAATGCGAACCGTGGGATGATCGCCAAGCTGGTCGAGTTCGGCGTGTACGAGGCGCCGGTGGCCACCTCCGCGGAGATCGGGCAGCGCTATGGCGCGGCGCTTCAGGCCATCATCTTGGGCAAGCAGTCGCCCAAGGAGGCCATGAACGAGATCGCGGCGGACTACCAGAAAGAGCTCGACGCGCTGAGCAAGTAAGCGTCACTGAGGACGCGCCAGGCGTTTCGCAAGCGCCTGGCGCGTGAGGAACCGACTCTGGACGTGCCAGGCATTTCGCAAGCGCCTGGCACGCGAGATGCCCCGTTACCGCGTTCGTCATAGGGAGTTGGCAGTATGAGTTCTGCCTTTGCGCCCGCTGTGTCGTGGCCAGGCCGGCTGCTCAAGTTCTGGCGCCGACATAAGTGGAGCTATTTCTTCATCGCTCCTAGCATGATCCTGTTCCTGGTCTTCATCGGCTACCCGGTGCTCCAGGCGTTTCTGCTGGCTTTTCAGAAGGTGGACCTGCGCGGGGGCGCATGGGTGGGCCTGAAGAACTTCCAGGACCTGCTTGCCAGCAAGCTTTTCTGGGCGGCCATGCGACACACGCTCGTCTATGCCTTCTTCGTGGTGGCGGCCTGGATCACCAGCTCGCTGCTGGTCGCCTCGTTGATTCAGCCCCTCTCGAACCGCGCGCAGTCCCTCTTTCGCGGCGCGTTCTACCTGCCCAATGTCACCAGCATCATCGTCATCTCGCTGGTCTGGATTTGGATCTTCGAGCCGGACTATGGCTTCTTAAACTACCTGCTCACGGTGGTGGGGGCGCCAAAGGTGCTGTGGCTGCAGAATCCCGATATCGCCTTGTGGAGCATCGTGCTAAGCACGGTTCTGGTGGTGCCGGGCAGCGGCGTGGTGCTCTATTCCGCGGCGATCGGCTCGATCCCGCGCGAGTACTACGAGGCGGCCGAGGTGGAGGGCGCGAACTGGGTGCAAAGCCTGATCCACATCACCTTCCCGTTGTTGCGACCGACCACCCTCTACCTGACCGTGATTTACACGATCGCTGGTTTTCAGATCTTCGAGCGGGTGTACATCATGACGGGCGGCGGGCCGATCAACGCGACGACGACGATCGTTCAGTTGATCTTCCAGACAGCATTCAGCGACTTCAACTATGGCCGCGCCAGCGCACAGGCGCTTATTCTCTTCGCGATCATCGCTGCTTTTTCGTTCATTCAGTTCAAGTTCCTGAGCACCGACGTCGAGTACTGAGTCGGCTTATGCAAGGAAGCCCGCCCATGATGGCCCAATCAGTCGCTGGCCGATGGACGATCGGCCTCGTTCTGGCTCGCGCGTGGCGCCGCGCCCCGCACCTGGTCGTGCTGTTGCTGTTGACCGGCGTTGCGGTCGTCAGCCTCTTTCCTCTTTATTGGCTCTTCAACACCGCGCTGACGCCGGCCAGCTCGACCGTGAAGCTGCCGCCCGACATCATCCCCACGAACGCCACGCTCGATAACTTTGCGGAGATCATTCGCGTGAGCGGGCAGGGCCGTTTGCGCCTGCTCGGCCCCGAAAACCCGACCCGCATGTCGCGGCTGTTGCTCTGGTTCATCAACACCGCCTTCATCGCGCTGGTTAGCACGGCCGCCCATGTGTTGTTCGATTCGATGGCGGGTTATGCGTTCGCCAAGCGCAAGTTCCCCGGCTCCAACGTCTTCTTTTGGATGATCCTGGCCGCGCTGATGATCCCAGGGCAGGTGACGTTGGTCCCGCTCTATCTGATGATCACCAAGATGAAGCTCATCAACAGCTACGTTGGCGTGCTGTTGCCCGGCCTGGCCGACGTCATCGGGATCTTCCTGCTCAAGCAGTTCATCCAGACGTTGCCGCACGAGCTGGAGGAGGCGGCGCGCATGGATGGCGCGTCGGAGCTGGGCATCTATGGCCGCATCATTATGCCGCTGGCGGCGCCTGCCCTGGCGGTGACGGCGATCTTCGCGTTCCAGCGTTACTGGAACGCCTTCCTCTGGCCTTTGATCGTCCTGCAGAGTCCCGATCTCTTCACACTCCAGGTGGGGCTGTCATTCGTCCACACCAGCGAATTCGGCACGAATTACGGCTTGATGATGGCTGGCGCGGCGCTGGCTGCCATCCCGATGATCGTCTTCTTCTTTGCGTTCCAGCGCTACTTCATGCAAGGCCTGCGCATCGGCGCAGTGAAGGGCTAATTCCACAGTAGGACCTTGATTGCGCGCTCGCGTTTTGGTATAATGCGGGCGTGGATAGGGGAGGTTGGGCGTGAGCACTGCAGAGCTTGGTGAAACGAATGTATCGCAAGGTTTGACCCTGGCGCGCCTGATGCGACGCATCGCGCGCAACTACCTCCTGCGGCGTGTCGTGGTGGCCGCGATCAAGGTCTTCGTCGTGGTTACGCTGACCTTCTTCCTGATCCGCCTGATGCCCACGAACCCGGTCGAAGTCTATATCAACGAGCTGATCACGCAGTACGGCATGTCCTTCGATGAGGCGCGCAACCAGGCCGCGGCCCTGCTCGCCATTGATCTTGACGCCCCGTTGTCGCAACAGTACCTCCAGTACATGCGAGGTCTGGCCCAGGGCAACCTGGGCACTTCTTTTCGGTCGAAGGGCACGCCGGTGACCGCGATCATCGCTAAGTTCCTGCCCTGGACCCTTTTCAGTGTGGGCGTCTCGCTTCTGATCAGTTTCACGCTGGGGATGCTGCTGGGCATGTGGGCGGCCTATCGCCGCGAATCGCTGGGCGATCATGCCATCACGACGTTGTCGTCTATCTTCAGCTCGGTCCCGAACTACTTGATCGGGCTGATGCTCGTGGTGTTCTTGGGCGCCCAGTGGAAGCTGCTGCCCATCACACAGATGCGCGGCTCGATGTCGCCTGGTATGCAGCCCGGCTTCACGTGGGCGTTCCTCAAAGACATCTTCTTTCACGCCGCGCTGCCCATCGCCACCTACGTGCTGACCACCGTCGGCGGCTGGACCCTCGCGATGAAAAGCAGCACTATCGCGACGCTCGGCGAGGATTACATCACGGTCGCCAAGGCCCGCGGGCTGCCCGAAAGCCGCATCATGACGAGCTATGTCGGCCGTAACGCCTCACTGCCTCTCTTCACCTCTTTGGCGATCAGCATCGGCTTCATCGTCGGCGGCTCCACCTTGATCGAGTTCATCTTCGTGTACCAGGGCGTAGGCCAGCTTCTGCTCAACAGCATCGTCCAGCGCGACTATCCGGTGATGCAGGGCATCTTCTTGATCATCACCATGACCGTGATCCTGGCCAACTTCCTGGCCGATTTCCTCTACAGCCGGCTTGACCCGCGCATTCGCGTGGCAGGAGACAAGTGAGATGGTTGCTTTTTGGCATGGCCTGGGAACGACGCTGCGCTTGTTGACGCGCAACCCGGTGGGCTTCATCGGATTCCTGGGCGTCGTGTTCTTCATCGTGCTATCGTTCGTCGTTCCTCACTTGGTGCCCTTGGATCGCACCACCAAGATAGACCAGGTCTATGCGGCGGCCTCTTGGCAGCATCCATTGGGCACCGATTTCTCCGGCCGTGATGTGCTGTCGCACGTCATTCATGGCGGCCGCGATGTGTTGACTATCGCGTTTCTCGCCGGCGCCATCTCGACGCTCATTGCTGTCACCTTGGGTTCGCTGAGCGCGCTGGCGGGCGGGACCGTGGACAGCGCCATCATGGGTCTGGCCGACATCGTGCTGACGATTCCGCAGTTCCCGCTACTGATCGTGTTGGCGGGTCTGCTGCGTTTCAACAGCGTCGTGATCCTGGCGGTCATCCTTGGCTTGCTCTCGTGGCCCAGCCTGACGCGCGCGATTCGCGCCCAGGTGCTCTCGTTGCGCGAACGCGACTTCGTCGAGGCGGCGCGCGCCCTCGACCTGGGGACGCGCCACATCATTCTGCGCGAGATCATGCCCAACATGGCCAGCTACCTGGTCGTCAGCCTGATCTTCGCCATGACTGCCGCGGTCTACGCGCAGGTCGGTCTGGTGTTCCTGGGTCTGGTTCCCCTGTCGGGCACGAACTGGGGCGTCATGCTGCAATTGGCCTGGACCAAGGGCGCAATCTTCTACCCCAAGGCCCTTTGGTACATCATGGGGCCGGTGTTGGCCATTGCGCTCTTCCAGTTGGCGTTGGTGTTCGCCAGCCGGTCGCTGGAAGAGGTTTTTAACCCACGGCTGCGCACGGGGGTGTAGCGGTGGAAAGGGAGCTTCGCGAAGCGCCCTTCGACAGGGCGCAGTGAAGACGGGAGATAGACGTCCATGCAGTCAGGCAGCAGGTTGGGGAGCGATCACATCCGAGATGAAACCACCCTGGCGGTGCGCGACCTGTGGGTGACGTACCAGGCGCGACGCGGCGCGGTCAAGGCGGTGCGCGGGGTCAGCTTCGACATCCGACTCGGCGAAACGATAGCCTTCATCGGCGAGAGCGGCTGCGGCAAGACCACGCTCGGCCTGGCGCTGATCCGGTTGCTGCCCAAGACAGCTACCATCGCACGCGGGGGCGTGACCTACGCTCGCAATGGCGTGGACGCCGACGTGTTGGCGATGGATCCGAACGCACTGCGAGAGTTTCGCTGGAAGGAGTGCGCCATGATCTTCCAGGGCGCGCAGAACGCGTTCAACCCCGTGCTGCGCATCCGCGATCAAGTCTGGGACACCGCGCGCGCACATGGCGAGAGCGACTCGCAGCGGATTCGCACGCGCATGTTGGAGCTTTTCCGGCTCGTCTCGCTCGACCCCGAGCGGGCGATGAACGCCTATCCCCACGAGTTGAGCGGCGGTATGCGCCAGCGAGTGCTGCTGGCTCTTGGCTTGCTGCTCGATCCGCAGCTCATCATCCTGGATGAACCGACGACCGCCCTCGACATCCTGACGCAACGCTCGGTGATCGAGGTGCTGCGCAATCTGCGCCAGCAATTGGACTTCTCGCTGATCCTGATCTCGCACGACCTGTCGCTGGCGGCAGAGCTGACCGATCGGGTCGGCACGATGTATGCCGGCGCGCTGGTGGAGGTGGCCGACGTGATGGACACCTACTATCGGCCCTATCACCCCTACACCATCGGTCTGATCCGCGCGGTGCCGACACTCAGCGGCGCGCGGCGCGACCTGATTTCGATCCCCGGCTCGCCGCCCGACCTGATCGAGCCGCCGACCGGCTGTTCGTTCCATCCGCGCTGTCCCTATGCCACCGCGCCCTGCGACAAAGCGCAACCGGGCTTGGAGACCGTGGGTTTGAATCACCAGGTGGCCTGTTGGAATTGGCAGACCGTGATCGCGGACCAGGGCGCACGACTGGCCACTGAAGCGGCCCGCAGGGACTGACGAGAGGAGGCGAGGGGACGATCATGGCGCCGATCATGCAGTTGGTGAACCTGTCGCGGTCGTTCAAGGTGGGGCGGGCGACGGTGCACGCGGTGGATGACGTGACGCTGAGTATTCACGAGGGCGAGGTGGTGTGTCTGGTGGGCGAGAGCGGCTGCGGCAAGACGACGACCGGCAAGATGGCGGTCGGCCTGCTGCGGCCGTCCAGCGGCGAGGTGCGATTCCGGGGTCAGGACATCTGGAAGATGAACACGCGCGACTTTCGGGTCTACCGTCAGGCGGCGCAGATCATCCATCAGGACCCCTATTCGTCGCTGAATCCGACGCAGACAGTGGCCGACATCATCAGCGCGCCGCTGCTGAGGCATGGCGCAGCGCGCAGTCGTCACGCGGCCCGCGACCAGGTGGCCGAGTTGCTCCACAGGGTAGACATGACGCCGCCCGATGATTACCTGGATAAATACCCGCACCAACTCAGCGGCGGCCAGCGGCAGCGCGTCTCGGTGGCGCGCGCGCTCACGGTCAACCCCAGCTTCATCATGGCCGATGAAGCGGTTTCTATGTTGGATGTGTCCATTCGCGTCAGCCTGCTGAAGATGTTGGGCCGCTTTCGCAGCGAGATGGGCATGACGTACCTGTTCATCACGCACGATCTGGCGGTGGCAAAGTTCTTCGCGTGGGATGGCCGCATCGCGGTGATGTACCTGGGCCGCGTCGTGGAGATCGGGCCGACTGCGCGGCTGATCGGGCATCCGCAGCACCCCTACACCCAGGCGCTGCTCTCGGCTTTGCCCGAAGCCGACCCGGTGGCCACGCGACAGAAGGAGCGCGTGCAACTGCGCAGCATGGATGTGCCCAGTCTGATGAACATACCGCGAGGCTGCTCCTTCCACCCGCGCTGTCTGCTCTTCGAACCGGGCTTGTGCGACGTGGCGGCGCCGCAACTGGTGGATATCGGCCACGCCACCGAAGTGGCGTGCCACGTGCTGGCGCGGCAGCACGGGCTCCAATGAGTCCTGAAGTCGGGCTGGCGGCCACGCGACTGGCGTTCTTTCTGCTCATTGGCGCAGGGCTGGCTTTGCTCTTCACGTCGCGCGACAGCGCAGAATTCGTGGTGTTGGTTCTCGTCGTCGCTATCGGTCTGGTGATGCTGGGCGCGGTGGCGCTCCTGGCTCGCTTCAGTGGACCGCGATCTTGACCCTGCCATCCATAGTGGTATCATGTAGCCATGCCTGGCATCTCAGAGAACGTTATGACGCGATACGGCAAACTGCTGGTTCGCATACGCCGTGGACAGGCTGACACGAATATCGCTTTTGCAGAACTGTGTGGCCTGCTTCGTTACTTGGGTTTTCGGGAGCGGATTCGAGGCGATCACCACATCTTTACACAGACAGGCGTTTTGGAGATCCTCAATCTTCAGCCGAAAGGAAGTCACGCAAAACCGTATCAGGTGAGACAAGTACGTGAGATCATCGTGCGATATGGGTTGGGAGGTGAGGATGACTCGGTATGAGCTCATCATCTATTGGAGTGATGTGGATCAAGCATATATTGTGGAAGTTCCAGAGCTGCCTGGATGTATGGCCGATGGAAGTACATATCAGGAAGCGGTGAGCAATGCAGAGACGATCATTCGCGAGTGGATCGAGACTGCTCAGCAACTGGGGCGCGTTATCCCAGAATCACGCGGGCGTCTGGTGTACGCATGATTTGACAGAGCTGGGTCAGCCGCGATCTTGACCATGTGATCGACAGTGGTATCATGTAGCCATGTCTCGCATTGAAGATATCGTTGCTGAGATGCGCCGGAATCCGAAAGGGGTCCGTTTCGCTGACCTCTGTCGGGTGTGCGATTTCTACTTCGGCGAGCCTCGCCAGCGCGAGAGCAGCCATCGCGTGTACAAGATGCCCTGGCGAGGCGACCCTCGCGTCAACGTGCAGGATGATCGGGGTGTGGCGAAGCCTTACCAGGTGCGACAAGTGCTGAAGGCCATTGACAGGCTGGAGACGAGGCGTGGATCTGAAGATTGATCGCTTCACCTATCGTGTGACCTGGTCAGAGGAGGATCAGGAGTATATTGGTCTCTGCGCGGAGTTCCCAAGCCTGAGTTGGTTAGCGTCATCACCGGAACAGGCGCTCATGGGTATCCGCACTATTGTCACCGAAGTCATCAGAAACATGGAAGCCAGCGCCGAACGCGTGCCAGAGCCAATAGCAATACGTAGGTACAGCGGGAGGCTGATGGTGCGGATTCCGCCCGAATTGCATCGCCGCCTGGCGTTGGAGGCCGCTGAGGCTGGTATAAGTCTCAATCGGCTTGCCAGTGCGAGACTCGATGAACGATGAAACCGAAATCGGAACTGCGAGCTGTCATCCTGGCTGCCGGCCATGAGGCGATCGGTCCCGCCGGCCGGCCGTTGGTGCTCGAGACGTTGGGCGAGCGGGCGATCCTGGACCAAGTCGTCGAGAACGCCCTGCAGCTCGTCGCGGCCGAGGACCTCTATGTCGTCGTCGGCCCACGGCGCCAGGAGATCGAGGCGCGTCTGGGTGAGCGTTTTCATTATGTCGTCCAGGCTGAACCGGCCGGCACGGGACATGCGGTGCTCCAGCTTCAGCCGCTGCTGCGTGACTATGACGGCGACTTGCTGATCTTGTACGGCGATACGCCGCTCTTCCGGCCGGCTTCGATTCGGGGGCTGCTGAATCGACACCGTCTGCGCGACGCAGACCTGACGTTGTTGACCGCAGTGGTGGATCGCCCTCTGCCCTACGGCCGCATCATCCGCGGGGCCGACGGCCGGATCGTGGACATCATCGAGGAGGCCGAGGCGTCGGCCAAAGTACGCCGGATTCGGGAGCTGAACGCCGGGGCCTACGTGGTACGCGCCCAGGCCATTTTTCCAGTCCTGGCGCGACTCTCGCCCGCCGCGAGCGGGGAGTATCGGCTGACCGACTGCGTCCACCAACTGATTCGCTCTGGTCTGGAGGTAGAGAGCTATCAGATCTATGACCAGGATGAGGTGCAGGGCATCAACTCGGCCGCCGATCTGGCTCAGGCCGAGTTCATCCTGCAGAAGCGGCTCTTTCGACCCCGGCGTCACGAGGAGGAGAACCAGGTAGCGTTTGGCACCGGCGGTTGGCGCGCGATCATCGGCGAAGGCTTTACGTTGCACAACGTCCGGCGGCTGTCGCAGGCGCTCGCTAATGCGATCACGCGTCGCGGCGAGGAGTCACGCGGGGCCCTGATCGGCTACGATCGGCGTTTCCTGTCGCAGCAGGCCGCCGAGGCAGCAGCCGAGGTGTTCGCCGGCAACAACATCCCGGTCGTATTGCTCGCCGAAGATGCGCCGACCCCGCTCATCACCTACGCGACAGCCTGTCTGGGCTCGGCTTATGGTCTGGCGTTCACCGCCAGCCACAACCCGCCGGAGTGGAACGGCCTGAAGGTCTTCCATGCCGATGGCTCGCTCCTGCTCGACGACGAGACGCGCCAGATCGAGGCCGAGACCAACGCCCTGAACCCGGCGGATGTCATCAAGCTGGAGCTCGACCTGGCGCTGGCCGCGGGCGTGGTGCGCCGCCGCGATTTCACCAATGAGTACGTGGATGCCGTGGAGAAGTTGATTGACCTGCGCGCGATCCGGGAGGCGGGCCTGCGGGTGATCGTTGATCCGATGCACGGCGTCGGACAACTTACCCTGGGGACGATCCTGACAGAGGCGCGCTGTCGCGTGACCTTCATCCACGAGCGGCACGATCCGCTGTTCGGCGGCCGGTCCCCCGCGCCGAACCTGGAGGCGCTGCGCTTCCTGCGGACCCATGTGGCCGAAGGGCGCTATGACCTGGGGCTGGCGACCGATGGAGACGCGGATCGCATCGCCATCGTTGACGAGCAGGGCGAGTATGTAACCGTCAACGAGATTCTACTGTTGCTCTATTGGTATCTGCACGAGGTGCGCGGGGAGCGCGGGGGGGTGGTGCGCAACATCGCCACCACGCACCTGCTCGATCGGCTGACGCAGCGGTTCGGCGAGCCGTGCTACGAAGTTCCCGTGGGCTTCAAGCATATCGCCGCGGCCATGCGCAGCCATGACGTGCTGCTGGGCGGCGAGTCGTCTGGCGGCCTGACGATTCGGGGACACATCCTGGGCAAGGATGGCATCTTTGCATCGGCGCTGGTGGTGGAGATGCTGGCCAAGACGGGCCAGACCGTCTCCCGTTTGCGCGAACGCGTGTACGGACTAACGGGGCGTCTGTATGACCGGGAGGAGAGCCTGCCAGCCACGCCGGAGATGCGCCTGACCGTGCCGCGCCGTTTGCAGGACGCTCCTGCCGATCACCTGGGACCCTATCCGGTGTCACGCGTCTCTCACGCGGATGGCGTGAAGTTCTATCTGGCGAACGACGGTTGGGCGCTGCTGCGCTTTTCAGGCACCGAGCCCGTGCTGCGCCTGTTCGCGGAGGCGGAGTCGCCGGAGATGGCCGCCGATCTGATGCAGAAGTTGCGGAGGTTGGCGGCCGCGTGAGGCGGCCCACCATCATGAAAGGAGGTGGTTCCTGGGAAATGCTGACACGCTCGCACGACGATCGGTTCAATCAACCCTATCAACCGTTAGAAGGAGGACAAAGATGTTCAGGCTATCTCGCGTACTGGTTGTGATGGCAGTTCTGGCTCTGGCGCTGGCCGCCTGTGCGCCTGCACCCGCGCCCGCGCCGCAGCCGACCCAGCCGCCCGCCAAGGCCCCGGAGGCCACCAAGGCCCCTGAGCCGACCAAGGCGCCGGCCAAGGTCGGCGGTGAGTTCCATGGTGCGTTCCCCTATGCGGTGCCGCCCACCGGGCACCTCAACTCGTTCACGACCAACGGCATTCCCAATGGTATCTCCATCTACTGGGACCTGTTGGAACTGCCCGGCGCCCGCTACTACTGGGCCGAGAACAAGTGGATGCCGCTGGCGGCCGAGAAATGGGCATTCCAGCCGCCTGACAAGTTCGTCCTGACGCTGCGCAAGGGCATCAAGTGGTCCGACGGCAAGGACTTCACCGCAAAGGACGTGGTTGCCACCTACAACTTCGGCCGGCTGTTCAAGTGGACCGAGTTCAAGTATGTGGACACCGTCAAGGCGCTGGACGATTACACCGTCGAGTTCCACATGGCGACTCCGTCCACGGTGATCGAGCGCTACGTCTTGATCAGCCGCTATCGCTCCGCCGCAACCTACGGCGCCATCGCCGATGAGGTTCAGAAGCTGGTGGACGCCAAGAAGGGCGCCGACACTGACGAGTGGAAGGCGCTGGTGCAGAAGGCCACCGACTTCCGGCCGAAGGAGTTGATCGTCAACGGCCCCTTCAACCTGGACATGGCTTCGATCACCGAGGCGCAGTTGACCCTGGTGAAGAACCCCAAGTCCTACCTGGCCGATAAGGTGAACTTCGACAAGATCGTGCTCTTCAACGGCGAGACCCCGGTCGTCACGCCGCTGGTGCTGGCCGGCGACGTGGACTATGCCACGCACGGGTTCCCCACCGCCACCGAGAAGCAGTACGTTGACATGGGCATCCGCATTCTGCGTGCGCCTGTCTACTCCGGCCCAGCCATCTACTTCAACCAGGACATCTATCCGTTCAGCAAGCCCGAATTCCGGCAGGCGATCGCCTATGCGGTCAACCGCGATGAGAACGGCAAGGTGTCTCTGGGTCAATCCGGCAAGGCGGTCGTCAACATGGCCGGCTTCAGCGACATCCTGGTGCCCAACTGGTTGACCAAGGAGCAGATGGACAAGCTGAACAAGTATGCGTATGACCCGAAGAAGGGCGAGGAGATCCTCACCAAGATCGGGTTCAAGAAGGGCTCGGACGGCATCTGGCTGGATGACCAGGGCAAGAAGCTGGAATTCGAGCTGAGCGTGCCCGCCGAGTTCGCGGACTGGTCGGCCGCAGCCGAGAACCTGGCTGAGCAGCTCAACAAGTTCGGCGTCAAGACCACGGTGCGCGGGGTCAACTTCCAGCAGCACCCCACCGACGTGAACCAGGGCAAGTTCCAGATGGCGATTCGCGCCTGGGGTTCAGCCAACCCGCACCCGCACTTCTCGTTCGTGCAGGACCTCTTCACCCACAACTACATCGGCTCCACCGTGGGCAAGGGCATGAACTTCCCGATGAAGCAGACAGTTGATGGGAAGGAACTGGACCTCGAGAAGATCGTGGTCGAGTCGGCTCAGGGCCTGGACGTGAACGCCCAGAAGGAAAAGATCTTCACGGCCGCATCGGTCTTCAACCAACTGCTGCCGATCGTTCCGCTGTGGGAACGCTATGGCAACAACCCGCTGCTGGCCAAGCGCATCACCGGCGTGCCGGACGACGCCAATCCGATCTTCAAGAACGCAGTCTACGGCGACAACTTCATGGTCATGATGATCCTTGACGGAACGTTGAAGCCGAAGTGATAAGTGGCCAAAGCGGCCACCAAGTGCCAGGCGCTTCCGAAGTGCCTGGCACTTGGTGAGAGGGCCAAAGGGGCAAGAGACCCGGTTTCTTGCCCCTTTATTGTGTGATCGCAGCCGGATGGCTTGCCGTCTCTGGCTCAACTTTGAGGTTCTCCATGTCTGATCTATTGCTCCTTCCGCAGCCGCGCGGGGCGACAGCCACGGGCGGCTGGCTATCCTTGCTTGACCAGCGGCTGATCATCCTGGACGGCCCGGACGCGGCCGCGTTGCTGTTCAGCGCCAGGCGTCTGCGTGATGCCCTGGCCGAGAAAGCCGGCATTCACTGGGAGATCGTCGCAGGCAACACCGTTCCGCATGACCAGGTCGCCGTGACTCTCAGTGTGGTCGAGGGCGGCACGCGCCATCCCCAGGGCTACGAGCTGACGATCACGCCGGAAGGCATCCACGCGGTCGCCAGCACGCCAGCCGGCGTGTTCTATGCGGTCTGCACGTTGGTGCAGATCATAGAGACCGGGTTTCTGAGAGAAACCCGGTCTCTCCCATGCTTGCGGGCATCCGACTGGCCTGACTTCCCCAATCGTGGGGTCATGCTGGATGTGAGCCGCACTCGGGTGCCGACCATGGCGACGTTGTTCGACCTGGTGGATCTGCTGGCCTCGTGGAAGGTCAACCAGCTCCAGTTGTACACCGAACACACCTTCGCCTATCGCAACCATCCTGAGGTGTGGGCCGACGCGTCGCCGCTGACGGGCGAGGAGATCCTGGCGCTGGATGCCTTTTGCCGGGAGCGTTTCATCGAGTTGGTTCCCAATCAGAATTCGTTCGGCCACATGACCCGCTGGCTGACGCACGATCGCTATCGGTCGCTGGCTGAGGCGCCGGACGGCTGCGACACCCGTTGGGGGCGCTACGACTACCCGCTCAGCCTGTGCCCGGTGGATCCGGGGAGCATCGAGCTGGTGCGCAGCATCTTCGATGAGTTGGCGCCGCACTTCTCCAGCCGGCAGTTCAACGTGGGCTGCGACGAGACGATTGACCTGGGCAAGGTGCGGAGCAAGGAGGCCGTGGAGAAGCTCGGCGCCGGCCGCGTCTACCTGGACTTCCTTCTGAAGATTTATCGCGAGGTGAAGGCGCGTGGCCGCACGATGCAGTTTTGGGGCGACATCATCATGGAGCACCCCGAACTGGTTCCCGAAGTCCCGCGTGACGCGATTGCCCTCGAATGGGGCTACCAGGCCGATCATCCGTTCGATGCGCACGGCGCGATCTTTGCCGCCTCGGGCGTGCCGTTCTACGTCTGCCCTGGCACATCTTCGTGGAACACTATCGCAGGGCGCACGGCGAACGCGCTGGCCAACCTGCGCAACGCCGCCGAGAACGGGCTGAAGCACGGCGCGGTGGGCTATCTGAACACTGACTGGGGCGACGCTGGCCACTGGCAACCGCTTCCGGTCAGCTACTTGGGTTTCGCCTACGGCGCGGCGGTTTCCTGGGCGTGCGAAGCCAATCGGGAGATGGATATCGCACAGGCGGTCAGCGCCTATGCGTTCGATGATCCGACCGGAACCCTTGGCCGCATCGCGTATGATCTGGGCAACGCCTACCAGAAGACCGGGGTGGAGATCCACAACTCGACGGTGATGGCGCGGCTCCTGCAGGTCGCCTATGCGCAGTTTGCGGCCAACCCGCAGCGTTATCCCAATCTGACCCCCGCGGGTCTGGCCGCGGCCGTGGCCGAGATTGATGCGGTCATGGCGCGCTGGCCTTCGACCGGCCCAAAG
>Ga0194111_10005161_pt1 | contig 15075 bp, 16 predicted proteins | sample TA2KigC300mmetaG_FD_146194 | JGI IMG/M metagenome (GOLD analysis project Ga0194111, IMG submission 146194) | Freshwater microbial communities from Lake Tanganyika, Tanzania - TA2015033 Kigoma Deep Cast 300m | ecosystem: Environmental > Aquatic > Freshwater > Lake | place: Tanzania: Lake... | reverse complement strand
GCTTATGTTCGGCAGCGACTATCCCTTCGGTGATCCGGTAACCGAGAAGGAGAAGATTTTAGACCTTGGTTTGCCGGAGGCCGTGAATCAGGCCATCCTGGCGGACAACTGGCTGCGGCTGCTGCGGTCCGGGAGGCCTCCGGCGGGTTGAGAACTTAGAGGGTGGCGAGCATTGATTTGTGTTTATCCAAAAGGGGCTCGAACTGCTGGATCAATTGGGCCTCAAAGGTGCGCCACTGTTCCTGAAATTGCGGGGTCTGCTCCACGTCTATTTTGAGAGGCCGGTGCATCTGGGCTTCCAGAGCCTTTTTGACACTATTAAGCTGGGCGTTAAATTGGGCTTTTAACTGCTGCAGGGCATTTTGCCGGACCTGCTCGAAGCTCGTGAAAAGCTGTTCAATTTCCTTGAGAACCCGCTGGGCCGACTTTTTATCCCGGGCTACTTGCAGCATCCCGGCCTGGGCCCGTTTGTTGGCGTCGTCGATGACTCCTTCCCGGGGCAGGGTGATATTCCGCAGCAGGATTCCTTTGATAATACCGGTAAGAACAGACTGGTCGGCAGGGGGATATTTTTTTAGTTCTGGCTCCAGGTCGATTTTTTCCCGGAGAAATTCTGCGGCCAGGTGCCGGGCCTGCTCCTGCAGTTTGATCTCCTGCAGTTCTTGTGGGGAGGCCTTGCCGTAACGCTCTGCTTTTTCCAGAGCCAGTTCCAGGGCGCTCTTGATTTCAGCCATGAGAAAATCCTTTCGGGGGCGCCTGCGGGAAAAAAAAGAGCAAGGCGCCCGGTCCTTGCTCAAACAGTTTTTCTGCTAAGAGGCGATCAGGCATCTGAGTTAGCGGCCGGGGCCGTGGTGGTTGCCGCAGCCTCGGGCTTTTTGTCCGCCGCGGGCGTATCCGCAGGGGTCGAGACGGAGCTGTTAGGTTTTTTATTGCCGTATTCGCTGACGTACCAACCGCCGCCTTTTAAATGAAAGGCGCTGTGGGAAATGAGTTTGCTAAGGTGACCGTGACAATGCTTGCAGGTGGTCAGGGGCGGATCGGAAAACTTCTGCAATTCCTCGGTTATCTGGCCACAGGCGTCACATTGATACTCGTAAATCGGCATGGTCGGCAAACCTCCTTCGGGGAACCAACTACTTTATAGAATTAATAAATTAAGTATGATAAGCATGGTAGTTAAGGGCGATTGTCTCGAGATCGGGGCATTTGAAGGGCCGCAGAATCTCCCGGGTCAGGGAATGCACCCGGGTTTCTTCCTCTGCCTTTTCGGCCTCGGAGGCCTCGAAAAGTTGCTCAAACTGAGAAAATCGCACAATATGCACCAGTTCGTGGGTGATGACATAGATCAACAGGGGCAATAAGGACAATTTAACCTGATTTTCCAACGTCTTGATAATATTGTGATCCTGCAGGCAGATATGATAGAGATCATAGTGTGCGGATTTAAGCTCCCGGCCGGCCAGACAACAGGTGTATTTGGCCAGCTGCGCCAGGGCATGGGGGGAAATCTCTTCCTGCCGCAACGCCTCCAGGGTAAGGATGTCATAACGGGAACGCCGCCATTGACTCCTGGAAAGCTTGAAGAAGTCGCTGGTGGCCTCCTCAGCGACGAGCACCGCCTCTTGTATGATGGGTTTTTCCGAGCCCTGGAATCGCCTGGTGACCATAAGCAATCGCCATAATTGTTTAACAATTAATGTTATCACCGGAACCTGCTTTGTCAACGCCTTTTTACGACAAAGCGTGCCAATAAGTCAAGCACATAGGAATAGTATATGCGACAGCGGCAGCAGCGGCAGGAGTCTTTAGCCAAACTACTCAGCTATATCCTGGGCCGGCGGCCGGATGAATTCGGTCTGGTGTTGGATGAGAAGGGCCGGGCGTCGGTCAAGGAGCTTTTGGCGGTCCTGAGTCAGGAAGAAGGCTGGGGCTATGTGCGGCGGTCTCACCTGGAAGAATTGGTCAATCTGGTGAGCCCCGGTGATTTTGCTCTGGATGACACCCATATCCGGGCCCTGCGGCCCGGACCGGCCGACCTGCGGGGTGCGGAACCCGCCTCGCCGCCGCCCCTGTTGTATCGGGCCATCACCGCCAAATCCCACGGGACGGTGGCCGAGCGTGGCCTGCTGCCCCCGGCAGGAGGGGAACTGGTCCTCAGCGCCGACCCCGCCATGGCCCGGCGAATCGGACGCCGCCGGGATCCCAGGGCGGTACTGGTGACCGTCCAGGCCCAGCAGGCGGCCCGAAAAGGCCAGAGGTTTTTCCCCTATGGCGAGGATCTTTATCTCACCGGCGCCATTGGCCCGGAGTTTCTACAACTCCCCCCGGCCCCCAAAAAACCGGAGGCCAAACCTGCACCGGCTGTTAAAACCGTCCCGACCGCCCCCACCCCCGGTTCGGCGTGGCTGGACATCCTGGGGCAGCCCGTCAAGCCCTGGAAAGACAAGGGCCGGAAAAAAGACCCGGCCTGGAAGGAAGGCGCCCAAGAGCAGCGGCGGCGGAAAAAAGGCTAGCAGGGAAGGGCAGTTGTCAGTGTTCATCTGGTTGTCCGTCTTAGGGTAGCGAAGAATCTAAGGTTCCCAATAAGTTAAGATCCATCGCGTCGTTTTCGAGCAGGATGGCAAAAAAGCTTTTTTTGTGACAGGCTCAGGTTTTTGACATTGTTGAGTACACCTTCCACCGAGGCGGTTATGTATCAGACCCTGACAGCACACCTGCGGCAGCAGGCGGAGGCGGCGCCGGAGCGCCCGGCCATCATCAATGTGGCCGGCAGCACGGTTCACACGATTACCTACGGCCAGCTTTATCAACAGGCCCTGCGGGTGGCGGGCTGGCTCCGGGAGCACGGCCTCGGCAGTTCTGATCGGGGCTTGATTATTATGGAGAACCGGCCGGAGTGGCCCCTGAGCTATTTCGGCCTGCTCCTGGCCGGGGGAACAGCCGTGCCTGTGGATCTTCAATCCCGGCCGGAGCACCTCGCTCATGTCCTGGAGCAGACCCCGGCCAGGGTGGTCTTTGCCTCGGCCAAGGCGCCGCTGGCAGAAATCGCCGAGGCGGCTTCGGTCCAGCACCTCGTGGTGGTGGGTGATCCACTGCCTGATAACTTCGAGGGTATTAGCTTTGAGGAACTCCTGAAGTCCTCGGAGGCCACGGACCTGCCGGAAATTAACTTGGATGATCTGGCCTCCATTATCTACACCTCGGGCACCACCGGGCCGCCCAAAGGTGTCATGCTGACCCAGAAGAATTTCGCCGCCAATTACTGGGGCATCGCCCGGCTGGAGGCGGTGACGGCCGAGGACAATATTCTGGGTATTCTGCCGCTGTTTCATGCCTTTCCCTTCACTGCCACCCTGCTTTTGCCCCTGTTTTCCGGGGCCACCGTGACCTTCATCGACACCCTCAAGGCCGAACCGGTGCTGCGTTGCCTCAAGGAGCAGGCAGTAACCATCCTGCCGGTGACGCCCCAGGTGTTGCAGCACTTTTATCGAGGCATGGCCAAAAAGCTGGAGGAACTCCCCTTAGGGCTGGGGAGCCTGCTCCACCGGTTTTTGGATTTTTCCTGGCGCTTCCGGCAGCGGGGGGGCCCGGATTTCAGCGGCCCCCTGACCGCAAAATTCCGCCAGGCATTGGGGGAACAGTTCCGCTACTTTGTCAGCGGCGGGGCGAAACTGCCGGAAGAGCTGGCCCGGAATTTCGCCAAACTGGGGTTTACGGTATTGGAGGGCTACGGCCTCACCGAGACCGCGCCGGTGGTCAGCATAAACCCGCCAGAGGCCCCGCGGCTGGGTTCGGTGGGAAAACCCCTGGCCAACGTCGAAGTTAAGATCAATGAGCCCAACGAAGAGGGCGTCGGCGAAATCCTGATCCGGGGGGACAGCGTCATGGCCGGGTATTTTGGCAATGAGGCCGCTACCCGGGAGGTCATCCAGGAGGGCTGGTTCCGGAGCGGGGACCTCGGGCGTCTGGATGCCGACGGCTATCTCTTTGTCCAGGGCCGGGCCAAGGACATCATCGTCCTGAGTTCGGGGAAAAACATTTCCGCCGAGGAAGTGGCCAAGCACTATCTGCAGGCTCCGGCCATCCGGGAAATCTTCGTGATGCCGGATGCGAGGGCAGACAAGCTGGTGGCGGTGGTGGTCCCCGAGTTCGATTATTTCCGCCAGTCCGGGGAAACCGACATCAATAACCGGGTGAAGTGGTATTTAGATTATTATTCCCAGCAATTGGAGCCCTACAAACGGGTCCGGGATTTTGTCCTCACTAACCAGGAACTGCCCAAAACCAGGCTGGGAAAAATCCGCATGCAGGAAGCGGCCAAGATCTATCAGGCCCGGGCCGGAAAAAAATATGAGTCCAAACAATCCGCCCTGAACCAGAACCTCTCGGACGCCGGAGTGGCCGTGGTTCACCTGCTCCTGGAAAAAAGCGGGCAGCGGCTCGTTGCCCTGGACGATCACCTGGAACTGGATCTGGGCCTGGATTCCCTGGCCCTGGTGGAATTGGCCGCGGCACTGGAAGAGCGATTTCAGATCGCCATGAAAGAGGACGGTTTCGCCGATCTGTTCACCGTGACCGAACTGATCCGCTTCGTAGAGAGCCAGGAGCCGCAAATCGGGGAAGCCGCGATTGCCAGGCAGCGCTCCTGGGCTGAAATTCTGGCACAGGAGCCGCCCCCGGAATTACTGCGCCGCATCGAATTGGGTCACCCCTGGGGCGCCCGCCTTTTTACCCTGGGCTGTTCCTGGATCTTCGGCTTCCTGGCCAAGATATTTTTCCAGTTAAAGGTCCAGGGGAAGCACCATCTGACTCCCACCCCGTCGCTTATCTGCCCCAACCACACCAGTTTCGCGGATGGTTTTTTGATTTTTGTGGTAACCCCGCATTCCCGGCGCCGGGATCTTTTCTTCATGGGCACCACCTATTATTTCGATCTGCCCCTCATCCGCCCGCTGGTGAAGGCCCTGCGGGTGATCCCGGTGGATTCGGCCCGGCACCTGGTAGAGGCCATGCAAGCCTCGGCCTCCGTGCTTCGCCACGGCAAAACCCTGTGCATCTTCCCGGAAGGGGCCCGCTCGGTGACCGGGGAGCTGCGCCAGATCAAAAAAGGAGTTATCATCCTGGCCAAGGAACTCAACGTGCCCATCATGCCGACTTATATCCAGGGGGCCCATGCCGCCTGGGGGCCGAACCGGGCTTTCCCCCGACCGCACCCGGTGAAAGTCATCTTCGGCCCGGAGATGTCCTATGCGGAACTGGTCGCGGGAGGCCGGCGCCTCAACCCCGAAGCCGGAGACGACGAGGCCGCAGTCCTGGGCTTGAAGGAGGCCATCGAGGCTCTCAGGGAGCGCTGAACGAGATGCCGTTTATCGGTTTCTGGTTTCCGGTTTTTGGTTTACTCGTGCCCAAGTTTAACTTGGGAACGAGCAAGGCAAGACTTGATAACCAAAGATTCAAAATTTATAAAGGATCGGCTTATGCAGCAAAGAATTACAGCTGGAGGTTTTCTTTTCTGGGTCATGCTTGTCATTCTGGCGGGCCTGCTGGGGCCGGCCGGGGCGCAGCCTTTGCCGGAAGAGGAGCAGCAAGTTGAGCCTGTCCTCCAGGTTGTTATTCATGAGCTTCAGGTTATAGGGGAACGGGACCCGGCTGCGGTTCGAGAGGCTATCACCGCCATTTTGCCGGATTTGGCCGAATGTGTGCAGGCGGAACACCGGCGCTTGGGTAGGGTGCCAGCCAGGATGACGCTGCGCTTCAACCTGGGGGGCAGCGGCCGGGTGGTGTGGTGCAAGGTTGTGGACCCGGAGGTGAAATCCCTGGATGCCTGCCTGTGCCGTGCTCTGGGCCAACTCCGCCTGCCCCCGTTGGAAGAGACGCGCTCCCGGGTGACGGTGGTGCTGGAGGCCAAGCTGGATCACCTGTTGATGCCTTAGAGAACTACCTATACTCTATCGATAATTTTAATAAACCCCCCCTCATTATGTCATTGTCTCTCTTCCTGTTGTGTTGGACCCCGGTGGTCTTGTTGTCGGTCCTGGCGGTGTTCTTTCAGAGGTCGGCCCTGGAGCTGGCCATTTATGGACTGTTGTATGTAGCGGTGTTGGCGTCCCTGGCCTTTCAGACGCCCCTTAGCGTGATTTTGCTGGCTGCGGCCGATGGTTTCGTGACCACGGCGCCCCTTTTGGCCGTGGTCTTTCTGGGGATCTTGTTTTCCCAGCTTTTGGTGGCCACGGGTTCCCTAAAGCGCCTGGTGGCCTGGCTGCTCAGCGGCCTGGACCGGTCCCTTCCCCGGCATCTGCTGATTACTCTGGGTTTGGGGAATTTTTTCGAGGGGGCCAGCATCATTGCCGAGCCTATGGTGGCGCCCATGCTGCACACCACCGGGGTGAGACCCGCCGGGGCCGCGGCCCTGTCCATCATCGGCTACTCCGGGTTGATGAGCGTGGAGATGGCGGGCATTATTATTACGGTTCTGGCTCTGGTGACCGGCCTGCCGTTTTACGATCTGGGCGTGGCCGCAGCTTGGCTCTCCATCCCGGCCACCCTGCTTATGGGATTATGCATCCCCTTTTTCCTGCCGGACCCAGGGGAAGGCTGGCGGCGGCTGCCCCTGATTCTGGGCTGCGCCCTGCTGGTGAGCGGGGCGGCTTTGGCGGCTGCGGTGTGGCTGGGGGTGGCCATTTCCGGGATGGTGGGGGGGCTGGTTCTGGTGGGAGTGCTGCTCTGGCGGGGAGAGCGCCCCCCGGCCCGAGACAGCCGCATTCTTATTGACCTGGCGCCCTTTGCGGTGATCCTGGTGCCCCTGCTGCTGGTGAACACCGTCCCCTGGCTCCAGGAGCTGACCATGCGGCGGTTGAGCTTCACCATTTCCCTGATTCCCATCCACGCCATCACTTTCACCCCTTTGTTCTCGGCTTACCTGTATCTTTTCCTGGCCCTGCTGCTGGCCTTCCGGTTGCTCCAGGTGACGCCGGAGCAGCGTCGGCTTCTGTGGCTCGTGGGGGTGGCCAAAGGCTGGCGGGCCCTTGTGGCCATGGGACTTTTCGGGGCCATGGGCCAGGTCATTGCCTATTCGGGCTACGAGGTTGGGTTCGGCCGCCTGGACCAGGCCCACAATATCCCCTGGGTGCTGGCCGCGGGTTTGAAGCTCTACACCGGCAGCCTCTATCCCCTCTTCGTGCCGCTCCTGGGATGGGTGGGCACCTTCCTCACCGGTTACGGGGTGGCCTCCCTCATGCTGTTCGGGGAACTCCAGGTGCAGGCCGCCGCCCTGCTGGGGGTGTCGGCCACTATGCTGGCTGCGGGCCTGACGGTGGGGGCCTCCATCGGGTCTATTTCCTCGCCCTTTAAAATCGCCATTGCCACGCCCATGTGCGGCGCAGTGGGGCAGGAAGGCTGGATTCTGCGGCTCACCATTCCCCTGGGGATCCTGGCCTCCCTGGTCATGGGGGTGGTGCTGTGGGTGGTCAGTGGTTAAAGGGGGACTTAAGGGGATTTTCTCGGGAAACAGAATTTTTGGCACCTGCTCGCTCCGACAGGCATGGCCCGAAACCGCCGGCAATTATCCGGCCTTGGGAGGAGGCGTGGTGATCTGTTCCAGGTTCCCCTCCAGGTCCGTGAGAATGAGCCTGCCGGAGGGCAGCCGGAAGGCCCGCACATCACCCTCGCTGGACCGGTACATGGGTGGGACGGTTATTTCCGGGACGTTGGCTCTGACCTGATAAACCTCGAAGCTCCCCGTCACCAGCTCCCGGGTGGAACTCATGTTGCCGATTTCGAAGGCCACCCCTTCGGCGGTGAGGAGATCCACGATTTCCTGCCGGTTAGCGTGTGTAACATGGACGATCATCGTTCAATCCTCCTTAAAGCAACTTTCCTTTTTATAAATCTGGTAATAATCTATTGGAGCTTTGTCAATCGCCGGCTGCTGGCCACCCCTTTAGCTTTGGGGTGGTTGTCCCTGCGGTGGGGGAACTCCCCGTTTTGCCATGGTTTCGAAAACTTATTCAAGATTATGTATATAAAGTTATTTCAATACGTTGCAGCATGTTAAAAGCTTGACAAAATACCGTTTATCCTTTATCATTCTGAAGATAATTTTACACTGTCAGAATTGGCCTTCTCGAGGAGCCGGGAATGAAAATACTGGGAATCTGGGGCAGCCCCCGCGTCGGCGGCAACACGGAGATTTTGCTGGATACTTTTCTCAAAGGCGCGGCGGCCGGCGGGGGCGAAGTGGAAAAGGTGGAGCTGCGGAAATTAAAGATCTCCCCCTGCCTGGAAATTTATAAGTGTTTCGAGACCGGGGAGTGTCCCATCAAAGACGATATGCTGCACCTTTATCCCAAGCTCTTGGCTGCAGATGTGGTTGTGCTGGCCTCCCCCATTTTTTTCTATGGCCTCACTGCCCAGGCCAAGGCCATGGTTGACCGCACCCAGGCCTTTTGGGCCCGGCGCTATGTCCTGAAACAGGATTTCCCCGGCCAGGAGCGGCAGGGGGTGCTGTTAAGCACTGCGGCCACCAAAGGTAAACACGTCTTTGTGGGGGCGCGTCTGGCCACCTATTACTTTTTCGATGCCATAAATGTCCGCTATGCTGCGGAAATCTTAGTGCGGGAAGTGGATGAAAAAGGCGCCATTCTCCAGAGGCCGGAGGTGCTGGCGGAAGCAGAGGAACTGGGACGGCGTCTGGGGCAGGGTGAGCAGGTGGGCCAGGTAAAAGTGTTTCCCGTCGTCTAAAAATTTGTCCATCGGTGGGGCGGGCCTCCGTGCCCGCCCAAGTTACGTCATTGCGGCCTAAACCGCGTGCGGCTGACCGCACCCAAGGAGGACGGCATGGAATCGCCTTTTCACGTAGGGATGACTCATGAAATGCGGCAGAAAACCGGTCCGGAGCATTCCGCCCGGAAATTTTTCCCCGACCTGCCGGACGCCTTTGCCACTCCCTTTCTGGTGGGCTTGATGGAGGGAGTCAGCGCCGATCTCATGGCCAAGCACCTGCAGCCGGGGGAGCAGTCCGTGGGCATCGGCATGAATCTGAAGCATACCGCGCCCACCCCCCTGGGTATGGAGGTGCGGGTGGTCACCGAGGTCATCGGGGTTGAGGGCAAAAAATTGACCTTTAAGCTCGAGGCCTTTGACGAAAAGGAAAAAATCGGTGAGGCCACCCACGAGCGCTTTATTATCATTGGTGATAAGTTTATGAAAAAAGTCGCGGCCAAGGCGGCCGCGTGACCGTTGGGTCGGCGCCTTTCCCTTATGATCTGGTAACATTAGGTCATTTTGACAACGGCTGGGGCTGGGAAGCGCAACTACGGGGATATATTAGAAAAAAATACCGGGGTGATTTAGCGGGACTGGCAGGTCTCGAGCCTGACGGCCTGGCCGCCTGTCTGGGGGCCGAGATCCTGTCGGAACGGCCCTATGACACCATCCGCTGGGGGCTGCGGCTGAAGCCCTTCCGCCCCCTGGAACTTTTTTTCTTTTATAATCTCGACCCCGAATTCGGCAGTGATCTGCGGGTGTTTTATGCCCGCAAAAGTCTTGCTGTGCCCACCGAGGATGCTTATGTTTTTGCCTGGGATTTTATTGCCCTGTTGGCGCGTTACGGCAAGGGCGCTTTTCCTCTCACCCTGCTGACTCCCGGACGCCGCTGGCTGACCCTGGCCCAGATCGAATCCCGGCACGGCGGCGCCATGCAACGATTCACCCTGCAGGGGCGGGAAGAAGTCCTGCGCCTCATTTCCCCCGAGGTGGCCGCCACTGCCATTTTGCGGCTGGATTGCGGCTGTTGCGAAACCACCCAGGGGAACTGGGTCATAACCTGGCAGGCGCTTCCCGACCTGCTGCTCCGGGTCAGACTGGCCGACCAGGCCTGTGAAGTAGCCTATGAAGCCCAGGGGGCCGATAAGTACGGCCCGGATTTTCTCATCAGTTTTGCCTGGCTTTACCTTAACGCCCTGTTGCGGGAAGCCAGGCAGGTTAACCCGGCTTTGCCGAAATTATCGTCTTACTTTTAGGAGGATGAGGTTATAATGAAATGCGTGCATTGTCAAACTGGCAGTATTGCCATCTGTTCCACCTGAAGGGGCTTGAAAATTCGCTGCCAGGCGTGCGGCTATAACTATTCTTACGAAGAAATGCGGCAGATCATAGAGCAGGCCGGAGGGGGCCGCCCCCAGGCCGACCTGGCCGAATCTGCCGGTAGTTGCGAGATTTAATTGTAGCCTCGTTTAAATGAGGAGGAGTTGCATGGCTCGGGTAACAATCGAAGATTGTTTGGAAAAAGTAGATAATCGGTTTGCTCTGGTGCACCTGGGAGCCAAACGGGTGCGGCAGCTTTATAAAGGCGCGCCGGTATTGCTGGAGGAGCGGGTAAAGAATAAAGAAATCGTCGTAGCCTTGAGGGAAATTGCGGCCGGCAAGATCGGCGGGGTGCAGTCCAAGCGGGCTCTGCCGGAGCAACCCTCTTTTACCCTGCCGGAGACCAAAACAGCATAGGCCCGGAGAGGAATTTCTGCTCCGGAGGGCCGTCAAGCCAGCCATACAATTCCAGATAAACAGCCTGCGCCTGGCCCAGACCCGAGGCCGGCCACAGCCGGTCCGCAGCCAGGCGCAGCACTTTTTCCCGGCAGGCCTCCACCTGGGCCGGATTTTCGGCCAGCGCAGTCAGTAACTCACCCAAGACCTTCCGGAATTCCACGCTTAACTCCAGACCCTGGATGTCGGGGGTGGTCCCGGCCGGAGCAGGCCGCCAGTCCGGCAGCACAAAACCGGCCTGCCAGAGGCGGGTTCCCTCTGCCGCAGCTGCCTGCCAGAGATAGCGGGGCGAACTTTCCCCGGCCGCGGCCTCCAGAACCAGGGCGGCCCAGGGCGGGGTCAGGTGGGGGGCCAGAACGGCGCGCCAGAACCGGAGGCGCACTTGGGCCGATTCCACATCCGGGAGCCCATAGACCAGAGGAGGCTGCAACGAAGGGTCCAGGGCCTCCTCTTCTTCAAAGTCCTCACTTAAAATTCTTTCCAGAACCTGCTGCTGCCCGGCCAGGCGTTGCAGTCCGGCGGCTTTGTCCGCCAGCATCTGTTCCAGTTGGTGGGCCAGGCTCCAAAGGACCTCCAGATCGATTTCTTCTGGGAGAACCGGGGCCAGGTGGCCGCGGATGGCTTCCTTGAGATCGGATTCATCCCGATATTCCTGGGCCGCCAAAAAATCCAGGTACGCCTGCCATTGGCTGAGCTCCCCCGGCTGAAAGTGCTTCCCCAGAGTGGCCAGGCTGGCCTGCCGGGGGGGCTGCAGCAGGGCGGGAAAGCCCTTCGGCGCCGGTGCATCCGTTAGGAGACCGAAGCTCAGGTCCGGGAAGTAAAAGGATAAGGTGGTGTAGTGGGCCTGCCAGTGCACGACCAGGGGAAAGGCAAAAAAGCGCCAGGGGGCGGGGGCGAAAACGATGGCTGCCATGGGTTTTCCTTGTAGTGAAATACCGGCATGTCCGGTAAACATAAGTGCAATTCTGCTTTAAGGTAATATGTTATCTGCTTTGGGTAATCTTCCTTTTCAAATACTATAAAGTAAGGAGGGCAGTCAAGTGCATACCCGATTCACTAAAAACCGAACGTCACCATCTATACCTGCTGGCCATCCGGGGCCGGTAGAGGGACTACGTGGCGCACTGCGGCCAGTATCCTGGCCTGCACCTCAGTCTCGGAGCCACCGCCATGCACCCGCACAATAAAGGGGGCGGCCATCTGAGCAAAAATCTCTCCCACCCTGGCGAGATAAGCGATATTCTCAAAGCTCGGGCTCAGGGGCTCGCCTCGCAGCTGCAACCGTCGGACTATGGCGTCCAGGGGCAGGTCCAGAATGATTACCAGATCAGGCCGGGGGGCAAAGGCCTCGTGGCGTTGTTGGATTTCCTGGGGATCAAGTCCCAGCGCGCCCTGGTATGCCATGGAGGAAAAATAATACCTATCGGTGATGACGATGGCGCCTTCCCCCAGGGCCGGCAGGATGACCGTGGCCACGTGCTCCCGGCGGTCGGCCAGGAATAAGGCCAACTCCTCCTCCGGGGTGAGGCCCTGTCGGCCGTGGCGCAGCAGTCGGCGGATTTCTTGTCCGTAACGGCCCTCCGTGGGTTCCCGGGTCAATATCACCGGCAGCCCCAGAGAAGCGATGGCCTGGGCCAGGAGGTATGCCTGAGTGGTCTTGCCGACGCCGTCCAGACCCTCCAGGGCGATGAGCGCCCCCTGGAACATCTGTGGCTGGGAGGGCATGGCAGCTTCACATCTTGTTGTCACTCTCGGTTTACCCGGCCTGAGAAGGAGATTAAGGCTTTGGACCTCTTACGTAGCATATAATTACGGGACCTGGCCAGAAAAAAAGGCCGGACCGGGACAAAAAAAAAGCCGGGAACTCCCGGCTTCGAAAAGAAAATGAGCTCTCGGCCTTTACTCGGCCTTGATTTCGATGACCTTGGCTTTCACTTCTTCCTTTTTCGGGCAGGTGATGGTCAGGACCCCTTGCTTATAAGAAGCCTCGATTTTATCGCCCTCCACCCCCCCCGGCAACCGCAGGGTGCGGCTGAAAGAGCCGTAGCTCCTTTCCACCAGGTGATAATTTTCCTCTTTTTCTTCCCGTTCGGTCTTCTTTTCACCCTTGATGGTAAGGAGGTCGCCGGAGAGCGAGATGTCGATGTCTTTGCTGTCCATACCCGGTATTTCAGCCTTCACCGTAACCTTATCGGCGGTTTCGGAGACGTCCACGGAAGGGATCCATTCGGCCCCCGCGGGTTTCAGGGCCCGGCGGCCGCTGCCGAAGTAATCGTCCCAGAGGCGGTCCATTTCACTGCGCAGTTTAGAGACTTCTCTGAAAGGTTTCCATTCCATGATATCCATAGATGGTTCCTCCTGTTAATAAATTAAGATTGTTAACTGTAAATTAAGATCGGTCTACAAAGTTGTCAATACTGTCCAATAAAGAAAAAATATTCGAAGGCAGGGAGGGTGTCTCATCTATATTGACACAGAAGGCGCTACCCGGCCACTTCCGAACACCGCAGCCTGGCCTTATGGAGTTTTCGCGCGGCAGCTCGGAAGACCGCCCCCAGAGACAACTTCATCGGCTGGAATGCCGAGCCGCGCTAACACAATCTCCATCGCATTATCAATAATTCCCGTTTCCTGATCCTGCCCTGGATAACCTCACAAGACCTGGCTTCCAAAGTCTTGGCCCTGGCATTCCGGAGATTAGCCGATGACTGGTCCCGGCGATATGGCTACCCACCGGTGCTCTTGGAAACCGTAAGCGTTCAGCGGTCAGCTTGCAGCCGTCAGCTAATGCTTTAAATTCAAATAGTTATTCTAAGGTGGCGGATCATTGGTTCTTCGCTTAGTTTCCCTAACCCATTGTTTTTGCTAAAAGCTGAACGCCTACTGGAAACCTTTGTCGAAACCCAGCATTTTTCGATAACCTGTTATAAAGCTGCCGACTGGATTCATGTCGGCCAAACCAAAGGCCGCGGCAAGCTCGAGGTTCACCAGACCTTCTCTCTACCCTTCAAGGATATCTGGCTTTACCCCCCGAACACTCTTTCAAACAAGCCCTGTGTAATACTTGATTCTTTGGCTATTACCGAGTTGGCCGAATATTCACGGGCACAGGAGGTTAAGCCCCTTCACTTTGTTCAGGAGGTTGGAAAAAAAGGGAGAGGGAAAGTAATAGAGGGCCGAAATTTGGTCATTTGGCAGGAATTACTTTCCCTCGTTACCGAAAACAGCTTGGCCGGAGCGCCCGGGGTTACAGCTCGATGATGCGGCTGCCGGGATTTTCGATGAAGATCATCAGGCTCAGATAATCCCGGATATGGCGGGTAATGAGAAAATGGCTGCGGACGAACTCCCTGGCCAGCTTGCCCATGCGCTTAGCCATTTCCGGGCGGTGCAGGAGATAGCGGATACGGAAGGCGCAGCCCTCGGGGGAATGCACCAGGAACCCGGTGTGGTAATCCCGCAACTGCAGGACGATGCCGCCCACGGCGCCGCCGATGACCGGATTGCCCTTCCACATGGCCTCGGTGACCGTCAGACCGAACCCCTCCCGGATGGATTTTTGCACAATAACGTCCGCGGCCCGCTGCAGGGCGTTGACCTCGTAGTGACTGTCCGGGGGCAGCAGCAGTAGCTTGATATCGGGCTCCCCGGCCGCAGCCTCTTCTACCCGGGCGAAAATTTCCGGGCCCTCCGGGTCGTCCGTAGCCTCGCCCCCCACCAGGAGCAACTGGCAGGGAGTATGCCGACGAACCATCTTAAAGGCCTGGATCACCCCGAGGGGGTCCTTGAAGGAATCGAAACGGGAGACCTGCAGAATAATGGGGCGGTCCCGTTCGATCTCCAATCTGTCCAGGACGGCCTGGACTTCCTGAGGGGTGAGCTCCCGGTTCTTATCGCTCAAAGGGTCGATGGAGGGGTGGATCAGAAACTGGGGATGGGGCAGGTTCTGGGCAAATTTGGACATGGAAAACACGGACGCATCATACTGTTTGACAAAATGCCGGAGATATTTCCACACCGGCAGCTGGGGCCGGGAGGCATCGATGTGGCAACGCCAGACCCAATGTTGGGCCTGGGGGCGCATGTCCTCGATCAGAGCGGCCGGCTGGGGGTCGTGCACCAGGACAAAATCGGCCTCCCAATTAAAGCGCTTGGCGTTTTCCCGGTTGATCTCCCGATAGTGCGAGGTCATGGCGGCAGTGAATTTGACCTTATCGCCCTGCAAACCATTGTGCATGGCCTTGGTGACATCAAAAAAATCCGGGTCCCCGAAGATGACCTCCCACTTGGTGTCCAGCCCCAATTGACTGAGCAGGGGCACGGCCCGGTTGAGAATTTCGGCCACCCCGCCCCCGGTGCGGGTTGAGTTGATATGGACAAAACGACGGTCTTTCAGGTGGTCGGCCAGGCGGTAGAGCTGATCCACAACTTCCTGGCCGACGAGGGGGATATATTCATTAAATCCGTTCACAGGCAGCCTCCAGGTGTTCGTTGATCAGACCTATCAGGGTGTGGCGCAACTCCTTCAGATTGTAG
>Ga0194111_10005159_pt1 | contig 15080 bp, 13 predicted proteins | sample TA2KigC300mmetaG_FD_146194 | JGI IMG/M metagenome (GOLD analysis project Ga0194111, IMG submission 146194) | Freshwater microbial communities from Lake Tanganyika, Tanzania - TA2015033 Kigoma Deep Cast 300m | ecosystem: Environmental > Aquatic > Freshwater > Lake | place: Tanzania: Lake... | reverse complement strand
TGGCCAACTCCTGGGGCGCCCACGCCCGAGGCCTCAAAGCCCTCGACATTTCAGCGGCCGAGAATCGGGTGGACCTGAGCACGTTTCTCCTCGGCGAATCCTTGGCGCAGATGGCCGCGGACGGCGCCACGCTTGCCGAAGTTCACGCGGACCCCCACGATACCGAATTGGTTCCCATCCTCCACAGACTCGGCTTCCGGCCGACGCAGGAGGGAATCGTGTTCCGCAAGAGCGGCTAGTGCCGTCTCCAGGGAACGAGTTTCCCGTTTTTCGCCCCCTCTCCCCCAAATCGTTACCGACTATATCTATGACAATAGCACGTCACTTTCCGGCAACGATTCGGGGGAGAGGGGGCAGCCAGCGCGAAACTTGCTCGCTGGAAGCGGCACCAGGAAGGCCGTTGCGTTCCGCGACGCCGACAACCGGTTGCCAGAATTCGCCGCGGTTCGCCGTGCCGAACTGGCGTGCCAGAACCCTCGCGCTACCACTGCTCGGAGACCCGGTTTGGGTCGTTCACCGCATCCTCGTAATAGTAGTGGGCACACGGAATGAACGTCTTTTTCGCGACGTCCTCTCCGTTCATGTACTGAATGAAAGCGTGAACCGTACCCAAAGCCATCTTGCGGGGGAACTGCTGCGGCGAATCATACAGCTTCTTCTCGTACACCGCTTGCTTGCCGGCCGGTGAAGCATCAAACGCGACGATCGTGATCTGGCCCTCCTTGCCCGCCTTTTTCACGGCGGCATGCGCGCCCAGCGCGGATGGATCGTTGATCGCGAAGATGCCCTTGATGTCCGGATGGGATTGGAGAATGTCCGTGGCCACCGCCAAACCGTCGTCCCGGTTGCCCTTCGCGGACAACTCGGCAACGATCTCCAGATTGCTCTTCTGTTCCCGCAAATAGTCCTTGAAGCCACTCTGCCTGTGGATGCAGGACGTCACCTCGGGATACGTGATGATGGCGATTTTTCCATTGTCCCCCACTGCCTTCACCATGCTCTCGCCCGCCAGCAGGCCGCCCTGGTAGTTGTCGCTGCCAATGTGCGAGACCACCAAGTCCTTCGCTTCCTCGTCGGTGACCTCCACATCGAACGTGAACACGGGAATGCCCGCCGCGTGCGCCTTCTTGACACCTTCCCCCGCCGCCTTCGAATCGACCGGGTTCAGGAAGATCGCGGCAACCTGCTGCGCCACGAAATCGTTCAACTGATTGTTCTGCTTGGCCGGATCCAACTCGCCGCTCAACGCCACAACCTCGTAGCCGTGCTTCCCAGCCTCCTCCGTCATCAAATTCGCAATCAGCTTGAAAAACGGATTCGTCAGGTCCATGCACGTCAGGCCGATCCTTCCCTTCGGTCCGTCCCGCTCCGTCGGCGCAAACGCAGTGGCCCCGTCCGATGCATCCCTGTCCGCGAGTGTGGACCCGTCGCGCGAACAGGAACCGGCAACAACAACGACGACCAACACCAGGACACTTCGCACAAACGGCCGCCCAGCCATCGCTTCTCTCCCACCCTGTGTGACCGCTCAAAAACAGACTGCCCACCATCATAGCCGCAACCGCCCCGCGGCACAGCAACCAGCTGCCGGAGAAATTCGCGAGGAACGCGTTGTGAGATATTCAAAATTCGAAATTCAAAATTCAAAACTCGAACACGTTCCGAATTCGGTATTCGGTAGTCGAGACGCTCCGTGGCCCGGTCCGGGTCAAGGCATGAGGATGGGCGGGCGTCGATGGGGAAGGGGGTCGGGCTGGCGAATTCCGCCCGCGGTCAGCGGCGAGGGTGGGCCCGCGGCCGAGATCGGGGTGGAGGACCTTGACCGGACTGCGGGGCTCGCCTACAACGAGTTCTGCCCGAGCGGGGGGCACGGCAGCGGGACGGTGGCGACTGTTGACGACTTCGGACCGCGTGGGGCATTCAAGGGACACACGGTGGATTCAGGCGTTTCACACGACTCGGCCGCACCGCTGCTCGAGATGCGGGGAATCAGCAAGTCATTTCCCGGCGTGCAGGCGTTGGCGAATGTCTCCCTGGTGTTGCGGCGCGGCGAGGTGCTGGCGCTGGTCGGTGAAAATGGAGCGGGCAAGAGCACGTTGATCAAGGTGCTGGGGGGAGCCCATGCGCCCGACAGCGGCACGCTGTGGCGCGACGGCCGGCCGACCCACATTGCGACTCCCGCGGCGGCGCGGCAGGCGGGCGTGTCGATCATCTACCAGGAATTCAACCTGATCCCCGACCTGACGGTTCGAGAGAACATCTTTCTGGGCCGCGAGCAGACGCGGTTCGGCTTCGTCCGCGGCGCGTCCGAGCGTGCGCAGGCGGCCCAGTTGTTCGAGCGAATCGGCGTGTGCGTCGACCTGGACCGGCGCTGCCGCGATCTGTCGGTGGCTCAGCAGCAGACGGTCGAAATCGCCAAGGCGCTTTCGGTGAATGCCAGCATCCTGGTCATGGACGAACCGACGGCGGCGCTGACGACCCAGGAAGTGCGACGGCTGTTTGGCGTGATCAGCGAATTGAAATCACGCGGGCTGGGGATCATTTACATCAGTCACCGGCTGGCCGAGGTTTTCGAGGTGGCGGATCGCGTGATGGTGCTCCGCGACGGCCGACACGTGGGCAGCGCGCGGATCGGCGACATCTCGCGCGACGCGCTCATCGAACAGATGGTGGGGCGTTCGGTCGAGTCGGAATTCCCAAAGCAGCCGGCGGCACTTGGCGCGGAGCGGCTGCGTGTCGAGGACCTGCAACGAGGCACGGCCGTGCGAGGCGTGAGTTTTTCCGTACGCGCGGGCGAAGTGCTGGGCATCGCCGGACTCGCCGGCGCCGGCCGCACGGAAACCCTGCGTCTCGTCTTCGGCGCCGACGTCCCCGACTCGGGACACGTCTTCGTCAACGGGAAACGGGCGTTCATTCGCGATCCTCGCGACGCGATCCGCCACGGCATCTGCCTCCTGACCGAGGACCGCAAAGCGCAGGGACTCGTGCTCGCCCACTGCGTGCGCGAGAACTTCGGGTTGCCGAACCTCGATCGCTTCGCGCGGGGACCGTTCGTCGACGGGCGGCGCGAACGCGCGGAGTCCGCTCGATTCGCCCGGGAACTGCAGATCAAGGCGACCAGCCTGGAACAGCCTGTCGCCAGTCTTTCGGGAGGAAACCAGCAGAAGGTCGTGTTGGCCAAATGGCTGGCGCGCGACGCCGACATCATCTTCTTCGACGAACCGACTCGCGGCATCGACGTGGGCGCGAAGTACGAGATCTACCTGCTCATCAACCGCCTGGCGGCTGCGGGAAAGGCGGTCGTCATGATCAGCAGCGAACTACCGGAGGTGCTCGGCATGAGCGACCGCATCCTCGTGATGCACGAGGGGCAGATCAAAGGAGAGATCACGGACGTGGCGCGCGCGACGCAGGAGCATATACTGTCGATGGCCCTTGCGCGGTAGGCACAACCAGGGATTCCCCGGACCAACCCCAGGCATTCCACCATGCGGAGAACTCTCAACAACTACGGTATGATTCTCGTGCTGCTGGCGCTGTGCCTGCTGTTCAGCCTCCTGACCCTCAAACGACAGGTTCCGACAGGGAGCGCCGCGGCGAAGGAACTTGTTGCGCGGATCGTCGACGGGTTTGGAGAGCGGGACGTGATCCTGGTCGTCGGCGCCGTCAACAAGGACACGGCGCCCCTGGCGGAAGAGACCGGCATGCTGCTGCGGCAACGAGGCTTCTCGAACGTGCGCGTCGTGGTCGGAACACCCCGCGACCTGCGGCTCAAGCTGGACCGGATCACGGCTGACGGCGAAAAGCTCGCGGCCATCGCCACGGGCGGTGACGTAATCCGCTGGGGCGTGATCGAACAGCTGCCGGAAAAGTTCCCGCAGCTGGCAACCTGCCGGCTCGTGGCGCCCCAATCGCGACTCTGGCCCACGTTCCTGAAACGGTCGAATCTGCTGGCCATCGTCGACCGGATCATTGTCATCGCCATCATCGCCATCGGCATGACCATGGTCATCATCACGGCGGGGATCGACCTCTCGGTCGGCAGCCTGATCGCGCTGTCCGCCGTGGCCGCCACGCTGACGATGAAGGCGTTGGGCGGCGCGAGCGCGAGCGGCGCCGCCGTGTGGCTCGGTTTTCTCGCCGGCATCCTCTGCTGCGGCCTGGTGGGGTGCGGCAGCGGCCTGCTTGTGGCGTATTTCAAGGTGGCACCGTTCATCGTGACGCTGGGCGTCATGATGATGGCGCGCGGGTTGGCGTTCCTGCTCACCGGCGGGTTCTCCATCTACCAGGTCCCCGAGGCGCTGCCGTGGCTGGGGCAGGGCCGGTCGCTCGGGGTCCCCAACACCGTGATCCTGCTGATCGGCCTGTTTCTCGCCGCGCATATTTTCATGACGCACACGCGTCTGGGCCGATACATCTACGCCGTCGGCGGCAACGAGGAGGCGGCGAGGCTGTCGGGAGTCCCTGTCAAGCTGGTGATCGTGTTCGTCTACGCCGTCAGTGCCCTCTGTGCGGGATTGGGCGGTTGCATCCAGGCGTCCCAATTGAACACCGGCACGCCCAGCATGGGCGTGATGTACGAACTCTACGTGATCGCGGCCGTCGTCGTTGGCGGCACGAGTCTGTCGGGCGGATCCGGTCGCGTGCTCGGCACGCTCATCGGCGCGTTCATCATCTCCGTGATTCAGAACGGCATGAACTTGTTGGGCATGGAGAGCTACACGCAGCAGGTGGTGTTGGGCACGGTGATCCTGGCGGCCGTGCTGCTCGACAAGGCACGATCCAGCCGCTCCATGGCGCCCTTTCTCACCGGCAGGAAAGGTAGCTTGCCGCGGAGTTGAGTGGCGCTACGCGATGGGAAGAGAGAGCCGGAGATGCCAGGCAATCCAGCGGTCGCAAGTTACGTCAAGTTGGTGCGCCTTAAAATCGTGGCATTGGTCGTGTTCACCATGGTCATGGCCGCGTGGATCGCCGGCGGCGGCGCACCGGCGTGGCGCGACGCCGCGCACCTGATCGTCGGAACGACGTTCGTCATCCTCGGCTCGCTCGTGCTCAACCATCGGCTCGAGCGGCGGGCAGACGGCATCATGGCCCGTACGGCCGAACGCCCGTTGCCGCGTGGCCGCATGACGGGAACCCAGGCCCTGCTGGTCGGGTGTTCGGGCGCGGCGGGAGGCCTCGTCTATCTCGCCGTCGCCTGCGGGCGTTTGTTCGCCGTTCTGGCGGCGCTCGCGTGCCTGCTCTATGTCGTCGTCTACACGCTGCTCAAGCCTCTCACGCCCTGGCAGACGCCGATTGGCGCACTTGCCGGCGCGCTGCCCGTCCTGATGGGCGCCGCTCTGGCGAGTGACGTGGGGAGCGTCATGAGCACGACGCTGTTCGGCATCGCCTACTTCTGGCAGTTCCCGCACGCGATGGCCATTGCCTGGCTCTATCGCTCGCAATACGCGCTGGCCGGCGTGAAGGTCGCGCCCGTGGTCGATCCGACCGGCCGCCTCGCCGGTTGGATCGCGGCGGGCGGCGCGGCGGCCTTGTTGGCGACCAGTCTCGCGCCGAGCGTCGCGCAGCTGCGCGGCTGGCCGTACGGCGTCGTCGCGGCCACACTGGGCACCGCCTATCTGCTCGTATCGCTGCACTTCCTGGTCGCGCGCGACGATCGAGCGGCGCGGCGGCTGTTCCGTGCATCGCTCGTCTGCCTCCCCGCGCTTCTGGTCGCGCTGTCAGTCACCGGCCCTTGAGCGCCCCCGGGGATCGCGCACACCTCCGGGGCGGCGAAACGAGTGACAGACTTCTGACACAACTGACGGGTTTGGCGGGGTGGAGCGGGTAGGGGAGGGGAGCGGTCCGGCGGTCCTCGATCAGGGCAACTGGTCCCGCTGCCACTGTTGGATATCCGGTTGGTATTGCAGGGTGTCGAGCAGGACCACGCCGATGAACAGGAAGACGAACACGAGGGACGCGAGGAAGACGATGGTGCAGAACGACTTGTCGTAACGCAGGTGCATGAAGTAGAGCGCCACGAGCGACGCCTTGACGGTGGCGATGAACATGGCGATCCAGAGGTTCAGGTCGCCAAGATCGACCCATGTGACGGCCACGGTGACCAGCGTGAGCAGGATGAGCGCGGCAAACACGGCCAGCAGTACCCGTGCCGGGACGATGTGGATCCAGCCGTGGTCGCCGTCGTGTGTTTCCGTTTGGGGAGTGGTCGTACTGTCGGACATGAGCATGCCGCCCGCGTGGGTCAGTGGATGAGGTAAAGCAACGGGAACAGGTAGATCCAGATCAGGTCAACCAAGTGCCAATAGAGGCCCACGAAATCGACCGGTCCGAAGTACTGCCGATTGAAGTCGCCGCGAACCGTCCTCCGCAGGACCCACACAATGGCGATGATGCCGGCCACGACGTGCAGCGCGTGCAGGCCGGTCATGCCGAAATAGATGCCCAGGAACGTGCGCACGTTGCGGACGCGCTGGGCGGGATCCCGTCCCAGCGTGCTGCCGTCCTCGTGGGCGCCGATGCGCGACTCGAGATACTGCTCGTCGGGAGCGAACTCGTGCGCGGGGACCAGACCGTGCTTCCATTTGTGGTGGTATTCAAACCCCTTGACCACGAGAAAGGTCCCCGCGCAGAGCAGGGTGACGGCCAGCAGCACGGCCGCCGCCTTGCGCTGGTCGACTTGCGTGCAGCGCACGGCCCAGGCCATCGTGAGGCTGCTGAAAATGAGCACGATCGTGTTGATCGCGCCCAGCGGCGTGCTCAGCAAGTGGTGCCCGTCGACAAATACCGCCGGGTGATTCGCCCGGTACACGGCATACGCGCAGAACAGCCCGCTGAAGAACAGCACCTCGGTCAGCAGGAAGATCCAGATCCCCAGCTTGCCGGATTCGTACTGTTGCCGGGCGCTGTGGAAGTGGTGGGCCAGCCAAGCGGGATGTGCGTTGGCGCCGTGACCGTCGGTCGTGCATGCGGTGTGCTCTGTCATGGGGCGCTCACATACCCTCCCGTGGTTTCATCGTACGTCAGGTTCCCGAAGTCGTAGGGGTCGGTGACGGGCGGCGGCGAGGCGAAGTTGTCGTGCGGCGGCGGCGACGCGCATTGCCACTCCATCGTTGCCGCACCCCACGGATTCGCAGGCGCCGGCCTGCCACGAACCAGCGAGAACAGCAGATTGGCGGCGAGCACCAGCAGGGTGCCCGCCAGCAGGAATCCGCCGACGGAGGCGATGACGTTCAAGTCAAAGAACTCGGGGTTCTTCTCCAGCAGCCGTTCGTAGTCGTGGTAGCGACGCGGCATGCCGCGCACTCCCATGATGAACAGCGGGAAGTAAGTCATGTTGAACGCGATCAGCACGACCACGGCACAGATTCGCCCTACCAGGTCGTTGTACATGCGGCCCGTGATCTTGGGCCACCAGTAGTAGATGCCTCCAATGAACGCGATCCCCGCGCTGCCGAACATCACGTAGTGAAAGTGCGCGACGACGAAAGCCGTGTCGTGCACGTGCACGTTGGCCGCGACCGCGCCGAGGAACAACCCGGTCAGCCCGCCGATTCCGAACAGGATCAAAAACAGCAACGCGAAACACATCGGTGTTGTCAGATGGACCACGCCCTTGTACATCGTCGCCAACCAGTTGAACACCTTGATGCCGGACGGAATCGCCACGAAGAACGTCAGCAGACTGAAAATCGTGCTCGCCAAGGGAGACTGGCCGCTCGTGAACATGTGGTGCCCCCAGACCAGAAACCCGATCAAGGCGATCGCCACGCTGCTGAACGCGATGAACTTGAAACCGAATATGTGCTTCCGGCTGAAGACGGAGATCACCTCGCTGATGATGCCCATTGCCGGCAGAATCATGATGTACACGGCCGGGTGCGAATAGAACCAGAAGAAATGCTGGAACAGGACCGGATCGCCACCCTTGTCCGGATCGAAAATCCCGACCCCCACCAGTCGCTCCACCGCCAGCAGCAGCAAGGTGATCGCGAGCACCGGCGTTGCCAACACTTGAATGATGGCCGTCGCGTACAACGACCACACGAACAGCGGCATTTTGAACCAGCTCATGCCGGGCGGCCGCATCATGTGCGTCGTGGCGATGAAATTGATCCCCGTGAAGATCGAACTGAAACCGAGAATGAACGCGCCCAGCACCGCCGGAATCACCCAGGTGTTCGTCTCGGTGCTGTACGGCGTGTAGAACGTCCAGCCGGTATCCAGACCGCCCACAAACAGCGTGAACAGGAAGAACAGCATGCCGAACACGTACAGGTGGAGGCTTGCCAGGTTCAAGCGGGGAAACGCGACGTCCTTGGCGCCCAGCATGATCGGAAGCACGAAATTGCCCAGCGAGGAGGGAATACTGGGGATGATGAACAGGAAGATCATGACGGCGCCGTGCAGCGTGAACACTCGGTTGTAGACGTTCTTGCTGACGATCGTCTCGCCGGGGTCCGCCAGCTCGGCACGAAGGATCAGCGCGAAAAGTACTCCCAGCGCCATCGCCACCCAGATCAACGCCAGGAACATCACGCCGATGCGTTTGTGGTCGAGCGTGAAGATCCACGACATCAGACCGCGGGCGTGGGTCAGGTAGTTGTCGGCCGCCGCCGGACGGGCGGCGGGCGCGGAGTCGGGTATTGCTGCCATGGATGGACCGCTACTTCAACGTCTTGATGAAGGCGATGATCGCCTTGATTTCTTCTTCTGTCACCAGGCCCTTGAACGTGGGCATGTTCGCCGGGTATCCGGCGCGGACCTTGGCCTGCGGTTCCAAGATCGACTCGCGGATGTAGTTCTCGTCCACGACTACCGACCCGCCTCCCTGCAACTCGTGCGTCTTCCCGAAAATCCCCTTGAACGACGGCCCGGCCGGCTTCGGCTGATCGATCCCGTGGCACTGCGCGCATCCTCGTTTCTGATACAGGATCTCACCGGCTTTCGCGGGGTTGTCCTTGTACTCCTCCATGAAATTGGCCGCCTTCGCCAGCCACTCGTGGAATTCCGCCTCCGGACGCACGACGACCGTCGCCAGCATGTCGGAATGCAGTTCGCCGCAGTACTCCGTGCAAAGCAACATGTAGTCGCCCACCTTCGTCGCCTCGAACCACGTGGACGTGTAACGGCCGGGAGGAATGTCCATCTTCACGCGGAACTCGGGGATCCACAGGCTGTGAATCACGTCCGGCGACGACATGATGAGCCGCACGGGCGTGTTGACGGGAACGTACAAGTTCTCGTCCACGTGCCCGTTCGGATACTCGAACGTCCAACTCCACTTCTTCGCGGTGACCTGAATCTCGAACGCGTTGCTGGGAACGGTGTACATCTCCAGAAAGACCGTGAAGCTGCGCCAGAAAACGAACAACACGACGGCCAGCGGAATGATCGACCAGATAATCTCCAGTCGCATGTTGTGGCTCGGCGATTCCTGCGGTTTCGCGCCGGGGCGATTCCGGTATCGCACCACCAGCAGGATCATGGAGATCACGACGATCGAGAAGAACACGATGCAGACGCCGAGAACCAAGTTGAACACGCCGTCCACGGCCGGAGAAATCGTGGATGCCCGCTCCGGCAGCCAAAGCCCGCCCAACAGCCTCGCTGCCGCCGTCGCCGAGATGAGGATCTGATCCATGGGTCCGCCTTCACTTCTCCGCCGGGGGGTCCGGCACCGACGCGCCGCCGGCCGCGCTCGCCCGCTTTTTGCGCCACGCATCCCGCCGCCAAACCACCCACATGACGCCGCCAATCATGATCACCGTACAACCGCCTCCCAACTGCATCAGCCGAAACGCTGACGGGCCGTACCGCCCAGCCTCCGCGTCATAGTGAAAGCAGGCCAGGATGAACCGGTCCACGGTCGTACCGACTTTCCCCTGCCCCGCCTCCAACAGCGCGAACTTCACCGTCTGCGGATTGTACTCGACTCCGTACAAATACCGCGACACGCGCCCATCCGGCGTGCAGACGAACGTCACCGCCGCGTGTGCGTACTGACGCGTCTCCTCCGAATACGTGTACTTGAATCCAACGGTCGCCGCCAAGGCCTTGATGTTCTCGTCCTTTCCGGTCAGGCAGTGATAGGCGCCCGCCTGCCCGCGACCGTAAAGCCTCAAGTACTTCTGTTTCGTCAATCTCGCCCGCTGCGGCGTCTCCAACGGATCAATGCTGACCGTGATCATGTCGAACTGTTTGCCGAGCTCCCACTCCATTTTCTCCAAGCCGTCAAACAGCCCGTTCAGCTGCAGACTGCACAGCATGGGGCAATCGGAGTAGTTCAACGTCAAGATCACCGGTCGGACCCCCGTGAACAGGTCGCCCAGTTTCACCGGCCTCCGGTTGTCGTCGATGAACGGCAAATCCAGCGGCAAACGCGCGTCGAGGTGCTCCTCCACGCCCACCGCCTCCAAATCCGTCGGCACCGCGTTGTTCAACTGAGCGTGGACAAGCGATGCGAACACGAGCGATGCCGGGATTAACGCCAACATCGTCACCCGCCTCAACCGAACCCTCACGTTCATGGTCGTGTTCCTCCACGGGCCCGCCACATCCGCCCAGCCGGTGTGCGCTCGATAGACCCAGACCTCCGCGGCGAAGCGAACCCCTGCTCTCCCAACCGCAATCCAACACCCGCGACAACACTCAGCCACAAAGCCACGACAGCCAATCTTCCCGCCCCGCGGCATTCCGTCGCCCCATCTTCCCCTCCCCCTGCGGAACCCGCACGCCGGGAACCACCGGTCGCGGCCCTGACGCTCGCATCACGTGCCTCCTTGCCGCGCGGCCTCGGCTTTCTCCGTCGGCTCCTCGCCCGCGGCCTTCTGGTTCGTCTCGGACCCCAGTTCCTCGACCACTTTCTCCATCGCCTGATCAATGGGTATGGAGAAGCGGCCTTTCTCAGCGTCGAGCGCGCGGTAGCTGGCCAGCTTCGCCCGTTGCGCGTCGGACAACTGGAGGAGCGCCGTGGGAGGAACCGTGAACCGATCGGACTGTTTCAGTTTGTTCTCCTGCTGGAAGTAGACCACCGTGATGAACAGGATGACGATGGCCGTGCCGAGCACGCCGAAAACGCTCGTGAGCGTCAACAACTTCAGGTCGATCCCGTCGCCGCCCTTCATGCCGGCCCCCATTACGTGTTCTCAAAGACCAAAGCTTCGCTCATCCGCGGATCTTTCACGGCGATCCAACGGCGATCGCCGGCGATCCACAAGGTCCCGGCGACGTACGCTCCGCCAAGCCCGAGGATACAGAAGACATCCGTGAATCCGAACGGCAACCCCGGTCGGCCAAGACTGGGCATGACCAGCCAGTACATGTCGACCCAATGAAAGACCAGCAGCCAGACGGCCCAGCCGACCAGGAGCTTTCTGTTGCGTTTCACGTGGCGCGACAGCAGGCCGACAAACGGAATCAACAGATGCCCGGCCACAAGCAATAGCGACACGTACGCCCACGGTCCGACCACGGCGCCCGCTCCGCCCGTCTGCCGCGCCAGGTAGTATCGGGTCTCTTCCGGGATGTTCGCATACCAGATGAGCATGTACTGGGAGAAAGCGATGTACCCCCAGAAAACGACGAACGCGAACAGGAGTTTCCCCAGCTCGTGATAGTGCTCGACGGTGATCGCGTGGGTCAGTCGCCCGGCGCGCTGCAACAGGCAGGCCACGACGATGATCGTGGCCAGCGCTCCGACCGTGCTTCCGGAGAAGTAGTAGACACCGAAGATCGTACTGAACCACTCGGGCGAAAGCGACATCACCAGATCCACCGACGCGCAGGTGATGGTCAACGCGAACAGGATCAGCGCCAGCGGGCTCCAACGCTCCATGCGCAACGTGAGCTCGGTGCCGCCCTGTTCGTCCTGCTTCGTGGAACCGTTCAGAAAGAACCTCGCCATCAGCGCCCAGATCGCGAAATACACGGCGCATCGTCCGGCGAACGACCAGCCGTTGAGCCAGGCGGTCTTCTGCGCGACGACCGGGTGGGCATCGAGGTAAGCGCGGTCGACCCACGGGTACAGATGCCCGTTGCCAAGCAGAACGGGCACCAGGATCGGCAGAGCCAGCAGCGCCATGAGGGGCAGGTTGCCGCCCAGGATTTCGGCGATCCGGCGGACGGAGACGCTCCAACCGGCACGAGACGCATGCTGCACCGCGACGAAAAACAGGCCGCCCAGCGACAGGCTCAGGAAGAAGCAGTAGCTGGTCAGGTAGCTGTGCAGCAGGTACTTCCCGCCGTCGCCGATGAACAGGCCGGAGATCAGGGCGAGCGCCAGCGCGACGCCGCCGACGATCGCGGCATACCGCCGAAGCCTCGGCCCGACGTCCGCGAGCGTGTTCGGCTCGTCGGCGATATTCGGAACCTCTTTCGTGTGCATGATCGCGAACTCGAACCTACTGAACTCGAACCTACTGAACTCGAACCTACTGAACTCGAACCTACTGAAGTTTGTCCCGCAACTCCTCCGGAACGTCGTCGATTGTCGCATTCTGAGCGCGCTGCAGTGCCTTGACGTAGAGGACGATGGCCCAGCGGTCTGCGGGCGGCACCTGAGCGCCGTAGGGCAGCATCGTGTTCTTGCCGTGGCGAATCGTGTTGAAGATACTTCCGACAGGCAGCTTGACGGCGTAATCGTCGACCAGCGAACGTCGGACCCACGGCTCCTCGCGTTCCAGCGCGCGCTGGGCCATGATCCCGTCTCCTTCGCCGCTCAGCCCGTGGCAGGGCGCGCAGTAGATCTCGTAGCGCTCCTTGCCGCGGCGCATCCGCTCCGCGTCGATCTCGACCGGAACGCTCGTCACCCACTGCTCGCCGTCCTTGCCCTCGTACAGGCGCTCGTCCGCGTTCAACCGCCCCACGGCGACGGTGCCCGGCACGCCGGCGCGCATGGACCGCCGATCGGGGAACAGGGGGTGAGCGGTTTGGGTCTGGTATTTCGCTTGCGAGTCCATGTCGGGCCACACGTGGATGCGGGGCTTCGCCGACTTGGTGGCGCGGGCGTACGCGATCAGCAAGGGGGGGAAACACGCCATGCAGACGGCCAAGGCGCCGGCGATGTGGAACGCCGCGGGGATCTTCGGCGGCGCTGCCGGACGGTGAAACGGCTCGACCACCGCGACCCCGTCAAGCGACTGCAGGAACGCGCGCGTCGCTTCTTCTCCAAATGCGGGATCCGCCGCGGAGATCGAAACGAAGAACCGGTCGTTCGTCACGCGCCGGAAACGCGGGTTGCTGAAAATCGGGTTGCTGAAAAAGGGCAGGCCGTTGAGCGCCAAGGCGCCCAGGAACGCCGTCAAGGCACTGAAGAGAATAAGCAGTTCGAACGTGACCGGGATGTTCGCCGGAAGGCTGAAGAGCGGCTTGCCGCTGATGTTCAGCGGATAGTCCACGGCATTGGTCCACCACTGCATCACCAGCGCCACCAACACGCCCGCCGTGCCCGCACCCACCACGAGCCACGGCAGGATCGTCGGGCGAATCCCCATCGCTGGATCGATTCCGTGAACCGGAAACGGACTGTGACAATCCCACGTCCGGTACCCGGCCGCCTTGACCCGCGCGGCCGCCGCGACCAGCGTCTCGGGACGATCGAACTCGGCCAGCAACCCGGCGACGACCTGTGGCGTTTCAGGAACCGATGGCCTGTCGTGGTTCATGCCGTTTCATCCGCGGGTTTGGTGACTGGAAGTACCGGTTTCACCTCGGCGATCGCCACCATGGGCAGGTAGCGGCAGAAAAGCAAGAACAAGGTGAAGAACAGCCCGAAGGAACCCACCAGCATCAAGAGGTCAATGGCGGTCGGGACGTAGTGCCCCCAGCTGGACGGCAGATAGTCGCGGCTGAGCGACCCGACGATGATCACAAATCGCTCGAACCACATGCCGACGTTCACGAGGACCGCGACGACGAGCATGATCCAGGGCGTGGTGCGGCACTTCTTGAACCAGAACAGCTGCGGGACCAGCACGTTGCACAACACCATCAGCCCGTAACCCCAGCCCAGCGGTCCGAACGCGCGGTTGAAGAACGCAAATCGCTCGTACGTGCTGCCGCTGTACCAGGAAATGAACAGCTCGGTGCCATAGGCATAACCGACGATCAAACTGGTCAGCAGGATGATCTTGTTCATGTTCTCCAAGTGCCGCACGGTAACGAGGTTCTTGAGTCCGAAGAACGCGCGGGCCGGCACCATCAACGTCACGACCATCGCAAAACCGCTGAAAATCGCGCCGGCAACGAAGTAGGGCGGAAAGATCGTCGTGTGCCAGCCCGGCACTTGCGACACGGCGAAGTCGAAACTCACCACGCTGTGCACGCTCAACACCAGCGGCGCGGCCAGCGCGGCCAGCAGCAGATAGGCTCGCTCGTACCGGTGCCACTGCCGCGCCGAACCGTGCCAGCCGAGCGCGAAGAGCCCGTACAGCGTGCGGCGGATCGGCGTCTTCGCCCGGTCCCGCAAGGTCGCCAGATCGGGCACCATGCCCAAATACCAGAACATGGCGGAGACGGTGGCGTACGTGCTCACCGCGAAAACGTCCCACAACAGCGGGCTGCGGAAGTTGGGCCAGAGTAACATCTGGTTCGGATACGGGGCCAGCCAGTAAGCCAGCCAGACGCGGCCCACATGGATGCCGGGAAAGATCCCCGCGCACATCACGGCGAAGATCGTCATCGCCTCCGCGAACCGGTTGATGCTGGTTCGCCACTTCTGCCGGAAAAGAAACAGGATGGCGGATATCAAGGTCCCCGCGTGGCCGATCCCGATCCAGAAGACGAAGTTCACGATCGGAAACGCCCAGTACACCGGATTCGTGTTGCCCCACACACCGACCCCCGTCACGATCAGGTAGCCGATGGAAGCGAAGAAGGCGAGCGTCAGGGTGGCGGAAACCGCGAAGGCAATGCGCCATGCCCGCGTGGTCCCCTCGCGCTCCGCGACGGCGCACACGGTCTCCGTCACCGAGGCGTAGGTCTGCCCGCCCAACGCCAGCGGCGCTCGCCGCAGCGGATCGTTGCCCGTGTTGTCGTCAGCCCGTATGGCCAGATCGCTCATCGTCGCTCAATTCCGGTGT
>Ga0194111_10005156_pt1 | contig 15080 bp, 8 predicted proteins | sample TA2KigC300mmetaG_FD_146194 | JGI IMG/M metagenome (GOLD analysis project Ga0194111, IMG submission 146194) | Freshwater microbial communities from Lake Tanganyika, Tanzania - TA2015033 Kigoma Deep Cast 300m | ecosystem: Environmental > Aquatic > Freshwater > Lake | place: Tanzania: Lake... | reverse complement strand
CGCCACCGAACGGACGCATCCTTGACGACCTTAATGTCGTAGCGCCCCTCGGCCAGGCCGGTAACCTGCCAGTACCCGTTTGCATCGGATGTCGCCGATGAGACTGGCGGCGTGGTCGTGCCACGTGCGTAGACCGTTACGGTGGCTGCGTTGATCGCCGTACCGGCGTTGTTATAGATAAACCCTGCAAGGTTAACACCAGCTGGCATCTGTTAAAAACCCCTTCCTGCCAAAAGCGAGTGATCTCTGAACGCCAGTGCCTCACGAACATAGAACTCGGCGTCACGCTCGAGATCCGCGGCGTCGATGAAAATGAGAGTTATGCCCTGCCCTGCAAGCAGCTCCCTGTCAATTAAGGAGTTGCGTATTTGGGCGGTTCCCTGCTCGTAATGGAAGAACTCGCCCTGTATGTTGATCGCAAGACCGGGCGGATTCTCGAACACGAAGTCGATGATGGCGCCACCACGCTCTGATCGCCCGCCCATCATCTTCGACTGGTAAGTGAAGTCAACCTGTGGGCGCAGCCCCAGCCGCAACAGGATGGTGTACACCGTGAGCTCTGGCTTAGAGCTCGTGGCGGTCTGTGGGTCGTTCCCGGCCAGTGACGCATTAACCATCTAGACTTCCATCAGCATCATCGTTATCTGGCCGCGCTGGTCAGATCCGGTGTACTCGAAACCCGACACGTTGACGGCATCAACATAATACGTCTCGCTGGTGTCGTTATCACGATATGTAAACAAGACGAGAGCGTTCGATTCCACCGCTTCGATTAACGAATCTCGCATCTGTCCGGGGGTTTGCCCCATATAAGACTGGGTCGTGTCGACTGTGACACGGAACCCCCACTTCGCGGGGAGCTTCTTCCTGTACCGGAATTCAAGACGGGTCACGTTCGGGCTTAACGTGTCAGTGAGCCCGCGCGCGAGAGCGAGCCGGAAGCGGATAGCCCGGAACGCTGTCCCCGTCGGCGTGCCCGAGGTGGGAAAGATGTACTCGGTCAGCCCTGAGGTGGTGATGGTGCCCAGGGTGGTATAGGTAGAGTCATCGAAATTCGTAGCGTATTGGACCTGAACGGTCTCGTCGGACGATGCGCTTTCGACCTCAACGCGCAGGTTCAGGGCGAGCTTGGAGGCATGAGATTCTTGGGCGTCGAACCACGGGGTGATGTGCTCCGCTGAACTCGCGAATGTAAGCGTGGTCGACTCATCGGGGTTGATGATGTCCACTTCAAGGGGCATATACCAGACACGCCCAGCCTGCCCCCACCACAGCCTGTAGTAACCGTATGAGTTAGAAACGATCGCGTGTGAAATAGCCGTGGTCGAGTCTGTCGACAGCCACTTGCACTCCCACCCCAGTTCGTCCCACGCAAGAATGGAGCTGTAGCCGATGTTTTCACCAATCGTGCTCGTAATCTGGGTGCCCATCCCGCTCCCATCAAACATGTCGAGCGCGGCGGGATCTCCGACTGTGCCATCCAAAAGGGCCAGCAGCTCGTTGTGTGTCGCGACCAGCTGCTTGATGGCGCCGCGCTTATCGTCAGGCACCCCATGGTCTCGGTCTGGCCCCACAACAGAAACGGTCGCTGTGTTCGTACCGTTCTTATACTGGTAGACCCCCAGCCCTGCCGGGTAGAAGATCGAATCCCGCCAGTCAACCGTTCCCAGCCCCCCGTATACGTGAAACGGCAGCTTGGGTCGCACCGGCTCGAAGATGATGTTGTCGGCGTCGTGGGCATAAATCCCGTAGGTCGTCGAAGCGAAGAGGATCGGCTCGTTGTCAGCCGACAGCGACTGGAACAGGTCTGTCACGCTGCCAGACGGGAGGGGCAGCTGGGCGTCCTCGCCCCACGAAGTCAGGTTGTTCGAAGCGTACAGCTTGCCGTTGTTATCTATAGCCCACAGCTGATCGTTCCAGAACGCCATGTACTTCGCAGGCTGCACCACCGCAGCCCAACTGTCCCCGTTTGACGTATATGCGAAGCCGGTCGTATAGCACACGATCATGTAGACAGTGCCCTCGATACGAACCGTGATCGCGTCCGTTGGAATACCGGCGAACGTGATCAGGGTGGACCCCCATGAGTCCGAGGTCTCCGAATACTTCTTCATCGCAGTCCCAAAGGACGCGTAGATCTCGTCGCTGAGTTCGGCGATGATGTTTACGGAAAACGAGCCGCCTACGTCTGATGCGGCTGTTTGTGTCGCCAGAGGGGGCAACACGAGCGTTTCCTTAAAGCGAAGCTGACAGGTGGACCACCAAGCCCTGTCGATTGTGGTTGCGTCAACACCCTTCTTGATGCCCAGCCCGCCACGCCACGAGCGCCACGCAATAGAAGACGCGCGCTGCTCTGCTGACATCGTCGTGTCGCCGGTAACAACTTTCGGGGCGTACAGGGAGGTCAGCACCCGCTGGGGCGGAGCAGCAAGCGGATACCTCACATTGTTGAGGAGGATCTCGCTGGACCGTGTAACCTGTGGCACCTAGACCACCTCTCGGGTTCCCGGAGCACGGTTAGGCAGAAGTAGCTTCAAGATGTTCGCCTCTTCCCGCAGCTTGGCGGACGTAGCACGCAGGCCGTCCGGGTCTGTCGCCGTACCACCCTGATGCCACTTCGTGATGTAGCTTGCCGCCAAGATCGTCACCAGCTGGGGGTCAATCTCGCTGGTCGACGAATCCGAGGAGAGAAGCGCCGGCTTGTCGTACCCCACGAGCTTGATCGGTGTGGTGCCCATGGTGCCACGGGAGCCACCCGATACCACCAGCTTCCTGCTCTCCTTGTTGATCGACCAGCCCCACGGAGGAAGCCTCTCCCACTTCGCCGTTAAGGAGTCAACGACAAGAACGTGGTCTATCCATATCGTGTTCGAGGTCGCGTTGGCGCCGTACTTGAGCCCCAGTGAAATAATCGCCGAGTTCAACTCCGGGTTCGAAAGGGACAGGTTCACGTACGTCCAGGTGTCTGCCGCCAAGGCAGGAACGGCGAGCGTCTCGAGTGGCGAGGCGCAGCTTGCCGTGTTGTCGAGAAGGATGTTCAGATCGCCCGCCGCGACCGCTGTTGTTACCTTCATGTAGGCTTCGAGTCTGTCGTAGGCCCGCAGATCGAAGGCGTTGAATGACGTGGTTGCCAGCTTGGTCCCGTCACTTACCGACCCAACCACGAGCTTCACGGACGCTGATCCGACCCTCCTGTCCTTGGTGTCTGCCGTAACCGTTACGTTTGAGGCAACGGACTCGCTCCACGCCTGTTCGCATCGGTGCAGCACTTTCGACAGGATGAAGGTCCTGTAGTCAACCGCGCTGAGCCATGACAGATTAGATGGAATCGCGTACTCGCCCTGATAAATCCAGGCGAACTGAGACGTGTCTTCGTCAGGAACGAGGGCGATGTTCGTTAGCTCTCCGACCGCCTGATCAATAGCATCGTTGACGCCAGTCGGGTTCATGTTGGGCTGCCACAGTTCGAACGTAACGCCGGCAGCTACGGCCCCTGAGTAGGCAGCACCACGGATGGTGATCGTTCCAGTACTTCCGGTGTAGTCGTTAACCCGGCGCAGCTTCCCTGCCTCAGCGCCAGATGAGATGTAGACCCACCAGTTGTTGTACTCGTCATCGCCCCCCATGAGCGAGATGTCGACGAGCGTGGTCGTCGATCCGGCTGACGTGGTGGTCCCGGAAATGACAGCGTCATATCCGCCGACTTGCCTGCCGGCAGCAATACGGATCTGTGTCCGAGTTCGGGATTGAACAGCTGGCATCGTATCCCCTTAAAACAGGCGCAGATTAGAAGTACTGCGTCCCCTTACGGGATTTGCTTACGCCCTGTTCCCTTTTCTCTTCCCACTCGACACGTTCAGCAAGGGCCTGGCGGAGCTCCTCGAACTGCTCTGGACGAACCTTCTTCGAGGCTTCTTCTCGTTCCTTCTGACGAGCAAAATCTTCCTTGTTGCGTTCTTCCTGCCAGTCGAGGATCTCTTCGAGTTGTGAGCCATCGAGCCGGGAGGCCCCCGGGATATACACCGGGGACCCCCCAACCTCGAAGGTCTCTTCCTCGGTCTTCGCGAGCGAAGGGTGAATTCGCTCGACCTTCTTCCAGCCCAGCCTTCGGGCCTCTGAGTGAGCAGTAGGCGGAAGCCAGAGCTTAGCCACCCGCGTGCTACCGAGAGATCGTCAGGTAGATCAGTGAATACTCGGTGCTTGCAGCGACCGTCATCACCTTCCCTACACAGTTCTGCCCGGCACCGGTGTTCGGCGTCGCCTCAGTCAGGGTGTGGTTCTCAACTGCGCCGTCGACGGGAGTGTTCGAGATTGCCGGAACCACGTTCTTACCAAGGACCACGGTGCCATGCGTAAGCACGGCAGCGGGGCCGGAGGTCTGGTTCCAGAAGTACTCGTTGTCCGCGATCTCGACGGGGGCGACTCCGGCTGAGATGCCGTCGATATCGTCCGCGTCGTACGTCTCGACATCGTGCTGCGGGTTGCGCCGCAGACCGACCTGAGAGCTCGTGGTCAGGGCCTCTTCTGCCACCTGATCGTTCGGGTAGAAGAAGACCGTGAACTGATCCGTGGCTCCAGCCGTGTCGTGCTTGAGAATCTGCCAGCACTGCCCCTCGCCATCATTGTCGTTAACGAAGACGTACCCGTCCTCGTAGTCGTTGGCAGCAATGGCAGTCGTGGCGTTCGTGATCTCAATCGACTTGTCCCCGATGGCCGCAGCAACTGCGATTGCCAGGTCGGTGTTGTGGCCAGACACCACGTCCTTCTCCATCGTGTTCTTCCCGCCGCCGATGGCGCCGTTGGCCAGGGCGTAATAGAAAACACGACCGTCCGGGAGTTCCATGCGGGTCCCGATCCGACGCTTCTTACTGGTGGTAACTACTTTTTCGAAACCGTTTGAACCGAGAACTGAAATGTCCGTAGGCATCTAATGCTCCTATTGTGCAGGCCCAGAAACGGGTGCCCGGTGCGCCATGGCCTTGTGGAGCTTTACTCCCTTGGCGGTACGCAAGACCTTGTCGCACTGCGGGCAGATGAGACGAGCCGACGGCTTCTTTTCAGCCTTCGGCTCCACCGGAGCTACCTCCTCAGCCACTGGTGTCTGTGCCTGCGCTTGCACCAGCAACTGAGAAGTGGAGCTTGGAGCCACCTGAACGCCGGGGTGAGTTGTTTGCAGCTCCCCCGGCTTGTTCAGGCGAAATCCCTTTTTGAGCAGACGCGGCATGTGATACGGATCTGACGGCATGTTGGTGAACTCAATCCACTGCTGCGTCTCTTTGCCGGTCTCGTCGTCGAAGAGCTTCATCAGCTTCCAGTACGAAGCACGGGCCGGCCACTTGCCGACCGGACGTACGGCATAGCCGTAGTTGGCAAGCTGGCCCCGAAGCTCTGCGGGATTAGCATTCACCATTGTCAGAATCCTTCATCACTACGCGGAGGTTGTCGGGTCACCGATCTCGTACTGCAGCGGGGCACCACGGGTGTCGTCAATCTCGAACATCCCGTAGTCCTCGACCATCACGATCTCCCACGCACGGAGTGTGACGTTCTCTACGCGCCGGGTGATCTTCTCCTGAGAGGTCAGGTAGCCGAGGGCCCCCTTCGAGAAGATGGCACCCTCACCCGAGTCGACGCCTGTGATCTTGTCGATGTTCCCGTCCTCGAAGATCGGCACCCCCGCAATCTTGACCCCCGTCCAGAAATCGCCGAGGAGCTCCGAGTTGAAGCGTTGCGGGAGTGGATACGTGGTACCGGTTACGGCCAGGGAGTTCGACAGGTAGAACACGGCGTTCGGGTGGTGAACGATGTTGAGCGAGTTCCCCATCTTGTTCGCCTTCGCCTTCGCGATTGCGGCGGCGACGTTCGCCACGGAGAAGTTCTTGTTGTCGGCACCAAATTCCGTTCCACCGTTCAAGGCGGTGAACAGGGCGATGCCGTCCCGGTCCTTCTTGCGCGCGTGTGCGTCGCCCATCTGGGTGCCAACCAGAGAGAACACGTCCTCATTGAACTGGCGAAGGAGCTTCCAGGTAAGAACAACCTTAAGGCCGACCTCTGCCGTGGTTGCGTTGACAACCGACATGTCGATGTCTTCCGAGTCGACCATGTCGATACCCTCGGTGAGGTCCGAGGATGTCATCTGTCCGACCTTCGGAATGCGAAGGGTCGAGTTGCCCTTGCCGAGGCGGAATCTCTCGAAGAGCTGCACAACTGGCATGTTGTGCTCTTCAGTAAACCGGGCCTGTGCAATAACGGTATTTTGTGCCTGATCGAGCTCTCCGCTCGATGTCATCTGCGACATAACCATAGTGGATTACTCCAGGATGCTACGTGCCATTGAGGCGCGCACGAGCATCGGCGTACTGTTTATGGGACACGGACGGGTCACCCGCTGCATAGCGAGCGATGATCTGCCGCTCCCCGAGCGTTTGTACATTAGACGGGGCAGGCCCACCGAAGTCCTGACCGGGACGCTCTGCGGCCGCGCGCGCTGCGTTCTTTCCAGCAAGTTTGCGCGTTTCCGCTGTCAACTTCGCGATGCGCTCCATGGTTGGTGCATCGTGTATGTTTGCGAGCTCCTCGACCGGAATCTGGTATTTCGTGGCAATCTGGTGGCGCACAAGCCGCTGAGATTCGTTCAGGATGCGACCCCGTTCTGACTCAAACTGCGTCTGAGTCATCTGGGTCGCCTGTTGCGTCAGCCACAGCTCTTTGTAGGCATCGACCTGTTGCTGTGCAATCTCCTTACCCTGCTCAAGAGTCATCCCGTACTGGTTCGCGTACCTCTGAGCCAGCTGGGTGGTGACCACCTCAGCCTGGGCGTCCACCGAATTGCGTAGGGCCGCTTGCCTGAGCCCTTCGGCGCGCCTGCGCTCTACATCCAGTTCCCTCCGGATCTCATTAAGCTGAGAGTCCGTCTTGGACTGGAAGGTCCTGAACTCGTCCTCGGAATAAGTCCTGGGCTTCCTCTCAGGGGCTCCGCCTGCCGCTCCCGCTTCCACTGATGGAGCCGTTCCCGCAGTATTTGCAGACTGCCCAGAGATCGCCCCTTCGGGAGACCCTACTGCATCCGCAACCTGAGAAAATTGCTCTTCAGAAGAAGCTGAAGGGGTCTGCTGCTGTACCACCTTATCCACTCCTAATAAAAAGGCCCACGTTTCCGTGGGCCACTATTGGGCACTATATCCTGTGGTGGGGCGAGGGGAATACGTTGAAGGAAGCGTAAGGTCACACCACCACAGGACGAGCCAATGCTACGGCTCCTTTGGGTCGCACGTCAAATACATTCAGCCACTTACACCGTGGACAGTGGAACAAAAGTCGGGCATTGCCTTCGACTTTTTTCACGAGAAGTTTCCCGCACCCACACCTCAGCTCCATTAACGTGCCCCTACAGGTACTGGCGCTTCGAAAATCTGGGGCTTGCGCGGCCCCCGGTATTGCTTATCCTGATAAGGCTTTAACAGATCCCGAATACCGGCGACTTGGCCGCTCTTCCTTTTCAGGATTTCAAGCATGACCTCAGGGTGTTCCCTCTGGCTCTGGTTGCCCAAAACCCACTGCTTCTGATCTTCGCTCCAATTATTCCACAGCCCTTTATATGCCAGGTCGAACTTCTTCTTATCGAAGCCACCGCTAGCCAGTATGGCATCGCTAAAGGCCTTATCGTACTCCCACTGTGCCAGCTCTCTGAGCGCATCCCTGCGGTCCACGCCGCGGAGGCTATCCGGGACCTGGGGTTTCTGGGACTCCCCCTTCTCCTTACCCAGGATATCGTGAGTGGCTGCCCGATAACCTTTCGATCGGTCCTGAATCCTGTAGTATCCGTTTTGGATGTCCCTAAGGACAGCGTCTGCCCGCTTGCTTCCGTCAAAGAGCGCAACAGCATTTTCATGCAGCAAGCTCTCTTCGTCCTCAATCCGATTCGAGTCGGCCTTACTCAGCCGCGCCGAATACTCGGCACCGGGCCGATCACGCTCCAGTCCCTCCGCCTGCCGCAGGTCCAGCTCCCCCTGCAAACCGCTAACTTGCAGGGCCCTCTTTTTAGCATCGGCGGAGAGCTGGTCCCAGCGCTCCTCACCGTACTGTTTTGCCAGGCGATCGAGCATCTGGGGCGTCGACTCAGAGCGGAGGTTGAACCCGGTCGTCTGAGCGAGCTGGCCGGCGACACCGAGTCGCGCCTCCGTATCTGGGATGATATTGCCGAGCTGCTTAGGGAACGCCGACGCGAGGGCCCCGAGGCCTGACGTAGCACCGATCGGGGCGGCGACATCAATCAGCCCCTGAGCAACACGCTTGGCCGGAGTATCGAGCGGCACGCCGGTAAACGTCTCACCCTGGACCTGGTTCGTGATCGCACGTGGAATCACGTTCCAACGTGCATTGATCGCTCCACTCCAGTCCAGGGTCCACCTGAAAACCGTGTCCATCTGCCCAACAAGATCCAGGTACACCGGCCCCCCATTGCGCCCCTTGAGGAAAGGCAGCCGCGGAGACATGAACCTGGTGTTGTACCCGATATGCTTGCCAAAGAACTTCCGGTGGTTCGGGTCGCCTATCGAGATTGGACTGTAGGAGTCTGCAGGAAGGGGCTTGCCCTCAGCGGCAAGGTTGATCGCATTCGCAACGACCGCGAGTGCGATAAACATACCAATCCAGTAATTTGCCCAAAGCCCCTTCGACGGCCCGTATACCGCGCCGATCGCCTGCTTAAGCATTGACTCGTTCTCGGCAACCGAGAAGATGGCGAGACGAGTAACCTCGGCAAGGTTGGGGTCGCTAAAGACTGTCTGCCACCTGCCGGGGGTTGAGAACATGGTGTTCACTTCACGCGCTGCCAATGCCGCTATCTGGTCCGTCGTCCAGTCCGGATGCTGCCGCCTGATGTACGGAATGATGAAGTTCTCGAGCGCGTGGACCTGAGCCAGCCGGTAGGTTCCCTCGAATAACCCCTCCGACATGAAGCGCCGCGTTTTCATGAGCTGACGCCGCGCCGCCCCCGTAAGGCCGGGCTGTGCCATGAGCGTGTTCAGGAACTCCATGCCGGTGCGCCTGAGCAGCGTGAGATCGCCGTGGATGCTCCAGCCATTCTTGACCACATGCGCCAAGGTAATATCGGAGTCCTTGTAAATGGGCACGCCCCCCGCAATTTTGCGGGCAAGCGCCTCCCGCATATTCCCGCTAAGCCGCGTCCCAAAAAGCCGGTAAATAAAGGGAACGATATTATGCGTTTTGCCCGACAGAATCGTCGACGGTGCAAAAGAGGTTGCGGTCGCGCGCATTGTGAAGTCCACGTCCTGGAAGAGCGAGCCGGCCAGCTTCGCTTCTTTCACAACAGCTGACCAGTCGCTCAGCGTCTTGGCAACATCAAGGTTCCCCAGCTTCTCGATGCGCCAGGAGGGCCGCATGCCGAAAATCAACTCCAGCTTGTCTGCAAGATCGTTCGGTACATACCTGCCTGCAGCCTCGAAGAAGGAGCCGATCTTGGGCACCCGGTACCTACCTTTTAGATCCGGGTAGTCGCTTGCCCACATTAGATAACTGTCCTTGTCAAGCAGCAGGGGAACATTCACCGTTCCGTTACGCACCTGGAAGGCCCTTGTATATTTAGAGTTCCCTTCGGCGTCAGGCATAAGACGCGCGATGAGCGTGAGCGCTTCCTTGAGTTCGGCACCGGAGATCTCGCGCATTCCCATCATTGCGTATGGGTCCCAGCTCAAGGGCTCGTGTCCGGTTTCAAGCATCTTGACAAACGTATAGCTCACGCGCCGCTTAGAAAGGGACGCGTTTTTCCGGGTCAGCTTGCTGCCCGCACCTGTTTGAGCGGCACCTTCAAGGGGACCGGTGAGTCTCCAGAACCGCGGGAAGTACTCGTCGAGGCGGTCCATCCTGTTCAGAATGTCTTTGGGCTCAGTGAGCCCCAGCGCGGACAATGCACTCCGATTAATGCTGCCCTTTTTCCCGGTCACCGCTTCCAAGAATTCTCTTGTTTCCGCTTCAACCCGGTCCCTGCGAGCAATGATGTCTTTATAGATTTCCTGCAACTGGGGTGACAGCTCGCTCGGGTGGCGCTCCCCGTGAAGGGCCTCAAAGAGCGGGCGCATCGTTGCTTCGTTCAGATTGTCGGGGTCGAAGCCCTGTTTCCGAAGCCGGTTGTGGCCTTGCTTGTACCAGTTTTCGACGTGGAGCGACACTAAGTTGCGGGCGCCCTCCCATGCACGCACTATCGCAGTGGATACGCTTTCGCTGGGGAGTATGGTGAACGCGGCGTCGAGAGGGTTACTCTTTTGTGCCACTGGTGGCCGCGGCGGGCCCCCAGAACCGGAGCCACGGCCACCGTACAGGCTGTCCCAGTTGATTCCGTGTCTGAATATCTCCGCCCCAGCGGAAGGCCTACTGGCAGCAGCTGCAGGCGGTGCGGTGGGCCTGCCCGGCACCCTTGAAAGGTAGGTCGAGCCTTCTCCGTACAGGCGGTCCCAATAGCCGCCCGCTTCACCGGCCCCGTAAACATCGCCGCGCGATGCTCCGTACAAGCGGTCCCAATAGTTGTCCGCTTCACCGGAAGGCGTCCCGCCGCGGGTCAGGACCTGCCGTGGCTTGCCAGGCTCGCCCGCTCCGACCACGCCCGCGACCTCTAGCTCGTCCATGAGACGGGCCGCCGCCGGGTAGCCGATCTTGAAATGCCGCTGGAGCAGGGAGGCCGAAAGGCTCTGCTGGGTCCGCGCAAGCTCTTGTGCCTTGTCGAGCAGCGTCCCGCCAGGAGGAGTGGGGGCCGCCAGCGCAGACACCTCGCCCTCTACACCCAGGGGCGCAGTTAGCGGCGAGTGGCCGAGGGCAATCGAGATCCCGCTGGGCCCGCTCGGCGTTCCGCTGGGCCCCAGGACGCTTCCGGCGTGACCAAGAAATATTTCGCGCTGCTCTTTATTGCTCCTAACGGCCTGATCAAGTACCTCTTGCGATAAGATCGGTGTTCCGTCTTCAAACGCGATATCTAGCGCGGGGTCCCTCAGGCCGGTCCTGGCGAGTCGCCTTTCTACAAAATCACGAAGGGGACTGGGCCATGGTTGAAAATCGGGGTCCGGGTCCACCGGGCCCATCTGTGCAAAGGTGTTCCCGCCCTGGCCGTGCGGTGTACGTTGCCAATAGAATGGTTCATTCCACCCTCCCCTCCATGCTTGCGGCATCGGTATGCCGGCAAGCGGGTGGTTGCCATTCTTCAGGTTTTCCTGAACCATGCTACGCAACTGCAGAAACGAGGTGTGGTCCCACTGGCCCTCTCCGACCGAACCCCTCTCCCCGAATAGCTCATGCTCCTCCATATATACAGGAGTCTTCTGTGGTTCCCGGTGAGGAGTAAGGTTCATGGCTCGCAGCTGATCTACGTAGTTGGCGGCTGCGTTAAACAGCTGTTCTGCTTCTGTTACTTGCGCCGATTTCGGGGCCGCCTCCCACCCTGCACTCGCGCCCGGGTCTTGGCTATGCCAGTTGGGACCTCCGAACATCTCTGAGAACGCATTTCGTACTTCTTTTGAAATCGGGTGGCCTTCCGGCCCAAATTTCGACCCTGCATCACTAACAAGCCCGGCCCCCCGCCCTGAATACAAGGGCCAGGCGCCAGGTGTTCCCTCGAGTATGGCGTTCCATGTTTGCCTCAGCCAGTCCCGGAAGTACAAGAAGGCATTTTTCAGCTCCGGTGAGGGCGCATCGCCCTCCCGGAGCCACTGCACAAACCCGCGCGCGAATTTCTCTTCGGCGACGTTATCCCATTGCCCCGTGCCGTTGGTCGCCCACGCGGTCAGCGCGTCATAAAGATGCCGCTCGCCGGGGGAGTTGGCGAGGTCGTTGCGGAAAGCGTGCGCGAACTCGTGCAGCGCGGTTTGCCAGTCGGTCCCCATAAGTACAACCATGAGGGAGCGACCATCGTCCATCCGCTGCTGATATGCCAGGACGGTTGCGGGCGCGCCGAGCTCCTGCGGGTCATGAACGACTTTCCCGCTTGCATTCACATAGAACCCTGGCCGGCGGTCTCTCCGGACAATCCGGCCGCCCAGGGCCTTAACTAGTGGGCCGAGACCACGGCGATAAGTAGTCACCTGCTTAAAGAGCAATTTCGTTACGCGGTCTGATAATTCCCGGCGCTCGAGATCGGTATAGGGGGCGCGACCGGTTGGGGGGTCCAGAGCAAAGACAGATTTGTATATCCGGATTAAGAGGTCTTGATCCTCTGAATTCGATATTTTTTTAAGAACCAAATCCAGCTCAGCCTGATTAGTCGGGAATGACAGCCCCTCTATCCTGTCTATAGGCCGAACAAGGTCAATGGAGCTCGACGCCGGGTCCGCAGAAAATCCGACGTAATTCTCATTAAAATAATCAGCAATGGTTTTCTTGTTACGCCTGGCCCACCACGTCGCCCTGGCGAACACAACTTTCGATACAAAATAAACCTCTCTTTCGGTGGCCTCCCTCCAAAGCTTCCTAACTATATCCTTTAGTTCCTCGAAGGATTTGGGCGGAGGGATTATTTCTTCGCCTGGGACGCTGCTAATTTTGGGCCAGTTAAAATAAGGATACTGGGGGTGGACTGGGCCATAGGGATTGTATCTTTGCAGGAAATATTGGATGCGTGCCCTGCGACCAGTGTCGGACACCGGGGCGCTACCGATTCCTCCCGCTTCATCCATTGTTCCAGCTACAGGGTCCGGCTCCCCGGCTCTCCCGGCCGCCTGCTTTTCGAGTTCTCTTATCCGATCCATACTTGTGGTGGGGCCAATTATTAAGGGTTGGGCCTGCCCGCCCACAGGCTGCTGCATCGTGGCTGCTTGCTCTTGCTCTCTAAAGAGAATGTCGCCCCTTTCAAGAACGGGGCGGGGCTCATCAGTTTGGAAAGTGGCCCAATCCCCCCTATCTGGCAGCGGCCCACGCAAATCTTCAGCTGCAGCCTGCTCCGGTCCGGGTCTGAGCGTGAGTTCGTTACTGGTGCCCCAGTAACTTCCCCGGGCTTCTTTGGCAAGAAGGTCATCTATAGAACCGGTGAGTCCATGCCTCTGCATCACCGCCCGCGCTGAATCTTCGTGAATCCAATAAACATCAATTGCTTCGCCGAGGAACTCGTCGTTTCTCCTGAAGGTGATGCGGCGAACCCCGCGACCCTTGCTGGCTGCGTCTACTGCGGCCACCGCCTTAAAGAAAACCTTCTTCGAATAAAAAAGGTTTTCGCCCTCGATCCAGTACCACTGCATGTGAGTAACAGGCCTGTCCGCAGAGGGCACCGTGGCCCGGGCAGCGATGAGGGCGAGATCGCCGCGGCCAGATTTAAACCAGAGATCAGGATAATCGGCGAGAACATGGGGCGAAACGTCAGCCATAAAATCCGGGCGAGACAGAGCCTGATCAATAAAATGGCGGTGCATAAGGGTAATTAAGAATTCCCGTTGAAGCAGATCACCACCAAATTCCTCCGGAAAATGATGCAGCCCCGTCTGTGCCTCAAACTGTTCAACCGCTTTCGCGTAGCGTCTAGCAAACTCGTTCCGCGACATCGTCCACGGCGCATCGGTCGGCCAGTTCTGTTCATCCCACTCTATGCCACGAGACGCCTGTTCCCAGCTGTCCCTGGTTTTCTGTATTGCCGAGCGAAGTGTGGTCTGAAGTTCTGAGACTTTTTTTCTGAATTCTGGCGGGTATCCCCCTCGAGGCGCTCCTCTCGGCGGGCCATCACTGATGGGAGTAACGCCATTCGCGATGTAAATCACGCGGAGGATGTCTGCGTTACGAGCCCTGAAGGTCTCCTTCGCCGCCTCGCCCGATAACCAGGGACGGTGCCGATCTTCGAGGATGTCGTGGCCGGATATAAACGACGCTATCGGTTTAGCTTTCCGACCAGCCGGAGGGGGACCTCCAGGGCCAGCCGGAGGGGGACCTCCAGGGCCAGCCGGAGGGGGGCCTCCAGGGCCAGCGAGGTCGTTCTTCCGGAAGACGTGCACGATTTGTCCAGCGGCGGAGGCGGTCGGGGCATCGGACTCTGGCCTGGTGCCGACCGAATATCCGTCCCGGATAAGCCGGGCCGCGTCATCTGGGCTGTCCGAGAGAACAAACACATATTCGTCAGAACGGCCACCGCCCCTGGCAAGAGACTCTCTAACAAGACCCTTGGTGGCCTGCCTGTCAGCGTCAAAACGCATGAAGCTATCTAGGTTCTCATCAATAAGAGATCCCACTGTGCCGCCCGGGAGGTTTGCCCAACTCTTGGGCACGGAACGCGTTATCACGCCGCCGGCGACCCCTCCCCCGGCAAGCGAGCCCGCGAGCTGGGCAGCTTTCGAGACCCATGGGCTTGTGTTCTCCGGCAGCACTTCTTCAACAGCCCTACCAGCCGTGTTCGCTGCACCGGAAACACCTACTTCGGCCAAAACCTGCGCTGCGTAGGGGACTTTTTTTCCTTCTAAGATCGGCGCGGCAAATTCACCCGCCATGTTTCGGACGAGAGGCCAGAGCCCCTTCCCCCCAGTCTTCAGTATTGATTTGACAGTCCCGCCGAAGGCGGGAATCATCATATTAAGGTTGAGGTTGCTCGGCTTTAACTCACTGCTTATGACTTCGGAGCCGATATCGCTTCGTGCATACTGTCCGAGCGCGCTGGCCCAGGGCGGCTGTGGCACACCAGCCGATGGCATTAACTCTCCGAATCGTTTGACCTGCGCTGGCGTTGCCAGCGGTCTGTCGTGTGCCCTGTATTGCTGGAGCTCGGGGGTGTAAACCATTCCAGGCACATCCGGGTCCATGAAGGTCGTGAAGCCCGCCCCTGGAACCTGCATGTGTGGACGAGTGGCTACATGTTGGGGGCCGCCCTCGGCCGGGCGTAGCCTACGGCCGAAGCGATCCGTGCTGGGTGGGGTCGGCACACCGGACCCAGGCAGAACCCGCCTAATAAATCCGCCCGGACCCACTGTAGGTTCCCGTAGTTGTTGTGGTCTCGCCGTCATGGGTGGCGGCCCCATCTGGAGCTTGGCAGCTTCCGCTGCCTCCCTCATGGGCGACGGACGACCGGTCTGCTTCTCAAACTCTGCCGACTCGTTCGACAG
>Ga0194111_10005150_pt1 | contig 15089 bp, 12 predicted proteins | sample TA2KigC300mmetaG_FD_146194 | JGI IMG/M metagenome (GOLD analysis project Ga0194111, IMG submission 146194) | Freshwater microbial communities from Lake Tanganyika, Tanzania - TA2015033 Kigoma Deep Cast 300m | ecosystem: Environmental > Aquatic > Freshwater > Lake | place: Tanzania: Lake... | reverse complement strand
GGGCGACAACGTGAACCTGGAAGTGGCGCTGATCACGCCGGTGGCCATGGACAAGGGGCTGCGCTTCGCCATCCGCGAGGGCGGCCGCACGGTGGGCGCCGGCACGGTGACCGAGGTGGTGGAGTGAAAGGAGCTTGTAGCCAGTAGCCCGTAGCTTGTAGGCGGCGGGCGTTCCGCTCAACCCCTACAGGCTACAAGCCACAACCTACACGCAACAAGCCACAAGCTACAAGCCACACGCAACAAGAGGGAATCATGCCACGCGAGATCATCACCTTTCAGTGCAGCGAGTGCAAGCGTCGCAACTACACCAGCACCAAGAACAAGAAGACCACCAGCGAGCGGCTGGAGCTGAAGAAGTACTGCCCCTTCTGCCGCAAGCACCAGCCGCACCGGGAGATCAAGTAGGAATACGCCGCCGGAGGCGGGCGCATGCGCGCGGCGGGTGTGGGCCGCGAACCCCCGGGGGGCGCAAATGGAGTACACTGGTAGGAGCCGCCGGCGGAATGGCGTCGGCGAGCGGCCCTTTGCAGGGGCGTAGGTTTAACGGTAGACCGGCGGTCTCCAAAACCGCGAGTGGGGGTTCGAATCCCTCCGCCCCTGCCAGTCCACGATCCGCGGCGGGGCCGACGGGAGTAAGCGAGCGGAACACATGGCTGACAAAACGCTGCCTGGAAAGCTCAGTGCGCGCTGGAGCGCGATCAAGGAGTTCGTCAAGGACCTGCACGCCGAGATGCGGCGGGTCACCTGGCCTAGCCGCAAGCAGGTGCGGGCTACGACCCTGGTGGTGATTGTCACGGTGTTCGCCTTCGCGGCCTACTTCGCCGTGGTGGACATGGCCCTGGGCCGAACCATCACCAAGGTGTTCGATCTCTTCACCAAGACCTAGGCGGTGCCGGTATGGCAGAGGCAGAGGAGTTGAACTTGACTGAGGAACCGGGCGGGCAGCCGGCCGAGGAGTCTCCTCCGGCCCAGTCCGCCGAGCCTGAAGCCGAACCCGGCGCTGAGCCGGAGGCGGCGGAGTCTGCCCAGCCGTCGGAGGCGGTTCCCTCCGGCGAGCCCTCCAGCAAGAACTGGTATATCATCCACACCTACTCGGGCTTCGAGCAGAAGGTGGCGGACTCGCTGCGCGGCCGGGCCCAGGCCTTCGGTTACTCCGAGCGCATCGGGCAGATCCTGATCCCCACCGAGGAGGTGGTGGAGGTGCGCGGCGGCAAGAAGGTCACCAGCAAGCGGATGATGTATCCCGGCTACGTGCTGGTGGAAATGGAGATGGATGACGACCTGTGGCACGCGGTCAAGTCCACTCCCCGCGTGACCGGTTTCGTGGGCGGCGGCAACACCCCGGTGCCGCTGACCGCCACCGAGGTCAACGAGGTCCTCTACCGGCAGGCCAGCTCCGCCGAGCGGCCCCGGCCCAAGCAGACCTTCGAGAAGAACGAGACCGTCCGCATCACCGACGGCCCCTTCACCAACTTCTCGGGCAAGGTTGACGAGGTCAATGCCGAGCGCAACACCGTGCGGGTGCTGGTGACCATCTTCGGGCGGGCCACCCCGGTGGAGCTGGAGTTCGGGCAGGTGGAGAAGATTTGAAGAGCTTGTTGCCTGTGGCCTGTAGCCGGTAGCGCGGGTGCCCCCCACCAGCTACAAGCTACAAGCCACAGGCCGTTCGAGGTTTCAATGGCAAAAAGAGCGACTGGACAGGTCAAGCTGCAAATCCCGGCCGGCAAGGCCACCCCGGCCCCGCCGGTGGGCACGGCCCTGGGCCCGCAGGGCGTCAACATCATGGACTTCTGCAAGGCCTTCAACGCCAAGACGTCGGGCAAGGACCAGGAAGGGCTGATCATCCCCGTGGTGATCACCATCTTCTCGGACCGCTCCTTCACGTTCGTGGTCAAGACCCCGCCGGTGCCGGTGTTGATCAAGCGGGCCAGCAGTCTGGCCAAGGGCTCGCCGGAGCCCAACAAGAACAAAGTGGGACGGATTACCGTGAAGCAGGTCGAGGAGATCGCCAGGCAGAAGATGCCGGATCTGAACTGCTTCACTCTGGAAGCGGCGGTGGCCTGCGTCAAGGGCACCGCCCGGAGCATGGGAGTGGAAGTCGTCTGAGGAGGCGGGTCCCGCCCGGCGGGTGATTCTTGCTATACTGATCTTTCGCCGGATCCAACGCACGCATTCCCGTACTCAGTGGGAGGCGGAGGCCACACACGGCTGAGGCCGTTCGGACCAATGAGGAAATATGGCACGCCAGTCTGGTAAGCGATACAACGCTGCCGCCCAGCAGATTACCTCCCGTTCCTACACCCTGGAAGAAGCCGTCGAGCTGGTGCAGAAGGTCAAGTTCGCCAAGTTCGACGAAACCGTGGAAGTCCACCTGCGCCTGGGCGTCGATCCCAAGCACGCCGACCAGATGGTGCGCGGCACGGTGGTGCTGCCCAACGGTCTGGGCAGGTCCAAGCGCGTCCTGGTGATCGCCGGCGGCGACCGCCAGAAGGAGGCCGAGGAGGCCGGAGCCGACCTGGTGGGCGGCGAGGAGATGGTCCAGAAGATCCAGGGCGGCTGGATGGACTTCGACGCCGTCATCGCCACCCCCGACATGATGCGCTCGGTGGGCCGTCTGGGCAAAGTGCTGGGGCCGCGCGGTCTGATGCCCAACCCCAAGACCGGCACGGTGACCATGGAGGTCAGCCGGGCGGTGCGCGAGATCAAGGCCGGCAAAGTCGAGTTCCGGGTGGACAAGACCGGCATCATCCACGCTCCGGTCGGCAAGGTGAGCTTCTCCGCGCCCAAGCTCGTGGAGAATGCCCAGAGCCTCATTCAAGCCGTGGTCAAGGCCAAGCCGGCGGCGGCCAAGGGCAAGTACGTCCGCAGCGCCACCCTGTGCTCCACCATGGGACCAGGCGTGCACCTGGACGTGACGCCCTACAACACGCGGATGCTGTGACCGGGCGCGGAGGCAGATCATGAAGAAACGTTCCGACAAGCACAAGCAAGTCGAATCCCTGCGGCGCCAACTGGCCGCGGCCCGGCACGTTTTCGTGACCGGCTTCGACAAGCTCACCGTGGCTCAGGATTTCGAGCTGCGCAAAGTGGTGCGCGGCGCGGGCGGCCGCTACCAGGTGATCAAGAACAACCTGGCGGCGAAGGCCGCCGAGGGCACCTCCGCCCAGGACCTGCTCCAAGGGCTGAGAGGCATGACCTCGCTGGTTCACACCGCGGCCGACCCGGTGGCGCTGGCCAAGGCCCTGACCACCTACGCCAAGGGCAACCCCAGTTTCACTTTCCGGGCGGGCATGGTCGAGGGCCGGGCCATCGACGTGGCCTCCATCCAGCAACTGGCCAGTTTGCCCCCGCGAGAGGAACTGCTGGCCAGGGTGCTGTTCCTCATCCAGGCGCCAGCGCAGCGGCTGGTCGTGGCGCTCTCCGGAGTGGGGCGGAACCTGGCGGTGGTGGTCGAGCAAGGCGTGAAGGACAACAAGTTTTCGGAATGAGGGCGGGTAGCCTGTAGCTCGTAGCCTGTCGCGGGCGGCGGGCCGCTCAGCCAGGACCGACTACAGGCCACAAGCTACAAGCTACAAGCCAAGGAGTTGAGAGACATGGCGGACATTAACGCAATTGCGGATCAGATTCAGGGGCTGACGCTGCTGGAGGCTGCCGAGCTGGTGAAGGCGCTGGAGCAGCGGCTGGGGGTCTCGGCGGCGGCGGCCGCGGCGGCGGCGCCGGTGGCGGCGGCTGCGGCGGCCCCGGCGGCCGAGGAGCAGACCGAGTTCACGGTCCTCCTGACGGCGGCGGGAGCCAACAAGATCAACGTTATCAAGGCGGTCCGCGAGGTTACCAGCCTGGGCCTGAAGGAGGCTAAGGACTTGGTGGACGGCGCGCCCAAGCCCGTCAAGGAAGGCGTGAACAAGGAAGAGGCGGAGGCCATTCGGAAGAAGTTCACTGAAGTCGGCGCCACCGTGGAAGTGAAATAGGCGGCGGCCGGGGCCGACCCGGCTTTGGCAGGCGCTCCCAGGATTGGGGGAAAACCTCCCACAGCAGGGGTTTGACGCCCGGGCCGGGAGTCTGCTAAACTGAACACGATAGGCAAGCGGACTTTCCACGACGAGTGCCAGTGAACCTCGCATACCCTACGGGTGTCTTCAGTCTGCCCATAGTCCCGGCGGAGTTCCGTCTGCCGGTGCTCCCCGGCGGTTCCTGGCGATTCCCCATACCGTGTCTTGGCGGGGGTTCGTTTTTGGGCGCGCGATATGGCCTGGCGGCCGCCCGCGGGGCGGCTGCGTCCGGGCAGCGGCTCCGGCCGCTACCGAGGGTGTTGTAGTTTCGCGGTGCTGCAGCCTGGCGGCTGCGAGGAGTAGACGACACGATGCTGAATCCGGCCAGCGGCGCTCCCAAGGAGCGCATTGACTTTTCCCGCATCAAGACCTCGATCCCCATCCCCAACCTGATCGAGGTGCAGAAGAAGTCTTACGAGCGCTTCCTGCAAATGGACCTGCTGCCCAGCGAGCGGGACGACGTCGGGCTGCAAAGCGTCTTCGCCTCGGTTTTTCCTATCACCGATTTCCGGGGTCTTAGCCAACTGGAGTTCGTGGACTACTCCATCGGCAACTGGGAGTGCAAGTGCGGCAACCTCAAGGGCCTGCACCACCTGCGCTCCACCTGCCGCAACCCCAGTTGCGGGGCCACCATCCGCACCGATCCCTATCACGCCGGCGAGATCCTGTGCCACCACTGCGGCGCCTTCAACAAGAACATCGTCACCTTCTGCAACCGCTGCGGCGACCCGGTGAGCCTGCAACTGAAGTACGACGTGCCCGAGTGCGAGGAGCGCGGCATGACCTATGCCGCGCCGCTGAAGGTCACCATCCGCCTGACGGTCTACGACAAGGATGCCGAGAGCGGCGCCCGCACGGTGCGGGACATCAAGGAACAGGAAGTGTTTTTCGGCGAGATCCCGCTGATGACCGATAACGGCACCTTCATCATCAACGGGACCGAGCGGGTGATCGTTTCCCAGTTGCACCGCTCCCCGGGCGTGTTCTTTGAGCGCGTCCCCGCGCAGGGCTACTACCTGGGCAAGATCATCCCCTACCGGGGAAGCTGGGTGGAGTTCGAGTACGACCTCAAGAACCTGCTGCACGTTCGCATCGACCGCAAGCGCAAGTTCTATGGCACGGTGTTCCTGCGGGCGCTGGGGCTGAAGACTGACGAGCAGATCCTGCGCACTTTCTACCGGGTGGACAAGATCAGCATCCAGAACGGCCGGCTGCTGTGGCATGTCCCGCCCGCCTCTAAGGACCGGGAGTCGCCGCCCAGCAACCTGCTGGGGGTGAGGCTGTCGCACGCGGTGACGGGCCGGGGCGGGGAGACCCTGGTGCCGGCCGGCAAGAAGCTGACCGGGGCCCTGCTGCGGGAGATCCAGAAGGCCCGCATCGAGCAGGTGGAGGTGGCCACGGCCGACCTGGAGGGGGCCTCTGTGGCCGCCGACGTGGTGGACATGTCCACCGGCGAGGTGCTGCTGGACGCCAACCAGGAGCTGACCGCCGCGGCCGTGTCGCGGTTCATCGAATGCGGTATTCCCGGTTTCGAGGTCTTGTTCCCGGAGCGCGACGACGCCGGCACGGTGGTCACCGCCACGCTCCGTAAGGACCCGGTGAAATCGCAGAGCGACGCGCTGCTGGAGATCTATCGCAAGCTGCGGCCGGGCGATCCCCCTACCCTGGACACCGCCAACCAGTTGTTCCAGGGCATGTTCTTCGATGCGCGCAAGTACGACTTCTCGCGCGTGGGGCGCATGAAGTTCAACATCAAGCTGTACGACCGCGCCGACGCCACCCCCCTGGACCGGCGCACCCTGGAGCCGGAGGACTTCTACGCCGTCATCCGCTACCTGCTGAGACTGCGCAAGGTGTCGGCCCTGGCGGTGGACGACATCGACCACCTGGGCAACCGGCGCGTGCGCGCCGTGGGCGAGCTGCTGGAGAACCAGTTCCGCATCGGCCTGGTGCGGATGGAGCGGGCCATCAAGGAGAAGATGTCGGTGTACCAGGAGATGTCCACGGCCATGCCGCACGACCTGGTGAACGCCAAGCCGGTCATGGCCGCTATTCGCGAGTTCTTCGGTTCCAGCCAGCTCTCGCAGTTCATGGACCAGACCAACCCGCTGTCGGAGATTACTCACAAGCGCAGGCTGTCGGCGCTGGGTCCGGGCGGGCTGTCGCGGGAGCGGGCGGGCTTCGAAGTGCGCGACGTGCACGCCACCCACTACGGCCGCATCTGCCCCATCGAGACCCCGGAAGGTCCGAACATCGGCCTGATCTCCTCGCTGTCCTGCTATGCGCGCATCAACGAGTACGGTTTCATCGAGAGCCCTTACCGCCGGGTCCTCCATGGCGCGGTGGTGGACGAAGTGCGCGTCACCAACCCCGGGGACACTTCCTTCCGGGTGGGGCAGGTGATGGAGCGTCAGGAGGCCGAGCGGGTCAGCCGCGAGCTGAGCGCCAGGAAGCAGCCGGCCGAGTTCGAGGCTCATCCCCATTACCTCTCGGCCTGGGAGGAGGACAAGTACACCATAGCCCAGGCCAACGTCGAGCTGAACGAGAAGGGGCGCATCGTCCCCGACCTGGTCAACGCGCGCCAGGCGGGCAACACCATGCTGCGGCACCGCGAAGAGATCGAGCACATGGACGTCAGCCCCAAACAACTGGTCTCGGTGGCGACCAGCCTGATCCCCTTCCTGGAGAACGACGACGCCAACCGCGCCCTGATGGGGTCCAACATGCAGCGCCAGGCCGTGCCCCTGCTGCGCGCCGAGGCGCCTTTTGTGGGCACCGGCATGGAGGAGGTGACGGCGCGCGACTCCGGCGCGGTGGTCATCTGCCGGCGCTCGGGAGTGGTGGATTCGGTGGACAGCGAGCGCATCATCGTGCGCGTGGAAGGCAACGTCCACGAGGGACAGCTTTCCCGCGAGGTGGGCGCCGATATCTACCAGCTCATCAAGTTCAAGCGCTCCAACCAGAACACCTGCATCAGCCAGAAGCCCATCGTGCAGCGGGGTGCGCGGGTGCGCAAGGGCGACGTGCTGGCCGATGGGCCCTGCACCGACGCCGGCGAGCTGGCGCTGGGGCGCAACGTGCTGGTGGCCTTCATGCCCTGGCGCGGGTACAACTTCGAGGACGCCGTGGTGGTCAGCGAGAAGCTGGTGCGGGAAGACTACTACACCTCCATCCACATTGAGGAGTTCGAGATCGAGGCCCGGGACACCAAGCTGGGGCCCGAGGAGATCACCCGCGACATCCCCAACATCGCCGAGAACTTCTTGCGCAACCTGGACGAGAGCGGCGTCATCCGCATCGGCGCCACCGTCAAGCCGGGCGACATCCTGGTGGGCAAGGTCACACCCAAGGGTGAGACCCAGTTGACCCCCGAGGAGAAGCTGCTGCGCGCCATTTTCGGCGAGAAGGCCGGCGACGTCAAGGACGCCTCGCTGTACTGCCCCCCCGGCATCGAGGGTACGGTGGTGGACTGTAAGGTGTTCTCGCGCAAGGGGGCCGAGCTGGACGAGCGCTCCAAGCAGATTCAGGAGGAGGAGATTGCCCGCTTGCAGCGCAACCTCGAGGATGAGAAGCGGATCCTCAACGACGAGCGCGCCAAGCGCCTGGCCGGCCTGCTGACCGGCCGCCAACTGCTGGTCGATCTGCACGACGAGAAGACCAACAAGCGCCTGCTCTCCAAGGGCCTCGAGCTGAACCGCGAGGTCATCGAGCGCCTCCGTGCCCGCGATCTGAAGCGCATGAAGCTCAAGGACAAGGAGCCCCGGCTGAACGAGCAGATCGACGAAATCGAGGAGATGACCTCGCGGCAGATCGCGGTGCTGGAGAAGATCACCGACGAAAAGGTGGCCAAGCTGAAGAAGGGCGACGAGTTGCCCCCGGGCGTGATCAAGCTGGTGAAGTGCTACGTCGCCATGAAGCGCAAGCTGAGTGTGGGCGACAAGATGGCGGGCCGGCACGGCAACAAGGGCGTCATCGCCAAGATCGTGCCCGAGGAGGACATGCCCCACCTGCCGGACGGCACGCCGGTCGAGATCGTGCTGAATCCCCTGGGCGTGCCCTCGCGCATGAACGTGGGCCAGATCCTGGAGACGCACCTGGGCTGGGCGGCCCACACCCTGGGACGTTATTTCGCCACCCCGGTCTTTGACGGGGCCATGGAGCGGGACATCAAGGCCCAGTTGAAGGAGGCGGGGCTGCCCACCTCCGGCAAGGTGCTGCTGCACGACGGACTGAGCGGACAGCCCTTCGAGCAGCCGGTGACGGTGGGCTACATCTACATGATGAAGCTGTCGCACCTGGTGGACGACAAGATCCACGCCCGCTCCATCGGGCCCTATTCGCTGATCACCCAGCAACCGCTGGGCGGCAAGGCGCAGTTCGGCGGGCAGCGTTTCGGGGAGATGGAGGTGTGGGCGCTGGAGGCCTACGGCGCCGCCTACATTCTCCAGGAGCTGCTGACGGCCAAGTCCGACGACGTGTACGGCCGCGCCAAGATATACGAAGCCATCGTGAAGGGCGAGGCGGCCGCCGAACCCGGCGTGCCCGAGTCCTTCAACGTGCTGATTCGCGAGTTGCAGTCGCTGTGCCTGGATGTGGAGTTGATGAAGAAGCCGCGCGAGGTGGAAGACACCGCGCTGGCGGCCGACTGAGAGTAGCCTGTGGCCTGTAGCTTGTAGCCTGTAGGACGCGGCGGACACCCACAAGCTACAGGCTACTGGCTACAGGCCCTGGACAAGGAGACAGACATTGTACCGCTCCTCACCCTACGATAGAGCCAACTGGATCGCGGACTTCGATTCCATCCGCATCAGCCTGGCCTCTCCGGAGAAGATCCGCAGTTGGTCCCACGGGGAAGTCACCAAGCCCGAGACGATCAACTACCGCACCTTCAAGCCCGAGCGGGACGGCCTGTTCTGCGCCCGCATCTTCGGGCCGGTGGCCGACTGGGAGTGCCTGTGCGGCAAGTACAAGCGCATGAAGCACCGCGGCGTCATCTGCGACAAGTGCGGGGTGGAAGTGACCCTCTCGCGGGTGCGGCGCGAGCGGCTGGGGCACATCGAGCTGGCCAGTCCCTGCTCCCACGTGTGGTTCTTCAAGGGTCTGCCCAGCCGCATCGGCTACCTGCTGGACATCACCCTGCGCGAACTGGAGCGGGTGTTGTACTTCGAGGCCTTCGTGGTGGTGGATCCCGGCGAGGCCCCTGGCATCAGCAAGGCCGAGGTCATCACCGACGAGAAGAAGCGCCAACTGGAGGCCGAGCACGCGGGCAAGTTCGTCGCCATGATGGGCGCCGAGGGCATCAAGGAGCTGCTCCGGAAGGTCGACCTGGACGCCCTCAGCCAGGAATTGCGCGACCGCATGCAGACCGAGACCTCCCAGCAGAAGAAACTCAAGTTCGCCAAACGGCTGCGCGTGGTGGAGAGCTTCCGCAAGTCCGGCAACAAGCCGGAGTGGATGATCCTGGAGGCTATCCCGGTGATCCCGCCGGAGCTGCGCCCCCTGGTCCCGCTGGACGGCGGCCGCTTCGCCACCTCCGACCTGAACGATCTCTACCGCCGGGTCATCAACCGCAACAACCGCCTGAAGAAGCTCATCGAGCTGCACGCCCCGGACGTGATCGTCCGAAACGAAAAGCGCATGCTCCAGGAGGCGGTGGACGCCCTGTTCGACAACGGCCGGCGGGGCCGCGTGTTGCGCGGCGCCAACAACAGGCCCCTGAAATCGCTCTCCGACAACCTCAAGGGCAAGCAGGGCCGCTTCCGCCAGAACCTGCTGGGCAAGCGCGTGGACTACTCCGGCCGCTCGGTCATCGTGGTGGGGCCGGAGCTGAAGCTCCATCAGTGCGGCCTGCCCAAGAAGATGGCCCTGGAGTTGTTCAAGCCTTTCATCTACCACCGGCTGGAGCAGCGCGGCCACTGCACCACCATCAAGCAGGCCAAGGAGCTGGTCGAGCAGCAGGACGCGGTGGTGTGGGACATCCTCGAGGAGGTCATCAAAGACCATCCCATCCTGCTGAACCGCGCGCCCACGCTGCACCGTTTGGGCATCCAGGCCTTCGAGCCGGTGCTGGTGGAGGGCAAAGCCATCCGCATCCACCCGCTGGTGTGTACGGCCTTCAACGCTGACTTCGACGGCGACCAGATGGCGGTCCACATCCCCTTGTCGCCGGAGGCGCAGATCGAGGCGGCTACCCTGATGCTGTCCTCCAACAACATCCTCTCGCCGGCGCACGGGGCCCCCATTGCGGTGCCCACCCAGGACATGGTGCTGGGACTGTACTACCTCACCAAGGCCCGGCCCGGCAGCAAGGGCGAGGGCAAGAAGTTCGCCTCTCCCGAAGAGGTGCTGATCGCGCTGGAGATGGGCGAGGTGGGGACCCTCACGCCTATCCGGCTGCGCTACAGCGGCAAGGTGCTGGACCTGGACAAGGCCTTTGACAGCCAGAACGTGCTGCACAGCGAGCCGGTCGAGTACAGCAAGCAGGAGATGGACACCACGGTGGGTCGCGTCATCCTCAACGACGTGCTGCCCGAGGAGATGCCCTTCGTCAACGGCCTGCTCAAGAAGAAGGGCCTCACCCAACTGGTGCAATACTGCTACCTGCGGTTCGGACTCCAGACCACCGTTCAGGTGCTGGACAAGGTCAAGGACCTGGGCTTTCACTATGCCACCCGGGCCGGCATCTCCATCGGCATCGACGACATGGTGGTGCCGTTGCAGAAAGCCACGCTGGTGCGGGATGCCGAGCACGAGGTGATGAACGTCCAGACCCAGTACCAGGAAGGGGCCATCACCAACGGCGAGCGTCTCAACAAGATCATCGAGATCTGGTCCAAGGTCACCGAGCGCGTCTCCGAGGAGATGTTCAAGGTGATGGAGGAGGACGACCGCACGGGCCGTTACCTGAATCCCATTTACATCATGGCCGACTCGGGCGCGCGCGGCAGCAAGCAGCAGATCCGCCAGCTTTCGGGCATGCGCGGCCTGATGGCCAAGCCCTCCGGCGACATCATCGAGACGCCCATTACCGCCAACTTCCGCGAAGGCCTGAACGTCTTGCAGTACTTCATCTCCACCCACGGGGCGCGCAAGGGCCTGGCGGACACGGCGCTGAAGACCGCGGATTCCGGCTACCTCACGCGCCGCCTGGTGGACGTGGCTCAGGACGTGATCGTCACCGAGACCGACTGCGGCACCGCCAACGGCATCTACGTCGAGCCTATCGTGGAGTCGGGCGAGATCATCGAGCCGCTGCGCGATCGCATCGTGGGCCGGGTGGTCCTGGAGGACCAGTTGGATTATGAGGGCAACCTCATCGTGGGGATTAACCAGGAAATCAGCGAGGAGCTGGCGGCTCAGATCGACAAGGCCGGCAAGGACCGGGTGAAGATCCGCTCCGTGCTGACCTGCGAGTCCAAGCGGGGCGCCTGCCAGCTCTGCTACGGGCGCAACCTGGCCACGGGCCGGCTGGTGGAGCGGGGCGAGGCGGTGGGGGTGATCGCGGCGCAGTCCATCGGCGAGCCGGGCACGCAGCTCACCATGCGCACCTTCCACATCGGCGGCGCGGCCACCCGGGTGGCCGAGCAGTCCACCCAGGACGCCAAGAGCGACGGCTTCGCCAAGTATATTAACATCGCCACCGTCCGCAACAAGCCCGGTGATCTGGTGGTCATGAATCGCAACGGCATCCTGGCGGTGGTGGACGAGAAGGGCCGCGAGAAAGAGCGCTACCAGGTGGTCTACGGGGCCAAGGTGCGCTTCGAGAACGGACAGCGGGTGAACGCCAACGACGTCTTGCTGGAGTGGGACCCGTATACCTTCTCCATCCTCACCGAGGTCAGCGGCGTGGTGCACTTCCGGGACCTGATGGAAGGCGTCACCCTCCAGGAGCAGATGGACGAAATCACCGGCATGTCGCACTGGGTGGTCACCGACTCCCCCGACGAGAAGCGCCTGCCTAAGCTGGTGGTCCGGCCGCCCAGCGGCGGCCGCGGGGAAGAGAAGAGCTACCTCATGCCCACCCACGCCCACCTGATGATCAAGGACGGCGAGGAGGTTCACGCCGGCGACGTGCTGGCCAAGATCCCCCGCGCCACCACCAAGACCAAGGACATCACCGGCGGCCTGCCCCGCGTGGTGGAGTTGTTCGAGGCCCGCAAGCCGCGCGAGACCGCGGTCATCAGCGAGATCAACGGCGTGGTCAAGTACGGCGAGGTCAGCAAGGGCGCCCGCAAGATCATCATTCGCGGCGACGATGAGCAGGAGCGCGATTACTCTGTTCCCCGGGGCGTGCACATCAACGTGCAGGAAGGCGAGCGCGTCCGGGCCGGCGATCCCCTCATGGACGGTCCCCGCAACCCGCACGACATCCTGGACGTGCTGGGCGAAACCGAGCTCCAGAAGTACCTGGTCAATGAGATCCAGGAGGTCTACCGGCTGCAAGGCGTCAACATCAACGACAAGCACCTCGAGGTCATCGTCCGCCAGATGATGCGCTGGGTGAAGATCGAGGACATCGGCGACACCGAGTTCCTCCCCGAAGAGGTGGTGGACAAGTTCAGGTTCCGCGAGGAGAACGACCGGGTGGTGGCGGCCGACGGCCGGGCGGCCAAGGGCCGGGCCGTGCTGCTGGGTATCACCAAGGCCTCGCTGTCCACCGATTCCTTCATCTCGGCGGCCTCCTTCCAGGAGACCACCCGGGTGCTCACCGAGGCGGCCATCAATGGCAAGGTGGACTACCTGCGGGGCCTCAAGGAGAACGTGATCATGGGGCGGCTGATTCCCGCCGGAACCGGCATGGATTACTACCGCCGTATCAAGATCGCGGGCGAGGAGCTGGAGGAAGAACTCCCGGCGGAAGGCGAACCCGGCTTCGGCGAGGGGCTGGAAGGCTACGCCGAGGAGACCCGCGTCCACTACGCCGGCGGCCTGCCCGAAGAAGCCCCGGGACTGGAAACCTTCGAAGCCGAGTAGCCGGCGGAAGTGGGGCCGGCTTCAGCCGGCACGCGGATCGCCGCCAGGCTCGGCGCACGGGAGGTATATGCTCAGATTCCTCGCCGTGGCGCTCCTCATGGAACCGGTCTCTGCTGGCGTGTACGGCGGACCGCCTCCGAGCTGCCTGATGGCGCCGCGGCACGTGGCCATGGGCGTCCCTGAACACGGCTTCGTTTGGCTCCGAGGCGAGGACCATGCTGGTCCCTGTGAGGCTGTTCCCGCCGATGCGTGGCTGAGGAGGCCCTCGAAGGGCACCAGCTTTGCGGTGCGTGCCGAGGGAGCTTCCGGCAGCGGCCGGTACTGGACCGTCACGGTCGGAGTAACGCGACCGCAAGAGAAGGAACCTCACCGGGGATTCTGCCTTGGGACCAGCACGGTGGGCTGGCGCACTCTCCAGCGCTTCGGCAGCTCGCCCTTGTCCTGGATAGCGGATCGAGACGGAGACGGAAGGCCAGAGCTGATTATCTGGGATAGCTTCCCCTTGAGGGCGGAACCTTCCTTGGCCGAGTATGGGCTGGTGGCGTGGGTTTACGAGACCGACGGCGCGGGCAACTTCACGGTCAACTGGGGCAAGACTCGCGCGCTGGCGGGCGAACTTGCGGCGAGCTACCGAAGGGCGCCGGGGCCCGGCCAGGAGGCCCTCCAGGTGATCCGCGATATAGCCGCCCAGGCGTTGGCGGCTCTTGCCTCCGGCGCGTGCGTCGTCCCGGTGGAGCGCGTTCCCCGATAGCGTGTTGCGCTGGGCCTTCCCTCCGGCGCAGCCCGCATTGCCGCATGGCCCGCGTGTGCGGATTGCACCCGGCCGCGGGGAGGGACCCGCCCAGTGCATGCCATCAACCTGGAGCAGCACTTTCGGCGGGCTTGAAGCGTAGGGACAACATACATATACTGTAGCTGTGGCCCGAAGAGGCGGCGCTGGAGTTCGATTGGGACCGGGCCAACGTGGCGCACATCGCCCGGCATCACGTGACGCCCGATGAGGCCGAGCAGGCGCTGCTGAATGACCCGTTTGACGTGAACTACGAGGTGGTCGGCGGAGAGGAGCGATGGACCTCCCTGGGACACACGAACAGCCTCAGAGTATTGGTCGTGGTGTGGAGCGTGCGCGGAGATGCGGTTCGAGTGATCACCGCCCGGCCCGCTGGCAAGAGGCTCCGGGGCGCCTACTTCCGGCGAAAGGGGTTGAACAATGAAGCGGACTAGGACGGTTCCGAAGTTCGACTCGGAGAAGGACGAAGCCCGGTGGTGGGACCAGCAGCACGGCATGGTCGAGAAGAACCTCCTGGACGCCATGGCTCAGGGGACCGCCCAAAGGGGGGTGGCGTTGAGGCTGGCGCGCCAGGCCCGAGCGTCGAAGAACATCACCATCCGCATCCCGCTCGAAGACATTGACCGGGCGCGGAGACTGTCCGAGACGAAGGGCATCGGCTACCAGACGTTCATGAAGATGCTTCTGCATGAGGCGCTGGCGCGGGAAGAGGCCGCCGCCAGATCGCGGCGGTGAAGTAGGAGCGTCTGGTGGAGGCGGCGGGAGTCGAACCCGCGTCCGAGAAAGCCACCCGCCAAGAGCCTACGTGCGTAGCCGGTTCAAATGTCTCGGTCACCGCTTCTGAGCCGGCAAACGCGGCGGCAACCCAGCCCGATTGATCTCGGCCTCAGGCTCCGGACCGAAGCCTTGCGCCTATCCCGCGTTAATGACACCCACTAGCTGGCGAGCGGGCTCACCAGCCGGGGCGGCTGCCTGACGAATCAGGCTGCGAATGCAAACTGCGTGTTGGCAGTTTTAGGTTTCCGATCGTTTTACGGGAGCTCGGAACCCGGCACGCCTCCGGGCGTCTGGATCAATCCCGTCGAATCCGTGACGCCCCCACACCTTCTATTCTACGCCACCCCGTCAATTCCTGGCTCCATCCCCCCCAAATTGCTGTAGGATCTAGAGAAAGGAGATGCCATGCGTCCCCACAGCCGCCGTGGTTTTCTGAGAGACGTGCTAGGTCCCGCCTGGATTGGCGCGTCGGTGCTCGAGCAGGCCGTCTTCCGCGC
>Ga0194111_10005148_pt1 | contig 15090 bp, 15 predicted proteins | sample TA2KigC300mmetaG_FD_146194 | JGI IMG/M metagenome (GOLD analysis project Ga0194111, IMG submission 146194) | Freshwater microbial communities from Lake Tanganyika, Tanzania - TA2015033 Kigoma Deep Cast 300m | ecosystem: Environmental > Aquatic > Freshwater > Lake | place: Tanzania: Lake... | reverse complement strand
CTGTGGACCAGGCCATGTTCCGAAGGGGAATCAAGGAACTATTGTGTCCAACCATAACCTCACCCCAAACCATGAATGACCTGATCCGAGGAACCATCAAGATTCCTCAAGAGTGAAAAATTATTTTATAGGAGTAACCTTTTGCCTGACCAAGATTCAAATTTTGTAGCTAGCGGTAGCTTAGTACTTTCCGGTGAAGCGAAGTACGGCGCCGAACAGATCCAGGTCCTCAAGGGCCTGGAGCCGGTGCGGGAACGTCCGGCCATGTTTATCGGCACTACCGGCCCCGAAGGCCTCCACCACCTGGTCTATGAGGTGGTGGACAACTCCATTGACGAGGCCATGGGCGGGCACTGCAACGAAATCAAGGTCAAGATCCATACGGACAACAGCGTCACCGTGGAGGACAATGGCCGAGGCATTCCCGTGGACCTTCACCCCACGGAGCAGCTCCCCGCGGTGGAAGTGGTCATGACCCGCCTCCACGCCGGGGGCAAGTTCGACTCCGGCGCCTACAAGGTCTCCGGCGGCCTCCACGGCGTGGGCGTCTCCGTGGTCAATGCCTTGAGCGAATACCTGGAAGTAGAAATCCGCCGGGACAGCAAGGTCTATCACCAGAGATACGAACGGGGCAAGACCGTCACCCCCCTAACCATCACTGGGAAAACCAGGCGTCGGGGCACCAAGGTAGTCTTCCGCCCGGACCCGGAAATTTTTGAAAACATCCAATTCAGCTACGACCTCCTGGCTCAGCGCCTCCGGGAATTATCCTTCCTGAACGGCGGCGTCCTCATCCTGCTGGCGGACGAGTTAAGCGGCAAGAAAAATGAGTTTCTTTACGAAGGCGGCATCGTCTCCTTCGTCCAGTACCTGAACCGCAACAAGACCCCCATCCATCCGGACGTCATTTATATTTCCGGAGGCAGAAACGGCATCCAGATGGAACTGGCCTTCCAGTACAACGACACTTACAACGAGCATCTCTTCACCTTCGCCAACAATATCAACACCCGGGAAGGGGGCACCCACTTAAGCGGCTTCAAGGCCGGGCTGACCCGGGTCATCAACCAGTACATGACCGCCAGCGATCTGCCCAAGAATCTGAAAAACAGCCATCTCACGGGAGAAGATGTCCGGGAGGGGCTCACCGCGGTGCTCAGCGTCAAGCTGCCCCATCCCCAATTTGAGGGCCAGACCAAGACCAAGCTGGGAAACAGCGAAGTCAAGGGCCTGGTGGAGAACGTCATCTACGAGCGGCTCCTGTCTTACATGGGGGAAAACCCCCGGGTGGCCCGGGCTATTTTAGGGAAGCTCCTGGAAGCGGCCCGGGCCCGGGAAGCGGCCCGCAAGGCCAGGGACCTGGTGCGCAAAAAGGGCGCGCTGGGCGACATGACCCTGCCGGGGAAGCTGGCCGACTGCCAGGAGCGGGACCCCGCCCGCCGGGAAATCTACCTGGTGGAGGGCGACTCCGCCGGCGGCTCCGCCAAACAGGCCCGGGACCGCCGCTTCCAGGCCATCCTACCCCTCAAAGGCAAGATCATCAACGTGGAAAAGGCCCGGTTTGAGAAGATGTTGGAAAATTCGGAAATCCGGACTCTTATTTCTTCCCTGGGGTCGGACCTGTCTCAGGAGCAGAAGGACCTGGAAAACCTGCGCTATCACAAGATCATCATCATGACTGACGCGGACGTGGACGGCGCCCACATCCGCACCCTGCTGCTCACCTTTTTTTACCGCCAGATGCTGCCCTTGATCGAAGGCGGCCACCTGTATATCGCCCAGCCCCCCCTCTACCGCCTCACCCGGGGCAGCGAGAAGACCTACCTGAAGGACAACAGCGATTTTAAAAAGTATCTCCTCCAGCGGGGCACCGACAAGAAGCGCCTGCGCCTCTCCCCCGGCCGCACCCTGGAAGGCCCGGCCCTGCACCAGGCCTTGGAAAGGGTCATGGCCTACCAGGAATACTTAAGCCGCTTTGACAAACGGGGATTGGCCCGGGAGGTTTTGAGCGCCGTCCTGGACCACGGCCTGGTGACCAAAGAAAGCCTGCGGGACGAAGCCAAACTCCAGGCGCTGGCCGAGACCCTGAACGCCGGCCGCTGGACCGCCCGCCTGGAGCCGGACGACGAGCACCAATCCTGGGCCATTCTCGTCGCTCCCCGGGAGCGGGAAGGCGCCGAAATGCGCCTGGACTGGGAACTCTTCGGAGGCAGCGACTTTCAGGCCCTGGTAAAGCTGACCCAGGCCCTGGATGATTTCAAGACCCCGCCCCATATCGTGGAGACCAAAGACCGCACCTGGGAATTTCCCACCCTGGAAGCTCTCCTGGCCTTCGTCCAGGAGGAGGGCCAGAAAGGTGTCATGGTTCAGCGCTTTAAAGGCCTGGGGGAAATGAACCCGGAGCAGCTCTGGGAAACGGCCATGGACCCGGAATCCCGCACCCTGCTCAAGGTTAACGTGGAAGACGCGGTGGCCGCGGATGAGATTTTTACCATCCTCATGGGCGACAAGGTGGAGCCCCGCCGGGAATTTATTCAGAGCAATGTGCTTGAATTGAACGAATTGGATATTTAAATTAGGGGGGTGGGGTCATGAGGCCATGCGCCCCCCAAAATTTAAAACCGCACCGCGCAGTATTTTCATCTAGGGGCGTACCCAGGTGTGCGTCCCGAAGGGCGGCCACTCAGGGCCGCCCCAACGACCTAAAGGAGGAATCGCCATGCACCGCAAAGCCAGCTTTCGCATTTTTGTCACTCGTCGGGAAAATCTCGCCGTGGGCGATGTCCCCGACCATACCCTGATGCTCACCGAAATGGAAGGAAAGCCCATCGAATATACCCCCGGGGTGGCCGGAGAATTCGTTTACCGACGCAGCGTCGGCTTCCATGACCGGGTCAAAGGCGATGGCCCCATGCAGGGGTATGCCATGACTATTTACCAGGAAGGGGTGGTCTATTCCCGCTTTCACGGGGAAAAGATGGGACCCATGACCAAAGGGAAATGGGAGGTTACCCAAGGCATCGGCAAGTTGAGCGGCCTTAAAGGAGCCGGCACCTTTACGGTGAAACCCTCCGCGGAAAAGCCCGGCGAATTCATCCTGGAGATGGAGGGGGATTACGAGCTGTAAAGGTTCCGGACGGGGCGCCGGGGATAGCCGGATTCGGCCGCTTGGGAATTTTTGCCCATTACTAAAAATCCCTGGCCCCCCACCCGCCGATTTTTATTATGGCCGGAAATGTGGAAACCATCGTCGGCGCCCGGTGCGGGGCGGAGACCGACGGGGCTGAGGCCCGGGAATTTGCCGGGGAGCGGCTCTGTGAGGACTGCTTTATGGAGGCCCGCAGCCCCTTGCGCACCTGCGACCCCTGGGCGGTGCACCTGGCCCGCAGCCTGAAAGACGCGCCCGGGGGCCCTCAACTCACCGCCACCCAGCAGCGCTTTTATGACCTGGTAAAGGAACAGGGCGAGATTTCCATGGCGGAAGCGGTCCAGGCCTTGAATCTCTCGGAAGCCGACCTGCGCCGGGAATTTGCCACCTTGCGCCACCTGGAGTTGCTCCGGGCCTGCAAAAAAGGCGACCTTATCCTCACCCGGTTTTGAGCCAACCTCCCACCGACCTGGATTACGCCTTGCTCCGGCGCATTGCCCGGGGCGACGCCCATGCCCTGACGGAACTCATCCGCCGCCACCAGACCCGCCTCTACCAGGTGGCCTACCGCCTGTTGAAAGACCCCCTGGAAGCCGAAGACGCCCTCCAGGAAGTCTTCATCAAGGTGTACGAAAACGCCCACCGCTTCGAACCCAAAGCCACGGTGAGCGCCTGGCTCCACCGCATCACCGCCAACCACTGCTTGAACCTGCTGCGCCAGCGCCGCCCCCAGGAATCCCTGGATGGGGAAGATGCGCCCATGGTCCCGGATACCCAGGCCACCCCCCGGGAGGCCCTGGAGGAGGCGGACCTGTCCCGGCGGCTGGAGGAGCTGTTAAACGCCCTGCCGGAAAACCAGCGCCGGGCCTTGGTCCTGAAGCGCTTCGCCAACCTTTCCTACCAGGAAATCGCCGCAGAAATGGGCCTGAGCACCCAGGCGGTGGACGGCCTCTTAAAACGCGCCCGCCATACTTTGAAAAAGGCCCTGGAAGATTATTTGTAGGGATTGGTAGAAGTCCCTGCCTACAAAATTAATAGGGGAGGAGGAAAATAAATTTTAGCAATAGAGAATTACGATTAATTCAATAAATTCTCGCAAAACTTATCCAGGCTGTAATGGCAAGCCCTACAAATCAATTCTGCTGCTGCTTCACATGGGAAATGAGACGCCCCGCAAAAACTCCTAACACTTTCAAGCACTAATGCCACAACCATCTCTTGGTTAAAAGTGCTAACCTGTTCTTTTAGTGATTTCCATTTATTACATATTTTTTCACGAACAGTTTCTTTAATTTGCTGAAATCTCTGTTTACCCAATAAAACTGTTTGTTTTGTTTTTAGAAAAGTTACTTCCATTAGGAGGGCTTCCGGGGTGGAGACAGGCTTATATAATGGCTCTGCTCCGAGAATTGAATAAAGATCATCATCTTCGAGAGCCTGAAAGATGGCCCAACTTTTTTTATCCTCAGAGGAAAGCGTTGGAATATCCATGTAAGACCCCCTTTATTATATTACTTGTTATCTATTTTTTTCTTTTCGAAATGCAATCCATTTTTCAAAAACGTCACCGATATGAATTCGACTATATCCCGGTCCAGTAGGGCCTACCCATTGTGTTGAGTACCTCCCCGCATAAGATTTTTGGCCTGGCCCCACCCAATGGAAAGCAACCTGCGCAATTGGAATTGGCGACCCAGGGAATAGGTGTATAGGAATATTCCCTATGTTCACGATTTCAAGCGTCGGACATCCTTTGAAACCTGGGTGTATGATGATTGCAGTTGCAATGATTAAACCCAACCTTCCCCATGAGGACCTACCAATGATATATCCCATGACATCTTTGGGAAGGACGACATACTCAAGAGTTGACCCAAGCACTAATTCCCCAGGGTGAAGTACAAAATCATCGTTGAACCCAACGTAGGTAGTCTCGTAAAACCTATGAAGAGTTATATTTATATCTTCTTTCCCGAAATCGTCGCCTTTTCCAAAGGCTAAAGTTGGCAGTTCTGCTCTACGCATCAATATAAATTCATGCCCCAGACGTAGATCGAGACAATTTGCACTAAGCAAGCTCTTTTCATCATAGAATGGAGGCATCACTACGAGGGGATCATCCTCCTGCTTCCTATCAAGGACTGTTAAAATTTCGCGACCGGATAAAGCACCGGTAGGATGGATATTGGGGATACCTGGCGTCATATTCCAGCTTGTTTGTAAAGGATGAGGTCTTCGTTTTGCCTGATAGCTAGTTGTATCAGACGCGAAATATCAATCAGTCTTATTGAGTAATCAGAGCCAAGTAAACACGTTGGCAATTCATAAGGAAATTCTAAATGCATAATTTGGTAAAGCCAGGCCGCATTTAATATTTCACCAAGACTAAGAGGTTTTATCTCCCCATCAAGTTGATCTGCTGCCGGTGGGATTCCTTTCTCAACCCAAACAATATATTTTTCAAACAGCCTTGAAGTAGGGGAAAATCTTAAGGTTGCTGGGACGTCATCTTTTATGATATTTCTTGCTAATACTATAGCTGGTTGCAAGTAGTCAAAGACTTCAGAAGATCTTGTATCAGCATTAATATTTTCATTGCTTAGGTGCTTGCCTAATCCATTTAAAAACCTTTCTGCATTCTCTGCGTATTTTGATCCTACAAAAGCACCAAATCGCTGCCCATAACTGATGATTGTATCAAGGATATTACGGATTCTAAAATTAAGGGGAGGGTGAGTTTTAAACACACCAACATCAGTAAGAAGGGCTAAAGATGTTAGAAATTCAATAAAAGCAAACAAGTATGCCGGGCCAAGAATGCATACTGCAACTATATCAGCAACAAATTCTGTAAAAAAACTTTGAAGCTCTTCTGCTGGATATCTATAAGGCTTTGGTTCCAATGCTTCAAGAGCCTGCGGAACTATTGTTTTTACCTCATCTAATAGGTGCCCAACCTCATGCATGAGTAAGGCATGACATAAGACATCATCGCGAAGGGCTAATGGATAAAGAAAAACAGCAAAATGTTCTTCTCCTTCAAAACCTTTTTCGTCAAACAAAAATGCAAATGTGTCTTCAGAACGAAGGTTCTTTTTAGATAAAAGATTGTGGTAAGCATAATTGCATTGTAAAGAAGGACAAATAAGCACTTTGGGTTTAGATAATAATGCGTTAGCAATTCGCTCGATAGCTGAAATAATTCCAGGAGGATTTGTTTCTGTGCTGGCTGCCTCAATATAGCTAACATAAGTATAAAGATTGGCAATCATGGAAGCTAAAACTTTGATTTCGCCATGAAGGGCGGCATAGCCTTGGTAATTTATTGGAATAAAAGTGCTTTTATCAAATTCTATTAAATTATTACAAATTTGATCATTTAAAGAAGAAAGGAGTCTGAGTAAAAACAAGGGAGCTTGAGATCTAGAAGTAAACCGCCAGCTCTCAAGCTCCTTTATGCGTTTTTGTAGATGTTCGCTTCGTTTAATCGCTTGATTAACAAGCGATTGCAGCATGGGCCCCCACGGCATCATAAATCAACCAGGGTTATGGCCATAAATTTTGCGGGTTTGATAAATAATCAAAATATTCCCGGTCTAGGTTAGCCAATACACGGGAACAGAATTCCTGCAGTTTAACCAATTCCTCCTGAGAGCAAGGTTCGTTTTTGCGGAGATGGCTTATTACCTGCTTCATGTCTTGTAGTTCTTTTTTCGCTACTTCCGGATTATTTGACAGGGCTCGCTTGAGGAACCTAAAAGCGCGTTCAGCATTCACCGACTCATTAAGTGGCCCTAAGGCATACCCTCCCTGCTGGGTGATTAAGTCCAGCCCGTTTTCCGCTTTAGATAGCAACCTTTCCAAGCCCTCAAGGGCTTTCTTCTTTCTTAAAGGTATCTCTCCCGATGGCCTGATTATCGCCAAGGAACAAACCGGTGCAAAGAGTGACTGTAGGCCCAAGTTCTCCCAGCTTCTCTGCAACCCAATGGCTTCCATTTTTAACCCCCCACCTCAAAAGGTTAGGCTTCCATTAAAAATAAATCGCCTTCATGGAAAAGCAAGAAGTTCCAGGTATCACCTCCCATAAAAGGTATTTTTACACTGTATTCCAATTTGCCTGAGACGTATTTCCAATGCCTGCCTGGAAACGCCGAAATATTTACAAAGATCTTTCCCTATCTTGGAAAGATTGGCCACAAAGTCTGGATTAATCTTTTGTTTACTAAATTCTTCTATTTTATCGGTAAGTTGGGGTTTGGGCATAAGAAGCGCCCCAGCCCAATAATCAACAAGGGTTTCTTCTTTACTTCGCCTCAATTGCCTACTTCTAAAAAAGATTGGCTGTTCAGGCAGTTCGCCTATCTGGAGGGAACAGATAAAGTGGGCACCTTCATGTGCCACGCTGAACCTTTGATTTACCTCCGGAAGGGAACGGCCTCCGACTAAATCTTCGTTAATGAGGATGGTTTTAGACTGGATAAAAAGGGCTGCCAACTTCAGCGCTTCGCCCTTTTTCCAAAACTGCTTTTCAGAAAAACTTTCTTTGCGCGTTTCCAGACCGAATACTACCTTAAAAAAATCGGAAACTTCAAGTGGAAACTCAATTTTCTGTATTTTCTTTTTTTGACGGTAAACTTTTAAAAATTTTAAAACTTCTGCCTCTATAGCTGGTCGAAAACCAGGGATAAATTTTGAAGCCTTACCCATTTTTCTGGAGGCATGTGCTTCTTTATCCTGATTTTTTAATGATATCAACTCTACGGAATCAGCGTCAAAAATACGTGCAAGGATCTCAATTTTCTCATCTGAAAGGAAGCGCTTTCCCTGCTCGACCTTATCAAGCATACTAAAGTTAATTTGTGAAATATTAGCAAGGTCTCTCAGGGAAAGTTTTCCATCTTTGTAGTCTGTCTGAAGTATTTCACTTAGATCCGTCAAGGGAACACCCGCGCTCTCTCTGGCTTCTCTAAGCCATCTGCCAAACTTATTTTCCCCCACCTTTTCATTTTCTCCATGGATAAATATTCAAATAAATCAAGGAAATATAATATTAAAGTTAAAGCATAAGTTGACTAAAAAGTCAACTAAAATCAATTAAATAATTTCTCCCACCATCGTCACCCCCAGAGGCAATTTTGTATTATGATAATAAGATGATGATCCACCAGCTTCTCCCCCGGGAGCATATTGAACCCCGCTTTGACCCCGGCGGCGCCGATCCCTTGAAGGCCCTGTTGGGTCTGGTGCGCTCCCGGACCGGATTGGCCGAGACTGAGGAGCAGTTCGAGGCCGAAGAATTGGAATTGCTTCACGGCTTCCAGGGGGAAGGGTTGGCCGTGCTCCATAACCTCACGGACGCGGTGGCGCACCCTCTCCTGTTTCTGGCCTTAAGTCCCCAAGGGGTGGTGCTCAACGGAGAGCGCACCCAAGTGGCCGCGGTGCTTCTGTCCCCCATGAAGGAGAGCGGGGACCATTTTCAAATTCTCTCCCGGCTCATCGCCCTTCTGCGCAGCCGACGCTTGCAGGAGGAACTCTTGGCCAGGGATGGGGCGGCGGAGGTCTGGCGGGCCCTCAAACTCCAGGAGGAACGGGGGCGGGAAAACTACTGGGTCCTGTCCCGGGAAGAGATTTTTCAGGAACTAGAAACCGGGGTAAATGGCCTGACCCAGGAGGAAGCCCGGCAGCGCCTGGCGGAGATCGGCCCCAACCGCATCGAGCAGGTCCGGCGCCGGCCTTTGATCCTGCGCTTTGGCGTCAATTTCGTTAATCTCTTTGCTCTGCTTCTGTGGGCCGCCTCGGCCCTGGCATATCTCGCAGGCCTGCCGGAGCTGGCCGCGGCCATCCCCCTGGTGATCCTGATTAACGGAGTGTTCAGCTTCTGGCAGGAATACCGGGCGGAAAAGGCCGTGGAGGCCCTGGCCCGGCTGATTCCCCGGCAAAGCCGGGTGGTGCGGGACGGCCAGGTCTCCCAGGTGGACGCCGCCGAAATTGTTCCCGGCGATATCCTTATCCTGGAGGCCGGGGACCACATCCCCGCGGACGCCCGGCTCATCGAGGCCAGCGACTTCCGGGTGGACAACAGCGCCTTGACCGGAGAGTCCCGTCCGGCCTACAAGATGGACGAGCCGGTGGAGGACGGCAAAGAATTCCTGTGGATGGAAATGCCCAACCTGGTTTTTGCCGGCACCGCGGCGGTGGCCGGCGAGGCCAAAGGCGTGGTCCTGGCCACGGGCATGGACACCCAGTTGGGAAATATCGCCTCCCTCACCCAACGGGTGGGAGAGAAACCCAGCCCCCTGCAGCGGGAAATGCAGGTGGTGGTGAAAATTCAGGCGGCGGTGGCGGTGACCATCGGCCTCATTTTCTTCCTGGTGGGGGTTCTCACCGGCAAGCTCACCCTTTTCACCAGCCTCGTCTTCGCCATTGGCATGATTGTGGCCTTCGTGCCCGAAGGGCTGCTACCCACCCTGACGCTCTCCCTGGCCATGGGGGTGCAGCGCATGGCCCGGAAGAACGCCCTGGTGAAAAAACTCTCCTCCGTGGAAACCTTGGGGGCGGCCACCGTCATTTGCACCGACAAGACCGGCACCCTTACCACCAACGAAATCATGGTGCAGCGCCTGTGGTTGGGAGGGGACCTGCTTTCAGTCACCGGGTCGGGATTCGGCCTGGAGGGCCGCCTGGAATTGGAAGGGAAGACCCTGCCAAACGACCGGCTGAAAAGCCCCCTGATGGATCTGCTCACCTCTTGCGCCATCCTATGCAACAATGCTTCCCTGAAGGGGGGGGTGGGCGACCCCACGGAAGCGGCGCTGCTGGTGCTGGCCGCCAAGGCCGGAAGGAAGGTGGAGGAAATCCGCGCCGGCGCGCCCCGTCTCAAGGCCTTTCCCTTTGAGTCAGTGCGCAAGCGAATGAGCACCGTCAATAGTTCCCCCGAGGGCAAAACGCGTTGCTGGGTCAAGGGCGCGCCGGACACCCTGATTTCCTTGTGCACTCACTTCATAGATTGGAATGGGAAAAGCCATTCCCTCACCTCCCGGGACCGGGCCATGCTCGTGCAGATCCTGAATGACCTGGCCCAGCAGGGGCTCCGCCTACTGGCCCTGGCCTATAAAGAGGTGGACGGCCCGGAGTTGACCAAAGCCCAGGCGGAGTCAAACCTCAGCCTTCTGGGTATCGCTGGCATGATGGACCCGCCCCGGCCGGAAGTCCCGGACGCCATCGCCAAATGCCACCGGGCCGGGATCCGCATCCTCATGGTCACCGGAGACTACGGCGGCACCGCCCGGGCGGTGGCCGAAGGAATCGGCATGGCAGTGGGCCCCAAGGAGACCCTGTTCACCGGGGAACAGGTGTCCCGCATGTCCGAGGCGCAGTTGCGCAAACTCCTTCGGGGCAAAGGCGATCTGATCTTTGCCCGGTCCTCCCCCGAGGAGAAGCTGCGCATCGTCCAGGCCCTCCTTAGTCTGGGAGAGATAGTGGCGGTCACCGGTGACGGGGTGAACGACGGTCCGGCTTTGAAAGCCGCGGACATCGGGGTGGCCATGGGGATGCGGGGCACCGAGGTGAGCAAGGAGGCGGCCAGCATGGTGCTCACCGACGACAATTTCGCCGCCATCGTGGCCGCCATCGAGGAAGGCCGGGCGGTTTACGCCAATATCAAGAAATTCATCACCTATATTTTTAACAGTAATATTCCTGAGGCAGTGCCCTTCGTCCTTTTTGTCCTGTTCGGCATTCCCCTGCCCCTGAGCATTATGCAAATCCTGGCGGTGGACCTAGGGACCGACCTCCTGCCGGGGCTGGCCCTGGGCGCGGAGCCTCCCGAGCCGGGGGTCATGGACCGGCCGCCCCGCTCCCCCAAAGCGCACCTCATTGATTGGCCCCTGGCCGCCCGCTTCACCTTCCTGGGCCTGCTCAATGCCGGGGCGGCCATGGCTTCTTACTTCTTCGTCTATTTCATGGACGGCTGGCGGCCGGGGATGGAGATGGCCGCCGCCGGCCCCCTCTATGACCGGGCCACCACCATGTGCCTGGCGGGCATCGTGGCCTCCCAGATCGGCCTTGGCCTGGCTATCCGCACTGACCGGGAATCTATTTTTAAGGTGGGACTGTTTACCAACCGCCTGCTGCTCTGGGGCATCGTCACCGAAATCGGCATCCTCCTGGCCCTGAGCTACGTGCCCTTCCTGCAGCGCATCTTTAAGACGGCGCCGTTGCAGGGGAGCGATTTTCTCTTCCTGCTCATCTTTCCTCCCCTGCTGCTGCTGGCGGAAGAGATGCGCAAGGCCTATGTGCGCCGGCGGGCGAGGAGCTGAAGGGTGGACAGTGGACGGAGGACCGAGGCCCCCCCAAGCCCTTCCATCAAAAAATATCGGACACCGTCTTAGTGTCCGATATTTTTTGGAATCTGTGAAATCTGTGGATTAACTACTTGTTTGTTTTGCGGTAGCACAAGCCGCTGCCTTCTCCCTGGGGTTGGGCTGCCCCTTCTTCCACCAGGCGCTGGAGCAAAGGCAGGATACCTTCCAGGTCGCAGTTCAGGAACCGGGCCGCTTCGTCTTCGTAGATTTCCCCCCGGGCCTCCAAGAAGGCCTTAAGCTGCTCGTAATAGTCCTCGGCCTGGCAGCCCAGGGCGTGAGCCCAATAAGAATTTGACATCAATGGCTCCGGCTTGCGCCGACGGCCTACTTGCCGGTGAGCTCCTCCACCTCTTCCTTGCCGTGGGCCATTTCCTCCACCTGCTCCTGGTCGATCCGGAGCAGCATGCTCTGGAACTCGCCCACGTGGGTCTTTTCTTCCTTGGCGATATCCAGGAAGACCTTGCGGATGTCTTCATTAGTGGTGAGAGCCGCCAACTGCTCATACAGATTGATGGCGTCCAGCTCCGCGATGATGCCCACCCGCAAAATTTCTTTGTCCAGGTCTTCTTTCTTGATTTTGCCGAAATCCACCGGAATTTTGGACAGCATGGAAACCTCCTGAGGTTGTATAGGTCGGACTTATACCGATTTCTGTTTCAACTGCAACAAACCTAAGGCTTAGCTAGGGATAATCCTTCGATTTTTTAACCGAAAACCGAAGACCGAAAACCGAAAACTGTATTAAACCCGCGGCCTAGGTTGTCGGTCTTTTCCTCGCAAAGTAAGCATTTAGGCCGGAAGCGTCAAGGAGGGAAGGTCTTCCCAAAATAGCCGAATCCTCCGAGGAAATGGGGCCGGCGGCTCCCCCAACTTTTGTAAGAAGTGATTTATCACGCCTGGGAGTCCCGATGCCGCGGGCCTCCTCCTTTTACCATAAACTTCGGCTCAAACCAGCGCCATTCTCTCAAGCCCATGATCCCCTGGGGGCGAAAGATCATGAGCAGCACCAGCAATAGCGGCCCAATCACCCAGCGCCAGAGGCCCAGGGGCCGCAGCACTTCCAGCAGCACCGTGAAGATAGTGGCGCCCAGGAGCGACCCCGCCAGGCTGCCCACCCCGCCCAGATAGACCATGACCAGCATATCTGTGGATTTGAGGATGGAAAAGCTCCGGGGGTTGATGAACTGCAGCACGTGGGCGAACAGCCCCCCGGCGATGCCGGTGAAAAACGCGGAGACGAGAAACGCGATGATTTTCACCCGGCGGGTGTCCACGCTGGTCAAGTTGGCGGCCACCTCGTCTTCCCGAATGGCCATGATGCCTCGGCCGAAGTTGGAATAGACCAGGTTGCGCAAAATCACCAGGGTAATGAGGACCCAGGCCGCCACCCAGACCAGGTTTGTCAAGCGGGGCATCCCCAGATAGCCCCGGGGGCCGCCCAGGATTTCCAGGTTTTCCAGGACGCTTTTGACGATCATGTTGAAGGCCAGGGTGACGATGGCCAGGTAGTCGCCCCGGGTGCGGAAAGAGGGGTAGGCCACGATGAGGCCGGCGGCGGCCGCGGCCAGGCCGCCCATCACCAGTACCAGGGGGAAGAGCCAGGGGGCCAAGGCCCGGGGCAGCACGGCCACGGTGATGATGGAGGACACGTAGGCGCCGATGGCCATGAACCCGGCGTGGCCCACGGAGAATTCGCCCATGTAGCCGTTCACCAGGTTCAGGGCCAGGGTGAGGATCATGTTGATCCCCACGTACATCAGCACCTGGACCACATAGGGGTTGAGGGCCCCGGACGCGGGCAAGGCCCAGGACAGGGCCAGGAGGAGACCTGCGCCCAGGCAGATGAGAAGTTTTTGATGATTAATTACCATGCAATAGTAAATAGTGAGCAGTGAATAGTGAATAGTTATAGGGCGGCCTGCGGCCGCCGCAATTCGGCGGGCACAGCCCGCCGGATCGCAATGATTTGCCATGACTAGATGGCTATTGATTCAACCTCGCCAGGAGCATACTCATTTATTGCTTGATTAAAACGGTTCGAAAGCCAGAGATATTTCATATATATTCGCAAGTTAGGACGTGTCTCTTCTAAATTACAAATGATAAAATCGCGAATTTTTCTAAATGCTTCAATATCCGGCCATGGAGCCCCTTCAGGAAGATTCAACAATCCTGGACTATCGCCTTCATTCCCCCATATCTTTAATTCGTTGAATATATCTATGAACCAAAGTCCATCAGAATCACGTATCAGTTTAGTAATAGTTGACCCTTTAATCCGATGAACGAGATCGTCTTGAACGATAATTCGCGGATAAACTGAGATTTGTTCGATTTCAACAGCATTAATAACTCCCAAACCCATAAGCACTCGATCATCATGGATCATTCTTCCAGTCGATATACCACCTCGACAGAGAATATCATTGCGCAATAAAAATCCAGCAAGAGTGGCGGCACATAAAATAATTCGCTCAACTTGCTCAACTTCATCAGAAATCACTATACAATCAGAAAAGGCCGTTGCTTGAACTAATGTGTCTCGAAATCCGAATGGACCTTTCTTAGTAATTTCTGCATAGACAGATTTCATTTTAAGCGCATTATATAAAATATCCCTAAGCCCCATATCATTATTCTTATAGATATTCTTTATACGGTCTTTGAAACCAAGAATATCGATATACGCAACTACTCGTTCACAATCATTTGGGACATCTTTATTGTTCACCACAATATTTCTTCTCCAAAACTAATTTTGATATCTTTTTTCATTCTTCCATGTATAGTTTTATAAGTTCATCCCAGTTGCCCTTATCATGACATATAATTTTATTAGAACTTCTCGTGTCTAATACCCAGCCCGTTCCCTCTAAATATAGAGATTTGTAAGTTGTGAAAAAATCACCATATTGTTTGTTTTCATTAATATCAAATAAAACAATATGCTTAGTACTATTCTTGCTTTTTTTATTATCCATAGTAGTTGTTACTAATACAAAACATTTATTTAGTTTTTTATTATAATGATTTTGATAATCAACCATTGTGATAAGATCTTTATCTTCATGGATACCCTTGCCATCCCATTCTTTTTGAAACCAGGCATCGACACTTTTTTTGCAGCGCTCCTGTAATTCATATTCCTCTTTAACCGATGCTGCATAAGCAATATTAAATAAAAATAGCCCAAACATAAAAAATAGGATGGAAACTTTTTTCATTTCATCCTCCTGCCGGAATATAGGGCGGCCTATGGCCGCCAAAATAGGCGGGCACAGCCCGCCCTATTTACACCCTTTCAAACACCGGCCTCCCCAAAAGGCCGGTGGGTTTAAAGACTAACAGGAGGAGCAGCAGGGAAAAGGCCACGAAGTCCCGGTAGGTGGAGGAGGGCAGGAACACCGGGGTGAAGACCTCCACGAATCCCAGGATATAACCTCCCAGCATGGCGCCCCGGATGTTGCCGATGCCGCCCACCACCGCGGCGATGAAGGCCCACCAGCCGATGCGGATGCCCATGTAGGGGTCCAGGACCGGGTAGGCCAGGCCGTAGAGGAGGCCGCCGGCCGCGGCGAT